>VTLG01016125.1_pt1 | contig 168566 bp, 233 predicted proteins | sample 4694571 | NCBI WGS metagenome assembly VTLG01 (sample SAMN12604809, study PRJNA352737) | marine metagenome | biome: ENVO:00000447; feature: ENVO:00000209|ENVO:00000569|ENVO:01000036; material: ENVO:00002151; isolation source: viral sequences binned using virsorter ... | reverse complement strand
ATCTGCCATAGGACAAAACATAGATGTTAATGTATGAGTAATAGTAACATCTTTATCTTTAATGTCAATATCATATATTAATCCTAAATTAAAAATGTCAATTGATGGCATTTCTGGATCATATACGGTTTTCAATTCTTTAATTATATCTTCTTTATTCATCTGACCTATACATCCACGGATTATATCCTTGTTCTTTTGCTGTTTCATCATCTTCACTTTCAATTGTATGTACTTCTGGCACATAATGTTTCATCATTCTTTCCACACCTTGTACAAGTGTCTGTTTAGACATAGCACAACCTGAACAACTACCTGCCATTAATAATTTCAATACACCTTCATTATAAGAAATAAATTCTATCTTACCACTATGTTGAGCAACAGCAGGAGCAACTTTATCTTTTAAAACCCATTTAATATTTTCTTCAATATTATCTTTTGGTTTTTCTTCTGTCTTTTGCATTGTTACCTGGTCTTCAGGTGAATATATATTGGTAAGTTTATTATCTTCCAATACTTTAATTGCTTCTTTTGTTTGTTTTTCCATCTAAAACTAGTCTATCTTTTTACAAGTTTCTTCGTTTGCTTCTAGGCCGCCTTCTTTATCATATAACCATAGATATGAATATACAATATTTTCACCTTTATCTACACACTTCTTACCAAAAGTTAATTTTGGATTTTTAGGTATAGAACAACCTGCTATTGCAGCTGTTATTAAAAGTGTTCCTATTATCATTATTATTTTTTTCATTTTTTCCTTCTTTTTCTTTTCCTTTTTTCAACTTTTTGTTTCTCTTCCCAGGCCGTCCTGAAAACAGAAACTTCTTGGACAACTTTTTTACCAAAGATTCTATCGTAATTATCTTTATATGCTTTGGTTGTTATCCTGGATTTGCCATCCCACTTGCCAGGCATTAGTTTAAACTTACACGCCTGCCATATTTTTTAACTAACTTATCGTATGTGTTAGTCCAAAAATTAAATGCCCAGGTACCGTTGATAGATTTTGCTATCATAGTTAAACAATTGTATTGTAGTTTTTCTATCCTTTGCATTATTTCTTCCTCATCTCTTTCCTCAATTCACTTATTCTGTGTTTGATTCCATCTATTGTTGTGTGCATCCATCCACAATCGTGTGGTTCAATTTTCTTTTTAAACCAAGCAATTGTTTCTTTCAACACTTCAATTTTCTTTTTTATATTCATAACATCTCCTACAGTGTTATAAGCATTAATGCTAATGCAAGTATAGCTACACCCACTGCCACTACGCCAGCAACTGTATATAATCTATTTAGCATTTATCCTTTATGTTCATTATATCTTACTTATCTATGAAAGTCAAGCCCCTATATTTTGTCTTGTTTGTTATTCCAATCATATATTTGATTCAATTTAAGACGAATCTCGTCTGGATTATCACCAAATTCTTTTGTTAAGTCTTTAAATATTTTTAATCTTTTATTTCTTCCTTCTAACACATCAACTCTCCTTTTTAAACGTTCTCTTTCATCTCCTATTGTAAGACTTCGTTTCATCTTCCATTGAGTTAATGATATATTAGCAGCAATCAATAGTAATACTGCTAATGGGTCAAATACAAATATTAATACTATTATAACCCACCTAACTGCCTCATCAAAATGTTCTTTTGCATTTTCACCATATATTAATTCTGCAACATATTTAATAGGTCCTACATCAGCCTCTATTCTATCTTGTTCTAACGCCAAAGTTGATTTTTCAGTTGTTAAGGTTGCAATCTCATCACTTGCATTATTAATTGCCTCATTTAAAAGGTCTCTTTCTTCTTTTTGTGCTTTTCTTTCTTTAAGTCCACGAGTCACATATTCTTTATCAATATAAACCTCTAATGCTTTATCTAATAATTCTAATTGTTTTTCTGCTCGTACTATGATTAAATTTTGTTGATTAATTCGTTTATCTAATAATTCTATTTTAATATTATTACCAGACATTGGTTTGACTTGATCTAGGTGTGCCTTTGATAGGAAACCAAAGATACCCATTGATGTAATAAAAATTAATATTATAATTGCTGTGAATAAATAAGTTTTCAGTAATTTTGATATGTTTGAGCGCCAATTATGATATAACCAAGTGGCGGCCACTAACTTACCTATTTCTAAAGCAGTTCCCATTGCAATAATAGGCACTGCAGCCCCAGCAAATAGTGTTGCTAACCCTATAATAGAATACCCAGCGGCTATAGCCGATATGGATATAGCTGTGATAAATGTTAATAGTGTCAAAAACATAATAGTATTATTTATCTGTTAGATACTTTCTTTTGTACCATTTGTAAAATGACTTGTCAGTAAATATTTCTGCAATCTCTGGAGCAGATACTTGTTCCATTCTAATACAATCTGCAAGGTCTTGGTACTCGTCTTTATCAACCTTACGAGTCATCTTCTCACTTCTATTCTCTGCTAAAGTTTTTATAGTTCTTAAATGATTTTCTCTTATTTGCGCCATAAATCTTTCAATGATTGTTGTACTGTTGTTAATTTTTCTTCAGGTTTGTTTTGTTTGGATCCTATATAAAGAGCAATTGCAAATCCAATTATTGTTAAAGTACATCCTATAGACCCTAATAATATTCCGTGTCCTATATCCATTATATTTTATCTTTCTTACTAAAAGGAACCCACTTAAATATTCCTTCTACATAACCTAATCTATTTTCTTTGTGAGTAGGATTTGTAAACATAGTATTTGCCTCACCAGGTTTTATACCTTCTTTATGTGATATTGTAATATGTGGTGAACCTGGATCAATTCTTTTAAATCTTTTTTCTGTTTCAGTTAAATACATATCTTTAATCCAAAATGCCTCTATATTTTCATTTCCTCTAAACTCGTTAAAATAAGCATTAACTTTTTGACCAATCAATTTATATAATTTTTTAAAAATTTTATCGTTTGGTTTATATGCAATGGTAATATGGTCTCCATTTACAACATCCATCGTTGCATTTGGCTTCACAGCATCTTGGCTTTTCTTATCTAACACTACAGCATAATAGCCACTATTCATTATTTTCTTCCATCTTTCTTATCTTCATAATCATTCTAGTAACTCTTTTATCATAGTCAGCAGTTGTAGAAAATTTATCAAGTGTCTTTATTAAGACCAAACTATCTAATTGTTTATTTTGTTTAAACATATTTGCTCTGATTTCTCTAAATTCTTCATAAGCAGGATGTTCATTTAATAATCTAATATATTCTTTTACACTATCACATTTACTAGCAAATACTTTAACACCCCAACCTGGCCATTTCTTAATACCTAAAGGCATAAGGTGTGGCTCTTCTTTGGTCCAAGTTCTTATCCCGAATAAATTATTACCTTCTGTTGCAAATCTACTAGTTCCCCAACCAGACTCTAACGCAGCCTGACCTATAATCATCTCATATGGGACTCTACTATTTTTAGGTAATGAAAAATTTATATAATTTATACATTTGTGCATAGCACGTACAAATTGAATATCGTTATTGTATGTAAATTCAGGTTCTCGTAGGTCCATTTCTTTTATCTTCTGCATATAAAACTGATCCAATTTTAAATTGACGTTCTTCACAGCAGTTTGATTGGGATAGAAAGTACCCCACGTAAAAGCAACACCACACATAATACATAGTACAGCAAATACTTTAGTTAAAAACCAAGACCTATCTAATGCTTTCTGCCAGTTAAATTTGGCCATTTTTAATCACCTGTTTTAAATCTTTTATTGTTTTCTTTTTATCAATTGTAATAACATACCATTTATATCTAACCTTATGTTCATTTGAAGGTCCAACCCACGGTATATCATATTCTCTTTGAAAGGTTAACAAACCTTGTAAGTATAATTTAACAACATCTGATAACGTACTACCATCTGTTTGTTCTTTTTTAATTCTATCTGTAATAAACTGACCTTTACCTTTAATCAATCTATTTAATATGTCTTTATGTCTTTTCAATAATTTCATTTTATAGCCTTTCTGACAAAATATTCAAAACCATCTTCTTCAAATTTCTTTTGCATAAACACAAGATGGTTATTATTTAAAACCTCTCTATAGCCTTTAAATATCTTTTTACTAGTTCTTCCTGGAAAATTGTTTAATATATCCTTTGATAAATGACCTGTATAATATAACTCCCATTCACGTACTCCATTATTTAATACTTCATTACAGATGGTGATACCTTTTTTAATTTCTTTCTTTAACCATTCATCTATGTGATTTTTATCTAATCTACTCATAATATATCTTTCTATGTTAAAGTTGTAATCCAATATATCTCACTTTTGGTTGAAATGACCAAAACAAATCGTTATGGTTTCCTGTATCTCCTAAATTTTGCATTTGATATAAATGTACCATTTCGTGTGCTAAAGTATCTAAAAAATCTTTTTTTGTTGGATAGTCAGGTAACATCTCTAATCTAAAAAGTCTTGTTCCTTTTCTTTTCCATTCCAAGGTCACTACTTGTCCTATACATTTTTCTCTTGCTAAATTTTTTATTTCTACCTGCCCGAATGGTGATAGTTTACCTTCAAATACGGTGTCATTAATATGTTTAAACCAAACTTTAATATCTTTATACTTGGTGAGATATTTTCTTTTTACAGAAAATTCTTTTTTCAATTTCTTCTTTAACTTCTGGACTTTTAATTGTTTTTTTGTACTAGTTTTTTTTGGCATTCAATAATTCCTCTTTACGCTTCTTATCTGCTTTTAGTCTTAAATCAGCAGCAATGCCATCTAAAATATCAGGCAAATGTGTTTGAATAATATTAAGCATTTCAATTGTATATCTATGAGCAAGTTTATGTAACTCTTGCTCTAATATAGCAGACTTATCAATATCAGTTCCTTTAATGGTTTCAGATATAACGTGGCCAATAACTGCCTTGTTATAATCAGACGCCTTCACTGCATTAAAAATGCTAAATGACCAAATGTATATAAAAACTAACCAAAAAATAAATATAGTTCTTCTCATTAATACATCCCCAGCATTACGCATATTGTCGTTAATGTAACCCAGGTTACTCCTAATAAAAATAAAACCCAAAAATATAATCTAAACATTACAGGCCTCATCAATTATTTCGTCAATATTAAATTCGTCAATTCCAACTAGTCCTAAATTAACATCTAATTTTGTGATATTATCTTTAGCAGTTGTTTTTGTAATTAGTCCTTTTTTCAATTTATCTAGGACTTCATCAACAGCTTTTTCAGCAACATCCGTTGCCCATTGTTTTACTTTACCCATAGTAGGTTCCTTTCATAATGTAATTTATAAGTTTTTCTCTCATTTATACTACTATTATAACAGAATTGGGTTAATAAAACAAGCAAAAAATGGTGTATTTTGTCCGTTTTTTATGTTGTAAATCAAAGGGAAAATAGGGTGCGACAGATTGTCAAGTAAAATGTTCTACTTTTGTTCTCACACCCTATAGTTGTATTCTATAGAATCACTCTAAAGATATTTATATTATGAAGTTTTATAATCTGCGTTCCATCCAAATGCTTCTTTAACCACAGCGTCTGTTAGACCTTTATACCGTAGATTGAGTGATTTTTCTTTAACTGCAATCATAAGTTTAGCGTCTTCAGCGTGTAATCCTTCAAGTAATTGGATAAACATCATTTCTTTTTTAGATTTAGCAAGTTTGTCATCTGCACCCTTTACAAAGTGCCATAATTTTCTTGCTTCAGTATATAAAGTTGTGTGTTCTGTACCTGCTGGTGCGTCATTTTCTTTGTATGGTGGAGTACCATCTGGTAAATCCCACTCAATACTAGGATCAAAAGCACCTTTTAAAACTTGTCTTAAAGGTACTGAATCGTTGTCTTTTAATACTCTTATTTTTAGTGATTTGTCTTTTGCGTTGTTAACTTTTGTTAAGATTTCGTGTAGCAATGGAGCAGAAGATCCTGCGTATTGCTTATTCATTTGATTGATTGATTGTGTTGTTATTGGCATATTTGCCTCCTCATTTTGTTATCTATTTCAATGTAGGGCAGTAAACCGCCCTACATCTATTTATACTTAACTAAAATTAAGCAGAGTAAGCATACGGCGTACCGTATAGTTTTTTGATCCCAGCAGCGATTATCGCTTTTGTAGGTTCACCCATTCTATAAGATGTTCCTTTTGCTGTTTTGTTCACATAGATCATATTGCCTTCTGATCTCAATGTGTCAACTAGTGCTCTTGGAGACACTAAATCGAATCTGTTTCTTAAAGTTTTCCAAGTAACTGATTCTCCTTTTGATAAAAGATTTAAAACTTTAACTCTTTTTGATAAAGTTTTTCTACCTCTAGTAGATTTTCTTTTAGCTTTTGATACAACTCTTAATGAGTCGTTTCTAAATAAAAATTTAAACATTGTCTAAACTCCTTCTATTATTTTGGCATTATTATAAAAGTTATTAAAGTTGCCACGTTCAATAACTATCCCAAAGTGCTTTATGGAATTCTTAAAATTTGTCATAATCAATTGTAATTGAATATAGGTCTTTACCTTGACCTTTTGTTGTTACAGACCTATCCACTCTTGGTTGTAGAGGGTGGTTAATTTTTACTTGTCTTAATATCATAGATTTTAATGCTTCTGAAAATAGTTTATAATCTTTTAAAAAAGTTGGAGCTGTTAGATTAAAATTTTCATCTTTCATTCTTAATAAAACTATTTCTGTAATTTCTTCACTAATAGCCTGTACAAATATTTTATTATGTTGTACTCTTATTTGCTCTTGTCTTTTTTCATCTACTTTTGATTGTGGATTTCGTCTAATTGGTATTTTAGGAAAGATTATTATGTTATCTTTTCCTTTAATTGGGTTTTTAGGGTCTTTTGGATTATCTGACATCAGCATTTCTTATAATTTCACCTTTATAATTAACAAGTCCTTGGTCTGCAAAATATTCAATTAGTTCGTTATAGCCGCCGATATGTTTCTTTCCTATAACTATTTGAGGCATAGTTCGTACTTGTTTACCTATCGCCTCATACAGTTCTTCAGGTGTATTAAAATCTTTCCCAAACATATTTTCTTTGTATTCAAAGCCTAAAGTCTTAATCAGTTGTTTTGCTTTTGTGCAATACTGACAGTTAGGCTTTGAGTATATTTGGATTTTATTGCTCATTGGTAGCAATTATTTCTACTTCGTCATACGATTTCTTAGCCAGTTCTTTTAACTGGTAAGCGTCAACTATTTCTTCCATAGAATAGTTGTACATCTTATTGTATGGTCCCATAGGTAATCTTAATCCTATCCAAGCACGGTAGTAACCATTTTTCGTTAAAGTTACCTCTTGCTTAAATACTTCATAACCACGTACTGGTGTATTCTTAATAATGTTTACTATAGTTGTTTCAACATCAGTTACAACAGTTTTAGTTTGAGATTTACCTAACTCGGTAGTAAAAATCTTTGCCTTCTTATTCATCTCACCTTTTATTTTATCAGCAACTTCAGCCTTAGCGATCATTGTCGCCTTGTCAATTGCCAATTCTAGGTCAGGTGATGTAGAAGTTCCGACACCGAAGACACATTTTTTGTCTTTCTTTTTGCCGAACATTTTAGTACCACATTCTTTATTCTCGGAATAATCTTTCATATACCAAGAAGGAACTTTTAGTACCTGGTTCTTACTTTCTTTTTTGATTTTATAAGTATTACTTGAACAATTTGCAAGCGTGATACCTAATAAACCAATTATTATATATTTGAGTACTTTACTCATTTTTCACTTTCTCCTTCACGTTATTAAACACATTATATACTAATTCCTTAGTTTTGTCAACAGCCTGTGTTTTCTCAACTGTTGATACAAATGGATCCCAAGCAAATGCTATGATTATCCATAGTATTACTAGGGTTATTATACCTCGTATCATTATTTTCTTACCTCCCAGTTTCCATTTTTATCTAAACAAACTTTCCCAGGTTTATGGTATGCGTGTTTAGGTCGTTCATAATGCCTACAATAGGCAGGTGTATTCATATCACCATAATAAAACATAGCGAATAACTCCCAATAACTTGGTCCATCATACGCCTTTCTACCATCAGCACATTCAACAACTTCTTCTTTGATGATTTCTCCATCAACTTCTGTAATTTTTACTTTTATGAAACAATATTGGTCTTTGATAGGTTGTATTTTATCATATTCAACTTTATTGTCCCCATTTTCTAATATGTTTATTTTTTTAATTGTATTTTCAAATGAATCTTCAGCAAATGTTATGTTAGCAATTAACATTAATGCTATGATTGCAAATGTAAATATTATAATTCTGTTAAAAGGATTCTTCATTATGCCTTCTCCGCTCTTGCGTTTAATATATGATTTTCCCAATCATAATCCCAATGTGGATTGTTATCTATTGGACAAGGTATCATTCCGTCTTTTGCTGAAATGAGTGCAAGTCTTTCAAATGCACCTTCACCGTTTATACTATCCAACAACTTATTCTGATGGCATAGATATAAATGAACATTCCAATTGAAGTCTGATTTAGCAATAATCCCAGAGCCGTTCTTCAGTTTCATTAAGTCATAATAAACTTTAGTATCTGGATTGCCATTCCATTTAGGACAATCTTCATATTTCAAACATTGTTTATCTATTGGTGTTGCATTTTGCAATAGTCTATCAAAAAATTCATCCATTGCTTTTAATTCTGTTTTAGGTTGTTCAGTTGGTATCATTAATACCAAAGTTAATAATATAATTTTTATCATTGAGTTAACATCCACCTTCCATCTGGCATTTTACAAGCTTCGTGCCACTGCATTTTTCTATATGGATTTCCATATAATATTGAGTCAAAAAATCTTGTATTGTTTAAATTCTGATCGTGTGTAGTTTCAACCATTGTACACTTAATAGGTCCTTTTAAATAAAAACCTGTTGTTTTAATAATCCCATTACTAGTTGTTTTAGGGTTCATCCACGTTGTAAAACCTGGACCATTCGGTGCATTTTCTAAATGATCTACAAATGCTCTAGTCATTAATTGGTCATCCGTTTCACTATTCATCATATCAGCACCTTTAAATGAACCGATAACAGCACACGTAGCAACAACACCTGGGTTATCACTTAAATATTGCCAACAGGTTGCCCCAGCAACAGCCGCGGTGGTGCTAGCACCTATATAGGACTGATTGCTGGCGCAATTTGAGAGCAACAACAAACTACTAATTAATACTAGTTTCTTTAACATCTTCAGCTTTTTCTTTCTTTAATTCTTGTTTTTCTTTTTCTCTACGTTTATCTTCTTTTTCTTTTTGTAGTTCAGTTAAATCTGCAACTCTTACAGACTCTTTATATTCAGCGTATGTTTTTCCAAACACTGATTTATAAAAATAATCAACAGGTACAGGTGATGAATAAGCAGTAATTAAACTGTCAAAATTTACATCTAAATGTCTATAAACTCCTGGATTAGTTTGTTTTGCGTCTTTATGAGATTTTAATAACTTTAATCTGTTAGTAAAACAGTTCTCATAAGGAGCGTCTTTTGTAGATTTCTTCAAATCTTTTTGTTTTGCAATTTTAAATTCTGCAAATATTTCTTCTTTAGTAACCATAGTGTCCTTTCCTAGTTTGTTAATCATATATGTTATATTCTATCACACATTTTTAATATTGTCAAGCGTCAAAAACTCAATAAAATCAACCTCTAAAGAGCATTAAAGGGATAGGTTTATACTTTTTTAACTCCTTTAAAGTGTCTTTAATTTCATAAAGCTCCTCATTTAATGGAGTATCTTCAGGTTTATACTCTAACTCTTCCTCTACTTCTTTTTTTCTAGTTTGTAGATTTTTGATTGTTATGTTCTTGTCTGTTGTCATACGGTGTTGTATCCCTTGCTACTAATTTACAAGTCGCCTGAATATCCTCTATCAAATGTTTAATTTCAGAGTCTCTTTCAGGCGTTTTAGGGTTGTTGTACTTTAGCTTGTATAGTCTATCACTTAACGTTTTTAAACTATCAATCTTTTTACAAAAATCACTAATCTTGTGTATCATTACCTATTACCTTTTGGAACAGATTAATTATCTGATTCTTATTTCTGATCAATTGTGCTTTTCCATTTGCCCAACTTTTCTTCTGGTAAGTTTTTGTATTTTCTACCTGCATTGATATATGATTAACAAACATAGTTTTTTGTTTAACTAGTTCGTTGGTTACATCATTAATATCAGCATTAGCATTTGTACCAAATACAAATACGGATGCAAGTATAATTGTTTTCAACTTATTCATAAGTTATCATCCTTTCTATTGATTTGTTTTAACTTATTCTTTAATTCTATAATTTTAATTAATAATCTATCCATTGTTAAGGACATTTCATTTGAAAGGAATATCATATAAACTAATAAGCCTAATATTAAAATTCCTGACATTAATAAAAACATTTCCATATTAAAATACTCCTGCCGCCCCTAATATTATTGTTAATAACATTAATGGTATAACTATACTCAATGGCCAAAATTCTAAAAATTCTCTCCATCCTTCTTTCTTTTGTTTCTTCACTTTCTTTATACTCCTTTTTATTTCCATTAGTAATTCGTAAATAGGTTCTCCTTTTTGAAAATTAGGAAAATCTAAATCAGTTAATAATTTCACTTGATTATATGCTGACAATATAGTTGTCTTTTTTATATCTACATTAACTGTTTTCATTATTTGTCCTCCTCTATTAAGTGTGGCATTTCATACCAAGTAAGATTAATATTTTCGTGTTTAATAAGTCTTTGCCAGGTAGGAAAATATTGTTCCCATTTATTTTTAAATTCATTATAGTGTTTCAAACTAGGATGATATAATACTATTTTTATTTTTTCTAATCTAATTTCTCCATTATATATTTCGTGTATAATTTTTGACACAGGATCAGCGATTGACGCTTTACCAGTTGACATATACTTAACTAAACAATTAGGTTCTTTTAATTCTTCTACTTTATCTGTTACCAATTTAAATTGTTCTGGTGTAGAATAATCAATAAAGTTTTGTGGTGTTGTTTTTAATAATTCCCACTTCTCATACTCTCGGCCGACTCTTTGTTTGATTCTATCTTTTTGTTTTGGTGTCCAGTTTTCATTATTTAAATAACTGTTAAGTGTTGTAGTACTTTTATTAGTCTTTTTATAAATTTCTAAACCTGTTTTTACAGCGTCATCTTCATTTGTTTCAAGTATTGTTTTTTTATCTCTAGGATTTAAATACTGACCTAATATTCTTATTTCTAAATCAGACCATTGTGAGTGTACACTTTTTGGTATATACAATATTCTAAACTTAAATCCGAATTGTGATTTAAGAGTTGCGTGCCACGTATGATTACCGCCTATTCTCAACGGTACATTGCGACCATTGAATAATCTATCCTCAAGTACAACAATTATTAATTTTTGACCTGTTTCTTCTTCTATTCTATCTAGGTTACCATAATGTTGGTCTATCTTATCAGTAAGATTTTTAATGTGGTCACCAGATAAAAGATTATCTCTAACCTGAAATTGTAATATATTATTGTATATACTATCAGGTTTAAATTTTGTTTTGTTATTAGGTTCAACTTCATTTGTTATGTCTACCTCAACAGGATTTACGCCACTTACTGTATTATGATTAAGAATATCATCTGCTACTTTCCTCATAAGTTTATCATCAACTGTAGTCTTAATTATTGCTATACCATTACTATTATTATAACTCATTGGGTTTTTAGCAGCATTGTTTTTAGTTAATATTTCCTTTTCCCAAGTCTGTAAATGTTCCCAACTATCATCAGAAATTTCAATTGACCTAACAATTTCATCTTTATTAATAGCTGAAAGTAATTCTGTATTTTTGGAACTAGTAAAATAAATATCAGGATTTTTTTTAGTGATACCATAGTACCACTTACCATTTTTCCAATTTAATAACTTATAACCCCAAGGTTTACCTTCAATATATTTTTCTAAATTTACTGTTTTCATATTAATTAATTGTTGGTTTCGTAAAAGGTTCTATTCTATTTCTACTATTATAAACATTATCCATAATTGATTCATATTCAGCAGGTGGCATTGTAGTTTTCATAATTTTTAATGTTTGACCTAATATAGTCATTAAAACTAATACAGGTTTACTTTGTACCATTTGTGCCATTGTCCATTCGTGGAAATCATTACAAATTTCTTGTTGTAGTTTATCTTCTTCTATTTCATTATTAAATTTTTTCTTTGTCATAGTTTCCTCCATCAACATCACCACCAACTAAAATTTTTCTTAAATCATCTAATGGTTTAACTTCATCATAATTATCTTCTTTATACTTTGGATGATCAGGAAGATAACCTTGCTTATCTCTACCTACTCCTGGATTCCATTCCTCTTTTTTCATTTCCTCATTTGCCCATTCTTCAAACTTATCAACATCTGCTTGGATTTCATCTCTCAAAGTTATTAAATCGTCTTTAGCGTCACTTACTTTTGATTCCGTATCGCTAACAACATCATAATTAATTGAATCTAACTTATCAATTGCCTTATTCAGTACTTCCATCGTTTTAAGTTCTAATATCATTATTCCTCTAATTTACGTATTTTTTGTAGGATAAAACTCTCATAGCCGCCTCCTGGGACGGTTTAAGAGCTGTCTGTGTATGATTGTATCCCCCTAAAATCACTATTTTCCTAACTTACTTTCGTTTTCAATATTCAAAGCAGTATCAATATCTGACTCTATTTCAGCGTCTGATTTTGGTTCTTCAACTGGATCATCTTCTAAAGCATAAGTATTGATTTCAACTAATCCGTCTTCTTTAGCATATTCATCATCTTCGTACATAACTTTGCCGATAAATTCAGTATTAGCAGAATCAGAATAATTGGCGTCAACCATATATGTTTCAACACCGTTTTTGGCGTCTGTAATATCTCTTGTGATTTTACTGTGGTCTATTCCTCCATCATCTGAAAATTTTGTATCAGCTTCATCTTGGTCTTTTGCCAAAACTTCTTGTTCAATACAAAGGTTGTAGTAAGTTTTTTTTCTATAAAGATTCTTACCTAAATCTTCTTGGTTAAAATATACGTCTGTTTGTAAACTCATATTATATTACCTCCCATTGTTTTAATTGTTCTTCGGTAAAATTACCGTAATTTGATACCTTTTTTATAGTATCTTCTTTCTCTTTTTTTTCAGCAGCAATTTGATCCTCTTGTTCTTTAAATAGAGCGTCATTATCTGCTTCAATTTCTTCTGTAGTCATTAAATGATACTTCATAAATCTTGGTCTTATACCATTGACAGATTTAAATAAATCCCAATGTGTAGTTTCAGCCATATAATGCTTAAATTCGTCTAATGTGTAAATGTTGTAATTTGCCCAATGTTTTGGGTCTTCTGTTATCATTGAAGACCATCTATTTTTAGGGTCTTCATCAATCCACTTTTGTGATTTGATATTCATCTGTTTAAGATGTTCTAATAGTTCTTTTGAAACTTCTTTTTTCATAGTATTTTTTATCATTTATACTACTACGCTACACTACTTTTGACTAAAAGTCAAGCATAAAAAAGCGTTGATTTTACTAGGTTTTTGGGGTATATATGTGTCAAACTGTCGCACTTTAGACAGATTTTTGACGTTTTTTAGTGATTTTTAGTGATTTTTTAGAGGTCTTGGTTCCACCAGAGTCGGACATAACCCGCTTTTGCAACATAATAGGAATCTACTATATCAGTAACTGGATTATTTAACTTGGATTGGTCAAATTCTTTCATTAAATCTATGCTTGTATCTTGTACAAACTGCTCATACATTTTAAGTTTGTTTGCATTACCTTTACCTGTAGCGTTCTTCTTAACTTGTCCAGGTACAATACTTTCAAAACTTTTGTTGAGTTTATATAACTTGTGCTTTAACGCACCCATATTTTCAGCAAGATTAAATACTAAGCCTTTACTGCCAAATGAATATCCTTCTATAAAAATATTATCAACAGTATTACCAACAACACTAATCGCCCAATCGGAAATCTGATCGTGTCGCTGAGTCTGGGAGGTATAGGGTAGATGTGGTCTGCCATTTATTTTACCATTACAAAAATCACCTTCATATTTCTTTACATTTGTTAAATAATATATCTTACAATTATCAAAAGTAGGTAAGCCTTCAAAAACACAAATAGCTGGGCTACTTAAACTGTAATCAATTCCAATTATCTTCGTCTTCGTCATTGTCAAAATAAGCCTCATCATCAGCAACTGCTGACTCGGCACCACAGAAAGGACAAGTTGTAGGTTCTACGTCTTTATTTTCTAATCCATCCCACTTAATGTGATATGATACATCACAATTGTCACAGGAAATAGTTACCACACTTTGGTGATCTGGACTAGGTTCTGGTGTGTCATTCATACATTATAGTTTAAAAGTTTTAAATTGATCCTTTTTTATGTCTTGTTTTACACCACCGACAACATAACTTTCAATTTCGGTCTCTTGTGGTGCATTTTGTAATGACCTGCTATTAAACCAATGTGTCGTCCACGGTAATGGATTAGAGGCAGTTGATTGTTCATATTTCTGTTCTAATCCTATTGCTCTCATTCTTCTATTCGCTATATATTCAACGTATTGGTGTAATAGTTTTTCAGAAAGGCCTATCATAGAACCTTTATGAAACAAATAAGTTGCCCAACGTTTTTCTTCTTGGACTGCTTCATCATAAATCTTATAAACTTCTTTTTCTGAATCCTTAATTACTTTATTCATTACCTTATCTTTTTCTTTATTTTTATATGTATTAAGGATTGTTTGAGATAATGCTAAATGCTGAGATTCATCTCTAGCAATTAATGAAATAATTTTAGCAGAACCTTCTAATAGTTTCAATTCTCCAAAGGCAAATGAACAAGCAAATGATACATAGAATCTTAAACCTTCTAACACATTTACAGTTACCATTGCTAAATACAATGCTTTCTTTAAATCGTATTCATCAACCGTTTTTGGATTTACTTTATATTTATAACCAAGTGTTATTAATTTATCATATGCTTCGGTAACTGATTTAGCTCTTTGTTCAATTTTTTCATCTTGGATAATTGTATCAAATACTTCTGATGGATCAGAATATAAATTTTTTACTATGTAAGTATAACTTCTACTATGTATGGTTTCAAAGAAATCCCAAGTAATTATACAACCTTCTAATTCAGGTATAGATACAAAAGGTAAAAATGCAAGGCAAGGTCCTCTACCTTGTACACTATCTAACATAGTTTGATATTTTAAATTACTAGTAAATATAAACTTTTGTGCTTCAGATAATCCTTTAAAATCTGCTATATCTTTTTGTAAAGTTACTTCTTCTGGTCTCCAAAAGAAACCTAATTGATTTTTATTTAATCTGTCAAAGATTGGATATTTCATATTATCATATCTTTGTACTTGTAAATCTGCACCAAAAAACATTGGTTGTTTTGTTGTGTCTAGTTTTTTATCTTTATTAAATACTGTCATATGTTTGTCCTATATAGTACACGAATCGCAATTTTCTGGATCTTCTTCTTGCTTTTCTTCTTGTTTCTCTTTAGCATATTCAGCTTCAGTTACTTTATCTTCTGGAATATCATCTTTCCATCCAACTGAATGTGCTGGCTCATCTACATCTTTCTTACTATCATAAGTGTTTTGATAATAAGAAGTCTTCCAACCTAATTTATAGGTTGTCAATAAATCTTGTGCCATTTCAGAAATTGGCACTTGACCTTCATCAAAATGTTCAGGATTGTATGACCAATTACCACTAATTGCCTGGTCAAAATATTTTTGCATTACTGCAACGATATTTATATATCCTTCATTGCTCTCCATATCCCATAATAGGGTATAAGAGTTCTTTAGTTTTTGATATTCAGGTACAATTTGTTTTAATGGTCCTTTTTTACTTTTCTTAACTGACAAATAATCTCTAGGTGGTTCAATTCCGTTAGTAGCATTTGATACAACAGATGACGATTCACTTGGCATTTGTGCTGATAAAGTACTATGTCTTAAACCACTTTTCTTAATTTCTTTTCTTAACCATTCCCAATCATAACTATAATCTCTTTTTACTATTTCATCTACTTCTTTTTTATATGTATCAATTGGAAGTATTCCATCTGCATATTTTGTTTTATCAAAATAAGCACACTTACCTTTTTCTTGTGCTAATTCATTACTTGCTTTTAATAAAAAATATTGGAATGCTTCTGATAACTTATCAACCTGTCTCCAAGCTAATTTCTGATGATATTTAAATCCCTTTTTAGCAAGATAATGTGCCAAACCAATATAACCAATACCTAAACTTCTTCTAGCTTTTGTAGAAACTTCAGCTGCATTAATTGGATATTTCTGATGGTCTATAACTTCGTCTAATGACCTTACTGCTAAATCACATAAGGATTCTAATTCATCTCTTTTGTTTATCTTACCCACATTGATGGCAGATAAAATACATAAAGCAATTTCACCTTCTCCATCAATGTGTTGTATCGGAGTGGTTGGTAAAGTAATTTCTTGGCATAAGTTTGACATTGTTATTCTGTCTTTAAAAGATGAGTGAGTATTGCAATGGTCTATATTCATAATGTATATACGACCTGTTTCTGCTCTTTCTTTTAATATATCAAAGAATAAATCTTGTGCTGATACTTTCTTTTTAGTTACTGATATTTTTCTTTCTGCCTTTTCATAAAGTTCATCAAATTCTGGTGTACCCCACGCCTCATATAGTTCTGGTACTTCGTGTGGTGAAAATAAAGTTATATCTTCTTCTTTTATAAATCTTTCATAAAATAATTTAGATAGTTGTATAGAGTAATCTAATTTTCTAACTCTATTATCTTCACTACCTTTATTGTTTTTTAAAACTAGTATGTCTTCTATCTCTTGGTGCCAAATAGGGAAGTGAACGGTTGCACTGCCGCCTCTAACTCCATTTTGAGTGCAACACTTAACCGTTGCCTCAAACTTTTTAAGGAAAGGAATAACTCCTGTATGTTGTACTTCTCCTCCTCTAATTCGGGAATTAATTCCTCTGATTCTCCCTGCGTTGATTCCGATACCAGCTCTTTGGGCAACATAACGACCAATAGCCATATCACCAGAAAAGATACTAGGTAAAGTATCATCAATATCAACCAATACACAACTAGCATACTGTTTAAGGGGAGTTCTAACACCCGCCATAACAGGCGTAGGAATATTGATTTTGAATTGACTAATTGCGTCATAATATTTTTTAACATAACTCATCCTTTTCTCTTTTGGATATTTGGCAAACAAAGTAGCAGAAATCATCATATACATATATTGAGGTGTTTCAAATATTTCATTTGTGCTTCTATCTTGTACCAAATACTTGTCTATTACTTGACGCAAACCAGCGTAAGTAAAATCATAATCTCTATTGTGATTTATCCAATTCTCCATTCTATCAAAATCTTTTCTTTGATAGTTTGTAAATATTTCATTATCATATAACTTCAATTCTATAACCTTTTTAACGTGGTCATAAAAGTGTGGGTGGTCCCATAATCTACCAATGACTTGTTTTCTTAAACTGTAAAGTAATAATCTGGATGCCACATAAGTATAATTAGGAGTTTCTAATGAAATTAAATCTGCAGCTGATTTAACTAAAATCTGTTGTATTTCTTCAGTGGTAATACCATCATAAAATTGTAAACCACTTTGCATTTCTACCTGTGAAGCTGATACACCTGTTATATCTTCACAAGCATATTCAACCATTTCGTGGATCTTTTCAATGTTAAGGGGTTCGGTCCCTCTTTCTTTTCTTTTTTTGACGTTTATAGACTCGTATCCTGTGCTTACCATATTACTCCTTAACTTGTGCGTTTGTATGAATTTAGTTGTGTGATTGCTGATAAACCTGAATAGGTATTATCTGATATAATATTTTGTATTTGTTTTTTTGTCTTGCCGTTAACAATCATATCGTTAATATCTTTTTCTTTTGTTCCTTCTGGCCATATAACTATCATATAATCTTTATCAATCATTTTATACATTCTATCTATTATTTCTTTATTTCTCGGCTCATTATCAAATATAAAAACAACATCTTTTTTTTCAACAGGTAGTTGTAAGTCAGCCCCACCAGCAGCAAGACAATTATCTAAAAATAAACTATCTAAAGGACCTTCAACTATGTATAAAGTCTTATGAAGATTGACTCGTTCAAGTCCAAATATTTTTTGTTTGTTTTCCTGTAGTTTAATTGTTAGATATTTTGGTTGTTCTTTCCCAAATGCTCGTCCTTGCAAAGCAAAGACTTCATTATCAACATCATAAAATGGTATAATTAATCTCGGGTGTTCGTATAGGGTATTTAGGGAGGTGAAAGTCCCTGGACGCACCTTATTTACGAAGGTCTGAAATTTGTCGCAATAATATAATCTGTCAAAGTAATCCTTTGGCAGTTTTCTTTTTATCAAATACTTTTTTGCAGGATGGTTATCATCCAAAGTATTAAAGGCCGTAAGACCTTGTAGAGGTGTAGATTTTAATTTTGCTTTTGTGTTAGTTTTAAATCTTTCAAAAAGATTTTCATCATTAACAACTTTTTTAGTACCCTTGTATCTCTCTAAAATATATTGGTCATACAAAGGTCTGTCAACCAACTTTATAAAGTTTGCTAAATTGTGTGAAGCACTACAATTATGACATTTAAAAAACATATCATTTTTAACTCTATAAAGATATGCTCTTGCTTTTGTTTTAGATTTTTTAGAATCTCCACAAACTGGACATCTAAAATTGAAAAGATAATCTCTTTTCTTTTTAAACTGTTGTAATCTCGGCTGTATTTTAGATATATAATTTAAATCAATGTAACCACTCATAATAAAGATTATATACTATATATGTAAAAAAGTCAAGCAAGTTACCTTACTATTTTTAAGATATTCAATATTGATGGCATTGACAATCCTATAATGATTGCTCCGCCGATGATGATATATCTATATTTCTCAAACACGCCGATCCTACCGTCTAAATTTGACGCTAAAGTCTTAATTTCACACATTACACGTTTTTGGGACATATCTATTTCTTCTGATAGTTCTTTATGTATCTTATTAATTCTAGCGTGTAGTTCTTTATAAGTACTATCAAATTCAACTCTACGATTCTCTATTAGATTGAATATAGCTTTATCTATTTCTTCTTGTTTTGATAATTTTTCTTCGTGTACAGCCAACATAGATTTAATACTACCAGAAATATCTGTTAGTTTATCTATTGCGGTATCAAGTTTTGTGGTAACTGTTGATACTTGCTCTACTTCATTTTTTAAAATTTGTAATTCTGTTGTGAGGTTTTGTATATCACTTCTAGCTTCAAAAAGATCGTCTGCCATTTAAAAATTCCTATCTATCCATCTGTAAATAGACCAGTCCATATAGATTAATAAACCGAATATTATTAATAAATTTATAGTTCCGTAGTCCATAGTTAGTCCGTCTGTATTATTGTTATGTTCGGGTATCCAGGAGGTATAACATCGCCAACATCTATATTCTGTGCTTCTGAATCTTGTAAAATTTGAATATCAGCTGTCTTGGACGTTTCAACCTTAATATAAGCCCTATGATTGTCGTTATATCTATTTATGATTGTATAATCACCAGAGGTTGAAGCTGTTGCATTAAAATCATTATTTAATGTTGATACTCTTCCTGTTGAAGTGGTACTTGTTGACACACCACCACTTGTTGTTGTTAAGGTTTGGGTTACATCTCCTGTAGAATAATTTAATGTTTCACCACTAGCAGTTACTTGCGTTTCTGAACCACTATTGTCAACCCATTCAGTACCACAGGATTGATTTGCATTGTCCCAATAGTATCCATAATTTAAACATTCTTCCTCATTATAACTTGCTAATAATATTTCTAATTCTGCGTCTTGGTCAAAGTCATCTTCAAAATTATACTCATCTTCCCAATTAGTTTGGTCATCTTCATTATTGTAATCGTAACCTGTGTACCACCAATCAAATAATGCGTCCCAATATATGTCCCAATCGTCCCAACTCCAATCAGTTATATATTTTTTCTTTAAGTCTTTCATCTTCCAAGGTTTAGGTTGGTTGTCGCACATTTTATAATTAGGATAACTTCCACACCAACCATATAATTTACCAAATATCTTTTTACTTTCTTTAGTCCAACTTTCATTGGTTACTTTTAAAGTCCAATCATCTTTATACCAAGAGTTTAAGTAATCAACATAATCTTGGTTACACCAGTAGTCTTCGTAACCATTGTACTCACAATAGTTTTGTACAGTTAATGTTGGAGGTCCACCTTGGTTTTTGTATTCTGCATTGTTATAGTAGTCATCATCTAAAGCAAAATCTTCCCAAGTATATCCTTCAACAACATCTGCTTCTGTTTCTTCTTTTGTATCTTCAACTACGTTAACCTCTTCCTCTTCAACAGCCCAAGAAGTTAAACCATAATCTTCTAATAGTTCGTTATACTCATCATAGTAAGCATCCCAATCAACTGCGTCCCAATCTACGTCATCCCAATTAATAGTATCCCAAGTACAATCTGAACAACCTATAGCGTCAAAATATGCTTGATCCATTTCTGCATACATTTTCTTTGCTTCATCCCAGTCCATAGTTTTTTCACCTTCGGCATCCCAAACTGAAATCTGGTTGTCTTCATCTATATAACCCCAATCTTTTAAATCTTCTTCCCAAGAATCATAATAAGATGTATCAACATCATCTACAACCTCAACTAAAGTATTTTCTTCTGCTGATTTAGTTTCAATCATTGTATCTGATTCACTAGAAGATAAATCTGTAGCAACAATTGTATTACTATCTTCTACAATATTTGCCTCTTCACTTATTATCGCCTCTTCCATTGCCTGTGCTGATTTTGAATCTACATCACCAAAATGTTTTTGACTTTCATCTTTTATATCTTCTTCTAATTCATTTAACTCAATAATATCTGTCTTATTAGTTTCTATTTTTGGAGGTGTTGGAGCTAAATCGTTTGATGATACAGATACAGAATTGTAAGCGTTAGTTATTGTTTGGGAACCTGCGTCATTAGATACGGTTACAGCACCTACATCACCTTGACTATCTGGTAGTAAAGTAATTGTTACCTGACCAGAAGTATCTACTACACCTGAAAATGCTGTACCTTGTACGGTAACCGTGGCAAACCCAGCATTAATATTAACTTCACCACCTAAAGCAGATACACTTCCAGATTCATATGTAAATGAACCAACATTAACAGATATGTTCATTGCCAATTCAATTGGTACAACAGAAGTATCAAAAGCAAATTCATCAATAACTAATTCTGTATTTGGTCCCATTGTAAATTTAGTTTTATCAACATATGATAAAATCATACCACCATCTTCACCTGTTTGAAGGAAGTCGTTCATCTGCAACTCATAACCCATTGCTGTATTTTGAGTTTGACCATCACGCTCATTCCAAGTAGTACCCATTTGACCTATAACTTCGCCAACTTTAGGACTTGTAATTTGTGCTGATAAAAGACTAGTACAGAAAAGTACCAGAAAGGATACTAAAAATAAAATCTTTTTCATTTTTAACATCCATTGGAAACGGTAGCGGTTACATCTGCTGTTTGATTATTTCTGTTGTACGAATATGTACAACTATCTGAACCGTTTTGTGAAAAGTTTAATGTGTAATCGTAAATTGAATCACCTGATATAGTAACTATACCTGTGTTACCTCCACCTGTTTGAGCAAAGTTTATTGCTGAACTATCTGTATAAAGATAAATCTTAGCAGTATTATTTCCACCTGCCATATGTAATCTTATTGTATTGCTATCGCCTGAAATATAAGTCCTTAAATAGTTATTGTCTCCTGATATAATCATTGAGTCTCCATATGGGTCTGTATCTGCACTAGTATAACTAGAGTGAATATCTAAAAGATTTGAACTGCCTATAATATCGTGGAGTTGGTAATTACCTGTGCCGTATGATGAAGTGTGTATTACATTTGAATTACCCACTATGTAAATATCAGCACTTGCGCCTTCACTACCTGAACTGTCTGCAAATTGTCCGTGTGATGTTGTTTGTGGACCAATAGCCTTATTGGAGTTTGTATTAAACCCTTCTGAATCTGTTGTACTATACCACTCTACGGTATTACTATCACCTGATATAAGAACATATAAGAAGTGATTATCTCCTCTATTCTGTATCCAAAATGTATTTGAATCACCAACAATATCTAAATCAACATTAAAGTTTGTTGAATCATCTGCCCACACATCATAATCTACTACATTTGAATTGCCTGTAATATCGTGGTCATAATAATGACCTTTGGCGTCTGTATCGTCTATGCCTATTCTTAATTTATTGGAATTGCCAGTTGCTGTGTAATCAAAAGTCATATCCTCACCATAAAAGTGTTGGTGATTTGAATAATCCGACACATTGGAATCACCAATTTGTTTTATTATAATGGTGATGTTCTCACCATCTATTTTAAATGGATATGTTGTTGAATAGCCGACAGTATTACCTGTTCCATCTTGTTTTATAAAGATAGATCCGTCGCTATCTTGGTTATCTTGCTGAATCCATACTGAATTGCCTGCCCAACAATTAATTGTTGTCGCTAGAAGAATCACTATCGCCATTACTATCTTTTTCATCTGACTTATTCTCCTTTGTTTCTGTGGCATCGGTATCTTTATCTACATCTGCCCAATCTTTTTCATCTATCAATTCTGTACACTCTTTAGATACTTTACCTAAAGCATTAGCGTCTTTTTCACACGCCAGTTTTATTTGTATTAATTTTTTTCGTTCTTCTTTTGCAGCTTCTTTTTCTGCTAAATAATCTGCATAAGTTTTTTCAGGCATTATATCGCCCATAGTTACTTTTACTGAAGCCCTCTTTTCATCTAATACATCTACCTCAACATCAAGTTTTACTTCTGGTAGTACTTCTTCAAATTCCCATAAACCATTTTGAGCACCTTCATTTATTAATTCTACTACACCTTTTTCTATTGCTTTTCTTATTGCATAGGTAACAGGTTCATTTCTAGCAATACCAACTTCTGTTTCTAATAACATTGTATCTGTATCAAAATATTTAAATACATCACCACCTGTTTCACCTGAAAATATAGTCTTTTCAACAGTAATTGATACAACTACTTCACCAGTTTGTACATTAACTAATCTTAATATAATAGTTACATTATCTTGTCTGTATTGTTTGTGTGCTTGTATTCCTAAAATTCTAGCACCTATTCCACCTGATTTAGTATCACTATCATACCCCACTATACCACCTGTAACATATGCACCAGCAAATAATAATGGTGGTAAAGGTTCTGCACCTTCTCCATTAACTTGTTGTCTTGTAGACCTAATTAATTTTCTTTCTTGTAATAGGCTTGGTAAACTTGTTCTCTCTACAACTCTAAACCATTTACCATTACCTGCGTCTGATAATGCTTTAATTAAAAGTTGATATGATCCTTGAGTAACCGCTGTACTCATTGAGGCAAAGTTACCACCTGGTTTCTTTTGACCAGTCATATCTAAAAAATCATACACAGCAATTATAATTGGTTCACCTTTTGGTGAATTAATTTTAACCAAATCTTTGTACATAACTTGTTGAGTTCGTACATCAAAGTCTGGTTTACCAGCACAACTAACTAACAATAATGTTAATAAAAAAATACCTATGTACTTAAACATTAAGAATTATCCTCTTTAGGCATTGTAAATGTTGTCACGGTACCATCTGATTCTGTAACGACTACAGTTACGGTATCATTGTTACCTGTTGTTGTAGTAGTCCAAGTTATCACTTCACCACCAATTGGTGATGTAAATGTACCAGAGTCTTGTTGTAGACCATCTGTACCGAATACGTTGTCTGTAATCTGTTTAGCAAGTGCTGTATAAAATCTTGCTTCTAAATTGGCTTTAAATTTTGCTATGGCTGTTGCCTTTGCGTCTGCTGTAGCCTTATCAGCAGCAGCTTTATTCGCAGCCTTAATTGCGTCTTTTCTTGTTTTCTCTATATTCTCAATTGTTAAATAATGTGAAGACTTTCCTTTACCAGAAAAAGATGGACTATCAAATTCAAATCCCAATTCACTAGCATTTGTCATAGAAAACATAGAAAACCACACTAAAATTGTTAGTATAATTCTCATATTTCTCCCCTTGTGATACTATTATTTATATGATATGTTGGCTAAATAAATAGATAATATGATAAAACTACTAACGAATAAGTGGTCTGTATGGATGATTGCTTTAATATTGATTATAATCTATATTTCTAATCCAATATTTTTACAAAAAACAAGGCTTTCTGCTTTAGATAATTATCAAAATTTTGGAACTAACTACGAATCTAAAAGTCTAGTGTTACTGGATATTTCGGATGAAGCTTTAGTTAAATCTGGTCAATGGCCTTGGAAAAGAGATTTATTAGGTCGTACTATAATCAACGCATATAAAAATGGTGCAGCTCTAGTCTTCTTAAATGTAGTCTTTGTACATAAAGATAGATTAGGTGGTGATGAAATGTTTTTGAAAATGATTACCAAGTACCCTATCATATTAACTGAAACAAGTCAAGCAAAAAACCTAAAAAGTATAGAGAGAAAAGCACTTGCTGTAGGAAATGTAGAAGTGCCTATTGATATTGATGGTACTATTAGAAAATTACCGCTTGACAAATCCGTCCCAAGTGTTATACTGAAAGTCATTAAATTTCCAATACCTAACCAAGACGATATTTGGATTGATTTCAGACACCAGATACCTAGAATAGATTATACTGATAAAGATTGGTCATCTATGAAAGGTAAAATAGTTTTTATTGGAACAACCTTTAAAGGTTCTACTTTCGTTCTTACTCCAAACGGTTTAAAAAATACACACGAAATAATGGCATTATCAACAGAAACTTTATTGTCTGGTAAGTTTATTACAAGACCTACGTGGTTGTATATAAGTGAAATAGGAATAACTATAATTGCTTTATTATTTCTTTTGATTATAATGCCTAGATTAGGATTACTATGGTCTGCATTATGTTTAGTAGGTTTCTATTTTGATATAGCTCTTGCAAGTGGTTATCTATGGACTCAACATATGATAATGGTTGATTGGATAACTCCTATGATTATAGGAAGTATAGTATGGGCTCATTTAATCTATAATAATTTTGCTAGAGAGAATAGATTAAAACTACAAATCAAAAAACAATTTGAGCATTACCTTGCACCTGGTATGGTTAAAAAATTACAAAAAGATCCTTCTCTATTAAAACTAGGTGGGGAAAGAAAAGAATTAACATTTTTATTTTCAGATATTAGAGGTTTTACTCCTATATCGGAAAGGTTTAAAGATAATCCTGAACAACTTACTCGTTATGTTAATAAGTTTCTAACTGCAATGACAAAGATTATATTAAAAAATGAAGGGACAATAGACAAGTATATGGGTGATTGTATTATGGCATTTTGGAACGCACCATTAGATTGTAAACTCCATAGAGAAATGGCAGTTAAATCTGCTAAAGAAATGAAACAAAAACTAACATTAATGAATAAGAATAAAGAGTTTGATCCTCCTTTAAACATAGGTATAGGTATCAATAGTGGTCAATGTCTTGTAGGTAATATGGGGTCTGAACAAAGATTTGATTATTCAGTAATAGGAGACGCTGTTAATTTAGCAAGTAGATTAGAAAGTTCTAGTAAAACTTTAGGAAAAGATATTGTTATATCTGAACATACTAGAGAGCCTTTATTTGATAGATTTAATTTTGAATATATTGATGAGATTAAAGTAAAAGGTAAAGACGAATCTATAAACGTTTATACTATAAAATTCTAGCCGTCTTTTTTAACAAAAAAATCTCTCCGTGCTTGGAACGGCACTTTTTTATTGGAAATCTCTCCACTTATCATAACGTTTATTATGTGATTGTATTGCTCTGTCCATGATGATTGCTAGTGCGACAATTGATAACCCACTTATCACACCTAATCCTAAATATCCATTGCCTATTGAGTTCATAACTTGGGATCCTAAACCTCGTACTCCAATCATACTAGCGATAACAACCATTGATAATGCCATCATAATCGTTTGATTTATACCGCCAAGAATAACATTACGTGCTAAAGATAATTCAACAAGTCTTAAAATATGCAAAGGTCTTAATCCTAATGCTTGTGCTGTTTCTTTTAAATCTTTATCAACTTCTCGTAAGCCAATGTTCGTAAATCTAATTACTGGAGGTATAGCAAAAACACTTATAGCAATTAAGCCTGGTATTTTGCCAAGTCCAAATAACATTACAACAGGAATTAGATATACAAAACTTGGTATAGTTTGCATTAAATCTAGTATAGGTAAAATAATTCTGTGTGCTAAATTGTTTTTGGCCATTAATATTCCTATAGGAATACCAATAACTATACACACAAGGGTAGAAACAAGTACAATGGCTAGTGTTCGCATTGTGTCGTCCCACATACCAACTAAACCAATTAAGATAAAACTAATTAAGAAACCTAGTATTAGTTTCCAGTTTTGTGTTGCTTTCCAAAGTAATAAACTTATTAAACCTAAAAATATATACCAAGGTGTAGCAAATAATAATTTCTCAAAGTGAATAAGTAACCAATGAATTGGGGAAAGCAGTTCAGTAAACCATTCACCCCAATTACTAGCAAACTCCCTAAATGTACCATCAATGGACTTTTTAAAGCCTGTGATAGTTTCTCTATCTAAAGAGGGGAAGTTCAAAATGTATCACCTTATTTTAAAGACGCAGTAACTTTTGTAGCGGCTTCAGGTGTTACCCATTTTGTCCAGATTTCAGGATATGTATTTAAAAAATGCAAAGCAGAATCTTCTGCTGTTGCTTGATTATCATCCATCCATACTAGCATAGTAGTAGTAAAACTACCTTCTAGTGATCTTACTGATACATAATCAATTACTGCCTGATCAAGACCTGGTGTAACAATAGTTGCTGTTTTAGATTTTGGCCATTGTGTTGCTTGTGCATTAGCACATAACTCATCAGTTTGAGAAGCAATACATTTAGTCCAGTTATCATCACCAGCAAATCCTATTTTAGAAGGAAGAGGTCCAACTAAATCTAAACGACCAACAAATACTGTTGGTGTCCAATAATAACCAAAGGCACCTTTTCCTTTAGTTACAGAACCTTCCCAATGAGCATTCAAACCAGTTTGTGAACCTGGTTCTAATACTTTCCAGCCTTTGGCCTCCATATCAAATGCCTTGAATAGGTTTAGATTAGTTTGTTTACAACTCCAACCTTCAGGACAAATTACAATTCCGCCTTTACTTGAATCTTCAGGATGTGGAAATAAATCTGGTCGTGCTAATACATCTTCAATAGTATTAAGACCATGCTTTTCTGCTATATCTTTTGCAATGAACCAACCTTCACCTGCACCAATTATAACACCTTTATCTCCTGCTTGAATAAGAGTTCCATCATTAAGAGCTGTAAGTGCTTCATCACCAAGTGATGATACCCACATTTCTCCAACTATATTAGGTGAGCCTTTAGTTATCATTGATGGAATAGTAGCGTCAATGCCGCCTGGAACGATTTCAGTATCGTGTCCATAACCATGTTTTAAGATATAAGAATCAACGTAGGCTATCATTGATCCAGTTTGCCAATTTAACTCGGCGATTTTAATGTTGTCAGCTTTTGCCGTGAATAATCCCACGGTCATTAATAAAAAACTGATTATCGTTGTTTTTATATAATGTTTCATTATATTCTCCATTATTATTATTATATATGTTACACTCTATCATACTTTTTCAGTATTGTCAACTAGGTGCAACTGTGTCATCACTAATATACTCCATCTGTTCTACTCTATCAGCGACTTCTATTTCACCATCTAAATATGCGTTCTTTCCATCAATAGATGATAATAGATATTTCAATACTCTATATGGGTCAGCATTACTAGCAGGTCTTCTATCTTCTAGTCTGCCTTTCCAATTATTCTCAACCGTACCAACTGGTATTCTTATACTAGCTCCTCTATCAGATACTCCATAAGAAAACTCATTTATACTTTGTGTTTCGTGTAGTCCTGTTAATCGTTTGTCGTTATCAGAACCATATTCACTTGCAACTTTTTTAGGGTCGTGTTTATTACCAATAGTTTCACATATATTTTTTATGTATTCTTCTCCACCTTCTTCTCTCATCTTCTTGTTAGAGAAATTAAGATGTAGACCTGAACCATTCCAGTCTCCTTTTATAGGTTTAGGTTGCCAATTGATTGTTATACAATGTTTTTCAGCAATTCTTTGTAAGAAATATCTGGACATCCATAAGTCATCAGCAGCTTCAATACCTTTACCCATACATTGATACTCCCATTGACCTAATGCTACTTCAGCATTAATACCTTTAATATCAATACCTGCGTCTAAACATTTATGTAGATGTTCTTCTACTATACTTCTGCCTACTGCGTTCTCTGGACCTACACCACAATAAAACTCTCCTTGTGGTTTTGGAGCAGAAATATCATTACGCCAACCTAATGGGTTACCATTCTGATAAAAAAAGTATTCTTGTTCAAATGCAAACCACCAATCTTTTGATGGTCTAATATATTGTCTAGTGTTTGATTGATTATTTACAACTTCACATAATACAAACTTATCTATGCCATCAAAACCTTTGTATGATTTAATAGGTTTTAATATACAATCGGATGAGCTGCCGTCTGCTTGTTGTGTGGAACTTCCATCAAAGGACCACATTGGTGGGATTTCGGAATCGGTTACTTGGATTTTACTTCGTAGGTTGGGCTCTGGTTTATAACCATCAAGCCATACATATTCTAATATCATATAAATTATTTAGTCAATGACAATTACCCTTTTATCTTTTTACTTATGTAAAGTACAGCTGCATACATTAATAAACCATAAAGTGAAACAAAAATAATCTCTGGAATATATGCAAATACATTATAAGTTAACTCTATTACAGCTTCAACATCTCCCATTTCACCAGAATCTAAGCCATCATCTTCATTGATGGTTATAGATTTAGTGAAATCTCCATCAACATTACCAACATTCTGTTCTATGTTTAAACTATTATCTTCTTCCATTATTTTTTATCTGTAAGTTTGTTTATAAGTTCAAATGCTACTTTAACTTTTTCTTCTAATACTTTTATTCTATAATGTGCTTGTGCTAAGGTTACAATTAATAATATAAATGCAACGAAGATTGGCCACATTCTACTTATCATTAACATTAAATCTGCGTCCATAATTCCTTTTATTTTTTAAACTTAGCTGCTTCTTCTGAACCACCAGTAGCAGTTCCTTTTGTATAAGAGTGAGCACCCATACCTGCAAGGTCTCCATCTTTAACTATTAGATATTCATTTCGTATATCTTCTTCATCAAAAAAGCATTCTAAAATTTCTCTAACACCATCTGCATATCTAGCCTGTGCTGATAGTGAAGTACCTGAAGTGTGTGGTGTCATACCGTGATTAGGCATTGTTCTCCATACGTGGTCGTTAGGTGCTGGTTGTGGAAACCAAACATCACCTGCATAGCCACTTAATTGTCCTGACTCTAATGCTCTTGCAATAGCATCCTTATCACAAATTTTTCCTCTTGCTGTATTAATTATGTACGCACCTTTTTTGCACTTACTAATTAAATCATCATTAAACATATGTTCAGTTTCAGGATGTAAAGGACAACTTATATTAATTACATCACATACTGCAACTAAATCCTCAACTGAATTGTGATAAGTTAAATTTAATTCTTTCTCTTTATCTGCTGACAATCTATGTTTATCAAAGTAATGTAAATGTACATCAAATGGTTTCATTTTTCTTAACATATCATAACCAATTCTACCAGCTGCAATTGTTCCTATGTGCATACCTTCCACATCATAAGACCTTTTAACTGCGTCTGCTATATGCCAACCACCTTCGTTAACTATTTTATATTGATTGTGATAATCTCTTACTAAAGATAGTATCATCATAACTATATGTTCAGCAACTGACCGTGAGTTACAATAAGTCACTTCAACTACATCAACTTTATGATCCATAGCCGCTTGTAAATCTACGTGGTCTGAACCAATGCCAGCTGTGATAGCCATTTTTAATTTTGGTGCTGACTCTATTCTTTTTCTATTTAAATAATATGGCCAAAACGGTTGTGATATAACTACATCTGCGTCAACTAGTTCTTTGTCTGCTTGACAACCTTCAGCGTCTTTGTCCGAGGTTACAACCAATGTGTGTCCATTATTTTCTAAAAATTTTCTCAATCCCAATTCACCTGATACACAACCAAGTAATTCTCCTGGTGTAAAATCTCTTCCTTTAGGTGTTGGTAATGACATACCATCTGGATAATTTCTTAACACTGGTAAGTCTTTGACTGGATATGATTTTGGCATACCGTCTTTTGGATCATCATATAATATACATAATATTTTCATAATCTATTTTTTATTCCTCTTTTTTATGCTTGCCTAATATCTCTACTATTTCCCAAGAGCCGTCAGCATAATGATGTACTTGAGCGTCAACCAAATCACACATAAATGCTAATGATTCACCATCTATCTTATAAGTGATACCATTTATTTCTACACTATCCATTTCTGCTGATTTGTTTCTCCACTTTTTCTCAACTTGTCTTTTTGTTTTTAAGCAATCGGACATACTATTTGCACCTTTATGGTCTATTAATTGACCATCTGCAAATACACATACTGCAAATACTACTTCAGGTGGATGTTTGTGTTCATTAGCGTCCAAAGGACATTGTTCGTGTCCATCTTTACCGCAACCTGTACAATCTGCATTTGCTCTTTGGCTATTTAATAATAAACCAAATACTATTGCGATTAAAAATATACCTGATAAAATACCAGCTAACCATTTAGTATCTCCGTTTCTAAATCCTATTTTTTCTATTAATTTCTTAAACATAATTCTCCCTATCTAATTGGTGGTACGTACATTACGCCACCGTTCTTCCAAAGATTATTTAATCCTCGTTCTAATGCAAGTGGAGTATTAGGTCCTACATTTCTCTCAAATGATTCCCCATAGTTTCCTACTTGTTTGATAATATTATAACCGAATTTCATACCAAGTCCTAACATTGGACCAATATAACCTTCAACACCTAATATTCTTTTAACTTCTTTATTATTTGAAGTTAACATTAAATCAACATTGTACATTGTGATACCTGCCTCTTCAGCATTTATCATAATAAAATGTGTCCATCTAACTATATCTTCCCACTCTTGGTCGCCTTGTCTTACAAGTGGACCTAATGGTTCTTTAGATATAATTTCAGGTAATACCAACCATTTACTAGGGTCTTCTGCACCTGCTCTAGCACTTGCTAAACCAGAAGCGTCTGTTGTGAATACATCACATTCACCTGCAAATAATTTTGCTTTTGCGTCTTTATTTCCTTCAACATATATTGGTTTATATGCCATATTATTTTCTGCAAAATAATCATTTAGATTTAATTCACTTGTAGTTTCTTTTGTAATACATACAAACGCACCATCTAATTCTGTTGCACTCTTAATATCTAAATCTGTTGGTATTAAAAATCCTTGACCATCATAGTAGTTAACACCTGCAAATTCAAACATCAAGTTAACATCTCTACTGATTGTCCAAGTTGTGTTTCTTGCAAGTACATCAATATTGCCAGACGCTAATGTTGGAAATCTTTGACTAGCATTTAATCCTACAAATTCTACTTTACTTGAGTCACCAAATATACCAGCGGCAACTGCCTTACAGAAATCTACATCTAAACCACTCCAGTTTCCTGCGTCATCTTGAGCAGAAAATCCTGGTAGACCTGCATTAACTCCACAAATAACATAACCTCTTTCTTGTACGGTTTTTAAGAGACCGACTTCTTGTTCTATTTTAATACTCTTTGTTGTATTACAACCTACTAAAAATAGAGCAACTAATAAACTCATTAATATTTTTTTCATATAATCTATCCTATTGCGTTAATACTTTAGTCTTTTTTTCTTTTTTCTTTTCTGTTAAAGACTTCGCTGTACCACCTAGTTTTAAACTACCAGATTGGTCAGGCATTTTGTTTTTAATACTGACAATATTACCATCTGCGTCAATTTCTGCCATAGATGGACCACAAATAACTCTACGACCATCTTTCATTTTTTCTATTTTTCTTTTGTCTTTAAGACAATCCATCAGTCCATCATACTTAACAAATTCGCTTGAAGTATTGGTCACAATAAACATTGTGATGATGGTAACTAGTGTTGTTGCGTCCATATATTATTCTCCTATTGTATTTCCGTTTTTGACACTTCTTATTTTGTCTTTTAATTTTTCAACATCGGCCAAAACTTTTTCCATATCCTTCTGCAACCTATCAATGTTGACCGCATTGTTCATCATATTCTGTAAATCTTTTTGTATGGACTCTACTTGTCCACTTAAAAATTCAATCAGCATAAATTGCTCAGAATCCGCTGGCAAGGAACCCATATCCCCTCTTGGCCATTTGATTCTAAATTCGTTGTTCTTTTCTATATCTACTCCAAGCGCTTCTTCTGCTTGTTCTAAATCTTTTGTAAGTAATGTTGTATTAGTTTCCAATTTATTTAACCGCTCAATCACCCCAAAATACGCCCACACTCCGACAGCCACAGCCGAAATTATGGCAAGCAGGTTTTTCATTGGCATACTTACTGCCGATTCACTTGATATTTCTAATCTATTCTTACTCATCTTTTACTTCAGTTTTCTTTTCAGGTTCATAATACTCTTTATATTTATCTAGTAAATCATTTGTAATTTTCATTTGATTTCTAATTCTTGCAAAATTCTTTGCTAATAACTCAAAGTCTTTATCTGTCAATCCCCATAATACTGGATCTATACCTTGTTCCTCTAGTTTTTTGAACACTTCCTCAGCATTCTCACTAGTAATAATAATCCATTGTAACTGTTCTAATTGTAGTGGCGTAGGTTTCTCTAAATTAAGTTGTGCTCTTGGCACCTCTTTTTTAAATATCTCTAATGTCTTTACACCCGAACAACTAGTAAGGAACGTAACTAGGATTAGCGATACTAGGACACTCTGGATTAATTTCAGACTTCTTTGTTGCATTCTTTTCTTTTTCTGTTAAAGGTGACCCACTTGCTATTTCCATACATCTGTTAGCATTTTTAGAACCATTGTTTGTAATTCGTTCTATTGCTTTTGTTTTGGATATGGCAAGTTTGCCTACATCTCTATTTTTTTTATTAAATCTTTTATCTAAATCATCAAGGTCTTTTTTAAGAACACTTACTAACTCGTTCATCTTTTGATTTGCGACTAGTATTTCTTCAAAGTCCTTCTTTTGATTTTCTATGAGCTGTTGTTGTTCAGCGACTGCTGATTCTAATTTGATTTGATTTACTTTTAATATAGCATTATCACTTCTCAACTTCATCACATAGAAGCCACCGCCAGCAATGGCGGTAGCAACTATTCCTATAAAAAATAATCTAAGGCCAAACATTTTAGCCTTTTTTCCAAATTGCCCACAAGCCCCAAGCGATTGAAGCCCAAGCAGCTATTGTAGCAAGATTGCCTGCAAATAAAATTATGCAACCTATTGCTATTAAAGCACCACCGTGTAATGATGATACTTCTTTTGCTCTATCTGTAATCCAATTTAACATATTTGTTTACTCCTTTTTCTATATTTTAGCACCGACCTTACGGTGTTTATTCCACGCAAGAAAACCACCTAGTCTTAAAGCATAATAAGCAAGATAGTTTAAAAAATAAAAACCATTTATTTCTATGTTTATATCTCTAAAAATCTCGTCTGCTTTCTTTTGGTCTAACATTAGGATTGGAACCCCAACGTCTTTGTTAAGTGGTAATAATGCCGAATATTTATAAGCGTAATCGTGGATTAATCCACCAATTAATAAAACGCCTACTGGTGACAAAAATGAAGCAAGAAATTTTGGTATACTTGCTCCGTCAAACTTAAAACCTGCTGGTATTACATAATCTTGTCCATCAAGTTTATAATGAAAGTCTTTTACTATTTCCCAATGTCTAACGCCCAACAGCCACATTAAAATTGCACCCCAAAAACCTTTATCTTTTGTAGCGATTCTTATAGGTGTCATATGTGGATATTCTTCGTATTTAAAATTAACTCTATTATCAGTTTTCTTATTCTTGTCAAATAAATTTATAAGAAAGCCTATAATAATTAATGCAATCAAAACTGACCACATCCAAAATTTCATAGCTAATGCGATTAATGTTTCTATCATTCTAATCCTTTTCTGTAAATAACCCTTTTGGTTTTAACCCTTTGTAAAATTTAACTTTTGCTCTTTTAATTTTTCTATCTAAAACTTTTGATTTAAGTTTATTAGATATAGCATTTAATTGTTTCTTTGCACTCAACATAGGTTTTATAGTACCCACACCAGCACCTTGATATGTTGCTGTTAGTTGAGGCAGTGTTGTTGCGTATCTACTGTTTGGAAAATGTTGACTACCACCCATAGAAGCCATAGGCTTAAATGTATCAACAGGTCCTACACCAAAACCTCTAGTCATTATTTCTCTTAATTCTTTAAATGTTTTCATAGATATTTCTTTAATAATACACCAGCAACTCTATTTCTAATTCCTTCAGATACTATTGTGTTTATTTGATTATCTACAACATATCTAAACGTTTTAATACCTACGTTTTCATTATAAGTACCATTTTCTTTTTTTCTTTTTAGATTGCTGACGATAGGTTTGATTTGATTATCGGTAACATCTGCGTTACCATCTATCTTATTGATAAGATTTTCAACTTCTAGTTTATTGTAGTCTTCAACTGTTCTAAATTTATTCAGAAACGTTGTAAGTCTTCCTTTTAAACCTTCTTTATTTTTCTTCTTATATTCTTTTGCCCATTTTGGTTGAATACCAGGTTCGCCATCTGGACCAACTCCAATACCAGCAATGTTACCACCACCAGCAGAATTTGTAGGTGCGTCTTCGGTAACTATTTCACCACCGTGTTGTTTACGATAGGTTAAAACTTGATTATATTTGCCTGTGAATACTACTTTACCACCTTTTTTTACTTTGTAAATAGTATTACTTGCTTCAGTTTCCATTCTATATTCTTTAAAAGTTTTCATTTAAAATTTTATCCTCTCTATGTTATCCTCTGATACTATAATTTGTTTTTTAGTATCTTCATTAATAACATTGTAAAGGTTAACACCAAAATAGTTATCAAATGGTTTTTGACTTTCAATAGTATAAACTATATCGCCTACTTCAGCAGTTGGTAAACCTTCCAAATCTTCTAAATTATCTATCATAGTATAGCGTCCTTCAGGTAGATAATCAAACCCTACAGACTCTTTCATATCATCATTATGAGCAATTAATTTGTTTTCTACTAGGTGTTTGTATAATGCTTTTTCTACTTCAATAGCATTTATGTCTTTATTTTCTTTTAACAATAAAGCTAAAGCAGTTGCATAAGAAGCAAACTTTGTTTTGCCTCCTGGTAACATACCTAATAATCTTTTCAAATTAAAAACAAATCTATGTAAAATAGTATAAGAATCTTTTTCTTTAGCAGTTACTAAATCTTTTCCTCTTCTTAATAATTTTCCATTATCGTCAATAATCCCATACTTATAAGCAGCTTGTTCCTTCCAAGGCGTAACTAACAGCTTGACAATTCTATAGGTAATTAATAAATCTATGGCTCTTCCCATTATAATTTCTCCAGACTTGACAACAAAGTTTTATTCAATTTAACATTAGGTATTTCATCAGCTGTTATTATATTTAAATAGTGTAAGAAGGTTTTTAATACCGACCAATACTCTCTTTCAACTTTAAATAATAATAATGTAGCAGCTGCGTCATTACCAAAAACATTACTCAATACTATAATATGATTTAATACTAATCTAGTTTTCAGTTCACCTGTGGTTTTATATTTACGAAATAGACGTTTAAGATATTTAAATCTTTTCACATCTTCATAAAACTCCTGTTCACTATCTAAATTAGGAACATTGTAGTTTTTTATAGCGTAAAATAACCAATTTTTCTTTGTTATCTTATCAAACATTAGCCAAGCTCTGCATAAACTTTAACAGCGCCGTTCTTTAATGTTTCGTATTTACCTTTTAGTTTTAAACTATTACTTTTATGAGATATACCATCATCATTTATATCAGAACCGTCAGTATCTTTACCGAAACGGCCGCCATTAAAAACTAATGCACTTTCAAAGTTTCCTTTTTTATCTTTAATTTCAATTTTATCTTTTACTGTCACTCCAATTGTTCCTAATTTTGCACTTAATTGATTAAGAGCTGCTTCAGGTTTAATGTATTCTCCATTAGCAATAGAGCCAACAAAAGCATTTACTTTATTCAAAATCTCTGGTTTGTGGATATTGTGAGCACCAACAGAACCATCTTCAACAGCGTTAGATGTGGCTGTGCCAACCATCTTGCCATCTTCTTTTATATGTTGTTTAAATGTTTTCATTTTTCTCCCTTTTTAATTTCGTCTTTAAATTTTTTTAAAGACTTGCCACCCACAAGGTCTTCTTCAACCTCTTTAATATTGTTCTCTTTTATCTTATCAAACTGTCCAACGTGTGGTGTATTCGTAGCCAGCTCTTCCAAAAAATCCAAATCTACATTAAGCTTATCTTCTTTCATTTTTCTTTTTCTAATAATAATTGTTTGTTATCTTCAACCTCTTTGTTTTTTTGGTCGTGTTTTCTTTTTTCCGCTTCCTTACCAGCCTCAACTGCTTTACCCATATCTTCAAGCTCTTTAATTCGTTCTTTAGCTTTCAATGCGTCATAAGGTTTATCAGCCATCTTAATCAATCTTTCCACTTGTTGAAGAGCACCGTGTATCGCATTTAGATTGTTCCTCATCACAGTTGTTTCTTTTTCAACTGTGTCAATTCTAGTTTTCAGTTCACTAAAATCCTTTTGTAAATTGATTTTTTCATAATGTAGTTCTTTTGAAGTCACACTCATAATATTCTCCTTTTATAATATAATTACGCAACACCATAAGCGTTTCCGCCAATGATATTCCAACGTGAATTTTTAAATAATAATGTTACTGTTTCTCCTTCAGCGTTTAATGTTACACTAGTATGACCTCTTAAATTAGTAGGTGTTATAGTTTGTACACTTGTACCTGAAGTTGAAACGTTAATAAATGTTTTGATTTGTCCATCAGAACCATCTGCTAATGATACAGTAGATGTGTTAGATGTTCCATTAATTTCAGTAATCGCACTTGTTACATCCGCTGTAAGCGAACCACCTGCAGCTGTTAAAGCTTGAGATGTTTGTGCCATACCTAACCAACTTGGAACATTGTTAAAAACATTCTCTGCTGATATTTTTTTATTAATTGGTGTACCTGACGGATCGTCAACTACATGGAATAAATCAGCGCTCGCTAATGAGTCGCCTAGATCGGTCAATGCCGTTATCTTCTTGTCTGCCATTTGTTCTCCTTTAAACCCTTTCGGGAATGCTACTCTAGGTAATTGCCTAGATCACTTTGTTAATATATTTATAAGGGCGGATTGACCGCCCCTAAATTGTTAATAATTATGCTCTACTACGCAGCTACTGTATGTGTAACTCTTAAACTCGCTGGAATATTTCTTTGCGAATTAATAGTACCTGAAGCAGTATCTTTGATTGTTGCTCCACCTGGTAATGTTATTGCGTCATGGAGAGCAGTTCCTAATGAAAGAACATTGCCAGTTGCAAGTGTTTGACTCGCTACTGTAAATCTCTTTCTGTTAGCTGTTGAACCAGTTGCAGTATAAACACAATCGTGTGTTCCACCACCACTATTTACAACTTTCATTACTGGTGCTCCAGTAACTGTAACTGCTTCGTCCCAAGTTATCTCTATGTGAACCGTTTGACTAGATGAACCAGCTGTTAAGTCTGTAGCTGCAGTACTACCTATTATAAATCTTAAATTTGTAATAGTTGCTTCCTGTAGTCCAGTCGTTGCTGATGTACCTGCAAGTCCTCGTATAGCGACCAAGACTTCTGGTTGGCTGTTGGCATTATCGTTACCAGTCGCAGCTGTTCCAGCTCTTTGTACCCAACCAGCATTGGTTGCGTAAACATCTTGTTTCTTATACTTGGAGTTTTCGTCAGTTTGTAGAAATTTAGGTTTATTTGTAGCGGTATCCGCTCCTTTTGCCCATCCACTCATATCTTTTCTCCTTTTAAATTAATTAATTTATCTCTCTTTTGTTATATAACTAATACTATTTATAAGATTAAAAACCCAGCTTTTTCAGCCGAGCTATAGTACCAGGCGTTGATGTATGATGTATTCCTATACCTCCTGCTTGTATAAAATCTCTTACATTCTTCTCATAATCATCTATTAAAATTGCAGGATTGCCTCTTCTAGCAAAAAGTTTCTTTTCTTTTCTTCTTACTAAATTGATTTTTGAACGGTTAGTTATACCTGTATTTTTTCTTAACCATTGAGTCTTACCAGGTATACAATTTGGGTCAAATGATTCTTCTACATATGCAGATAAAATATGTGGATCGTGTTTTGATATGTATGACCAAAGTCTTCTTCCACCAGACATCCAAGGAAGAGTAGCCCAGAAGTTTTTATGCTTCTTAATAAGTGCCCATTTTTCTTTTGATGATGGTATATTCATCCATTGATTAATGGATAAACCAGTAACTTTTTGAGCAGCAGTTTTGAAATCTGCCAGGACTCCATCCATATCGCAATATAAAATAGCGTTCTTCATAATGGATATGAGTACTCCCTAGACTGGAATAGCACGAGGCTCTAAATCAATTACTGCAGCCTTTTGTCCCGTTGCTGTTTTTCCTTTATCACCTAGTCTAACTAATTTTGTTTCGGTTCTTAATTTTTCAAAACTCTTTTTATTATGTATGTTATTTTCTTTTTTAGTTTCTTTTTTTGCTTTTGGATCAACTGAAGCGCCTATTGCGTCAGCAGCTCTATTTACTGCTGTTGTTCCTGCGGCTGCTCCTGCAGCTGCAGCTGCGGTTCTTCCTAAAGCCATTAATGGATTTTCTTTTATAACTTCTTCGTTAGCTCTCTTTAAAGCATTCGCAACATCTTTATGTTTTGATAAACCTTTTGCAAGTTTTTCAATTGCCTTTACAGCACCATCATAGTTACCTTGTTTGTATCTAGGATCATTTAATATGCCATATGCTTGTTTGATTTGTTTAGTTGTATATTCTAACATAGTTTCTTCTTTAAGTTCTTTACCTTCACTAACGACTTTGGCAGCAGCGTCCTCTAGTGATCCTGGTTTATTCTCAAAGTATGTTTTTCTTTCCAATTTAATTTTTGGTTCTTCTTTTGTTATTGTTGGCTGCTCAGTAGCAATCTTTGTAGAAATTTCTTCTAAGCTGCCAGACTTTGTTTCAAAGTATTTCTTATTCATTTTCTGTAATTTCCTTTTTCTTATTGGGTTTACCTGAAGTATCTGTTTCAGGTTCGTTTTGAGCCGCCATAGCTCTCTTATGTCTATCAGTTCTTAACTTATCTTTTAAATCTGCAAGTTTCAATTTCATATGATTAATATCTGCTTTATGAATTGCAAGTTTATTTTTATCACCAGGGTTTATATTTCTTGCCCTATCTTCTTTATCATTTATATTTGTTGTCAAATCTGCTATTCTCTTTTGTGTTCCTGTCGCTTTCGCTTGTGCCATATCAGAAGCGTCTTCATTAACTTCTATTAATTTTGATAAGTGTGGAATATTTGCTTGTTTAATTGCTATTTGAGTTGGTATATCCATCTTCTTAATCATTGCTTTAACAGCAGGAGTTACATCTGAAGCCGTCTTACTCTTCCATGTATTTTTAATATTGTTTATTTGGTGTGTATTTAATTTACTTTTTAAATAATCAGTATCTTCTCTAACAGGTATGCCTTTTTGTACCATACGTGATAAAGCTAAACCTGATAAGAAAGGTATATGTCTTTTTCTTAAATCATTTAAAAATCCATCAGGTATTTTATCAAATATTTTTCTTAATTTATTTGCATTATCAATAGATATAGTTTTGCCTTGAAGGTCTTTATATTGTCTTGCCAAAGCGTCTAATTGAGACCTTGAAAATTCTTGTATATCTTGTTTATCTTGTTCTATTAATTGTTCTTCAGTAATAAATTCTTCTTTTCTTAATATTGCTTTAGCAATATCGTGTGCTTTTGTAACTGTTGTTTTATCTACAGGTGGCTCATCATTGTACATATCTTTAGCTTTAGCCATACCAATTGCGTATGCACTATCTTTAGATACATCTTCTTTAAACTTACCTTTTAGATAATCTTTTGTAATTGATAACTGTTGAGCACCATCTCTTTTTAACTGGTCACGTTTTTTATTTGCGTCAGGTTGTGTTTTAAATGGCACAGCAAATCTCTTACCGTTTTTAGGATCCAAATATCTTACAACATAAGCTAATTCCATTTCGCTCATATGTTGTCTTAATTCTGTCCAAGTTGTTTTATACTTGCTCATTTTTACTCTCCGATTGTGCCCAAAATTCTTTAAATGACTTCTTAACTCCACTTGGTGGTGTGCCTAAATCTCTCTCCATATCTGCTTTAGATTTCTGATATTTTCTTTTAAAATGTTCTGGTTCTAACCCGCCTTCTTCCTTTGATTTAAGGTCAATAGCGATGTCTTTCATTCTGCCTTCTAGCATATTTTCGTTTGTATCTATTACTTTATTAAACATTTTGTTATAAATTTCTTCTATTTTTGACTTCCATTCTTCCCCATAACGTTCCTTATATTTATCTATTGTTTCTTTGCTACTTGCCCATTCTTCTATATCTTTTAGTTCAACTTTACTTTTCATTGTTTCATTATCCTTATTTGCGTTAACGTTGATTAAATTATCACTATGTTTACTTGGTTTATAAGGACCACCTTGAAACTTGGGACTGTAATGTTTTTCACCTGGCGTTATTGAAGAATTATATTTTGCGTAATCGTGCCCAATATCATAAGCTTCTGGTACTTGATCTGTAAAAGACAAGCCAGGCACATTATCAGGTACAAATTCTGTACCTCTTGCGTGAGGTTCTTTTTCACTCTTATCTCTCTTTGTTTTTAATTCGCCATAAATTTCTTTAAATCGTTTAGTATTTTTACTTGCTTTAGTTTTTACTTTAAAACCTGCAAGTTCATTTGAATCTTTTAATCCTTTGTCTTTAGGTTGGTCTATTTCTTCTTTCAATCTTCTTGCTCTTTCCTCTAACTTAACAGGATAAACAGGAGTTTCCATTATATTATACAACCAAGCTTTGTGTAACTTCATATCAACATCTTCTAAAGTTACATAGTTTGTTCCTCTTCTTATAATGACACCAGTTATATTATTATCTGTATCGTCAACTATATCTCCTACATCAAATAAATGCTCTGAAATATACTTGTCCCTTAATGTCATTCTTTCTAACTCCCCTTTTGTAGAGGCAGTTATAAATGGTTTAAATCTATACGCACCTGCACCGTGATCTATGGATGCAGCCAAGTTCATTCCTTTTCTAACGTTTCGGAATAGGTCTTGTGCGTTTTTAGTTCTAGCAAAGTTGGATGGTAATCCTTTTTTAAACATTGCAAAGTTTTTTTGACTTGCAGCTGATCTCATTTTACTAGCACTCATACCTGAAGCACCTTCAGCGTCTGGATCTCTATCTCCTGCTGAAACTACTTTTATACTATCAAAATTATATTTTCCGTGTCGGCTTTTTACGCCGTTATATTTCTTTAAGATAGTATCAAATTCTCTTACTCTATCGCTACCAACAACCATTGTAATATCATTGTATCCTCTTTGATCTAAATCAGTAGCAATATCTAAAATCATATTAGATGGATTAACTACAAAACTTCTAGCGTGTCTAGGAAACATTTGCTTCATTGTTTGTAATTTAGTTCTAGCAGGTAATGGATTTTTACTTGAGTCTTCCGATCTACTTAAATAAATTACATAATTATTTGCTCTAACACTTGCAACTTTATTAATAAGTTTTTCGTGTCCAATTGTTGGTGGGTTGAAGCGACCGAAGGTAAATGCTATTGACTTACCCCCAGCCGCTTCTTTTATTTTTGATAGTGATTTCAGTTCGTCTGGTGTAATTTTACCGTCTTCCATAATGTCTGTCAACTTTTTGAAAAATTTGAGATAATGATACTTTTCTAACATTTTATAGGTCACGTTTTTTGGAAGTCGATTCTTCACACCGAACTTTCTGATTTCGTCTGGCGACATATCTTTATCAAAAGCAGCCTTTCGGTTTGCAATTGTCTTAGCGCCAATATCAATTAACGTGTTAATAGAAGATTTAATTTCATCTAACTTTTCGGATACTAATTTTGACAAGTTATCAATGTCGGAGCTTGTCAGACCTTTTAGTTCCTCATAATCAATCATATCCCTTGCGAGTTCACCTTTAACAACATCTATTTCAGAAACGTGCTTCTGAAAATCCGCAACGTATTTTTCTGGCTCAAATTTACCAGGTTCTGGTCTTCTGATCCACTTGTTAGTGTCAATATCAAAAGTACCATCAGCCATGTCCCGAGCCTTACTAAATGTTGCAGGATCTATGATAGAAAAGTAGTTGATAGGATGTTTTGTGCCTGGTATTACTTTACCATTTATCTCTCCTTGATATTCTCTTATACTATCGTGGACTTTTTCCTGTTCTGCTTGTGAACCAGGAATGTCAAATAAGATATTAATATCTAGGTCGGCGTCATCTCTATATTGTTTAGTTAGTATTGAACCAATTAAGGTATACTTAACTACTTTTCCAAATTTTTCAAATGTTTTAATTCCGTCTAATATTTGTTTTTTAACTGCAGGCTTTATTGTAGGTTTATCTGTATCTGCTTTATCAAATACAGGTTTAGCATACGTCTGTCTTGGTATGTCTATAATAGATTCTTTTATAAAGTCTTTAAATCTCATCTATCTTCTTTTTGCCTTTCTCTCTCCTGCCATCCATCTCTTTGCTATATAACTAGAGATAGGTTGTCTAATATATTTATTTACTATCTTGCTTACCCTATTCATTGTAAGCGTTGTTAATTCTAAATCTGATTTATTATTATCTACCACAAGAAAATTGCCAAGGCCAAATAGTTTTTGAAATCTACCCATATTGCTTTGTACACCTTCCCAACTTGTCTTTGTTATTAATTGTGGTATAGTTCTTTCACGTCTAGCATTTCTTGCCAATGCAACTTCTAAACTTGTATTAACAAATACCATATAACAATCATAACCCATTTGTCTTAATATAGCAACTTGTCTAGCAATAGAGTCATAATCTCTTCCTGTACTATCAATAACTAAACCTAATCTTCCTTGAACATATGTGTCTAGTTGTGTTATGGCTATTTTCTTTGCCTGTCTTCTAATTAAATCTCTAAAATATAATTCGCTATCTGGCATTTGTAATGACAAATTTGCTTTCTTTAAATTTCTTTCAAAATGACTATCTGAATTAACTAATTTTAATCCAGTGCCTCTAAAAGCAGAGTGTGCAACAAATGATTTACCTGAACCAGGACCACCTGCTAAGAAGAATGCTTTAAATATAGCTGGGTCATATAAACCTTCAGATATATTTTGCATAAAACTTTTTACTTTCTTAATCATACTTTTTGTCCTCTATACTCTTTATTATTTCTTTTGCGACAGTTTCAGGTTCTCCTTCTGCTTTAATTTCTATAAACCCTGGTTTATCTCTTAAATATTCTACCACAGGTCCTGTTTCTTTTTTATATAAAGCAATCCTGTCATTAATAATTTCTTTTGTATCATCAACACGACCACGTGCTAACAATCTTCTCATAATTTCTTCTCTACTTACATTTAAAAATACTGCACAATCATAACCTATTTCTGCCTTTTGCATATCTTCAACTTGTTGCATATATCTTGGCCATCCATCTAATACATAACCTTTAGGAGATTGTTCAACTTTACTTTTTATTAATTCTAAAACAATCTCATTAGGAGCAAACTGACCTGTTGTCATTAAATCTTTTATTTGTAGTCCTATTTCACTCTTTTTTTCTACTTCTTTTCTTAACAAATCACCTGGATAGATATGTGTTATATCAAAATGTTTAATTAAGTATTCTGCATAAGTAGATTTACCTGAACCTGGTCCACCTAATATGATAATTCTCATACGACCTATTTGTTCAAATATAAAATCTCTAAAACCTTTCATTATCCTCTTATCCAATTTTTTGATACATTAAAGTTAGCCGTACTAAACGTTAACCTATCTACCAGTTTAACTGCATTGCCCATTTTATCTACAGCAACATAACCTTCAGGATTTGTTACTTCAAATCCATTACCTCTTTGTAAAAAGGTACCAATAGATTTAATTTGATTCATTTTTCTTACTACAAAATCTTTAACTCTTTGTAGAGTCACATAACTAGCAATAGCAAAGTAGATTTCAGTATCGTAACTGTCAATGAATTTCAATCCATCATTTTTAATCATTTCATATTTTCTTTTTGCTGTAGCTGTTTTTCTTTTAGATATTTCATCATCTAAAACAGACGCATAATATTTTCTAAAATCTGATTGTAGTCTTCTAACATCACCAATTGTTTTGCCTCGTCTTACATAATCATTAAAAAATATTTTTAATCTAGCACCAACTGATAACAAATTGGTTTGTCTTTTTAATAAATTTAATATTCTTTTACCTTTTGATAATGAACCCATTGCCATTCTTAATAAACCATCATACTGATTGCTTTCAGCAGCTGTAAATGTTGCAACACCTGATGTATCTTTATAACTTGCGTCATCAAAAAATACCGATGGCGTCTTTGTAAAACGATTTACATTGACGCCAAAGCCTGCCTTTAGATTTGACATTTTCTTTCCTGTGTAACTAGTGTGAAAGATTATGCCTAATTTTGCTCTTTTAATTCTTTTAGCAAGTAAAGTATTTTCAGGTACAGCGTATGTTATAGTATTAGGTGTAAATGCGATAGCGTCTTCACCTCTTATAGATACCGACTTAATATCTGCTGGGGTAAATAACAAGTCACCTTGTACAATACCTTTGATACCAAGTTTAGGTAATTCTCTTAATGCTATGTTTAATTTAGCAGCTAAACCACCAGAGTGATTTCTGCTTATGTCTGATTGTGTGTAATTGATTTTAGGGGTTACGTTGAATATTGATTTTGATCCAACAAAGAATCTGCCATTTTCAGGATTGATACCACAGAATACTGCTGGTGCACCATCCCACTTAACGGACACATTTAATTTTCTACGTGATGAACCTGTCAGCATACCTCTTAATGATTTAAGAAATGCTACTGCATTGAGGCCACCTTCATAGCCGTTATTAATTATTTCGTCTTCTAAATGTTCTAAATGAGTATTTTTTGACTCACTCAAATATTGTTTAAAACTATACATTTTTCTCCCACTATATCCATTATATCATTCCCCTTGCTTTTTGTCAAGCAAAAGCCACTTATTCCATTAATAAATCACTAGTTACCACACTATTTATATTAAAAAGAGCTTATATCGCCAGCTTTTAAATGTGGAGCAGAGAGTTCTGACCTACTGCCAGCATATCTTAACATATTGATTACTAGTAAATCCCTGGTAGGTTTTGGTAAAGCTGAAAGAATAGTTATCAGTCTTCCACCTAACATTTTTGAATATAAAAATTGTCCTATACGTCTTGCTTTTTTATTAACATTTAATTTCTGCATTTCTCTGGAATTAAACATATCTTCAAAATGTTTTCCTTTATCTGCGTCATTATTTAATGTCTGTTTGCCTAAAGATTTTGCATATTTTAAATACTCAATAACTTGTGGATTATTTCTATGTTTTGCATACCATTTACCATTAAATGTATTCTGTCTTTTAGGAGTCCTAGTCATTTCTATTCCCAATGACAATCCAGTTGACGCTAATTTTTGTTGTTCACTTAAAGTAAACTTCTTAGCAATCTCTACACACCCTGGAGTTGACCTCATAATATTTGGTAAAGAATCCCCACCAAAACTACCGTCTAATGCTTCTGAACCACCAACAATAACACATTGAAAAGAAAAGGAAGGACCTTTTCCTTTTGACTCACCAGATGATCCTTTATCTCTAAATTGTAATTTATGTCTATCTGAAACAAGTATCTTTGTATCAAAAGCGCTGAAAAACTTAACAGGATTTTCAGTGAAAATAAACTTTTTAAATCCTACATCTTTTTGTTTAAAATATTTTTCTACATCTCCTTCGTCATAATTTAATGATTTGACTACTGTTGATTGAGAAGCACCAGTTTTCTTTAATGATAATGGTAATAATTCCCCTTGGTCTATTAAGTATTTTATATAAGCATTAAATATTTCAAATTGACCAAAACTAGCTACACCTGTTATAATAAGAGATTTACCTAACTTAATTGGTTTACTTAAATGTTTTGTTTCAGATGTACTTGCCATCTCTCTTAAATTTTGTTTAGCATATTCTGTAGCAAAATAAATATCTGCTGGTGACCATTTATTTAAATCATTAGGTAATATTGGTTTTATTCCTACTCTAGTACTATCATTATTTCTTTTTTCTGCTTTGTTTTTTGCTGACTTAAATATTGTAGTTATGGAATTCATAACATCTCTATCACCTCTTGTATAAAATAAATCTAAACCTTTTGATTTTATTGCTTTTGCTATTTTTGGTCCTGCAAATTTCTTAATTGTGTCATAAATTTTGTTAGCAATATGTACTGAAGAATGATACCAAGAGTTATCTTCTTTTAATAAAGTATCTACATCTCTAAACATAACACCAGGTGCATCCAATTTAGCAGTATTAAATACCTCTTTTAATTCTTTTTCAATTGCTTTTGTTTTGAAGTCTTTATATGAATAAGGAATAGGCTCACCTGTTTTATTGACAGGAAACTTCTCTCCTCGTTTATCCACTACTGCACAAAATAGTGCTTGAGCGGTTTCTGTTGCTTTGGGTGAATCAGCCATACATATATTTATGTATGTCTATATACGACCTCTTGTCGTTGGAGGGTGATTATATGTTGATTTGCCGTTATCTAATAACTGTTCTTTTGATTCTCTTATATCAAAGAATTTAGGGAATCCAAATACACCAAATGTCTTATGTTTGTTTTGAAACTTAACAAGTTTTTTAACGTCTTCTTCAAAAAATGACTCTTTTAATACTAACTTACTTGGCATTTCTACAGCACGCCATAAAATCTTATTCTTTACTTTAACCATTTCTGTTTTATAATAGATGGATGGTTTTCTTTTTCTTGCAGGTTTGTTCATCTTTTTAATCATACTTTAAAATCCGAAAATTTATCATAAGCAGATTCAGTTGGTTGTGGACCTGATGGTTTTTCTATCTTCTCTTTTGATTCCTGATTACTATCTACAATCTGTTGTGCTGTTTGTTCTACATCATACAATCTCATTTTAGCTCTATCAACACCTATGATAAATGCTCTATTGATTGCAGGATCATTGTATCTATTTTTTAATTGTTTAACTTTCATCTGATTAAGTTCTTCTAATTCTTCATTTGATATAAGAGCAAACATAAAATCTGCTGTTGCAGGAAGACCAAAACTTTCTGAAGTATCCTCTAAACCCACATCACTGGACATATAACCAGTTCTTGTTGTTTGTGTAGCAGATACAATTGGTACATTATAAATTACAGCCAATCCTCTTAATTCTTCAGCGATTGCTTTAACATAAAAATATGATGATATATTACCACCTTTAAATCTACTACTTGAACATATATTTAGATAATCAATAAAAATTATATCTGGTTTAAAAGATTTCTTTAATGCAAGTTCATCAAGTAAATTTTTGAAATGTCCTGTGTGAGCAGCTGCTGTAGGATATTCTTTAATAATTAATTGACCTTGTACTCTATTTTGTAATTTGTTAACCTTACTGTCATACATTGATTTAGGCATATCATAAAGGTCATCAATTGTTACATCTAATAAATTTGCGTCAATTCTTTCAGCAATTCTTTCTTCAGCCATTTCTAAAGTTATATACAATACATTCCTGCCTTGACTTATCATAGACGCAGCCAAATGGCACATAAACAAAGATTTACCAACACCTGTTCCTGCTAATGCAACGTTCAAAGTTTTTGGTGGTAAACCACCTTTTGTAATTCTATTAAAATAACTTAAATCAAATTTAACTCTTTCTTCTACTTTGTGGTAATATTCAAATCGTTCCTCTGAATTGTTTAAATAATCGTGTCCAATATGTTGGTCAAATGAAACAGCAAGAGCGTCTGATAATATATTTGGTATTGCTTCTGGTGTATGTTTCTTATCTTTACCATCTATAATCTTAATACCTTTTAATACAGCATTATAAACAGCACGGTCTTTACACCACTTTTCAGTTGTGTCTAACAACCATTTTTGTTCAACTTCCTCTTGTTGTAAAGTATTTAACAGTGAGTTTATATTTTTAAACTCATCTTCGGTAAGTGATTTAAGGTTTGATAATTCTATTGATATGGCTTCTTTTGATGGAAGATTATTATACTTAATAACAAAGCCATTTATGATATTAAATAATACAACTTCATTCCTATCTTTAAAAAATTCTTCTTTAATAAAAGGCAAAGCCTTTCTTGTAAATTCTTCGTTATATATTAAATTGGATAAAAGTGTTTTTTCAAATTGATTAGACATAATGAAGATAAGTTCCTACAATATACTTTGGTTTATTTTTTGGTTTTTCACCTGTGTGTTGGTAAGTCCACAATGGGGGAAACAAAAGAGCCTTACCAGCTTGTGGTTTAACTCTAATATCATAATCTGCAAATGTTGTTTCGCCGCCATCATTATCATTTAAATATAAAAATATAACTAAAAATCTCCTAGCACTATTGTAATCTGTAACATCAACGTGTTGTTTAAACTCATCTTTATCATTGTCTTCGTATTTCTTAAATCTTATCTGTTCAAAGCCAAAAGTTTCTGGCCATTGTTTTACATTATCTATTTTAACATCTTTTGTATATTTGTCAACAAGTGATCTACACTTATCAAATAATAATTTAGCATAGTCTTGCCAATCTTTGTGTAAATTTAAATTGATTTCTGTAAAATGTCTATGGTTATCTAAATCTGTTTTAACCCATTGTGAGGATGAGTCTTCAAATTTATCTATTAAATGCTGACAGTTTTCTTTTGTCAAAACATTATCATAAGTTTTTATATACTTATTTGTCAAATCTAATTGTTCCATTTTCTAACTGTTTCTCAACTACTTCTATTAATATATCACCAATGTAGTTTTTAAATTCTTCAGTAGTTGTATCAATGTTATTAGGATTCTTCTTTATATCATAATCAAATTTCATTGGCAACTCACCTTTAGAATTTTCTTCACTGGCAAACTTTACGTGTCCATAAGTGTATATGATCCCGCTGTATTCTCCTTCTACAATTTTTATGCAGCTGAAGTCATCCACATCTCTTTGAGCAAAGACATATCTATTCTGCGCCATAAAGGAATTCTTTTTTGGCTGCCTTGTCAATTTGAGCGAGAATATCTTTAGTAAAGAATTTATCAGGTTCATTATTGATAGTTTTAGCATACTGTTTACTTCCGTCAGGTAGTTCAACCCTTGTTGATACTGATTTAAATATATCATATTTGATTGCTAAATCTAACAACCCATAGTGTTTATCTAAACCTTTATCATAGGTTAATCTTACATCAATCATAGCATTTTCTTTTGTAAGCCTTGATTTATAATTTTTACAATGTATCACATTTCCAATAACTTGTTTTCCATCTTTTTCTTTTCTTTTAGATAGATAAACAATATTTGAAGCAGCATATTTTAATCCACTTCCACCACCCATTTCTTTTTGTGGGAACATTGACCCGATAACATCATAGGTATGGTTAGTCATTATCATTGGTACTTTTGCTTTACCTAACTTTAATGTTAAAACTCTAAATGCAGCCTTGACAATTTGTGACCTTGTCATATCTCTGGTTTCTTTTCCTTCGGCTGTGTCTGTCATTTCTTTTGTAGTTGATAGCATTCCTAAACTATCTAATACAAACATAATTGGTTTTCTTTTTGATTCTTCTTGCTCTATATACTTGTCAATCACTTTGATTGATTGATGTCTAAATTCTTGTACAGTTGCAACTGGTACTATGACCATTCTTTTACTATCAATACCACGAGCTTCAACTAAATCTCTTGTTAAGGCACTTTCTGATTCAAAATATATTACACCTGCCTCTTTATTCTTATCTAAAAATGATTTTACAATACCTAAAGCAAAAAAAGTTTTACCTGTTGCAGCTTCTCCTGCGATTGCAGTGATTTTGTTTGATGGCAATCCACCAAAAATTGAACCTGAAAGTAGAGCATTAAAGGTATATGAACCAGTGTCAATATAACTAGATACATCTCCTGCTTCAACGCCTTCACTTACTAGTGTAGCGTATTCATTACCTGTTTCTTTAATTATTTCTTTTAGGTAGTCCTTCATATTCTAACATCTCCTTATCATTGTAACTTATAATATAATATTTAATATTATTATTATAACAGAAATCTTTTACTTTGTCAAGCTCATCGGGTCTGAAATTAAAAGATTCATATCGCTGTTGTTTATATATCGTTATCCTCATATCCTTTTGCCCTTAACATAACTGGTCTTCCTTTATATCTTGGCAATTTAACTGTATTATCAGGTTCACCTTCCCATTCGAATCGTAACTTTTCATCTTGTGGTACCCAACCAGGTTTAGGTTGTTCTAAATCTTCTTCTCTTATATTCACCCATATGTCTTCAAACATAATGTTAGGATCTATTGGTCCCATTTGTGTAAAGACGTGGTCTCTTACTTTATTTAATCTGAATTTTAAAAGTTCTTTATTATACTCTCTTAATCTTTGATAGTCCCAGTAAGCCTTAAGGTCTAGGTATGATTCTTTTGATATAGCCATGTACATATTTATTCTTTTACCGTACACTTTCTTTGGCACATTAATGGTGCTGTATCATAATTACCATCGCTGATACTTTCAGGTAATGTTTTTGTAAACCATTTACTATTTAAAATAGTCTTTAATGTTTTATTTTTTACATTGTAATCCTCTATATTGTCCAAATACTCTTTCATAATAGGATGTTCTTTTGCCTTAAAGGAGTTTCTCTCAAAGTGTATTTTTAAATAACAACATCTGAAAACTTGGCCATCAGGTTGCACAATACATTTCCCATCTCTTTTCCATTGACAAATTATTTTCTTCATTTATTCTCCAAATCCATCTATTGCTCTTGCGTGAAAAGGATTCTTTTTCTTGTCCTCTTCACTTAATTCTTCATACTTCTTTTTTCTTTTCTGGTATTCTTCCTCTGTTAAAGAGTGCCAACCTATACAAAGTTGTGTAGGTGACCTACCACATTGACATACACTCATTTACTCATTCGTTCCTGCTCGCCATGCTGACTCTGGTCTCTCTAAAAATTCTCTTTCACCATCTTCATTAGTAAAATAAAATCTATCAATATTTTTTTCATTAGGAAAATAAGTATTGACAGTAAATCTATCTGATGGATAAGATACGTGGTAATGAGAACCATTATCTAAGCATAATTTTTTTATATCATTTCTATGTTTTTCATTATGTTTAAATAATACTGTTTGAGATAGTGGTATGGCTTTTGTTTGTGATAATGCTCTCAATGCAGCCAATGATTTTTTCAATGATGTTCCTCTTCTATACTTCTGGTGCATTTGCTCATCAATGCCATCTACATCTATAACCATTGACAATCTTCTACCACAATAATTGCCAAGGTTTAAATAAAATTCTTCTTTACGAATACTACCATTTGTTGTTATAATAATTTTTGCTTTTGAGTTATCAATAATATAATGACATATTCTTCCTATATCTTTTGCCATTAAAGGGTCTCCCCAAAGACCACAGAAACTATAATTTTCTATATCATCTAAACTTTCTTTTGGAAACATTTTTTGAAAATCTGCAAGTGACCAAGTTGTTAATGGTAAATCTTCTTTAGTTTTTAAATTATTTACAATATCTGTTCTTTGACATTGTGGACATCTAGCATTACATAAATTTGTAATTGCTAAATCAACTGTGTGAGTCTTCATTTTTTAAATACTTCCAACTGATAGGGAAATGGTCTTTAATATTCCCTGAAATTTCCCTTGCAACCTCTCTTGTTTCTGATTGAGCATTATCGTGGTCTCTTAAATTACATACTCTAGCAAAAGCATATAAAGTGCCTGACCATATCCACTCGGTCATCATACATTGAGGCAATACTATTCTTGCCATCTCTGGAGCAATACCTTCCTCTAACATATCATCATAAGTTTCTGTTGCAATATTTATTAACTTCATAATATCATAAGGTACTTCTTCATCACTTGAACCTTGTTTAATACTTTCTTCTGGTCTCTTTCTCCACATAAATGGTATCATAAATTCTGGTTTATGATCTACGTATCTTCTACTCACTTCGTTCCACGCTAGACCCACTTGATGTTTTACTAACTGTCTTGCTACAAAGACAGGTGCTTTAATTCTAAATGATAATGAGGCGTGAGCAAATGGTGACCAATGATTATGTTTAGCTAAATATTTTATTAACTTCTCATCTTTTTCTTCCCACGCAAATTTTCTTTTATTGAAAGAAACTCTAGCAGCATTTACTACTGATAGGTCACTTCCCATTTTATTAATTAATTCAACTTCCATTAAAATAACGTTGCCCTTCTGCTGTGCCTAAAGTAATCTAATTTTTCCTGAAAATTTGATTGAAAATGATTAGGATTTTGTTTTTCTACTTGTGAAAAACACCATATGTTTTCAATGTAGATACGATTCATAAACTCTAATTTTTCTTCTGCACTCTCAAATAGTTTATCTGATTTAGGTCTTTGCATAATTCTCATTCCTATTTGACCTACAAAGTTATCTTTTAAACTACCAACTAATTCATCACAACTATAATATCTTTTACCTTTTATTGTAGGGTCCATTATGTTAATAAATGTATGTTTGGATCTCTCAAAAGTTTTTTGTGATACAGGTAAATAAAAATCATCACGCCATTTTAAATATTCATCAAATTTTTTCCAAGATTGATTTTCTTCTTTTTCACCACCCTCATTATATCTTTCAGTAGAAAAATAAGGTGGACTTGTAAAAGCACAATCTATATTATCAATTTGTTCCCAAGGTAAATCTTCAGCACCACAATTATATATTGTTACCTTTTTAGGTGTAGATAGAAAACTGTTATATGTTTCTATTTGTTTAAAATATTGTTTGTAAGTATTTGGATTAGGATCACAACCAATATATTCTTCAGCGTCTGAAGCAAAGAAACCTGCAAGTCTATCACCCCAACCACAACTTGTATCTAATACTTTTTTAGCATTTGTCATTTGATATATTGCTTTTGCTACATTAGGTTTAAATTGTGTTGCAATATAAGTCTGTAATCTAAAAGCAGATACATAACTCTTATCATCTAATCTGCCACCTCTTAATTCTTCTTTACCTTCTACTAAAACAGGTTTCATACCATTAATACCACGCCACATAGGACCTAAACATCTCCATATATCTTTCGCTGTACCATTATACCATACATCTAATGGTGATTTAAAACTATAACTTGAACAGTTTAATCTTAAATGTTGATGAAAATAATTTGATACATCATTATGAATAGATGGTGCGTCTATAATACCAAGTCCATATTTTTTAAAATTATATTTGTAATCGTCATATTTTTCTTTTACATTTTTATCTATTTGTTCTAATGGTTTAACATATTCCCATACATCTTGTTTTTGTAAACCTTTAAATGCTTGACGCATTGCTTCAAATGAAATCTCCTTTAGAGGAAATTTTGGTCTATTGTCTGCAATATACTGTGCCAAATCTTCTCTAAATTTTTCTTTACCTATATCATTCGTAATACGCTCAAACGTACTTTGATCCATTATAGGTAATTTATTTTCATCTGCATATTTACTTAACATCTTCATCATTCCATTTCAATAATAACCATACCACAAAGGCATATATTATTATAACATACAAAATTGATATTGTCAATTCTAACATAATAAGGGTTTATCTACTCTTTTTTTTATATCTTTTAGATATTTTTCTGTTTTTTCTATTAAATAATACTTGCGATCTTCCATTAAGGCAGCCTCACCAGTAGTACCTGTACCAGCAAATGGGTCTAATACTAAACCATCTTCTGGTGTAATTAAACGCACTAGGTATCTCATCAAGTCTAAAGGTTTAACTGTAGGGTGTTCAGTATCTCCTTTTTCTTTTTTACTTGCTTTTGCACAATAGAAATAACTTGAAGCACCAGTTGCTTTATCTTGTGGACCAGATTCAAAATAATCTTGTTTTGCAGAATCTACACCTGCTGTTTGTCCCATTTTACCATAACCTGTTATTTTAACTTTAGGCCAATGACCTGAAGCTGTTTTATTAGGAAAGTCTTTTACTGCCTCATCTGAGCCATCGTGTATTACATTAGCAGGCCATCTGCCTTTTACTATTTTACCTGTGTAATCTTCTTTCAATCCTAATTTAAATATACCTTTTTTATTTAATTCTTCTTTTCTAACATTTTTAGTTGTATCAAATTCTTCATTACCAACTCTACACTCATCTAAATTTAATGGTTGATTTACACCCTTTCTTGCCATAACAATAGGCTCGTGAGCAGGTTTTAATAAGTTTCTTCTTTTAGGAAAACCACTACCATATATCCAATTAATCATATCAAATATTTCAAAACCTGAGTCTTCAATTGCAACAGCCATTCTATGATAATTTCTAGTGGCTGCAAATGCTAATAATACTGCACCTGGTTTAAGAGTTCTATAGACTTCTTTCCAAAACTCTTTTTGAAATGCTATGTCGCCACCATCCCAAGTTTCACCCATAAATCCTTTTGCCGCTCTATGATAAGGACCATTACGTCCTTCTTTTTCATCTTGGTTATTAATACCTTTTTGACCTGGTCCAAATCTTTTAACTATTGAAGCTAAATGATATGGTGGATCAGTTACACACGAATCAAAAACATTATCATCTAAAGTTTTTAGATGTTGTAAACTATCAGCATTTATTATCTTATTTGAGTCCATAAATTAAAAAAGTATATTTTATTGTTAACATAAGAAGTAAAAATCTAGGAATACTCCAATCAGTTCTCCAAGCTAGCATTCTGCCTGTTGCATATCCCCAATGTATTATTATAAGTGTTAATAATATATCCATCATATCTTATATTCAAAGTTTTGTGTATCTTCATTAATACTAATTTGTTTTGCTCCATTTCTAATATGATAATGTGTTGCCATAGGTGTTAGTGGTGATAAAGTAACTAATCTTTTAACTTTATTTTCTTTAGCATATTCTATTACTTTATTCATAATTTCTCTACCTGCACCTCTCTTACGAGACCATACCGTATATGCAATTGCGATATTCTTTTCATCTTTTATATCTGCAAGTTCACTCATCATATCTAATTCTTTTACATTACAAGGAATATCATTTGTAAATGCAACACAAATAATACCTTCAATTTCATTATCATATTTCAGACCAAATATCTTTCTACCTTTTGAGATACGCCAACCTAAAGTTAATTCAGGTCTAACTGGATCCTCTGATACATCTATATCGTCTAATTCAACAAGTTCAGTACCTTTAACCCACCTGAAATAATCTTTTATTTTATCTTTAAATAATTTCATATAAACCTTAAATATCTACTTTGATAACTTAAATCATCTTTAAGAACACCAAGAAAATAATTTGTAACAGTTGTTGCTTGTTCTTTTTTAATTCCTCTCATAGTCATACATTGGTGGGTAGCGTCAATTGATACTGCAACACCACGTGGTTGTAAAACTTCCATAATTGTTTTTGCAATTTGCATTGTTAACCGTTCTTGTGTTTGTAATCTTTTTGAAAAAACTTCTACAATTCTAGCGAGTTTACTTAAGCCAACAACTCTTTTATTTGGAATATAAGCAACGTGAGCAACTCCAATAATTGGTGCCATATGATGTTCACAATGACTTTGAACTGAAATATTTTTTTGAATTACCATATCATCATAACCGTCAACGTCTCCAAATGTTTTCTCTAATATTTTTTTTGGGTCTTCGTTATAACCTTTAAAATATTCTTTATATGCATTCACTAATCTTTTTGGCGTATCTTTAAGTCCTTCTCTTGTAGGATCTTCACCTAACCATTTAATAATTGTAGTAAAAGCTTCTTCGGCTTCAATGTCTTTATATTTTTTCATAAGTTTCAAATACTGTATTCAATGGTTGGTTACATCTAACAAAACTTGCACATTTAGGAATATCTTTTAATCGTCTTGCACCAATATATGTACAACTTGAACGGACACCTCCTAATATATCTTCTATCGTTTCTTTAACAGGTCCTCTATCTGGTAATATAACTGCTCGTCCTTCATTGCCTCTATATCCATCTTTTCGTTTACCGTGTACTTCTCTTGCTCTATCAGAAGACATACCATAAAATTCTCTTTTACCATCTTTTGATTGTACTTCACTTTCATTATGTCCTGCTAACATACCACCCAACATAACAAAATGAGCACCACCACCAAATGCTTTCGCAATATCTCCTGGTACATTACAACCACCATCTGCCATTATATGGCCACCAACACCATTAGCTGCGTCTGCACATTCCATTACGGCACTAAATTGTGGTACACCCACACCTGCCATAGTTCTTGTCGTACATACACTACCTGGTCCAATACCTACTTTAACTACGTCTGCACCTTGTATAATTAATTCTTCGGTCATTTCTGCCGTTACCACATTACCTGCAATTATAGTTTTATCTGGATATTCTTCTCTAACTCTTGCTATGAAAGATGAAAAGTTTGTATGGTATCCGTTTGCAACATCTATTGTAATAAATTTAACATCTGGAAAACTTTTTAATACTTGTTTCATTGTATTATAATCTTCAGCGTCTTTATCCCATAACTTACCTGTACCAGTACATACTGATACATACTTCAATTTAATTCCATTACCAACTGCTTCTCTCCATTGGTTTATCGTTGTTGTCTTTGTTATAGTGGTCATCATCTTATATTCTTGTATAACTTTCGCCATACTAAAAGTTCCAACTCCATCCATATTGGACGCCACTATTGGACAACACTCATATGTTTCTTTTGAATTTCTAAATGTAAATGACCTAATCATTTCAACATCACGCCTTGATGATAATGTTGACCTTTTAGGCTTTAATAATACATCTTTATAATCTAATTTTACTTCGTTATCTAATCTCATACTAAAAAACTTTCTAATGTTGCACCTGTATTTCTTTTAACATTATCTTTATTATATTCTACTTCTTTTGTTAATTTAAATGGCATTATATTTGTTAATGTGTATGATGAATCACCAGGTCTTTTAATCTTCCACACTAAATCTTTGTCTTTTGGATAATTTAAATTCCAATCTACTGTACTTTGTTTTAAAAATTTTCTCATCTTTTTATTCATAGGTAAAATATATCTAAACTGTTTACCTTTTACTCTACTTAATCTTAATTGTTTTAACTGTTTTGGATTAGGCCGACTACCATATTTGTAGTTATGTGTATTAGGTAATTGACTTTGTATAGTTCTAGGATGCACCTTTTCACCTTTCTCGGTAACGTATGTATCTGTCCATATAAACCCACCATATAAAAAATTAAATGCTTGATATACATAACCTGGTTTGCCAACAAGACCATCTGCCCAAGTAAATAAAAATTTAATTGTAGTATTTTGTTTTAACCAAGTTAATACTTTTGATAACATTTGTGTTTCAGAATTTTTGCCCATACTATCATCCATACACATCTTACCTATCTCATAATAATCTGTAGTATCTAATGTCGGAAACAATTTTTGTATTGTATGTTTAGGTCTTGTACCCCAACCAAAAGTTACCACTCCTTGTAGTACATCATCAACATAATATCCACAATAATGTTTAGTTAGTTTAGGCATAACAGGAGAGTAGTGCCTTGACATAATAAATTCCGTTGCAACATATTTTGTAATTTCTTTTATCATTCAAAAAAACTTTCTAAACTTGCTTCACGTTCAAGTTTCCAACCAATAGAATTTAAAATAAACTTTAATGGATCAGTAAATGTTTTTTCAAATTGTGTATCGTAATCAACATATTTGTGTAAATCAAATTCCTCTGGTATCCTTGTTACAAAAGCAATGACAGTATCTTTAACTGTATTAGGTTGTTTTAACATTAAGAATTTAATTTTATCACCATCTTTTATCAAAGGATATTTTCTTTCAAGTTTATTTCTGTGTATGTAATGATTATAAATCAAACCACCTTTAACGTGAATAGGAGTTCCTTTATTATAAATTTGGGATGAATTTTTAAACTTGTTTATATTATTACAAGACCTAGGAAAAGCAACTTCTTCTGGTGTTAATGTTTTAAATACTTCTTTAAAGTTGCTTACAAACTTAATTAAAGCGTCCTCATCTTCATTCATTATTACACGTATAGCATCCTTAATTTTTCCTCTACACACTTCAGGCGTAGATGATTTAACAGCTTCAACACCCATAATTTTTAGTTTAGATGTTTCATATCGGACACCTTCTTCATCAAATACATTCATCATATATCTTTTTTTGGCAACCCATATAGCTTTGTTAGCAATTAATTCTCGTTTCATAATCATTTTTTGGCCAAAAGCATTTACATACTTAGCAAGATTTGAAAAACTATCATCAATTACCTTTTGTATTTTATCTTCAGCAGCCTTATCAATAAAATCTGTAACCTGTTGTGTTGTTTTATCTTTACAAACCTTATCAACAAGTGTATCTAATTTAAGATAGATAGAATCTGTATCGGATGCTACAACATAGTTCACATTGGTTGTATTTAAAATCTTATTCATAAACTTATTAACATCTCTTTCAACCCAGCGAATAGATAACTGACCACCAAGTGTAATCGCTTCTGCTTGTTTTACATCAAAATATCTAAAGTATTGATTGCCAATAGCACCGTAAGCACTATTCAATGCAATCTTTTTTGCCATTTGAATATTATGACACCTTGAAATTTCATTTTTATAAATTGGGTCTTTTGTTTTTTGGAATTCTTTTTTAGCTTCTATTGCTTTCTTTTTAAATATAACTCTATCACTATACATCTTCTCCATTAACTCTGGAAGAAAGCCTTGCTTATCTCTTTTAAACATAGCACCGTTTGGTGCGATGGTCACATCCTTGGATTTTGCAAAGTTTAAATCTAATTTTTCTGTTAAAAAGTTTTCTACACCAACTGCCTTTGTATCTACTCCAACAAATTTTTCAGGACTTATATTATATTGCATAATCAAATGTGGATAAAGTGAATTAAGGTCAAATGAAACAATCCATTTATGTAAACCTAATTGTGGATCTTTTACATATGCACCTTCGTATTGTGTATCCTTTTCGTGGTCTGCTCTTGGTGGAATTATAATATTCTTTTTAAGTAAATGATTATAGATTAAAGTATCCCAACATCTTACTTGTGAATATACATCAATATAATTTACTTTATAATCATAAGCCATTGTTAAGCACAACTCAATCAATCTCATCTTATCTTCCAATCTATCAACTAATTCAACATCTTGGATATTATATTCAATAAACTTTTGATAATCTTTTGTATAGAAATCTTTAAATGTTTCATATGGATTTTCTAACTTTTGCTCACCCAATTCTACTTTAGCAATATAATTTAATCTATAAGACTCTTGTCTAACATAAGTAAATTTTTTATATAAATCAAAATAATCTAATATAGAAACACCAAGTATATTCCAATATTGAGAATTTTTATTTCCTAATTGAACTCTATCAGCATTAACAAAGTTCCAAGGACTCATTTTATTAATCGTATCATTATCAAAAATAAATCTCATACGATTCATTAAATAAGGTACGTCAAAAAACTTAACGTTCCAACCCGTAACAATATCTGGATGATTTTTACACCAGAACTTTAAAAACTCCATTAATAGATGTTTTTCATTCTGACATTTAACATAAGTTACGTTTGTTTTTTTAGAAATAAAATCACCAGTACCCCAAGTTATTATCTGTTTATTACTATGATTTTTTACCGTGATACATATAATCACTTCTTTTGCAGTGTCTGGATCGGGAAAGCCGCCCTCACACTCGGTTTCTATATCAAGTGTGAATAACTTGATATGATCTTTATTCCATCTCACCTCATCTCTATATTCGTCTGCTATGTACTGATAGTTGTATCTATTCATACCATAGATTTTATATTCAGGTATAGTACTATACTCACTATAGAAGTGTTTTGCTTTTGGAATAGAATTAAAACTTTTAGGTTTTAAATTTATGCCGTCTAATGTCTTGTAAATGGATTGTTCTTTTGTAGGTAGGAATAATTTAGGGGAATAATTAATACGACTCAAATATGGTTTGCCATTATTGACGCCTCTAATGAGTAATTTGCCCTTGTGTTCAACGACATTTGTATAAAAAGTGCTTGCCAAATTCATAATATATTATAACAAAGAAAACCTAGAAAGTCAATAACTAGTGGATAATTGATTTTTTGTTTGGTTGTACTATTGAGCTAGTATTTTTTTCATAGGCATCCACCATCTTATCATCTGGTAGTGTTTCTGCCATTATATTGTTTTTCTTTATTTTAATAACTTGATCTTTTGTATATGGTATATAAGGATGAAAACCAATCTGCATTGGTTGTCCTGGTTTACCTTGCATTGGAATTAATACAAAAGGTTTTTTGATTGCTTGCCATGTAGAGGTTGATTGTTCTTCAATTGGCACGCCAAGCATATCCTCACCTGTTGTGAGTCTGTATAATTTAATCATAATATTTACTTTTTATCTATTCAGTTTTTTCAGTTTTTGTTTCTTCAGTTGTTTGTTTTTTCCCAATATTATATTTCGCTTGTAAATTCCATTCACTCTTTTCTTTAAAAGCAATTATCTTAATTTGTGATAACGGTGCTTTGTTTTCAGCATTCTCTGGTTTTACAATTGATAATAAGCTCCAGTCTTGTAATAAAACTGATATTGTGTTACGTCTTTGTATATCGTTTTCTATTAGAGTGGCTTTTTTGCCATCTAAAGCAAACAATTCTTTAAAATGTACTATGTAATATTTACCTTGTTTATGTAAAATGTGGCAAGATTGAAATAACGTTTTGTCTTTCCTACTTGCAACACCTATTCGGGATAATGTCTCCCTAATTTTTAGAAAGTCATCTGGCTGTTTAAGTGTTACTTCTAACATCTGCTCAGGTGACCAATTAAAACTTTCCTCACTCATTTTTTTCTCCCACCTTTATCTAATCTCTCTTTGATAAAGTTTAATTGTTTTTTATCTAGTATGTCTAGGGCTACCTTTGCTTTCGTATTGCTATAACCATAATGTTCTTTCACATACTCTAAATTTTTAGATTTGGATGTGGATATCCACTTGCCCCCAAACCGTTTTCTTTTTCTTATACTATTTAGTAGGAAGTGAAATTGCAAACGTTTAGTGAGGCTGTGTCGCTGATTCATTTCGTTTGCCATCATTATTGAATCAACGTGTTGTGATAAACACCGATTTATTACGTAGGGTGGGAATTTCTTTTCCCAAGTTAAGTCAGTTCCATCAAGTAAATTAACCTTTGTCCAGTTAATTGCATTCAAATAATCACTTAATTTATACTCAATCATAATATACTTTCTGGTGCTGCTTCACGGAGTTGAACCGCGGACCTACTGATTACAAATCAGTTGCTCTACCAGCTGAGCTAAAGCAGCTCTACTTTCGTTTTCTGCCCATATAGTTGTCTGAAGGTTCATAGTTCCATTTGTGTCCGTGATGTCCTCTTATATCAGCATACCACATTCTTAATTTTACTATCATTACTCTCCATAATGTTCTCTTTGCCATTGTCTTTCTTATTCATCTATTTAAATTTGCATTCTGCCATGATTTGAGTCAGGCACGCAACCATATTTATCTCGTGGTCAGCCACAAAAGCGGATTTATATTGGTAATCAGCAATTGTTAATACGGCAGCAGGTATAGATTGAGGTTGAAGATGTTTATACAAAATATCATAAACATTACTAAACAATGAAGAAGGATCTTGGTCAAGGTTCTGAATAACCCATTTTCTCATATCACTAAATCTTTTTTCTTTTAATAACTTAATTAATTCTTTGTTATTAATATCAGATAATGATACAAGTATGCCACTATCAATTTTACCCCTTACGGAATATCTTTGAAGTTCATTAATCGTTCTTCTAAAATCTGGATAATGTCTTTGTATTAACTCGGCTAATACTCTTTTATCGTATTCTATATTTTCTGATTTAAGTATTTCACCTAGTCTACCTAAAAATGCAGTAGCAGTTTTTACTTTTTGACCATTTGTAATACGAAAATCAATAACAGTACACCTACTATGTAAGGCAGGTATAATCTTATTCTTAAAATTACAAGTAAATATAAATCTACAATTCTTATAAAAAGTTTCTATAAAATTTCTTAACGCAGGTTGAACACTATCAGCGTTCATATAATCTGCCTCATCTATAATAACTACTTTATGTTTAGAGCTTTCAACTAAAGACACCGATGAAGCAAAGTTTTTGATTGTGGTTCTTAATGTATCAATATGTCTACCTTCGTCTGACCCATTGATAATTATATAATCTGCTCCAAGTTCCTCACACAAAGCACGAGCAACTGTAGTCTTACCAGTACCAGCAGTACCAGATAATAACAGATTAGGTAACTCATTACCTTTCAGAAATTTTGTGAAAGTATTTTTTAAATCGTCAATTAAGATACAATCGGCTATTTTTTTTGGACGGTATTTTTCAACCCATAGAAAATCTGACATATCACCACCTTAAAATGTTGAGTCAGCTTCTAATGCTATCCAATATTGTACTTTAACTTTCTTATTAATAAAATGAGCAATTTTTGCCTTTGATAAAGCCACATCATAATCACCAGGAACAATTTTCATATTCTCGGCCTTGATATATGCAGTAAACTCTATATCGGTATCGCCCACTATAATAGATGATACATTTGAATTGCTATTTTTCTTATCTAAAGCAACTAACTTAATTTTGCCACCCTCGCCTTTAAAGGCAATATCAGGTAAACTTAAATTAGTATATAACTTTTTGACAGACTCATAGTCTTCATTTTTTAATGTAAATGCTACAGTTTGATCTGGCATTTTAATTTCCTTTGAAGGAAATCTTAAAGTTGACTTGTCAGCAAAAGCATATCTTGCTGAAAGTGTTGATTTTTCATCTTGTATTTTAAGATTAGTATTGCCAGTAAACTTTAAAACTGGTTGTTTGAAAGAGTCTAATGCTCTTAAAAACTCTGGTAAATCATATACACCAAATTCAGTTTCAAACTCTTCCTCAACATCAGCTTTCGCCATAATGTTTTTCATAGTTGATACTGTATTAAGCGTGCTACCAGGCTTAAACAAAATATTAGCATTTATATCCGAAAAATTTCTCAAAATGCTAATTGTATTATCACTTATTTTCATTTCATCTCCTTATCATAATTTAATAATAGTATAACATAGTGTACTGCCTTCAATAAGTCAGCACGATTATGTCCGTTTTTCTTCCCATACCTACACAAATATTTAATTGCATTTGCATGGCAAAAATCTTTTCCAATGTTTAGTGTTTTTAATAAGTCTAAAACTTGAAAGCCTTTTTGGTCACTTGAATAGTGTTGGCCATAAGTTGACTTAATATAATCACCAATCTCTTTTAAGATTTTATCTTCATTGTATTTCATAATATAATTCTAACATTAATCTTTATTAGAGTCAAGCGTTAATCTTTGCCTTCAATAGATGTACCTTTAAATGGATCTTTAGTTGTATTTCTATTGTCTTCATCATAATTTTTTTTCGTGTCAGCTGCTCCACCTGAACTTAAATATTTTAATACGTTTTCTGGTGAACTTTCTTCATAAGGATCCATATCATCACCTATGTCATTCTTACCTGGTTCAACAAACATTTTTTCTATCATACCATCACAAATAACAGCTGCATATCGCCAACTTCTTTCACCAAATCCTAAATGGTTTTTATTAACTAACATACCCATTTTTTGAGTAAATTCGCCATTGCCGTCAGGTATAACTTTTACATTTGCTAATTTTTGATCTTGTGCCCAAGCATTCATAATAAACGAATCATTAACAGACATACAATAAATTTCATCTATTCTATGTGCCTTAATAGCGTCCGCTTTAGTTTCAAATGCTGGTAATTGTTTTGTAGAACACGTGGGAGTAAATGCTCCTGGTAATGAAAACAACACTACTCTTTTACCTTTAAAGTAAGTATCAGTATCAGTGGTTTCCCAAACTCCTAGGGATCGTTCTCGCCATTTTACTTGTGGAATTCTGTCGTCTTCTTTTTTCATAATTTATTCTCCTTCAATTTATATGAATCATTATATACTAAAAAGGGCGACCTGTCAATAGGCCGCCCTATCTATGTGTTATTTGATATTTGAGAGATTATTTAATATCAATAACTCTTGGTTGTTTATCTTTTGGAATTATTCGTTCCATAGAAACTCTTAAAAGACCATCTTTCAATTCAGCGCCTTTAACTTTTACATCATCAGCGATTGTGAAAGACTTGCTAAAGTATCTTTTAGAAATACCTCTATGTAAGATACCTTCATTGTCTTCAACCTCTTTAGTTTCTTCATCTTTTTTAGATTTAATTGAAAGTACTCCTTCTGCAAGGTCTACCTCAATATCTTTTTTATTATAACCAGCTAATGCCACTTCAATATCAAAAGTATTCTTACCTTTTTTTACGATATTGTATGGTGGATAATTAGGTACCGCAATAGAATCGAACTGGTGATCAAACATTTTTTCAAAATGGTCAAACACATTGTCAAACCCTACGGTTACTGGTCTTAATTGATTAAAAATAGATAGTGCTTTATTGGTCATATTAACCTCCTTTATTAAGCAAAGTTATTTTTATTATTAATTGACAACCCATTATGGCATTGTCAATAGTATTTATATAAGTACGATTTTCCATATTTCAAGTGTCAGAATGTCGCATATAATACTATGGGTTGTTTTATGACGTGAGCGCTATCAATTCTGATAGTTGACATCAATGGCACAACCCGAGCCTTTCTATACCTCTACAAGGTCTTATGGACTGCCTCATAGATATAATATATATAACACATTGGTTATAAGACACAGACGGCATAGAATTCCTTAAATCTTTTTCACTTTTTCGCCTTTAACCCAACGATACCCCATAAATTCATCATTTGCTTTTTGCATTTTTTTCAATACTTTGGCACGTTCTTTGGCTTTTTCTCGTTTTTTTTCAGATGGTTTCTTATAGTATTGTTTTTCTCTATACTCTTTTAGAATACCTGACTTTTGTACTTTCTTCTTTAGTACACGCATAGCTTTTTCTAAATTGCCACCTCTAACTTCAACTGTAATAGTCACTACTTATCGCCTCCTTCTTTATTTGTAGGTTCATAAACTGGTATTTTATCTCCACCTAAATCATAATCGTGGTATGTATTAGGTTTAGTATTTGAATAATCAGGTATAGGTGCTGTACCTGTTTTTCCTTTTTTAATTTCGTCAGCATCCCATTGTGGTTTTTTAGACTTATCTAAACTACCTAAAACAGCAGCAGATCCAGGTCTTAACTTTTGAATCTTACCACCTTTTTCTAAAAATTCTTTCATCATTCTATCCATTTCTTCTTTGGAAGTTTTAGGTTTAGTTATATCTAATCCACTATTGTCTTTATAATTACTCATTAACTAAACACCTTTATTAAAATTAAGGTTTGCATAACTAACAACATAATTGGAAGTATAGTCCTAATTAATTCCATTGTATGATTATGTCTATCTAAAAATCTTTCTAATTTATTTCTTCTGTTTTGTTTTTGCATATGTTCCGTATAAAAATCTTTCATTGTCCACTCCCGTTAAGTCCGTTAAGGATGTGGGAATTTCTTCCCACATCTGGACTTACACTATGGATAGTTTTTTGACTAGACTTCAATTTCATTGTCGTCTTTGTCCTCCTCACTATCATTGGAATCTTCTTGTAGAATTGCCTCGTTATCTTCTTTTTTCTTTTCTTCAAGGATTTCTTCTACTGAAGCGCCACTATCAACCTTTGTATATAAATCAACAAAGGATGTTTTAGTATCCGTGTCAAATCTATTTGTACAAACTGATATTGCCTTCATTTTATTTTTAAAGATACCATATGCCTCAGCGATATGTACTAGTCTTCTTGTACTTATTATCTCATCAACACCGCCATCTTTATAAGTTTTTCTTATTACATCTGCCCAAGTTACTAAATTGTGAGCAAACTTAACATCTGATTTTCCAGCAGATTTCAGTTTTGTACTAACAATTTTTTCTTCAATTTTAGCAGATGGATATTCTTGTTCAAAGGTTACTGGAAATCTTTCCAAAAACGCCTCGTTAAGAACATTAGTTCCGATAAATTTACCATCATCACTACCTTGACCTTTAGTATTCGCAGTAGCAATACAGTTAAATCCAAATTTAGGTTTCACATACTTGTTAATTTTTTTAACATATATTCCTGAACCTTCAAGGATAGGTTGTAAACACATTATCTTATTACTTGCAAGGTCTATCTCATCAAGTAAAAGTATTGCACCTCTTTCCATCGCCTCTATAACTGGACCATTTTGCCAAACGGTATGACCATCTCTTAATCTATATCCGCCCAATAAATCGTCCTCATCGGTTTCAATTGTAATATTAACTCTAATCATCTCCCTTTTGGCGTCAGCACAAGCCTGTGTTACAGCCAATGTTTTTCCGTTACCAGATAAACCAGTAATAAAAACAGGATAGAATCTTTTAGATTTTACGATATTTTTAACATCTGAAAAATTACCAAAAGTTACAAAGTCTTTATCCTTTGCAGGAACAACATTGTCGGTTAGTGAACTAACAATATATGCAGCCTTTGTATCAGTAGCAACTTCAGGTTGTTTTACGATTTGGTCAACTTCAGCAGTTTTAGAATCAATATTAAGTGTATAAACACCTCTACCAACTTTAAACTTATCTGATTTTAACCAAGAAGGATTTTTGATTACCTTCTTTTTAACAAGAGCATTTATTTCTGCCCTAGTTACCGTATCTTTTTTGTAAGTATCTTTTAATACTTTCAATACGGATTTTTGTATTTCATTAAGTTCCATAATATAAGTTTTCTCCTTTCATAATATAAGTCTTAATCATATTAGCTAAGCTAACATAGTTTTCATCAAAAGTCAACAATAAAAAAGCATTGATTTTACTTGTTTTTTCCATTATTAGTAAACATAAAGTCTTCATTTATGCAACTTCCTTGATGAATTTTGATAATAGTACTCTGGAAGTAATTCTTCCTTTCATACCTTTCATAAACATTTTTTTAAGTGTTCTCTTATTAGTTGTATCCTCATTTGTTAAAGCCTGATTTTTAACCTTTGTATCTGACTTAACATAAAAGTAAACATCATATCCAGTATTTAAATCTGGAATACACTTATCTTTTAAGAACATTTTTTTAGCAAGGTGTTCTTTACTATAAGGTACTCTAAAAGCATATCTCAAATCTCTAAATTTACTTACTAGATAAAACCCAATAGTTTTAATGTTATGTTTTTTCTTTAAATATTTTAATAATCTGTTAGTGAAGTTTGATTTTTCATTACCCCAACTAGTACATTTAACGTGGTTCTTACCAAGTTTAACCCATAAGTCTCCAAGGTAGGAATTCTTCATTGAGTTAGCACCACCATCAGTTAAAGTTACAAGAGCAACCTTATCTGATTTATAATCACTTCTAAATTTTGGTATAATATGATCCATTGCAATCAACGACTCATTAAGAGGTGTTGAGCATAGATAATATTTGTTAACTGGACTTGATACGTGTACCCAATCATCATTATAATATCTACCAAAAGCACCAGACCAATATTTCGCCATTCTATGTAAATAATTTGTAACTAACATAAAGTCTGATTTAGTTTGTTTGTGTGTATATAATCTTACTAATTTTGTTGATTGATCTCCCATTACTTTACCTTCAACATTGTCAAAAGGTGGGTTCTGTGGATCTTCATTATTGTGATTGTTAACAAATTTATATACTGAAAAAGGTATATTAATTTTTCTAACAAATAATACCAAGTTAATTAATTGTTCAACTGTTGGTAGTAAATGTTTTTGCATTGAACCTGACCAATCAAGTAAAAATATCATACCGTGATTTTTTTCATTAGGTATAATAGTCATTTTTTTAAATATATCTTCCGCAAATTTATAACTATGTAATTTTAATGGATCAATAATACCTGTTTTAGCAGTAGCAGACCTAGCGTGTAGTCTAGCATTTTTTTTCATCTCAAATTCTTTAACAAGATAATTGACTACATTATTTGAATCTCTAATAAACTGTTTTGTCTGTTCTAATGATTTTAAATTTCCTGATTTATATCTATCGTCCTGTTCTTTACTATCATTTAATAAATTGTCTTTAATAAATGTTTTATAATCAACTATTAAATTTTTCATATAAACTTTTGGAAGAACAACATAATTTCTTTTACTTGCTTCTGAATCAACTTGTTGGTGCATTGCCTCGTCAAATGCGTTATTAGTTTGAGAAGTAATTGGAACATCTCCCCCAGCACCAGTTGGATTTCCTTGAGCGTTATCTTTGTCCTTTTCTTTATCTTTATCTGTATTCTTTTTATCTTCGTTATTTGATCCTGATTCGTCTTCTTTAGATTCCTCTTCTTTTTTCTTTAACCATTTTTCAACATCTTCATTAACATCACCTGTTTTTACATCTGGATTTTTATCTTCTTCTCCAGTATCAATATCTTCTTTAGGTTTAGATACAGGTACGTATGTTTTTTTGATTATTGGGTTTTTCTTTAATTCTTCTTTACAATATCCTAGTATTTCTTCAGCAAGTGTTAAAACATCTTTAAACGTTTTTGTTTGATCGCAAGCATTAACTAATATTTTTTCTTTACTAGAAAAAGTAATAGGTAAAGTTTTTGAAGATTTGAAATGTAAATTAATTTTATCAATTAAACAATATTTGTTTTGAATATCTATTCCCTTTGTACCAAAAAAGTTATCTTTATACATCTTTTTAAAACCTAATTGATAGTCTTTTTTAAGACCAGGATATTTTTTCTGTATAAGTTTATCAATTCTTATATCTTCTAATACATTAACAAATGATCTAAATTCTTTGGATCTACCTTTCATATCTGCCCACTCATTATTAGGTGTATGTAAGGCGTGGGAAACTTCGTGTCCCACTAGATAGTCATAAACGTGTTTTGATTTTTGTTCCTCTTTAAATATAGGTAACGTTAAAATTCTGGATTTGACATCAAAGGATGCTGTCTGTACAGCATTTTCTTGTACAATAATATTTTCTGTAGCAAGTAATTTTGCAAGTTGTGATTTTTTTTGTGCGTCCGTCTGTGTCATTTATACTGCTATGCTACTACAGATTAGTATAAAATACAAGCGAATAATGGATTATTCCTTCGCAGGAAATAAGGGTTTTTAGGGTGTGTCAGATTGCGCTATTGAGAACAATACGAGAACATTTGATTTATTTCTTAATTCCAATGAATATTGGTTCGTATTTTCTGCCTGGAATGTCGGGTCTTGCGAATCGCCCTACATAGTTTTGAGATTGTTTCTTTTCTGTTTCTGTGCCTTCTAGTGTGGATTGTATCTTCGTACCTTGTTGAGTTGATAGTGATAACCACCATATCTTTATATCTTCAAATCCTGCCTCAACCATACAATCGTAGGTATCTTCTTCAAAGGTCTTATATGATTTTACATTTGCAACATTGAAACCTGCATATTTACCTGGTTTCAAACCAGTGTATGCGTTTTGTATTGTACGTAATAAGAAACCATTACGCCATTCATCTTGTTGTTTAAACTTGTTATATGATTGTTCAGGTTCATCACCATATTGTTCGTGTCCTAAATAAGGTGGACTTGTAAATACAAAATCTAAAGTATTCATATCAGGTATATACGTTTCACTTCCTTGTCTTAATAATGTGTAGGTTTTGTGCTCGTGTCCATATTGGTCTCTAATCTTTTCTAAACCTGCATATGTAGGAACACAAGGGTCTGTGCCTATGTAATTTACCCCAGCTGCAATTGCACCCATTAAACGACCACCATATCCCATACTAGGATCCCAAACTGTACCTGCTTCAGTACCTTCTAGTGGACTATCTTTATCTACAAATATATCATATAAGGTTGCGGCTGCTGTAGGTCTAAAATTAGATACCATTTGAGTACCACTATATCTTCTTAACATAGCTCTCATATCTGAATCTGTAATTTTGTGTGCTTCTCGTTTTGTGAAGAAAGTTCCTGTAAGTATCTTGTTAATACCTTTTTCTAAATGTTCTTCGTCTTCCCATATGTCCATAGGGGTTTTCATCTTACCACATTTAATACTCCAAGCATGGTGCATATAAGACCACGCAAGTGTTAAACCGTGTGTTGATTGACCTATGATTTTATTTTGTGTATCTAATAAAGTATCTCTATTAAATGATAGTAGTTTATTAAACTCATCATCTCTCCATTTTCTATCTTCAGGATAGTATGGAAATCCTTTATTCTGTTTCCAATTCTTTATTACTTCTTTTGCGTTTGACATATACATTACCTGGTAGTCTACCTTTTGACCAACTAGTACTACCGATTAAATTCATATTCATTTTAACATAAAATCTGTTGGCTGTCAAGTTGTCAGCTCTTACTGATAAAAACACATCTCTAGGACAGTAGTCAAAAAAGTTATTTAATATTGCTTGAGCCATACCAGACCCTGGCGAATCACTTGCTATTTGATGTAATACAGTATCGCCTTTTCTAACGTGAACATCACCAATTGTTTGTCTTCGTTTAGCGTGATGAAAGGTTATTATTATGCCGTCTTCTAAAATTAATTGTTTCTTTGCGATCATTCTTTTCATATAGTCAGTTCTTACGTGGGGAAACCATTTCTTATGACTATAAAAGATTTCTTTTACTTTCTGAAAATCACTTTTTTTTGCTAGTATCACATTTCCTCTGCTTGTTTTATTAAGTTTTTAATCTTTGGATTATTAAATACATCTACAACTAAATGTAGTCTATCAAAAAGCGCTTTATTATGTACAGCGTGTGGCTTAGATACATCCACATAATAATATTTACCTGTTTGTAATTCAAAGCTGTGTGCTGTTTTTCCTTCCCATAAATAAAAATGTACGTTTTCACTAGTTCTTAATGGTATGTGTATTCTTACTATTCTACCTGACTTAATATCTTTATCAACTTTATCTGTATGTTTTTTAAGTGATGTACCTGCTCTTAATTTCATTATTCTAACTCTTTCTAGTTCAGCAGGTATATGTGATAGTATTTCTTTAATAGGTAGTAATGCAGATTCTTCATATAGATAAGTCCATCTTAATGAGGCCTTTTCATCTACATCACTTTTTAAAACACCAGGTTTTAAAATGTCTCCTATATCATCACCGTATCCTCTAATTGATATAGCGGTCCAATTTTCTTTTTTATTGTATTTTGTTTTAACAGGCGAATATTTTATATTGTCTAAAAATAATGTTGCCTCTTTCAAACTTTGTTTATATTCAGGTAAGTCTAATTCTTTGCATATTTTTTCCATCGTTCTTGCACCTTTCTTATTTCTTTATCTCGTTTTTTCATAGCATATTTTAATTTAAATTTACTTACTTTTTCTGTAAATATAATTCCGTCCATATGATCTAGTTCGTGTTGAAAACATCTAGCTACAATTCCGATCATATCTTCTTCCTGTTCTTTCAGTTCTTCGTCAAAATATTTAACCTTGACAGCACTTGGTCGTTCTATATCCAAAAATAAAAAAGGAAAAGTAAGACAACCTTCCTTTAGTCTTGTTGTTTGTTTACTGGCTTCAACTATCCTAGGATTGATACACGTCCACCTTTTATTATTATGTATTTCTGGATGTCCCATTATAAACATTCTATATGGTTTACCGACCTGATTAGCAGATAATCCTATGCCACCATAGTGTTTCATTGTATCAAACATCTTATCTACAAATTCTTTTAATTCAATCTTTTCTTTTTTTTTAAATTCGTTTATATCAAAAGGTGCTATGCTGGATAGGACCCTTGGATCAGATGGTGGTAATAAAACAAATTTATCCATTATTTTAACCTCGTAAAGTTTTTGTATTTTTCAAATTTAATTATATTAGTAAATCTATCAAATAGTATATCCCCTTTATGTGATATAATAAATGTATTTTCTTTTGTTAATGTTTTAAGTATTTTAAAAAAATCATCTGTTCCTTGACCATCTAAACTGCTATCAAATATTTCGTCCAATATTAATAGGTTTGTATTTGTACTATTTTTCATTTTAGCAATAGTTCTCCAAGTAAATAATAATGCTAAATCTATTCTTAACTTTTCACCTTCACTAAAACTATTGTAATTAAAGTTATCTCTAAATCTACTTTTAATTGTTTCATTAAACTCCTCATCTAAATGAAAGTTAACAAAGAAGTCCATCGCCTGTAGGTACTTATTAATCAAATTATTCATTATTGGTAGATACTTCTTAATAATGTTAGCTTTAACACCTGTATCATTTAATATCTCCCTAGCAATATCAATATATTTTTTGTCTTCTACTACTTTTATCTTTTCAAAGTTTACTAATTTTAAATCTTCTTCTATCTGTTTTAATTCATCTGCTACTTTATTTGTATCTTTTGATTCAGTTTCTAACTTGGCAATTTCAGTATCTAATCTATTGGAGTGTCTATTAATTTCTGAAATAGAAGTGTTTACTTTAGCCACAGATATATTTAATTCAGATAATCTTTCAGCAATTTTATTCATTTCTTCTATTTTTGCTTCTGTTCTTTCTGCCTCTTTAGATAATTCTTTTAGTCCCGATTCTAACTCCCATATTTTTCTTTTCTCATCTGATAATTTATTTTGTTTAAATGTTAAGTCAATTGGTTGTGTACAAGTAGGACAGTTATCATTGTTTTCAAAAAAATCTAAACTGCTCTTATGTCTTTCTAAATTAGTTTCAATCTTCGCTTCAAGTTTATATAATTCATTTGCCTTTTTATTGTGTTGGTCACCACCCCATACCTCTGCTTTTGTAGATATTATTTTTTCATTAAGTAATTGTAATTTCTGATTGTAGTCATAATTACTTTGAGCGTTTTCTTTTAATTGTTCTTTTCTATATTCTATATCAGTGTTATCTCTATTTTGTATTTGTTCAAAATGGTTCTTTTGTAATTCATATTTTTCCTGCATTAAATCATATCGGTGTTTAACATCAACAACAGATTTATTTAACTCACCTTGTTTCTGTCTTAATAATAAGTCCATATGACTAAAGACTCTTATGTCTAATATTTCCTCTACAACCTCTCGTCTATACCTAGCACGTAGGTGCATAAAAGGTTCATAAGAAGTAGAACCTAATATAACAACTTGACAAAAGGCACGATAATTACATTTTAAAATATTTGTTTCTAACATATTTTGATAATCTACATTAGAAGCCATTTGGTCTAATAGAATACCATCAGAATATATCTCAAATACATTTGGTTTAACACCTCTTATAATTTTATATTTTTTATTATGTGTTTCAAATTCACACTCTATTTCACAGTCAGCATTATTGATTGTATTAACAAGTTGCTCTTTTTTAATATCTCTAAATGACCGATTAAATAAAACAAAACATAATGCGTCAAGTAAAGTTGATTTACCTGCACCATTCATACCAATAATTAATGTTGATGGTGATTTTGCTAGATCAACTTCTATAAATTGATTGCCTGTAGATAGAAAATTACGCCATCTTAATTTTTTAAAGTATATCATATACAAATAACCTCTCCGTTGTAGTATCAGCGTCTTCTTTTAATACAAACATTACATTACAATATTCACAAACAACATAACCATCTTTGTTAGGTGTATAGAATACTCTAGGATGATCTGCTTGACAAGCAATATGTGTTGTATCTACATAAATTCTATCTTGGTTTTTATTATCAGGTATCACGCTTTAGTATCACTTGCTTCTATATAAATGGATTTTAAATATTGTTTTAATTTTGTTTTATTCACATCTGTATCCAATTGGTCAATATAATTATTTAGGAATGTAACTGTATCTTCACCCATTTCTAAAATATCATCTCTTACGCTAGCTTTAATATCAGAATAGTCCTCTATAATATTTAAATCGTGTACTGTTATTTCATTATACAATCTTTCCGCAAATTTGTCAAACATCATATCATTTGTCTTGTTTAATACTATTAATTTAACAAAGTGATTATTGTAAGGCGCCAAATCAAAGAGATTATAATTATTCTTTTTATCATCATATATTATCTTTTTATGAATTGTATTAGGGTTGCTTACTCTGGTTAATTCTCTTGTTTCTGTATCAAATATAGTAAATGCTTTAGGGTCTTTATAATCTGACCAAGTCATCTCATATTGAGCACCACAATAAAATATTTGTCCATCATCTGTATGTTTATGAAAGTGTCCTGATATTACTCTTTCAAATCTACTAAAGTCTGATTTTGCATTTCCATATTCATTGATAATACCATTTTGCATTTCAACACCTTTTATTTCTAAATGACCCATAAGAATATCTGTTTTAGCTGTTCGTAGCATTTCCATAGAATGTTCTCTATTGTCATCACAAATCCAAGGTACAAATAAAATATCAGTACCATCAAAATTTACTATTTCTGATTTTTCATATATCCAAGGTTCGTTTTTTTTATCAAAGGTTGTATATAAGTTTTCTATTGCATTAACATTGTTGGTATTTTTAAAATAGGTATCGTGGTTTCCAATAATTATATGAGTGTCTATTTGTTCTTCATATAATCGGTCCCAAAATCTTTTTCTAAAAATAGAAGCTGTTTGAAAATTAATAAACTTACGTCTATCAACAACGTCTCCTAAATGTACCAATGTTTTGATATTGTTTTCCTCCAGATAGGGGAAAAAGATTTCATCATAAAACTTTAATTGATAGTTTCTAAACGCTTCACTATCATTTCTGACACCGAAGTGTGTATCGTTCAACAGTGCTATTTTCATTACGTATAATCTTCTAAAATGCTTTTGTAGGTTCTTTTCTTTCTTTTCTTAACCTTTATATCTTTCATTTGAGGTTGTTCATCTGTAGATGGTTTATTCTTTCTTAAAAATTCTAAAAATTGATTTTTATAATCGCTGTTTGTATCTCCAGGCATTACAGCAAACTCATCTATACCTGCTTGTTCAATCATCCTATATTTAATGTTTGATTGTTTTTTTTCTTTTTGTATTCTTCTAATAAAAGCATAATATATTATTTGTGTAAAGTAAGCAAACGGATTGTTTGATTTGGCTGGGTTAAAATTTTTAAGATATTGTAAGCAGTTTTCTATACCATCAGAAATCATATCATCTCTAAAAGTATAATTTATAAAATTAGGTCTATAAGATAAGTGATTAGCAATCTTTAAAAAACACTCACCTATATAATTTGTTACAGGTGGTGATTTACGACCTCTTTTGTCGTTTTTCTCACACTTGTCCTTAAACTCTATCATCGCTAATAGGAACTTTTTATTATCTACGTAATGTAAGGATTTCTTTTTTGTTTTTAATTTTGTAGTCATAATATTATAATACTATAGTTTTTGGGATTTGTCAAGCTTCTCCAGGTTTTTTTGTGATTTTTTTTTCGCTTTTTTGAATAGTAAATCCTTTAACACTTGGGATAGATTTTTAACTTTAATCATCTCTCCAATCTGCCACTGTTTCGCAATATGAGCAAGTTTCATACTAACCAATTATATATCGCCCTTAATGCAAGTAATAGGAACATAAATTCCATTAAAGCACGTGGGGTATCCCTATCTTTTATACCCATATGTATCCAAATACCACAAGAAACAGTCGCAACTGTCCACCCTAACCATTGACTTTCTGGATTTGCATTTGAAAGTATATAGGCACTTATCATAGCTAGTATAAAACCTAACCATCTCATACCGTCTAGTCTTTTGTAAAATCTTATTTTCATAGGTGCTTGACACGTGGGAAATAGATGATATAATACCTATGTGGGTTGTTGCTAGAAAGCTAGCTACCTCACGTTAATGAATCTTTTTACTAGGCATATTCAACCAGTTAACCATATCCTTTAAGTTCTTCTTATTAATATTGTTATCATTTGATGGCGGAAGTTCGTCTCCCGATGGAGAAATTTCATCTCCCCATTCATCATCTTTCATATCTCTTTGTATAAATCCTGGTAAAGCTTGCTTTGATTCTCTCAATGAACCAATAAGTTTACCATATCTTTGTGTAAATTCATTAGTAGCATTGCATATTGTGATAATTTTATCAACAGGTATAGTTACAATTCTCTCATCTGTAAAACCAACCCATTTAACTAGCGCAATATAATCAGATATGCCGTGTTCAGTAATACGAGGAACGTATTTTATTAACATCGGCTCTTGTAATCTCAATAGTTTTGAGCTATCAGGTAGTTGATTTTCTTTAAGAGGAAATTTGCAACAAATTTCTTCACCAGAAACTAGTCTTAATATCTTAACAGCTTTTGTATCAATTCTATTAATCATACTACTATTTATCTTTTCCATTCAAGGAAACGCTATGTATTTCATAGTTAAATCCTTCTCTATTATATAATTCAATTCGTTCCTGGAAGTGTGTTAAAGTAAAGTTTTTCTTACCTTTGTATGTTAAATCATCTGAAATATCATATACTGTAGCGCTTTGTTTCTTATCACCAACACGTAGGCCACGACCTATAGATTGTAATACTCTTATAGGGCTCTTACTAGGGCTACTAAAAACAATGTTGTGTAAATTACGAATATTGATACCAGTACTGAACGTCCCGAAAGAAGCGACAATAATTGCGTTGTCAGACTTCTCCGTGATTGCTCTAATTTTTTCTCTATCATCTGTTTCTGTTCCACCATAAACGAAAAACACCTTTCGCTTAGGGTCTGCTTTCTCTTTAATAAATTGATGTAATTGATCTCCGTGCTTTTCAACTAGTTGGAACAAACATAAAGTATTTCCATTCAGTGCCAAGGCAAGATTTCGTATGTATTTATTACGTGCCTTATTTTGAACCAAATACTCCAATTCTTCAAAGTACTTAACACCGTAAACACTCTTTGATTCACTTTCTGGATACTTTAAATTTAAACAGACAATTTTTAAATTTGAGAGTTGTTTTCTATCTATTAATTCTTTTGTTGATACAACCTTACTAACCATACCAAATAGGCCTTGTAATACTAACTTATGTGTTCTACTATCATCTAAAGTGCCTGTCAAACCTATTCTATATTTACAATCAACAAGTTTGGTCATAATCTTTGTCAATGATACTGCTTTAAATAAATGTGCCTCATCACCTAGTACAGCCCCATAGTCTTTAAAAAATTGTTTTGGAAGTTTATATAATGATTGCCAAGTTGATATAACAACTCGTTTGTTTTCATCTATTTCATAACCGTGATATTTTCTACTAACATTTTTCTCTACATTAAACCCATAGTCTTTGAAGTCTTTATATAATTGTTCCACCAATGAGGTTGTAGGAACAACAATTAAAATATTATTATCAATGACATTAAGGTAGTGTCTTACCAACATATAAATGATTAATGATTTTCCTGAGGCAGTAGGCGATAATATTATGCCTCTATCATATTCCAAGGCAAATTTAAAACCTTCAATTTGATAGTCCCTCGGCGTGATAGATAGTTCATAAGAGTCTATTAAATCGTTTATAGCGGCGGCTGTGTGTGTTTTAAATGTTAAAATATCACTAGATTCAATGATATGTACATTTTTCTCTTTACACCAATGTTTTAAGTAAGGGTACAATCCAACGTATAATTGACCTGTAGCATACGAATATAATCTAATTTTTCCATCCCAAACTCTATTACGAAATTGGGGTGTAAACTTAAAACCAGGGACCTCAAATGAAAAATAATCAGACAATTCTCTACGGATGCTAGCGTCAGCATCAATCCGAATGTAAACATCATTGACCTTGTCAACTATAATGTTTTGCATTTTTTAGATAACGCCAGAAGTGAATTTACGCCACTCAATTGCGTTCTTTATTTGAAAGGAACGATTCGCAATTAATCTGATTGTCTTATCCAAATAGTTAACAGTACTCTCAATATAAGTTACCTTTTGTTCTAACTTAATTAAGTCTTTATCTGATTTTAGATATTTGTCAACGTCTGGTTTTAAAATTTTAAGATTAAAAGGATTTTCTTTATAGACTTGTGGGTCTGCTTTACCTGTGTAATATTCCCACTTATCTCTAATCATTATATCTCTATCTTGTTCTGCTTTTTTTAAGAGATTAATATATTGATTGTGAAATTTTGAATACTTGTTATGTAGTTGAGGTGTCTTTAATGATTCCAAATCTAGTTCAGTATCATTTAATTTTAGGTCTTTTTCTGCTAATTCCTGCAATTCATCAAATGTCATAATAACTCCATTATATCAGATTAGGACTAAAAAGTCAATAATCTATGATGTCGTTTCCACAGTTCTACCAGCACCAACATTAGCAAATTCATAAATTTTATATTGAAATGTTGCTGTAGCAGTTAAATAATCAACGTCTGTGGCCTGCTGATTATAGTCTAATCCAGATAGTGATATTGGATATATATCTCTAAATCTGACTTCTATATTGGCATTGTTTTTACTTGTCAATATAAAAAGTGTAGAATCAGAATACAAACCACCATCATCTGGAGTTTGTTTAGATACAACACCGTGTTCTTTTGAATAATTTTCACTTGTTGTTGTTGGGTATCTATCTGTCCCAGCACCTTGCAATGTTCTATATTGAGAGTAATCTTTTGGAAAACCTAAACCTGTCATCCATCCGTGTATCTCTCTATAGTTTTCTAAATTTTCATCTACCAAAAAACTAATACCTAAAGTATCATAAACTACTTTATCTCCAGGCATAGGTATATCTTTCAAAGGTGTAGGTAGTTCAGTTGAACCCATTGTAAGACCTGGTATATTAGCTGCTGTGCAAAAATACTCAACTTTAGGTAGTTTGACTATACTAAATCTAAATTGCGTTGGACTTGCATAGTCCATTTTAGTCGGTTGTCTATCTACAGCTTTTAGTGTTGTCATAATAATAACCCTATTACTAAACCTATTAATATTCCTTCACACCAAAATGCCCACCTATGTGAACCTTTTGCTGTATGTTTTTTTATAAATTCTTTTGTCCAATCATTCATACTACTATTTATATAAGTTATTATATATCATTTTTTAAATATGTAGTACATTCTTCTATTTCTACTATTACCACTCTCTATTTCTTTACCAAATTGTTGTCTTAATTTTGTTAAAATTCTAGCAGTATGTCCTAGTATAGGAACCCTATCTAATAAGTGAGTTTCATAAACCAGAATACCATTAGGTTTTACTAAATTATAATATTCTTTAGCAACCTGGTGTTCGTTTAAATCATCTCTTCCCCAAATTAATTTTGTTACAGCAAACGAAAATACTACATCATAAGTATCATTTGATTCTGATATAAAATCTTTGAAGCCTTTTGCAACCCACGTCATATTTTCACTTAATATAGGTGCCTCTACGTCAGGCTCTACTAGTGTTATATGTTTAAAATCTTTTGATAATTCTACACCAAACTCGCCTTGATTGGCGCCTATGTCTAATAGTGTTTTGTCCTGGCCTGCAAATCGTTTTAAATTTAGATTTTCAATTCGCCATTTAGCACTATGACCTGGCTCTTTTTGATAATTGTCCCATTCACTTGTCATATTATTATTTAGACCAAAAAAAAGGGCGACTTTTACATCGCCCTTTCTTAATTTGTTATTCAACAAATATTACATAATGTTCTTAACTTGAACACGTCTGTAGTATCTGTTAGCATTGATTGCACCAACACCGTCAGCAGTAATTGCAGAACCAGAACTTGCACCAGCAAAAGGGTTCGCTACTAGACCATATCTAGTTTTGAATCCGATTTTTGGTTGGAAAGTATCTTGTCCAACTGCTCTAACCATTTGTAAAGGTACATATGGGCAGTAAAATAATCCTGCGTCATATGGTGATGTTCCTTTGTAACCAACAACATAGTATTGTTTAGTAGGACTTGCATTTGAAGCTAAATTAGCAGCATATGGGTCTATATAAACTTTAAACTTACCGTTTAATACACCAGCAAAAGTATTACCAGTATCGTCAACGTTTAGGTTGTTGTTTAACGCAGGAGTGTAATCTAACACACCAGCCATTTGTAAAGCACTAGCAACGTCTGAAGAGCAGATAATCATATTACCTTTTCCACGTCTTGTTCTTTGTGCGATAGTATTAGCATCTCTTTCCAATTGGAACATAAGGCCTTTAAATCTTTCAACAGACCATCTACCATTAGAGTCTGTGTCAAGGTCAAATATACCAGCGGTTGTTGTGTTAATAGCAGCGTGTGAGTTGTCGTTATCAGCAGCGCCGACTTCAGCAGTTCTGTAAACTGTTCTAACTACTTCTCTATTGATTTCAGCTAAGATTTCAGCAGATAAGATGTTTGATAATTCAGTTTCAGCGTCTAAACCATGGATTGCTTTTAAATCTTGTGCAAGTTCCATAGTATATTCTGCTTTAAGTGCTCTGCTTTTCGCAGTCACGGTTGATTTCTCAATTGAGAAAGCCATTTCAGCAAAACTGTTAGCAGCAGCGTCTCCAAGTGCCTCAGCGTAATCAGTCGTCATACCAGTACCAGCAGTATAGCCAGTAGATGTTCCGATTGAGTCGTTAAGTACAGCAGGGTTTTCGCCTGTGTGTGCAGGTCCAGTTTTATTGCTTACAGATGATCCAGCAGCATTTCTACCACTAAAGTCTGTATCAGCTTCGTCAAAAAGAGCTTCAGTTCCACCTTGTGTTGCGTATCTGCTTCTCATAGCAAATATCAAACCAGTTGGTCCTGACATTGGTTGTACGCCAGCAATATCGTAAGCGATAAGGTTAGGCATAGCTCTTCGTACTAAGCTAATTAAAATAGGATTCCAATTAGATACTGAACTACCAGTTGCGTTTGCAGGAGCTGCTTCACTTAAAAACTGAGCATCCTCTTTCAAACTTTTTTCTTGGTTTTCCAATATCATTGATGTAACGGCACGTTTATAGCTGTCCTTCACTTCGGGAAGATCAGGATGATCCAAAACGGGCTGCCACTTTTGTTGTATTGATTCAGATAAAAACATAATTCTATCTCTCCTTTTTTTAGTTAATTAACTAAACCCCTATCTATTTAAGATAAGGATTTTTCTTTGTTTTACTAATTGCAGCAGTATATGCAGCCATACTTTCCGATAAATTCGGAGAAGCATCATTGTCCGCTACTTCATTAGATTGTTTATCACTCGCTTCTGCTTTAGGGAAGTAAGAATCTTTTAAAGTTTCTATACTTTTTCTAAAACTGTCTGCGTCCTTATATTCAATTCCTTCTGCTAAACCTTTAAGTTTTTCAGTTTCAGTTTCAGCAAGATCACTAGATACGTCATTTATAATTCCTTCTCTAGTAAATTCACCAACCTTCTGATTTAACTCAACGTTCTTTTCAATAGTTTTGTTATTTTCTTCTTTTAACTTTTCTATCTCAGCAGCTTGATTCTCAATAACATCATACTTCTCACTTGGAACATTGATGTAATGAGATTCAAATAATGTTTTAAGACCACCGATAAAATCTTCAGTAATCTCGGCTCTTAAACCTTTTTCTATCGCCAATTCGTTTTCTTTCATCCACTCCTCAACGACATAGTTTAGATATGCGTCAACTTTTTCTACGATTTCTGATTTAGTTTCTTCAACTCTCTCAGCAACTTTAGTTTCGTATTCGCCTTCTAATTTTTCAATTTCTTCAACAAGTTTTGCTTTTACAGCAGATTCGAAGATTGTAGCCGCTTTAGCTTTAAATTCTTCTGTAAGGTCTTCACCTTCAGTTAATGCTTTAACGTCTTCTTTCATATCAAGGTTTTTCACTTTATCTTTAGCAGTTTCGTTTTCTTTTTTAACTTCTTTTTCTTTTTCTGCTTCAGCAGCGTCTTCCTTGACTTCAGCTTTCTTCTCATCTTCTTTCTTGTCTTCAGTTTCTTTAACGTCTTCTTTTTTCTTTTCGTCAGAATCTTTTTCGTCAGATTCTTTAACGTCTTCTTTTTTCTTTTCGTCTTCTTTTTCGTCAGACTCTTTAGCGTCTTCTTTTTTCTTATCAATTGCTTTTTGCAAAGCAGCTGGAAGTTCGCCTTCTTTCACTGTTTCTTTTTCTTTATCATTTTCTTTTTTGTCTTCAGTTTCTTTTACTTCTTTTTCTTTTTCGTCTTTTTTCTCTTCCGCTTCTTTTACGATTGGATGTTCTTTGTCCTTAACTTTGTCAGCACTTGCTTTCAAAGATTCAGCACCTTTCTCATCTTTAGCATTTGTATCTGTTGTCGTATTTTCAGCTTTTAGAGATTTTCCTGCGGCGTCAGCTTGGCCTGCACTTTTTTGGTGTGGGTCACCTGTAATATGTTTGACCCCTTGTGCGAAATCCGATTTTGGATCACTTGGGTGCGTAACTGCTTTAGTCAACACTTGTTGAACAGTTGCAGCCAATGATTTGGGCGCTTCAGCTGGAACGGCGTTTCTTTTTGGCAAATCTGCCTGATTGTTAGCCATTGTTATTTTCTCCTTCTTTACTTTTACTTTTTAATTAATGCAATAGATCCACTACTCCTAACGGAAAGTGTCAATTACTATTTATAAAACTACAGCTTTTTAAGAAAAGACTCGAACACTTTAGCATTAATTTCTGCTCTATCGTTTCGTGCCTTTTGATCTGCTTGTAATTTTAATTCATTTATTTCTTGCTCTTTCAAAACGCCATTGTTCCAAATCCACTCTTTTCCTTCCATAATACCTTCTACAAAGGCATCAGGAGCTGATGGATCTGCGACTATATCAGCCGCTGTTGCAAGATAAAAATCGTCTTTGACTATGTTGGCAGTACCTGTTTGAATAAGTGTGCCCATTCCTCTACTTGAAACTCCAAGTGTTGCACCCTCATCTATTAAACTTTTCACTATTTTTCCATATGGGGTATCTAAAACTCGGGCTTCGCCTATAAAATTATTGCCTTCGGGATGTAGAGCTTTTATCATATGCGAAACTCTTTCTAGGTTAACGGTAGGACCGTCTGGATGGCCTAGTTCGCCAAATGCTCTATTCTTTTCTATGAACTCTCTATTATATCTATGAACTTCTTTTTGAAGAATCTCTTTAGGATAGATTCTTCCATTCTTATTTTTAACATCGGACTGTAAAAAAACACCTTTAATGGCGTAATTTTTTTTGCCATCTCGTTCTTCTACAATGTATTTTGCTTGTGTAACTTCTTCGGTTATTAATCTCATTTGTATCTATCTCTAACTTCTCTTTATTATTTATACAAATAACTATCTAAAAACCACTAAAATCGTATAATTATCTCCATTTGCAAAGTTTTTAGTAGATAGTAAAACATCACCTGTTGGTGCTGTTGCGTTGTTTAATATCTCATTACCATCGGCACGTAAATCCCAAAACCCTTGACCAGACAACAAAACACCTGTAGCGTTTGTTGTACCATCCCATATTAATTCAACGGCAGACTTTGAATTGGATGTATTTACTGACCAAAATATTTTTGATATTTTACGATTACCGTCTTCAGTCATAAAAGTTGTTGCCGAAGCGTCAACCTTTTGTACTAAAGTTTCACCTGTGCCATCTGAATAATTGGTTAGTTTAACCGCATATTTGACACCTGTAGTATCTGTTAATACCTGTGTAGATACTGTATCAGCCATTATTAGTTACCAAAGCCGACTGATTTGATTAGTTCTAAATAAACAAAACCGTCTGTACCAGTTCCTGGTGTTAATATTATATCAGCGTCTGTAGCATCTCCAGGTTGTGTTGCACCGTTAGTGATAACGTGTGAATCAAAAGTACCTGTTGTACCGCCTGCAAGATCAATCGCCTCTACAACATTTGAACCAGTAAAAGTTATTGCCACTTCTGTGTCTAAAGACCAAGATACTTTTTTAATATCTAGTCTATCACCTGAAGCTTCTTTATTTGCTAATGCTGAAGCGTCAATAGTTACAGCTGAGCCATGACCATCAAAATTTATTAAAACTTTAGCACCATAAGCATTGTCTGTTAGAACTCTTTGTGTTACTGCCATTTCTATCTCCTTAAAATTGTTAATGTTTCTTTATCAAAATAATTCATTAAATCATCTTTACTCACACGAAATTTTTTTGCAGCTGCATTAACATTTTTTTCAAAATTTTTAATTACATCTGCGTCTTTATCCGCAGCTCTAAAAACCATATCTACAGCACGTTTCATTCTAGGAGTTAATTTATTATACTGCCTAGTACGCTTGTAGTCGTTTGCTTCAGTAATATGTTCTTTTATAAAACTACTGAGCCACTTCATCACTTGCTACCTCTGGTGCAGGAGTTTCAGCGGGCAAATCAGTACCTGTAAAAGGATTAGCTTCAGGTGCTTGTACACCTTGCTGTCCTGTGAATACAGATTTAGCCACATCAACTTTAGCATCATCCAAGGCACTAGAAACTTTATCAGCAAGAGCATTTTTAATGTCTTCTCCTGCTTGTTTACTGTCACCTTTTTCAAGTGAATTTACAAATTTGTTTAAATTTTCTTTACTCATATTATATATTTATCTCCTTATGTAGTGCTTTTATACGAATCTCTAGCTTTCGTTTCAGCGTCTTTAAAATCTTTTTTGTCTGCTTTTTGTTTAACGCTTATACTATCTTTTTGTTTTACTGTTGCCGTTTCTTTTTCTTTCCTAGGCCCAGCTGCCCCATTCGTTGTGCCAGGGACTGTTTCAGATTGCTCGGGCTCGGCACCTTCTTCTTCAATTTGCTTATCAATGTCGTTAATTTCTTGTTCATTTTGTTTTAATATTTTGGTTCTAATATACTCGTTAGAGAAATATTTACCAACGTATCCTTCTAATTGTTGTGCAAGTTGCACTCGTTCTCTCATCATTTCGCTTTGTTTTAACTCAGCAAAATATCCATCTTGTAAGAAAGTAAATGTAATATCTCCTTGCATTGCATCCCATTCTTCTGGCGCAATAACCCCTTTTAAGATTAATTGCGTTTTAAGTATGTCATGGAATAACATACAAAATTTCTTTCTTAAACGACCTACAAATTTAGTAAACTTAACTTCATCTCTACTAATTTCTGCAGCCCGACCAAGGTTAAAACCTTGACCACCTTCTAATCTACTAATTGGTATGTTTAATGAACGATATAATTTCTTTTGGAAATATTCTATATCAGCAATCTCACCCAAGTTTTGTCCACCTGGTAAAGTAGTAATTTCAGTTCCTCTCCCACCTTCTCTACGAGGTAACCAAAAGTCTTCTAACATACTCATATAATTTCTGTCATCTCTTATTTCACCAGTAGAAGCGTCATAGACTAACTTATTTCTATATCTAGCCATAACATCTCTTAAATATTGTTCAGCTTTGATTTTAGGTAAGTTACCTACATCTATATAAAATATTCTTCTTTCAGGTGCTCTAGCAATTCTGTATATTACAACAGCGTCTTCAATCATTCTTAATTGATTGACAGGTTTAATTGCTTTGTGTAAATAAGATAAAACCTGATTTTTTTGTTGGTCTATAAGACCAGAAGGACAATAAGTAATAGCGTCTGTAGCTATTCTTAACCCACCTGCATTTGATGTAGAAGATGGATGTATTCCTCTTTCATTGAATATATAATATTCCTGAAATTTATTCTCAAAGGCAAACGAACTTGGCATACCGTCCGTTCTTTGTTTTCTTATTTCTCTAATTTTTTTGATCTTTCTAGGATCAATATATCTTAATTCTGATACACCAAGTCTTGGTGAATCTTTATCTATAATTTTGTGATAGTATAATCTACCGTCCACATACCATCTTCTAAAGATGTCGTGGCCTTTAATATCAAAATTTAATAACTTTAATACTTCAGCAAAAGAATCTCTTATTTTCTTTTTGATTGAATCACTATATTCTATTTTACTTAAATCTAATTGTACAGATTGTTGATTTTCATTTGATACAATTGCCTCAGATATTATATCCTCAATTGCAAGATCACACTCGGGATGGAGTGATACTTCTCTATATCTTCTAATTAAATCTAACTCATTACGAGCAGTAGCATCAAATCCTCCATAAGACGCAAAGAAACCACCAGCGGGGACGGTTTGTGTTCCGTCTTCCGCTTGTGGTGGTACTATGTTTTGTCTTGGATCGGTTGATGGACCTTTCAGTCGTTCTATCTTAAACCCAAACAGTTCAGCCATAATCTATTTTCTCCTATTACTATTAATACTTATAATGGTATTAAGTAGTAGTATTTGTTTCAAAGTATTGGTATCTATGAGTAGCAGTAAAACTTTCTATAGTATTATTGTCCCCATATGATAATGCAATATCATCTAAAGTTGTTGGAAACATTCCTCTAAATGTATATGATTTAATCACGTTACCGTTACGGTCTAATTGGTCAACAAATGAGTCAACTTGATAATCTACAGGATTAACTAATCCTTCGTTATCTGACATATTGTTAATACCATTCAACCATCTTTCGTAAGCATTACGTATTAGGAAGTTAGTATCATTTAAAATAGTAGTAGTCCATGTAGCAAATGTTCTATCACCTGCAACATATAACTCCCTACCTCTAAATGGTACAGCTACTTCCGCAACTGTCATACCTGGCAAAGCTGTTGATGTAGTTAAGAAAGACATTGTTTCAGTCTCCCCACCTACAGCAGCAAATCCAGGGAAAGGCATAGTCACTCTAAATTGGTTAGCACGAGCGCCGCCGCCTCTTAATTTGGCTTTAAAATCATTTATATTTGGCATTTATTCCTCCTACGCTCCCACCACTTCTTCAAAAGCAACACCTGTTCTAGTCGCTACGAATTGTAGTTGTATAAAGTTAATTGATCTATTTGGTTTAACAAAAATGTCTGCCTTAAACTCATTTCTATCAATGACAGCAGCAGTATTATTTGAAGTATCACATACTACTAAAAAGTCTGTAACTCCACGTCTACCTTGTACATCTCTTAAAAATGGTTCAATTATATTTCTAAATTGTGCTCTAGTGAACTCATCATTGAACTCAAATAGTTGAAATTTAGAAGCAGTTGAGATTGCTTTTTCTAAAACGATAAACAATCTTCTAACATTTATTCTATCAAACGCTGACGGAGTAGATAATCCTGTTTTGTCTCCGAACAATACTGTTCCTTGACCTGGTAAAGTTACCACGGGATTGACTCTAGCTCTGTACAACTCATCTCTTTGTGTTTTGGCAGGGTTGAAAGCAAGTTTAACCGCCCCTCTAATTACTCCTCTGTTGAAACCAGCAGGTGAGAACCAAGAGTCTGCAATCATATCTGTTCTTGCAGCCAATCCAGCAATATCTCCATTCAATGGAACATATCTAAACACGTCATTGTATTTGTCGTAAGTATATTTGTAACCACTGTCAAATACAACATATGAAGATGATCTAATACTATTAAAGAATGACTTAACATTACTTAATTGTGTATTAGAATTAGTCACGTTAACTACGTCTGATCTTTCAGGTGAACAAAATACAACAGCGTCTTTTCTATTTTCAGCAATTGTGATTAAGTTATCTACGTGAGTAGCGCCACCTTTTCCAGCGATGATTAAATTAACATCTACTGTATCAGCGTCATTATATTTTTCATATGCAGTTTTTAATTCAGCAGTTGTAGCTGTTGAACCATCTGCACCATCAACAAGTGATCTACTATATGGTGCTGTAAGAGCTGTGGAAGTTGTTCCAGAAGCTGTACTGCCCCAATTTGAACCAGTTGCAATGTGATCCATCCAGTAAATGTATTGTGATTGATTATAAATTACATCTGGATAATAATTAACGCCACCTTGTGCTGTTTTAGCGTCAGAAGCTTTTGATACTGAATCATAAACCTCTAAAACTTCGCCAGCAGTACCTGTAATACCACCATCTTCATCTATAACTACAATGTGAAGTTCGTCATTTACTCCACTTCTTGTAGAAGTATATGTTGAAGTACCTGGTGCTTTATCTACTAGGTCATAATATTGCCATCTTCTTCTTACTTGTGAGCCATTTGCAACAGCTGTGTGTGTTCCGCCTGTACCTGAAGGGTGTCTTACAAAAGTTAAAGTGTTTGTTGAAACACCAGTAACTCTATATTCGTGCCCACCAGCTTCGCCGAAGTTAACAATATCACCTACATTAAAATCAGTTCCTGATGTTAATATGATAGTTGTATCTCCCACTGCTGTTGAAGAGTCGTTAGTTGTTGTTTTATTTGTTTCTTCGTAAGCCGTTGCACTCGGACACGTTGAAATCTTTAAGTTATTACCCCAAGCGCCTGCTGTTCTTGCAGCCCACTCGCCAACGGATGCTGAACCATCGTTATAAGGTCCTGTACTTCCGTCACCTGTAGAGTAATGTTCTGTATTTTTTATTCGCAAAGCTGTTCCGCTTGAAACAGCGTTTACACTTGAAGTGTTTGCAACTCGTACCACTTTTAAACTTGATGAATACTGTAGAAAACTAGCAGCACTAAAAAAGTATTCAAAGTTTGTAGAGTCAGGTTTACCAAATGTTTCTACCAATTCTTTTTCAGACGCAATAGATACTACTTCATCCATTGGGCCTTGTGAGAATTGTCCTGCAACAGCACCTATAGTAGTTGCTACTGCTGGTATAACGTTTGTTAAGTCTTTCTCTTGTACGAGAACACCTGGTGAAACTTGAAATGCCATATGTTTGTTCTCCTCTTAATATCTTATTAGCTAATAAGTATCATAAATCTCACTTATATTTATGAATAATATAATCTTTACAGGATTTCTCCCTTTCTTACTGTTACAGGTGTCCATTTCTCACCTTTATCATCTACAAATGAATCATCTTCTAATCCATCGTCCATAAATCCAAATGGTGCCATATCTTGTTCTATAGCGTGTGCTTGTTCTTCATATAATCTAGCACGTACATCTTGGTCTGTTAATTCTTTAAAATATCTTTGATTAGATAACCACGAAAATATAACTAAACACATAACCAAGTCATCATTAGTGCCTTCTTCACCTGCCCATCCAGAACCTCGTCTAACAAATGTTGACAATTCTTGTATAATTTCAAAATCAGGTACAATAATCTTATCACTTTCTATAAGTGTTTTTAAGTTTCCACAACCTATTCTTTTTACTTGTTTTGTCATACGTACTCCTAATTGAGTACCTCTTTTAGAAAAACCACCACCTAATATTTGACCTGCTCTACCTTTCATCATACACATTAATAAGTTTCCATATTCTAATTCAAATTGTAAAGCGTCAGCAACTTGATGTCCTATATCATTTACTTCTACACAAACATAAGCATTATTATATTGCCTTCCTACTTTTTCTATTGTGTGAGGAAATAACAAAGGTTTTATTTCATTATCTCTAAATTTTGCTACTATCTTATAAGGCATTTTTGAAACATCAAATACAACAAAAGCAGAATAATCTCTTACAGTACCTCTAGCAACGTCAACTGTTATTACATAATCTTTTCCTTTCACAGGCCTTTCGTATAAATCTAATCCTGCATTTGAAACAATAGGTATATTGTGAGATAGTAATCTTATTTTTGATGGATTAATTAACGTATCAACCGAACCTACAAACTCACATTCAAACTCGGTAGCAAATTGTGCTTCACTTGTATTTCTTATTGTTTCTTGTTTCCATTTTTCATCTCTACCAGGTATTTCAGTCCAATGTACTTCTACAGGTATATAATCATTTCTTTTATGTATAGAATCATTCCAAAGTTTATAAAACATATTCATTCCATGTGGTGTAGATACAATCATTACTTTGGATTTTTTACCAGATGAAATTGTTGGATAAACTGAACTAAAAAATTGTTCAGATATATTGGCAGGTATGAAAGCAAACTCATCTAGGAATATAATATTAAATGATCCGCCCCTAATTGCACTTGAAGATGTTGCAGCTGCGAGTATTTTTGAACCATTTTCTAATTCAAGTGAACCTTTGTTCCAATTTAAAACACCTTGTTGTAACCAAGTAGGTAAATTTTCATATGCGAGTTGAAGTCTACCTAATAAATCTCTAGCAGTAGAACTCTTATTGGCTAATATTGCAACGTTTATATTATCATTAAAGATAACTTGATGTAATAGATAAGCGATGATTGTTGTTGATTTTCCAGATTGTCTTGGAAGTTTACAAATTGAAAAACGGTTATTATGAAAAGTATGAACCATTTTTTCCTGAAACTTGTACATATTAAAAGGTACTAAACCTTCATCAATACTTACAATTTTAATATATTTTGAAATAAAGTATGCAGGCTCTTCCATACATTTAGCAATTTCAATTACTTGTTGTTCAGTATATTCTTGCTTTGTATTGGCTTTAAATAGATTAGGATTTCCTAAATATGCTTCACTATTATATTTCATACATCCTCCTTAATCGTATTTTACTTCATCTTGCCAATCAGTCTTTTTAAAATCTTTATCTTCTTTTGCTAATCCGTTTTTGTTTTTATTCTTAAGCATTTTATGTAATTCTGCTGAAGAACCTACAAAAAGAGCTTGTTTAATATTAGCTGTAGTTTTATTAGGTACATCTTTTAATGTTTTAAGTTTACCTTGTAAATCTTGTAATTTGTCAACTGTATCAGCAACTTGTTTAATTAAATTACCTGCGACCTCATAAGCACGTGGGTGTTGACTCTCATTGGCAATATCTAATATACCTTGTATTGCGTCCTGTCCACGTTCTATAAGATTGTAATAATTTTCTCTACTGTATTTGTAATCATTATCCACATCTTCTTTGTCCTTATCTTCCAATCTAGGAACTGGTGGAGTAAATTCTTGTTTAACTACTGCTTTTGTAGCAGGCTTCTCTGGTGTGATACCTAGAGCCTCATTTATTTTGTCGTCTATTGTCATATTGTTCCAAATTATTCAGCACTATCATATGTTGTTATTGTTGTTGTAAATCCAAAATCATCATCAGCGTCAGCAGAAGTTGGATCTGGAACGACCACAATTCGTTCCTCTTTCTTTTCTGTTGTAGTTGTATCTGTATATACATCCGAAATAGCTTCTTTAATAACTTTGCTAGAGTATATAGGTCCATACAAATAAGTTTTTGCAGTAAATCCTAAAGTATAATTTACAGCACGTCTGTTTGTATAACTACCATCGTAAGTATCTTCGTAAGTAACACTATTTAGTGTAATCGGTACATCTCTTTTAATTCCCATACTTGGGATTACGTTTATTGTAACTGTATAGTCTGGTTGAAAGTAAGGTAATATTTGTTCAACAATTTGTAAACCACCTTCAGCAGTTGCTGTAAAACAGTATAAACTAAAACTAATATTATATGGAACAGGATTATATTGATAATACATTTTATTAGCGTCTGTAGTATTAACTGCTTTAAACTTTCCTACTCTTTGTAACTTACGAGTAGCGTCATATGTAATACCTGATATTTCAAATCCCATTCTAGGCAACGTAATAGCCATTTCTCTTTTTTCTAAACTAGGCTGTTGCTCTAATCTTGTTAAAAACTTTTCTTTAGGTGAATATGCTAAAGGCACTTTAATTTTTTGTACAACATCGCCTTCGCTATTTGTTCTATGAATAACAATATTATTAAATATTGTACCAAATGATACAACAACTTTTCTTAATGACTCGTGGTAAAATCGTCTTCCAAACATTAAATACTCTCCTCATCTACTTCACCAAATGGGTTTCTTTCAGTAAAGTCTAATATATCATCATCTGTACTTGCTGTACCGAAACCTGCGTCTGATTCATATGTATCATTGTCAGCATAATCTCTTGTTTGAGTTGCTAAATTAAATGTATCACTTTCTAATATTAAATAATCCATATTACCTAAAACGGAATCTGTACTTTCTAATAATGTTCCACCACCAGTTTCTAATAATGCTTGATGTTGTAATAAATCTATAGATAAATCTTTTTCTGCGTCACTAATTTCAGGTATAGCACCAGAAAGTTTTTCTGAACTGTACTCAAATTTAGTTGTTCTTAATTTATAAACTGGTAAATTTCCTAATTGGAAGAATGGCTCTTGGTCTTCAACAAACTGTATCTCAAAAAAACTATTCATCAAAGGAACATATATTAAATCTCCTTCGTTAGGTCTTCCTTCTTTAATTAATGTAGCTGAACTATCAACTTGATTTTGCCAACGTCTTTTTGAAATCATAAACGTTGTATCATCTCTTATTTCTAAACCAAATTTAGAAACTAACTCCTGCTCACCTGCAAATCCATCAGTTGTCTCCATATACATTTCAAGTAAATAAGAATCATCAAATTTAGAAAGAGTATCCTCTCCTAAAATTAAATCCTGATTGACAATTGTTCTTGGTAAATAGTAGCAGTCGTGGCCGTAAATCTTTAAGCCTTCTATAATTATATCTTCGTGTAATCTTTTCTCTGCTTCATTACCGATTCCATCGCCGCCTTGAAAGTAGTGATTGACTGGCATAGCATTATCCTATCATATAAGTTACAGGCGTTTCGTATGTGCCTCTTATTTCATCTTCTAATTTTTTAACATCCTCTAATGCTTCTGAATATATTTGTTGACCATTTAATGATACGCCACCGATCATAGCCACACCATTAAATTTTGATAAGTTTGCACCCCATTGTTTTTTAAATAAAGCAGTTGTATATCTTTTCAAATAAATGTCATTATAAACATCTGTAAATGTTGTTGGGTCTAATTTTCTAAAACACTCAATAACAAGAAACTCACCTACAGATATGTCTGTTTTCCAATCCATATCTACAAAAAGTTTATTATTATATTGATTAAATCTTATAGGTTTCTCTCCTACTAGAATATGGTCTAAAAAATCTAAATGTCTTAATACCATATCATAATGTATAATTGATGTTGAAGAAAAATCGTAAAGGTCGTTTAATCTTAATTGGTATCTTATATCAAATAAGTTTTGATTACCTCTATTAGAAAGAGGAAAGATTCTAGTTACTGCTAATACAGCTTCTGGTACTACTATAAAATTATTTTGTTCGGTCCATGCAGTAGTTACTGAATTTTTAGTAATTGTTGAAGCAGTATCTCCTGTTGGAGTTTTTATTCTATCTACATCTGCTTGGGTAACTTCGTATTTAAGATAAGTACGCTCTACACCATCGTAATGATATTGAGCAAAGTATTGTAAGGCTTCATCTAATCTATCTTCTAACTGATCGTCATCAGCATTAATTTCAATAACTGGTTTGCCTAATGCTCTTAAAGCGTATTGTTTTAACGATTCTCTTGTTGCTGGTTCTGCCATATAATAGTTCCTTTTTACTATTTATACTATTTATTAACTGTTAATAAGGCTCAATCCCAGTTTACGCATAAATGCGTTATGTAAAAATAGTTAATTAAGTGATTAATTAAATCTTACGAGCCAGGTCCGTATATTGTTTTCTGTGTAGTTCCAGAAGAATTAATTATCGCTAATGACACAGCACTAGAAAACATTGATGAAACAATGTTTGAAATTGTGTTGTTAGAAGCGTTAATAGTTTTGTTCGTAACTGTTTCACTATTAGTTGTAGATAAGATATTTACGCCACCTAATGTAGCAGTTGTTGCTTCTAAATTCGCAACAAGTGTTCCAACAGCATAACCTGTACCACTTGTGTTTACAGTTGTTGTTGGTGCAGCTTGAGTATCTTTAAATAATTTCCATTTACCTGAATCATTAGCATCCCTAAACAAACCACCATAAAGGTCTTGTGAACCTGATGTATCGTACAACCCATAGATACCAATATCAACAGCATCGGATGAATTATTTCCTGTTGCAAGAGAAACTAATGGATCTTCTACTGCCAATGTAGCAGTATTAACTGTAGTAGTATCACCAGATACAGTTAAGTTACCAGAGATTGTTACGTTGTTAGGTAATCCGATAGTTAGTGTTCCTGAACTTTCAGCAACTTCAATTTCATTATTAGTTCCAGCAAATGTCATTGTTCCGCCTAGAGCAACTGCTGTAGTATTAGAACCGTCTGACATTGTTATTGCAGAATTGGTTAATGAACCATTAGCAATATTAGATAATGTGTTTGAAGAACCTGATATAGTTTTGTTCGTTAATGTTTGTGCAGCCGCAAGACCAGCAAAACTTTCAGATTGTAGAGCAGTGTTAAACTCTGCTAATGAACCTGTTAAAGTGTTAGTACCTAAATCAATTGATTTGTTTGTCAGCGTTGAAGCGTGAGCATCCATAGTGAATTGATCGTTGCCAGTTAATAACGGCATAGTTACTGTTCTGTCAGCAGCCAATTCTGAAGCAGCAAATACATATTGATGATCTGCTGATGAGTCATTGATTTGTGGTGTTGTCATAACAGGACTTGTTAAAGTCTTGTTAGTTAAAGTTTGTGTTCCTGTTAATGTAGCAACTGTGGAATCTATAGCAAGGGTAACTGTAGTTCCTGTCGCACTTGAAGATAATCCAGTACCACCAGCAACTGTTAATGTTTCAGAATCTAAATCAATATCAATTGTTCCAGAGTCAGATGTTACATCTAAATCTTCAGCTGTAACTTTAGCGTCAACATATGCTTTAATGGATTGTTGTGTTGCTAATTGGGTTGCACTATTTGAACCCATAGCGTCTTCATCTAATATAGCACTTCCTGAAACGCCTGTGTTTAAAACAGGACTAGTTAAAGTTTTGTTTGTTAAAGTTTTTGTTGTAGCAGCAAGATATGTATCAAATGTATCAACCGTTGTTTGACGCATTGTTCCATTATCATTGGTTACGATACCATCGCCACCTGCAACAGCAGTTGTTCCTGCTGATGTACCACCATCTATTAGATTTATTTCTTCTGGTGTTGATGTAATTTGTGTTGTTGAAGCAGCTGCAAGAACTGGTAATGTACCTGATACGTTAGGTAAAGATATTGTTCTATCGGCTGTTGGATCAACTGTTGTAAGTGTTGTTTCGTGTGAGTCATCGGTTGCACCTTCAAAGACAAAACTATTTTGGATATTAATTGTTGTAGAATCCACAGTTGTTGTTGTTCCAGAAACTGTAAGGTTTCCAGTAACCGTAAGGTTATCTGCAACTGTAACTTCCGAAGTTGAATGCCCTAATGTAATTGCTATTCCAGAAGTTTCTGTTGCAACTTTTAAAGCTCCTGTAGCATTTGTAATGTATGAATTTGTTCCGTCGTGGTATAATGTTAAATCTGGTCCAGCACCTATCTTTAATATATCACTGTCGCCCATAGCAACGTGAGTAGAAAATGTTGCTACTCCTGTAACACCTAAAGTTCCTGAAACTGTTACAGCATCGTCAATTGCAACTGTTCCACCTGCTGAATCTATTGTAAGATTTCCAGAAGTCGTGTCTATTTCGCCTGCTGCTGTCTTACCTAATTGAATATTTCCTTGTAATGAACCGACAGTGTTTAAACCACCAGCGGTGCTTCCATCGTGTAGTTTAACTATATCTAAAGTTGTATCTACAGTCAACTCACCAACTGAGCCTGTATAAGCAGCGTTCTCAGCGGTAGTTCCTCTTCTTAATTGTAATATTGTCGGCATTTTTGTTCTCTCCCTTGTAACAAAGTAACTCTATTTATTTATAATATAAAGTTATTTGAAATCTCCTTTTTTTTATATTTTTTATGCAACACTTCCTAAATCTATCGTTAGTAAGTGTTTAAAGTTATTTGCGTCAAATGTATCTGTTTGTAGTGTTTCACCAAAATCATCAGTAGGTGTAGCACTCGGTGCTGATTCTCCTCCACCTAAATCAAAACTAGTTACTAGATCATTTAATTTATTTAAATCAGTTAAAAAATGTGCTCTATCTTGTTGTAATTGAGTAAGCCCAATTTCTAATGTATTTCCTATATAAGCCATATTATTATCCTATGTTGAAATCGCATCCACACAGCTCACAACTGCGTCCACTGAATTAGCACTATCAGATATTACTGTTAATACATCTCCACTTTTTACTACTACTTTTGCTCCGCCATCAATTAATTGTAATTGCGAACCAACGTGAATCGGTGCGTTTTTGATTAAATAAATATTGTTAGAAGAATCAGCATCCTCAATATAAGCGTCCACAAAAACTTGTGAACTTGTAGTATTTGCTAATGATATCCCAATAATTGTGTCATAACTATTAGCTGTAAAAACCTGTGCGGCTGATTTGCCTACATTCTTTGATACATATCTTCTAAAATTCTGTGCCATATTCTCTCTCTATATTTATACTATTTATAATGCAATTGCCATCGCAATAGCAAAACCTTTCGTTGATTGATTGTCTAATTGAGTTTGTATATTACTTGATACTCCATTTAAATATTGAAATTCTGTATTTGAAATACTTCCGTCACCTATACTAGTAGCATTTAATGCTGTAATTGTGTTTGAAGCCCCACTAATTGTTTTATTTGTAAGGGTTTCACTTCCTGATAATGAAGCAAGACTTGCTTCAGCAGGAGTTTGATTAATCCATTTTGAACTTGAAGTATCATATGCTAAAATTTCATTATCTGCAGGTGTTCCTGTAATAGTTGTATCGTTTAATTCAGCAATTGTATCTTCTGTTGCTATTTGGGCATCCACATATGCCTTAATAGATTGTTGAGTTGCAAGCAAGGTTGCTGAGTTGGAAGACATATCGTCTTCATCTGCAATAGCTGAACCAGAAACACCAGTATTTAAAACTGGACTTGTTAAAGTTTTATTTGTTAAAGTTTGTGAAGATGTTAATAATACAATAGAAGTTGTATCAGATAAATTTGTTGAAGCAATAGTAATATTACCAGTACCATCAAAACTTTGACCAGCGATTGTTCTAGCAGTTGCTAACGCAGTTGCTGTATCAGCATTTCCTGTTAAAGCACCAACTAATGCAGTTGATGTAATACTTGTTGCACCAGTAACTACACCAGCGTCAACTATTATTGTTCCGTCTAATACAATTTGTTGTCCTGATAATGGAGTTATTGTTAAATCTGTTCCTGCTGTAGAGGAAATATCATTACCGTTTATAGTTATATTATCAACAGAAAGAGTTGTTAAAGTTCCTAATGAAGTAATTGCAGGTTGAGCTGCAGTTGTAACCGTAGCAGCTGTACCAGATGTATTACCTGTTACGTCACCAGTTACATTACCTTCTAAATTAGCAACTAATGTTCCAGTTGCATAACCAGTACCACTTGTATTAACAGTAGTAGTTGGCGCTGCCTGAAGGTCTTTAAATAATTTCCATTTAGTATCTGAAGCATCCCTAAACAGTCCTGAATATAAATCTTGTGAACCACTTGTGTCATATAATCCATATAAACCAATATCAACAGCATCGGATGAATTATTACCAGACGCCGCTATAATTAATGGATCTTCTACGGATAATGTTGAAGTATTAACAGTTGTCGTATCACCAGAAACAGTTAAGTCACCTGTAACTATTAAGTTACCTGCTAGGTTTACATTTGCACCAGTAAAAGTAGCAGCAGTAGTTGTACCTGATTTAATTATTAAATTTCCTGAATTGTTAGTTAGATTAGCAAAAGTTGTGCCATCGTCTTTAAGGATAATATTATTTGAACCAGCAGCGTCTAATACAATGTCTGTAACAGCGTCTAAAGTTATTCCGTTACCAGTTATTTTACTGATTACAGGATCTGTTAATGTTTTATTAGTTAAAGTTTCTGTACCAGTTAATGAAACAAAACTATCACTTTGTAAAGCAGTATTAAATTCTGCTAAAGAACCAGTTAAAGTATTGTCTCCTAAATCTATTGATTTGTTAGTTAATGTATCTGTTGTTGCTTTTCCAACTAGTGTATCTGTAGCAGCTGGTAATGTAAGAGTTACAGTTGCTGTTGAAGCAGGTCCAATTAATCTAGCATAATTTGTACCATTATCTGAATCTTCATAAAAATCTGCATAACCAGCACTTGATGAACCATTTTTTAAACTTGCACCAGTATTAATTATTGGAGTAGTTATAGTTGGTGTTGTAAGTGTTTTATTAGTTAAAGTCTGTGAAGCGTCATTTAAAGTAATATTTGATGTGTTAGATAAATCAGTTGACGCAATAGCAATATTTGCACTACCATCAAATGATACACCTGCAATTGTTCTAGCATTTGCTAAAGTAGTTGCTGTATCAGCATTACCTGTAAGTGGTCCAGTAAATCCTGAAGCAGTTACAGTAGAATTAAATGTAGCTGCACCTGCAGCCGACATATCTAAAGTTAATGCTGTGACAGTAGAACCACCATCGTTTCCTTGGAATATTACATCTTTATCTTGTACAACAGATTTAAAATAGAAATCTGATCCAGTTAACTTAAAAAGTCCAACAGCTGTTCCTGCGTCTTTAAAATAAACATACCCACTATCAGCGTCTAAATTAATATCTGTTGTAGCGTCTAATGTAATTGTAGAACCACTATCTATTTCTGTAATAGTAGGTGTTGTTAAAGTTTTGTTTGTTAAAGTTTGTGTTCCAGTTAAAGTTGAAACAGTTGAATCGATTGCTACTGTTAATGTATTACTAGAACCACTTGTATCAATACCAGTTCCTCCAGCAATATCTAATGTTTCACTATCTAAATCAATTGATAATGCACCACCAGAGTCACCTTGGAAGTCTAAATCTGAAGCAGTTACTTGAGCATCCACATAAGCTTTAACTGATTGCTGTGATGGTGGTCTTGTAGCACTATCAGTTGCCATATTGTCTTCATCAATTAATGATAAATGAGCCTGTGAATCTACATATGCTTTAATGGATTGTTGTGTTGCTAATTGAGTTGCTGAGTTAGAAGCAAAATTATCTTCATCTAATACAGCAGAGCCTGAAACTCCTGTATTTAAAACAGGACTTGTTAATGTTTTGTTTGTAAGTGTTTCAGAACCAGTTAAAGAAACAAAACTATCACCTTGTAAAGCAGTATTAAATTCTGCTAAAGAACCAGTTAAAGTATTGTTTCCTAAATCAATTGTTTTATTTGTTAACGTTTCTGTATGTGCAATTAATGATACTGTACCTGTAGCGTCTGGAATACTAACTGTTCTATCTGCTGTTGGGTCTACAACTGCTAAAGTTGTTTCAAAATCATTAGCCGTATCGCCTTCAAAAGTAATATTGTTATTAAGTGTAATAGTTGTGAAAGAACCAGGAGTAGAACCACCAGTTACATCTGTTAAGAAAGCAACGGTACCTGTACCGTTTTGGAATGTAATTGTTCTATCTGCTGTTGGGTCTGTAATTGCAAAAGTAGTTTCGTAAGCGTCATCGGTTGCACCTTCAAATACAATTGAACCATCTCTAATTTGTAAACCTGTTACATTTGGTGATGTTAAAGTTTTATTTGTTAAAGTATCTGTTGTAGCTCTACCAACTAGTGTATCTGTAGAAGTAGGTAAAGTTAATGTTCCAGTATTTGAAATTGTAGAAATAACTGGAGCAGTTAAAGTTTTGTTTGTTAAAGTTTGACTTGCAGTTAATAATGTGATTGCAGCTGTATTAGATAAATCTGTTGAAGCAATTGTTATGTTACCAGTACCATCAAATGATTGACCAGCGATTGTTCTAGCAGTTGCTAATGCTGTAGCAGTTGCAGATAATGCTACCGCTATATTAGCAGTACCATCAAATGATGTACCACCAATTGTTCTAGCGTTTGCTAATGCAGTTGCTGTGTCAGCATTTCCTGTTACGTTACCAGTTACATTACCTTCAACGTTTGCAACCAATGTACCAGTTGTGATTGTTAAATTTCCTGTTGTAGCACCTGTGAACGATCCAGTACCAACTATAAACTTATCAGCACTTTCATCAAATCCTATAAATGCGTTATCTGAACTTCCTCTTTCTATAACTAAACCAGCGTCATTGGAAGGAGTACCTGAAGTACCATTTCCTAATTCAATTAACGAGTCAGTTATTGTTGAGTTAGTTGTTGCAAGTGTTGTTGTAGTTCCATTTACAGTTAAATTACCTGTAACTACAGCGTTACCACCAATTGAAACATTACTATTAAATGAAGCTGCACCAGCGTCTGACATATCAAAAGATAGAGCAGTAATTACTGATCCACCATCATTACCTTTAATTAAAAAATCTCCATCTGATATAGTAGATTTTACTGTAATATCATTCGTTTCTTTTTTTATTGCACCAAAAGTTGTACCTGCGTCTTTAAATATTATGTCAGTACCATCAGCATCCAAAATAATATCACCACTTGCGTCTATAGTAAAGTCACCTGTTCTAGTTATAGTGTCTATTACAGGACTAGTTAAAGTTTTATTAGTTAACGTTTCTGATCCTGTTAATGAAACAAAACTATCACCTTGCAGAGCAGTATTAAATTCAGCAAGTGAACCTGTTAAAGTATTATCTCCTAAATCAATAGTTTTATTTGTTAGCGTTTGAGAACTTGTCAATAATGCAATAGCACTTGTGTTAGATAAGTCAGTTGAAGCGATTGTGATGTTTGCACTTCCATTAAATGATTGGCCAGCAATTGTTCTTGCATTAGCCAGAGTAGTTGCTGTATCGGCATTACCTGTTACATCACCAGTAATATCACCAGTAAATGTTCCTGCGATTGCACCTGTACCTGTAATAGTAGGTGACGTTAAAGTTTTATTAGTTAATGTTTGTGAACCTGTTAATGTTGTAACCGTACTATCAATAGCAAGTGTAACAGCATTACCAGTTGCACTTGAATCTAATCCAGTACCGCCTGTAACTGTTAATGTTTCTGAATCTAAATCAATTGCAATTGTACCACTATCAGTTGTAACATCTAAATCCTGAGCAGTAACTTGACTATCTACATATGCCTTAACTGATTGTTGCGATGGTACGTGAGTAGCACTATCAGACGCCATATTGTCTTCATCTTTAAGAGCATTTGTAATTCTAGCGTCTGCTCTTGCGTTAGTGAAGTAAAGGTTAGTTGAGCCTTCAGTAATTTCGTCTGTATTATCTTTTGTTAATATTGAATCGTCAACATATTTTTTAATACTTTGTTGTGTTGCCAAGTGAGTAGCAGAGTCACTTGCCATATTATCTTCATCTTTAATTGCTGAACCACTAACACCTGTATTTAAAACAGGACTAGTTAAAGTTTTATTTGTTAAAGTTTCTGTTGCTGTTAATAATGAAACTGTTCCTGTAGCATTAGGAAAAGTTATTGTTCTGTCAGCAGTAGGATCTGTGAAAGCTAATGTAGTTTCGTAATTGTCAGCAGTTGCACCTTCAAATACTAATGGACTTGCACCAGAAAGAACTACTCCAGTTAAATCTTGTGTACCAGTAAATGTTCCACTAAAAGTACCACCAGTAATTGTTGGACTTGTTAATGTTTTATTCGTTAATGTTTCTGTTCCTGTTAATGAAACAAAACTATCTCCTTGTAATCCTGCGTTAAATTCTGCAAGTGTACCTGTAAATGTACCTAAATCATCTAAATCAATATGTAAAGTATTTGCATTACTATTGATAGTTTTGTTTGTAAGAGTTTTTGATGTACCAGAAAATAAAGTATCTAGTTGAGATAGTAATACTCTACCTTCAGTACCACCATCAGATAATAATATCTTATCGCCTACTGCTAATGTAGCACTTTCTAAATCTGTTGCACCGTCTATATTTACGATAGCTTCTACACTACCAAATTCTATAGCATTAGCACTAGAGTTTACTTTTAATACTTGTCCTGCAGAACCAATTGATAAAGAAGCACCAATACCACCAGCAGATAAAGGTATAAAATCTCCTGATTGAAATTCAGCTAATCCTGTTACAGTTGATCCAGAGAGTGTGGCTCTTATGGGTGTTTTACTTGCCATTTAAATTAACTTCCTTCCAATGTAGGCATATGCCCTGGTCTTATTGTTGTTACTGCTGAACCAGCTGCTAATGTAAATGGAAGATAATATGATTGAGAAACCGTATGGTCTAAAAATCCATTTATAGTTGTCATATCTTTGTTATTTACAAGAGCGATTGTTGTTGCTGTAGTGTCTGCTTTGGTAAATGGAATTCTTTTACCGATATTAAAATCGTAATCATTTACCCAGTCCGAACCATCATAATACATATGTTGGGTCGCTTTAGCACTTGAAATATCTACATCTGATAAAGTAGTTAAAGTAGAAGTAGTAGCACCACCTATTTCTTTAATCGTTCCACTGTCATTAATATAAAATTTTTGTGCTGAAGTATCAATTGCAACCTCACGAGCCGTAATATCACTTGTCGTAGGTGCACTTGTACCTGTTTTTAATTTTATAACTGTCGCCATCTCTATAAACCTAACTTATTAATTAATTTGACGATTAGTAAGTTCCACCATCTACATCGCCATATACTATATTACTACCGTTTGATTGTAACAATTTACCACTAGCACCTAATGCCAATTTAGCAAGAGTGTTTGAACCACTTGCATATAACATATCACCAGTAGTGTATGTTGTTTGTCCTGTACCACCATATATATTACCAATTGCTGTACCATTCCAAGTACCAGTTGCAATAGTTCCTAATGTTGTAATTGTATTCTGCCCAACGTATGAAGCTGAAATCTGAATATCATTTGCATTTACTGTAATACCAGAACCTGCAATAGCATTTATTGTATTACCAGTTTTTGTTAAACCAGTACCAGCACTGATTTGACCAGCACCAGAAAATTGTGAGAATGTTAAATCTGTTGAACCAAAAGTTGGTGTACCATTGTGTGTTGCTACATAACCATTGTCTGCATTTGCAGAACCAGCTTCAGCAAAGAAGAAAGTACCACCAGTTAATTCTGCAGCCGTGTCAGCGTCTGGAGTTCTCGTTAATACGAAAACAGCACTTGCACCACCAGTTGCAGTTACTTTGTAAATACCATTTTGTTTTGCGTCTGCTTGGTCTTTAATTAATATTCTATCATTTACTGCTACAGCAACACCATCAACTGATAATGCGCCATTAGCGTCTCCTGTTAATGTACCATTACCATTGTGGTATGTACAAGCAGCCAATGCAGCCGCAGAAGCAAGTTTTACGGAATCTTTTACATCTAAACCGTTTGCAGTAGCGTCAACATAGCTTTTCGTAGCAGCGTCTTGGTCTTGTGTTGGATCAGTTACATTTGAAATTCTACTTGTCGCAACATCAATAACACCAGAACCTTTTGGACTTAATTTTAAATCAATATTAGTATCGCCACCAGTTGAAGCAATCTGTACTGCATTGCCTGTAGCAGCGTTAGTAATTTCTATTTCATTAACAGCACTAGCAGTTGTTTGTAAAAGTATTAACTCATTACCATTAGCGTCAGCAATAAAACCAGCATCAGCAAATTTAGGTGCTGTAAGTGTTTTATTTGTTAATGTTTCTGAACCAGTTAAAGAAACAAAACTATCACCTTGTAAAGCAGTATTAAATTCTGCTAAAGAACCTGTGAGAGTATTATCTCCTAAATCAACTGTTTTGTTTGTAAGTGTTTGAGAACCAGTTAATGTAGCAACTGTACTATCAATAGCAAAGGTAACAGCGTTACCAGAGCCAGAAGTATCAATACCAGTACCACCTGTAAAGGTAAGTGCTTCTGAATCAAGGTCAATGCCTAATGCACCACCTGAGTCAGCCTGGAAATCTAAATCTTGTGCTGTAACCTGTGCGTCAACATATGCTTTAATAGATTGTTGAGTGGCAAGGTGAGTGGCAGAATCAGACGCCATATTGTCTTCATCTTTAATAGCACTTCCTGAAACTCCTGTATTTAATACAGGACTTGTTAATGTTTTGTTTGTTAAAGTTTGTGAACCTGTAAGGGTTGTAACTGTTGCGTCTATAGCAATTGAAATCTGATTGTCTGAAACTGTTGTATCAATACCAGTACCACCAGCAAACGTTAAAGTTTGTCCTGTTGTATAGGTATCATTTGAACCACTATCAGCGGCAAGTGTAATAGTATTTGAAGAAGTTACCCAACTTAAATTACCTGAACCATCTGTTGTTAATACTTGGTCTGCCGTTCCATCATCAGCAGGGAGAACTAATGTGTATGAAGCAGCTAAGGAATTAGGACTTTTAATGGCAGCAAAATGTGCTCCATTATTTGTACCTTCATTTAATTTTAATGTACCACCTACTGTAGCACTATTTCCAATAAACAATTCATCAATTGCTTTATTTGAATCTACTACAACACTTGAAGACGCTGTTAGCGTTCCGTGTGTGTGGTCTAAAAGTTGTGTAAAATATTTACCTGCAATTTCTATTGCAGAATTTGATGTAGATGTGGGATCACCTATGAATAATCTATACCCATTACCTCCAGCACCATTGTCTGTAGCCGAAGTATCGTAAACATACGCTAACTCCCCTTGCTCCAGTCCACTAGGTGCATTACCTGTCGTGGTTCTTTTTATTTTAATAATTGTCGCCATTTATATCTCCCTCTTTAATAGCTTTTATCTAAAATGTGCCACCGTTCAGTAATAATCTACCATTTTCAGTTATCAAATCATTTGTGCTTTTCCATTTTGAATTATTTGCATTATATTGTAATATAGAACCGTCATTTAATACTGATAGGTCTATGTCTGACAACGAACTCATACTTGATAAGGATGTTGCAGACGGTACCGTAACAGAAACAGCATTTGCTCCCGATGTAGTCGTATTAATTTTAGCGGTTGTTTGATTCGTACTATTAATTGTTGCGGTTATAGCCATATTTACCTTAATTTTGTTATACTATATTTATAATTACAAGGTAATATAAAAAGGCTTACTAACTACACTTTTGCCGTTTCTTTATCGCTAGTATCTTTCGGCGCCTCAATCTTATTTTTTGGCGGAAGATTTAATTCTACTGCAATTATGTCATCATAATGCTTTTGTAGAATATTTACTTTTTCTAACTCTAAAGATAGTTTGACTCTTGTAGCTTGCAAATCTTGTCTGATAATAATAGAGTTTATACATCTTACTGACAGATCACTTCTTTTATAATCTTTTCCATCAATATTAAATGTTTGCTCTTGGTTACCAGTTGCTTCAGTTTTTTTTGAGTTCAATTCACTACTCATTTTGTTTTCTCCTTATTTAACTTCATTTAGTTATACATTCGGTTTTACAGTTATAAGACCTTCAATAACTCTTGTAACTGTTCCGCCACTTGCCGTAATATCACAATCATAAACGTACCTTGCAGGTGCGTCTAAAGCTGTAGTTTGTGCAGCTGTTAAAGATAGATTTACAACTCCTGTAGTTCTATCAGTATTAAACTCCACAGTCAAGGCCTGTCTAGTATTCGTAGAAGCATATCCTTTTGCCATATTTGCTGTCGCAGTATAACCAGTTAAATCAAACGGATTTCCATCTGATCCTTTAACCGTTATTCCCGAGCTAAATGACGTTCCTTGTTCTATTACTAAATTTGCAGTAGCGGCCATAATACTATTTATACATACTATACTGACTTAACCAATAAAGTGTGTTAAAAAATTAACTACTCCGCATATTATGTAATATTAAGTCTGTAGATTCTTCCGTTAATATAAGATTTGCTACTATAAACATTGATTGTTGATTCCCACCACGACCACTTGTAAATACTATATGTTCTTTACAAGTATTTAAAAAATATAATCTTCCGTGGTCAAAACGCAAAAGGTTATCATCTAAAATAAAATAATTAAATGGTGGATTACAATTATAGATTGGTATAAACAACCTACACGTTGGAATTTCTCTATCATAATGGTCTCTATGAGATGGAAATTGTCCACCCGCCGACATCTTAATAATATGAGTTCTTCCTAAATGATTTTTAAATTTTGATAATACTGATTCAACATAAGGCCAAATGGGTGTTAGAGTTTTAAAATCTGGTTCATCAAGGTTTAAATTATGTTCTATATTATATTCCTTTAATGAATCCAAATCTGGTCTGCCAGAAAACCCACCATCCAAACTAGTAATACTTAAACCATACCTAGGAATGTTTTTTCTAGGATTATATTGTACCCATTTATCATCAAATAATTTTAAACCTTCCTCAAATTTTTTATAATCTAATTTATAATTTAAAGGAATAATGTCGCCATATCTAGCTATTGTGTCAAATAAGTAAATCATTTTGTATTAAATACCTTTATTTTTTCTGAATGCGGAAAGGTTGTTATTTTTAATCCATCTTCTGTTCCCCAACCAAATTTTTCATCACTACGGACATTATCAAAATATATTTCTATATTTTGTTGATAGTATTCTATTTCTTCTTGTATGTTATTTGTAAAGTAATCTACTAGTGTATTAAATTTACCTATCTTCCAATCAAACGTTCCTATTTCAAATTCACCAGAAGGTCTACAATTAAATTCTTGGAAAGTTAATTTGCCAGTCTTTCTTTCTTTTCTAAATTCTGTAATCCCAATCCTGTTTCTAACAGTTATATGTTCTTTTAATTTTGTAAAAAACTTCTCTACTATAGCTGTATCTTCTTTTGGAAATTGAGTAAATGGATATTGATATAGATATGGAACATTATTACCTACAATAAAACCATCTCCAAATTTACCTATACTATGTTGATATATATGATACTCGCCATCATCATCAACTATAAAGTGTTGTTGCTGTACATAATCATAATCAACATATCTTTGTATAAAATCATTTTTCTTTGCTTGATAATCTCTTTTCCAACAGATGTTATAGCCTCCATCTGCTCCACCACCTCCTCCTTTATCAAATTTTACTATAATTTTATCATCAATACTTCCTTCATCTAAAGTAGGTATACCCATTAATTTACATACTCGGTCTTGTTCTTTTTTAGATGTAAAAAACTTTAAAGCCCTTTCATCAAATTGTGTTTTAGGTTTCCAGTATTGAGAGAGTTTATATTCTAAATTACAAATTGGATATTCATCTCTAAAATTACAAATATATTCAGGTACAAAAGGTAAATTTTTTATATAATATTGTGGATCAAATAATTTTTCGTCTGGAAGAAATGTAGTATATGGTCTTAATTTTTCACTTATATTTCCATTACCTTTACCATTATGTTCAAATATCTTAAAATTAATGCCGTGCATTAAACAAAACTCTACTAGAGTTTCAACTTTTCTACGAGCATTCAATATAAGAATATTTTTAGGTAAAAGTTTTTTATCTACATTATCTGCAAATAACATTACAAATCCTCCAATGGATGGTGGGACAATAATTCAAGTCCATTTTCACCAACATAATATTGTTGTTCTAATTTTAATCCTTCTTTACCACCAACTTCACCTATATATGATTCAACTGAAATAGTCATATCTTTTTCAAACTGTCCACTTTGTTGACCGCCGTCTGTATCCCATTTAATAAATGGCCATTCATCACAAAGACCAGTTCCATGGACTATGGCAGGATACCGAGTACCATAATAGGGTTCTGGAAGTTTCCAGCATTTAGATACAAACTCTTTAAATGATAAACCAGGTTTAATCAATTCTGAATTGTGATTTATTTGTTCAACAGCCATTAAATATAATTTTTTCTGATAATCACTAAACTCATTTCCTTCAACGAAAGCTCTTGAAAAATCAGCCAAGTATCCATAAGGTCCAATCATATCTGTATCAAAAGATACCATTTCTCCGCTTTGAATAACTTTGTGGCTACTTTCTTGCATCCAAGGATTTGTTCTTTGACCTGAAGATAATAATCTGCCTTCTATCCAATCGCCACCATTTTCAATGTTAGTGTTATGTAATATTGCCCATAACTCATTTTCTGTTATGCCAGCTCTTAATTCTTCTCTCATTTTTGTAACACCAATTTCTGCAACTTTCAATGCTACTTTAATACATTTTAGTTCCTCTGGTGATTTAATAACTCTAGCTTGTTCAAGTATTGATTTAGCGTCCACTACTTCAATACCTTCTTTATTCAATGCTGTAACTGCTGGACCATTTAAAACATCAATGGCTATTTTTTTACTTTTAAAATATTTTGATAAATCTTTTACCTCATTAATCCATTTTTTTAATTGTTTTTCTGCCTGATCTCCATGACTAAAATAATCCCAAGTTTTTGCTATTCTTATCTCGTCAATCAAATTTAAATGGCTAGCGTGTTCCTCGCAATTAAAATACTCATAAAGAATAACTGGACCGTTTACTGGTATAAAACAATAACGTGTTAAATTATGCAAATTGTAAACACTCATATTAGTTGTGTCTAACGCATATCTAACATTAACTGGATCAAACAATATACAGGCTTCCAGATTTTGTTTTTCTAATTCTTTTTTTACTCTATCTAATCTGTATGACCTTAAATCATCAAAGTTTATATCATCATCTATTTCATAATTCATAGGAGTATTTATATCGTGCTTAAATGGTCATAAATAATAGCACAAAGTATTGACTTAAATCAAGGATGTGATATAATAAAGAGAGGTTAAATTAAATGAAAATAGTGAATATAGTATGTACTGCCAAGCCTGGAGATGGGCTATTACATTATAGTTATGAACATTGTTGTTTTCTTAATTCTATAGGTATAAAAAGTCAACTAATTATTATTACAAATCACAAATATACAGATCAGGATTATATTGACGCCATAAAAGATTCTTATATAAAGTTTGAAAATATTATATTTAATGATTATACACCATCAGCAGATGAGATAACTTTAATTATGGGTAGAAGTATGTTAAGTCTAGCATATAGGAGTATTAAAGATTACGATAAAGATACACAATTAACTTTACATTTATTATTCGGCGGTCATTTAATATCTGTTTATTCAGAAAATCATCCTAAAGATTATCCTTTAGCGTTAGAATATTTTAAAACTAAAAAGGTTTATGACTTATGCGACCACGAAGTCTATCTAAATGGTGTTGGTAAGCAATATGAAAAGATAATAAACTTTAGTATATACAAAACATTTAAACCCGACATAAAATTTCAATATTTGTTTTTAGGAACAAATGAAATATATTATAAAGAAATAGAAAAACACATACACAAATATCCAGATCACGGCATTATTACTTACAAGGATAAATTTATTAATCCTGATTACAACAATGTCTTTGTACCTATAAAAAATTTGTTAGGTTTATTTGAAACATATGTCTATACAAAACCTAACTTTGATCCTGCACCAAGAATAATGCAAGAATGTAAATACTTTGGTAAGAAATTTATATATTTAAGAGATCATAATATAAAGGACGGTGGACCTGTTTACTATAAAAGGCCTGCTACCTGTCTTACTGATCCTGTTAATAAACCAAATATAGAAGTAATGATAAAGGCAATAAATGACATTATTTAAAACAAGATCAAGGATAAATGTAGATATTACTTTTAGATGTTCTTTAGAATGTCCTTCTTGTCAAAGACAATTTGCATTTAAAGAACGAGGTAAAAGTGTTCACGGCCATGATATATCTTTAGATGATATAAAAAAACTTGCAAAACATTTTAAAGGTATTGATTTTTGTGGTCAATTATCTGATCCAGTACATCATCCTAAATTTGTAGAAATATTAAAATACCTTTATGATAATAAGGTGGATGTTAGTGTTCATAATGCTTCTTCAGCAAAACCAAAGTCTTGGTATATTAAAGCATTTAAAGCACATCCCAAAGCTGAATGGATATTTGGTATAGATGGACTACCTGAACAAAGTCATCTTTATAGAATAAACCAAGATGGAAAAAAATTATATGATATAATGTTGGAAGCTAAAAAATATCTCAAAGGTAAAATATATTGGCAGTATATTATTTTTAACTACAATGAAGATAATATAGAAAAAGCAAAAGAGATGGCAAAGAGAGATGGTATATCTTTGTTTGTAGTAGAATCATCAAGGTGGCGTAAAAACGACCCGCTTATACCTTCAGATAAATATAAATTGAATAGAGAACTATATGGCGCTCCAAGGAAGTTTGTAAATGTTTAGACCAAAATGTTTAGTAGATGAAATACAAATAGCATTAACAAATAGAGGACATTTAATACCTTGTTGTTGGTGTGATGAAGAATGGAGTTTAAAAACTCCTGAATTTCAAAAACTATTAAAAGTTAGTAAAATTAGTGAGGTTGAGGATATTAAGGAAATATTATATTCAAAAGAATGGACGGAGTTTGAAGAAAAATTAAAAACAGAAAAAAATATACCTAAAATTTGTACTCAACATTGTATGATTAAAGAGGAAAAAAAATAATGGCAAGATGGAAATCAGACGAAGAATGGAAAGCTGAAGCAGCAGACTGGAACGATACTGAAGAAGGTAGAAAATATAAAAACTATTGGTTTTATAAACGCCCAAAAGGTATTAATATAGATATAACACACAGGTGTCCGCTTGAGTGTCCTAGATGTCAAAGACAAACTGGATTTTTAAATCACGGAAAAAAAGTTCACGGTTATGATTTAGATTTATCAGATATTGAAAAATTAGCTAAATATTATCACCAGTTTGATTTCTGTGGCCAACTTTCTGATCCTGTACATCATCCTAAATTTATAGAAATGTTAAAAATTTTACGTAGGTATGATTGTAGAGCCAGCATACATAATGCCTCTACATTTAAATCTATGGAATGGTACATAGAAGCATTTAAAGCTTATCCAGAAAACGCTAAATGGATTTTTGCAATTGATGGTTTACCAGAAGAAAGTCATAAGTATAGAATAAATCAGGACGGTCCAAAGATGTTTCAAATATTATTAGAAGCTAAAAAACATTTACATATTACACCTTCTTGGCAATTTATAATCTTCAGTTACAATGAACATAATGTAGAGAAAGCTAAACAAATGGCATTTGATCACGGATTAGGATTTATAGAAATACAATCATCAAGGTGGTTAAGTAAAGACGATCCTTTAATGCCAAAATCACAAAGATATAGATTGGATTCAAAAAGATGAGAAAAAATAATCCTAACGCAGGTGTAACATTTGGTTCTGTTAAACCTATAGCCGAAGCAGATATAAAATTAATGCCTAGATGTATGTTTAAGGATAAATCAAAATCTCAACAAGCAGCTGTAAGTAATAGAGGACATTTAATACCGTGTTGTTGGTTAGATGAAGCCCAAACCATGAATCACCCTATAATGAAAGAGTTATTAAAAGTAAGTAAAGTAAGTGAAGCAGAAGATATAGAACAGATAGTATTTTCAAAAGAATGGCAAGAATTTGAAAAAAATTTAAGAGAACGAAATATGGATAAAATATTACCTTCTTGTAAACATCATTGCAGGGTAAGAGAAGATAAAGATAAGATAAAAAAAGAAACTCATTATGGTAAAACTGGTCAGATAGAAGGTAAAAATATAATAGGATAGATAATTTTATATTATGGATAAAATATTATTAATAAGTGGTTGTAGTTATTCAGACGTTCAATGGACATCTCATTTACATCCAGATATGGATTGTTCTTGGCCAAAGTGGCCTGAATTATTAGCAAAAAAATTAGATATGAAATGTATCAATCTATCCAAGTCTGGTGCAGGACAAGAATACATTTACAGTTCACTAGTAGATACATTACAAACCCTCAATATAAACGATATAGGATTAGTTCTTCCTGCTTGGTCAACAGCGCCTAGACGTGACTTTATAGATTTACAATTTCCTAGTAATTATAAATCTACTTTCTGGAGATCCCATTGGAATAATGATCGCAACGATTTAAGAGGTGGTATTGAATATTGGATAGATAGAAGTATAAGATATTATTATGCTTTTCAAAATATTTGTGAAAATCTTGGAGTAACATATAGACAAGTCCAAATGATAAATTTATATAAAGGTTGGTTATGGGAACAAATAAGAAATAAAAGACAAAAATCTTTACTAGCACACGATTCACCTAAAAATATAGAAGAATTAAACTCAAATGGATTATTAACTAAAGAAGAATTGGAATGGAAAGAAGGAAACAAAAAACGTTTAACAAAACAAATACACAACAACCTTTATTACAATAAAATTAATAATAACTTTATGGGTTGGCCTATGATTGATAAGTTAGATGGTTTTGATGTACAAGAAACTGTAATCACAGAACAGTATAAAATTTCCAAAATTGAACCTCACCCAAACGCAAAGGGACAAGAACAAATAGCACAATTTATATTTGACCGATTAGGATATAGCAAAGGGTTAAACAAAATAGGAGTTTATAGATGATAGATTATACAGGTTGGAGTAGAGAATATTTAGAAAACAAAGAAGAATACTTAAAACTTTTTGATAATATTATGCAAAAAGAACAAGAAAAGAATGTAGAGTTTTTAGAAAAAAGTATTTTAGAATCATTGTATGGAGTAACCGATAGAAAATATGCTGTTGCTGTAGGTAGTGGAACAGACGCATTACATTTTGCTTTAATTAGTTTAGGTATTAAAGATGGTATAGGAATTAAACCTGGTGATGAAGTATTAACAACTAACTTCTCCTGGATATCAACTGCTTCTTGTATCACTATGGTAGGTGCAACACCTGTATTTTGTGATATTGATCCAGATACTTACCATATGTCTTTAGAGAGTATTAAAAAAATGTGGTCTCCAAAAGTAAAAGCAATTATATATCCACACTTGTTTGGAAGTATGTCGGAGACATTTGAGATATTAGAATTTTGTAGAGAAAAGAATATTGCATTTATAGAGGACGCTTGTCAATCATTAGGTTCTAGTTTTAATGGTATTAAGGCAGGTACAATTGGAGACGTAAGCGCTATAAGTTTCAATGCAAATAAACCTGTAGCTGGTATTGCAGGCGGTGGTGCTTTTTTAACAGACAATAAAGAACAAGCAAATTTAGTAAGAAAATTAAGAAGACACGGAAACAATGAAGTGTTAGGATATAATTCTAAAATGTTATTATTCAATGCTGAGTTTATAAACTTTAGATTAAAAAAAATGGAGCAATGGCAAGATAGAAGACTGGTTGTTGCAGTAAGATATGATGACAATTTAAACCAATTGCCTGTGATTATACAACCAAGAACGAACGGTCTTAATCATAACTATCACAAATATGTTATAAGATTAAAAGACAAAAAAACAAGAGATTTATTAAAAGAAAGATTAAAAGCAGATGTTCATTACAGTAAACCTATATCTGAAAATGAAATGTATAAATCAATAATACATAGAAAAGATAATTGCGTAAATTGTAAAAAGGTAACTGAAACTATTTTATCTTTACCAATCCACCCATACGTAACAGATGAAGAAGTTGATGACATATGCAATATAATTATGATGACAGTATGAAAGAGATATTTGTAAATCCATCTATAGATAAGTTTTGTTATATTGATGATAAAGACAATATGGTTGATATAACAGACAAAGTTTCAAAAAGACTTATAGAACTATATAAAAAATTCCAAATAATATTAGGCGATGATTTAGTTTTAGACAAGTCATTAACTAGTGAACCAATAGAAGATATTTACGAATACATAGTTGAAAAAGCATACAAAACAAAAGAGTATGTTTTTGAACCAACAACATTTAAAGAAAAACCTAAAAAGAAATTGTTAATTGCATTTAATAAATTCTTTTACAATAATATAAAATGAAAACACTACAAGAAATACAACAAAATTATTTAGCCATAGATTTTTTTATGTCTATGTCCTGTAATAAGGACTGCCACTATTGTACAAGTTATACTTTAGAGATGAGAAACTTGACCGTAGATATGGACTTCTTAAAACAAACTTTAGAATATTTGTCAAAATATAAAATGCGTATTTGTTTATTAGGTGGTGAACCAGGTCTAATTAAAAATTTAGATGATGTTATTAATGAAATTAAAAAGTATCCTAACTTTGTATGTTCAGTATTATCTAACTCTTTTGTACGTAAAAGATATCCACATATATTAGAAGATAAAGATATACTTTATGTTGAACATAATATATTAGATTTTTATGAGGATGAAGTAAAGAAATTAGGTAACTTTGATTTTGTTCCTGAAAATAATATGAACAATTATAATGTAGTTGTTAAGACACCAAACTTTTTTAAATATAAGGATAAGTTTCCAGAAGTTTTAAAAAAATTAGACCATAAGAATACTATGTGGAAAGCATTTAACGGTAGAACACCTACAAAAGGTGATGTTACCGAAGTACATACACAAGCGGCTGAAATAGACCGAAAAATGTGTGCAGCTTTTCCAATGGTGCCAGTTATAGATTTTGAGAAAAAACATATTGTCCATTGTAGTAAAAAGTTTGCTAACAATATAGAACTATCTAAAAATTTTGAAATTACTCAGGAGAACATTGACAAGATGATGAATTTCAGATTATTTAAATATGAAAAATATTGTAAAGGTTGTATGGAATATGTTAACCCTAAAGGACATTTTCCTTTAAAGAAATATGCGAGTATATTAAATGAATAAAATATTTTCTATAGCACTAAATTTACACGATCACAATACCTATGATGGTGTATGGCATAATCAAAGAGAAAGACAAACACGATTTAAACATAATCTTCCTTATCACACTGAAGCATATGCTCATCAATCAGACATATTAAACCCAGGTGATTACAGACTTAATGACAAATTTGTAGATGAATATTTTAAAAAGTTAGATGGTGGTATTCTAGCATGGACATATACCTATGGTGGTATAAGAAAAGCAAAAGAAGAATTACTTAATACAATATTAAAAGGACACGAGGATATATTTAATTACGACCCTAAAAAATTATGGGACAACTATTATAAAGATGGAATATATTTTATAGACCATCACCAATCACACGCTGCTTATGCTTTTATAAACTCTGGTTTTGAACAATCAGATATACTAGCGATTGATGGTATAGGATCAAAATTTAGATGTGTATTCTTTGACAAAGACCAAAACTTACTTGATCTATCAGACAAGTTGCCTATTGGTTGGTTATGGAATCATATGTCAAACTTAACAGGATTTGGAACATTAGGTGCAAGTAAACTTATGGGTAAAGTAGGTTATGGTAAATATAGTTCTTACTATTATAATGTCTTTGAAATTATATTTGAAGGACCTATTACAGAAAAAAAACAAAAACACTTTAGCCGAATTGATTTAGGACATCATGGAATAAATGATTTAGCATATACATTACAAAAATTTACAATAGATAAGATAAAAGAATATGTCTATCCACTTAAATCTTGCGACAATCTTTGTTTATCAGGTGGTGTTGCATATAATGGTTATATGAATGAAGAATTTACAAAACATTATAAAAATGTTTTTATACCACCTGCTATAGGTGATGAAGGTCAGGCTATAGGTACATATCAACACGCTGATTATGTATTGAATAACAATAAACATATATCAAATACATTTGCTGGTAAAAAATATGAATGGGTAGGCGATGAAATGATAAAGTATAAAGATGTTGCTCAAGCAATTGCTGATGGAAAGATAGTAGGTTGGTTTCAAGGCAAATCAGAAAGTGGTAACCGTGCATTAGGTAATAGAAGTATATTGGCAGACCCACGTAATCCTAATATTAAAGATATAATCAATCACACTATTAAAATGAGAGAAGACTTTAGACCATTTGCACCAGCAGTATTAGAAGAACACTACAAAGAATACTTTGATACAAATAGTCCTAGTCCTTATATGTCCAGAATATGTAAAGTTAAAACAGATAAAGTTCCTGGTATTACTCACGTTGATAATACTGCTAGAATACAAACAGTTAATAAAAAATTTAACGAAAAGTTTTATAATTTAATTAATGAGTTTTATAAGATAACTGGTATACCTATGGTATTAAATACTAGTTTTAATTGCCAAGAACCTATTGTTGAAACACCTCAACACGCTTTAAGAACATTTAAAAAGACTGCTTTAGATATGTTAATAATAAATGATTATGTGATAAGAAAATGATTGATTTAAAATTATTTAAAAATATTATAGCAGAAGGAAGACATAATAGCGATCTACTTGATTCTTATAGTCCTAATCAATTTAAGACAAAAGAAAGATTGATAGGCCATGTTAGAGATTGGGATATTGTAAATGAACAATCTGAAATTACAATACTAGGTGGCTGGTATGGCAGTATATTGATACCTGCATTTAAAGAGGCAAAAAGAATATCACTTATAGACCTGGATAAAAATGCAGTTAGTATAGGTAAACAAAGATTATTTAGTCATTACAAGAATGTTGATTGGATTACAAGTGATGTATTTAATGAAAAAAGATATGGCAGAATAAAGGATGCCAATCTAATAATAAACACCTCCTGTGAGCATATGCGACCTATGAGAGAGTTAAAAGCAATACAAGACTCTAAATCTTATTTTGCTTTTACTTCTAATAATATGTTAGGTATAGAAGGCCATATAAATTGCGTCTATGATTTAGATGACTTTCAAAAACAATTACCAGATAGTGCTAAAGTATTAGTTAGAGATAGTATTACAGATGAAAGAGGCACTAGATTTATATTAGTAGGTAAATTATAAAACAGACAATCCATCACATTACAAGGAGAAAATTGATAAATAGGTATATGAAAAGTTGTCTTGCATAAGCAGACAACAGATAACGATTGCCATAAGGCAATAGAAAGAGTAAAATTATGAGTTTATTAAGAGAATTATATAAAAAGAGAAGAAACGCTTGGTCATATGATTTAGATAGAGTTCCTGATATAGATGTTGTTCTCCAATGTTTTAGGGATGCTCAAAGAGAATCTCCATCAAAACAAAACGAACAACCTTATAAAGTAAATATATATGGTCCAGGGTGTCAACATTTAAAAACTAGAATCCATAAAAGCGTTATTAACAAACATCTCCGAATGCAAGAAAAAGCACTTGCAAGAGGTTTAACAGGTTCTCAACAAGGTAAAGCAAAAACGCAATTAAGAGATAAAACTAAACCACTTGGAGTAGAACTCCAAACACCAGGTTGGGAAGGTACAGGTGGCAGTCCAAATTACAGACACATTCTTCAAAATCCTTATTTGGTTTTATTTTCACAAAGACTTGTTACTGAACCAAATCAATTTAATTTAAACAATGCTGATGCTGGTGGTCACTATTTAGAACACGCTGATCCATTAGAGTTAGAAAATAATGAAATGAATGTTGCTGTTGAAGTTGGATTATTTGCTGACGCTGTTGGTATGTTTTTAGCAGAACAAGGAATTGGTTGCTCATATCACATTTGTTTTGAGCCAGACCCTAAAAACTGGACAGATATACCTGGAGTTGTACATTACGTTAAAGACGGACCAATGGCTGGTGAAGCTGTAGGAAAAATGGTACTGTGTATGTCAGTAGGTTATACTAAATTGACCAAAAGAGAGAAACTAGCACAAAATGAAGAAGAAAACAGAAAAGATAAAGAAACAAAAGGTACAGCATTTTGGAGTGATGACCATTATAAATCAAATACAAAACCGCCGTTTGACACTGTAGTACAATATTTTGAAACCTATGATGGAAACGGGAGTTGAAAATGTCTTTAGAAGAAATTTTTAGTAGCAGACGACAAATAAGATTGTACGATAATAAAAACTTTCCTGACAAATCTGTTATTGAAAGTCTATTAAATAAAACACATTCTATAGTGGCATCCAAGCAAAACTTAATGCCATATAAAATACACGTTTTAGGACCAGAGTGTATAAAGCAAAAAAGAGAGTTATATGAATTGTCAACTAAAAGTGAAACTCCAAAAGGCAAACTTATGCAGGCAGATTTACATAATCTCAATATGTTTGCTCCTTATGTTTTAGTATTTACACATAGATTAGCAAAACCTAATCCAGCAGTACAAAGAAGAATTGATAGAGGTATGAAGTTTAGTGTTTGTGATCCAAAAACATATAAAACCGAAAATACTGATTTAGTCTGTATGGAGATAGGTATGTTTTCAACTATATTAGCTGGTCTTGCTTTAGAAAAAGAAATACAAGTATCATTTTTGAAATGTTTTCCTCATTGGCCTAAATGGCAATATGTGTGGAAAACAATGAATGACTTAGCTTTTGTGGATGAAACTCCTTATTTAACAATGCAACTAGGATATAAAAAAACAAAAGGCGATTTTGATAAAGATATAGGAGAATTTGCTAAAGAACAAACTTATGATGGAGCAAGTTATAATGAATTTAAACCACCTGTTAATGATGTAATTAATTGGATATAAAATGAAAAGATTAGATAATGAAAAAAAGAGTAATTTATAGTTTATATATTGATATACCTAAAGATGAATTAGATATATTTGATAAAGATGTTATGGGTAAAAGGGACATCCCTATAAACTATAATACTAAAAATCAATTTAAAAAACACTATCCAAATTTAGTTGCTTGTAAAGAAGTTTATGCTAAATCTATAGATACTGAATTTAAAATGTTTGAATATGATTCTAGTTATATTTTATATGCTTCAAAAATGAAAAGAGAGTATCCTTTTATTTCTACTTATAATATTGTTAACTTTTATAAAATATATCTATTGTATGAATTAGCAAAAAAATATGATGAGGTACTCTATTTAGATTTTGATGTTATTCCTTTAACTACGGATAACTTTTTTGACGTGTGGGATTTAAATAAAGGTATCGCTGTTTATAGTAATAGTAGTAAAGTTATAACTATTGAAGCTATAGGAGACAAAACAAACACTATAAGAAGTCCATCATCAAAATATTATAATGCTCAAGCAATGCTACTTGACCAAGGCTTTAATCCTAAAAATGAAGTTATCAACACAGGTATAGTGGGTGCGAACAAAGAACATTTAGATAAACTAAAATACTTTGATAACTTTGAAAAAGATTTAAAACTTATGACTAGATTAAAATCTGATACTAGTATTTTTCCAAAAAAGATAGTAGATTTTTTTGGTTATGATAATGAAACTTTATTTGCCTTTAAATTGAATCAATATAATGTGCCAGTACAATGGTTAGATAGTAAGTGGCATTATTTTTTTAGTAATGAACATTTTATTCCTAAAGGAACAAAACTAGTACACGCTATCAACAAACGATTCGATATTTGTTGGAGAGCATATAATGCTTAAGATATGTACAATCTATTATGATGGTTTCTATACTCCTGATTATGTTTCAAAACTATACAGGTCGTTAAAAAGAAACTCAACTATACCATTTCAATTTATTTGTTTATCTGACAACCCCAATGTTGAAGCCGATATAGTATTACCTTATAATCATTATAGTGATATAAAAAAGCATTGGCATAAACTAAAATTTTTTAGTCCACAATTTGCAGACCAAAACCCTGGTGATGATATTATAATAATGGATATAGATCAAATTGTTGTAGGTAATGTAGATGATTTAATAGGTCATCCTGTTAGTGATAATGAACTTGTATCTTATGGTGTATGGTGGAATCAAAAACCTAATCCATTTGCAGATAGGGACCCTTTACCAATAAATGGTGGGTTTTATAAGTTTAAATCAGGTAGTTTAAAGTTTGTATGGGACGAGTTTGCATTAAATCCTGAATATTGGCAATTACATTATTATAAAAAAGGTGATGTACATTTTAAATACTATGGCGAACAAAACTACGTCAATTGGAAAGTTGAACAACATCAATGTAAAATAACACTAACACCTTATGAATGGTTAGCAAAATATGCTGATACTAATAGAGAAATGGTAGAATTGAATAAAATGTATAGTAAAAAGTTTAAAGCTGACTATATGATTTTAGATGATGTGAATGAGAAAGTAAAAATGGTACACTTTGCAGGTGTGGGAAAATCTATACATAGATTTACAAGTAAATTTATATATAAATATTGGATATGAAAAGTTGTCTTGCATAAGCAGACAACAGATAACAATTGCCATAAGGCAATAGAAAGAGTAAAATTATGAACACTTTAAATACTACTCCATCTACTAATGGTTCAAAATCTGTTTTAGATGGTAAAAATGGAAGAAACAAATTAGATAATAGGTTTGACAGACGACAATTAATGAGATCGTCAAACCGACTTGAAAGAATGGCGGCCCTTCGTAGAAATATGTATGATATTGATTACGAAAAAGATATTATACTAGACACTCAAAAATGTCAAAGAAACTACGACCTCTCAAAAAAAATTGAACCTGAATATAGAGATTACTTTTTATGGTTAGCTGCAAATGCACCATCAAAACAACACGAAGGTTATTATGATGTGTATTGGTCAGACAAAAGAGAAGTAATAGCAGAATGTGCTGAATATACCTGGGGCTGTACACACGATAGAATACCTCCATCAACTTGGCGAAACTCACAACAAAATGCTAGTATGTATATTTTATTTGTTGCTAAAGAACCTACAACTCAACTGAATTGTAATGCTGACGGTACTTTAAAATCTAATGCTGAACCAGCTCGTTGGGAAAATGCCATATGTAGTGTAGGTATAGCAATAGGTATGATTTTAAGAGCGGCTCAAGGATTAGGATTTGTTACAGGTTGCAATAAGAGTCATAATGACCTTAATGGTAACGATTGGTGGCCTAAAAAATTAGGTATATATGAAGATGTAATTAAAAAGGTTCCAACAAAACGAATAACTTTTGGTATTGGTATCGGATTTCCTAATGAAGGAAGACCTAGATGGGAAACAGATCAAACTGAATTGTTACTTGGTGCTGGGAACGGTAGTAAATTAACAACTGATCCTAAAATGAAAACACATCCTAGAACTGGTAAAAAAATGAGAGCAGTTAAACTTGTTGATATTACAAAACATCAAGGTGAAATAATAGAAGATTACTATGGTAACAAGCACATAATACCTACAAACGCTGATATAAAAATCAACGGCAGTAGAAATAGAGGAATTAATCTTATAGAAATTAAATAATGAAAGATAATGAAAAAAATACTGTTAGTTTCAGGATGTAGTTTTACAGAACCAAATTATATATCGTCATACTATCCAGATATGGATTGTTCTTGGCCAAAATGGCCTGAAGTATTAGCAGAAAAACTTGATATGGAATGTATAAACCTAGCACGTAATGGTGGAGGTAATGAGTATATCTATAGCAGTTTATTTGATGAGATTACTAATCGCTCCACCCTACCAGATAGAATTGGTTTAGTTATAGCAAGTTGGTCGCAATGTCAAAGAGTAGATTATCAACTTGAAAGTCATGGCCGTTGGCACGGAAGTAGATATAATGATAAAGGAGATATTTTTGGTTGGGTAAGAAAAAGTTTAAGACTTTTTAAACAACTTGAAATACTTTGTGAAAATTATAATTTACCATTACTTCAATTTCAAATGATTAATCTCTTTATGGATACACTTGACGGCTTAAAATATTCAGACGCTGAAGTAGTAAAAAATCCAGATTTAGCAGGTAAAAGACATCCATATGATGGAGATTATGATGAAGATAGAAGAAAAATAATAAAACTAATTGATGATTGTAATGTGAAAAATTTTGTAGGGTGGCCTATTTACACTAAAAAGAACACTCACGGATTTACTGTAGAACAAAAAATATTAAGACATCCAAAATCACCTGAAATGAAAGTTCCATTTATAAAAAGATTATATTTGGAAAGACTTATTGATGAAAACGATAGACATCCAAATAAATTAGGCCACGAAAAAATAGCTGAATTTTTATATGATACCATTAAATCAAAGAAGAATTAATATTGACACTAGCAATAAATGTACTCTACAATGTCCAGGTTGTCGTAGAGAAGACTTTAGACGAAATGGTCTACCAATACCTGGTGAAGAATTAACAATAGATCAGTTTGATAAAATAACAAATTTTTTTAAACAAGTTTCTTTCTGTGGAACATTTTCAGACCCTATATTCAATAGACATTTTTTAGATATTTTAAAAATGTGTAAATCTAAAAATATTAAAACTAGAGTTTACACAGCTGCCTCACACAAACCTGAAAAGTGGTATAAGGAAGCGTTCAAAGCAAATACTGACGCCAAATGGTTATTTGGTATAGATGGTTTACCTGAAGAAAGTCATAGGTATAGAATAAATCAGGATGGACGAAAACTATTTAATATGATGTTATTGGCCATAGCAGAAGGTATTAAAGTTGAATGGCAATATTTAATTTTTGATTATAACAAAGATAGTATTATAGAATGTAAAGAGTTAGCATTAAAACATGGAATAAAATTTACTTTATGTGCTAGTAATAGATTTAAAATTTCAGATTACCTAGAACAGCCAAGAAAACCAGTTGCTTTTAAAGAAGGTGATTACAATCTTAAACCAAAACAAGAACAATTTGTAACTACAAATGATACAGCAAAAAGTCAAATTCTTAATCCTAAATGTATGTTAGCAGATAGAAGTATGTCTTATACTAACGAAGGTAATATAATGCCTTGTTGTTGGACTAATACAGTTAACTATCAGGACAATCCAGAATTTTCAAATGAAGCATTAATAAAACTTACAAAGAAAAAATTACATATTGATAATAATAAGTCTGTAGATGATATTCTAAATAGTGATGAATGGAAAGACTTTTGGGATTTATTAAAAAACAATCCACAAAATGCTCCAGATAGATGTAAACAAATGTGTAGTGGTCCAATCAATGAAAATGTAGAAATGGATTTATATGAAGGATAAGAAAAAGTTTAATAGAATAATAACATTTGGTTGTAGTAATACCTATGGTGAAAGTCTACCTGATGTCGTTGGTGTTTTGGATAGAGGTCAAACAAGTAAATATTCTTGGCCATCAGTATTAGGAAATTTATTAAATGTACCAGTAATTAATAAAGCAAAAGGTGGAGCTTCTAATAAACATATATGGCATATAATTTTAAATGACTATTTACCTATTTCTAAACCAGATGATACAGTTATTATATTATGGACCTACTTTAATAGATATTGTATGTTTCAGGACAACGGATTGGTAAAGAGATTATTATTTACTGATACTTTTAATGTAAAATTAAAAGAAGGTACTGATTACCCAGGGAGAGGTTTATATGGCAACTGGAGAAATTGGGCTAAAAGGTGGTTTGATGAGTTTGAAACTAATAAAGATATGGCATTAGATTCATTATGTAGAATAAATCATATACATCTTTATCTTAATTCACTAGGTATTGAAAACTATCATTTTACCTGTGATGATTCAAAAGATATGGACAAATATTTACAAGCTGAAACAATGCCTGACTGGTTTCCAAAAAATATATTAAAACAGATTAAATATGAAGAAAAGAAATATGGTTTTTCAGCTGATAAAGAGCATCCTAGTGCTGTGGCCCAGGACCGTATGGCAAAACTTATAAAGTTTAATATAGAAAGGTAAAATAATGAGAATAATATGTTGCAGATTTGGTAATAAGTTTACTGACTGGCACGTTAAAAATTTAAAACATATGATAGACACTTATTCAGGTCTAAAGTATGATAATTTTGAAGTAATAGATACTGATTTGTATGGCAACTGGTATAATAAACTTCAAATGTATGATAAGTTTAGAGATGGAGAAAATTTATACTTTGATTTAGATGTAGTTATCTATAATAAGTTACCAAACTTAATTAGAAAAGAATTTACATTGTTAGATGATACTTGGTGGAGAGAACCTGCTCATACACCATTAAACTCTTCCGTTGTATCTTGGACAGGAGATAAATCTTGGATATGGGATAAGTTTAAATCAAATGATACAGAATACTTAAAAGTATATAATAAAGGAAGTGATGAGTTTTATTATAAACAAATAGTATATGAAACATATGATAAAGTTTGTCCTTCTATCAAAAATTATATGTATGAAATGCCACCAAAAGAATTTAGTATTTGTACTCTAGGTCAAATGAACCACATAATGGAAGAAGGTTGGACTGGTTGGTGGGATAATTATTTTTTACCTAGACAATCCATTGCAGCCTGAAAAACATCAATCTTATTTTTAGCTTGTCTTAATGCCTTTTTAGCTATAACGTTTTTAGAATCTCTAATCTTTTCAACTTCAAATAAAGCAAGTTTTAATGCAAACAGATGGTCTGCATTATCAACATCTTCAAATATTGCTTGACATAATTTTGGGAAAAACTTACTATCTATTTTATCAGAATCAAATACTAAACCTTCTTTTTTAGCGATTCTCATAACAGATTCTTCAAACGCTTCTCTTTCTTTTCGTTTTTTTTCGTAAGTTGCTTCATGGATTTTATCTATATCCATAAACTTTGTAAGCGCTATGTATTGAGGATGATTTTCCTCATAAGGTAATACAGTAGTAAAAACTTTTTGTTTATCGTTTGTGGTTGTCAACATCTCTATATTTTTTCTTTCACTATCAACAAAATATGATGTTATTAAATTTTCTTTTAAATATTCTTCAGTTAACATTTCTATTCTCCTCTATATAATTGTATAAGTTAATCTCTGGTAACCAACCAAGATTATTTAGTAGTGTATTATCAGCCTTATTATCCAATCTTTCAAATTCATTTCCAAGGACAAATTTATCACAACTAACTTTAAAATAATCAACTAGGTCCATAAGTTTGTTTGTAATACCAGCACCAAGATCAGTTACACCAGTTAAATCTGTTTTCATTAAAGTATCTATCCCTCTCACTAAATCGTCAACGTGTATAAAATCTCTGCTGTGGTTTATATTTATAAATGGAACGTCATCTCTTAATATTCTAGGAATCAACATACTCTCTCTAGCATTTGGTCCATAAACAGTTGTAAATCTCATTCCTAAACTATTTGTAGGTGCTATTTGCTCTAAGCTGTATTTGCTCATAGCATATGGATTTCTCCAAGGTTCGTGTGATGTTGATGAACTTGCGTATAAGATTCTTGTATCTTTGAAGTAGTCAAAAAGTCTTTGACCTGCGATTACATTTTGTTTCCAATATTCAGTAGGTCGTTCCAAACTATCTCTAACGCCAGACAACCCAGCAAGATGTATAACTAAATCTACATTATGCTTTAAGTCACAGGATAATAAATCATTACCTGTTAACTTGTCTAAACAAATTATTTTATGATTGGGTTTTAAAAATTTAAATAAATGTTGGCCAACGAAGCCTTCACTACCTGTTAATAATATATTCATAATTCATAATATAATTTATAAGTCTATTAAGACTTATGTATTCTTAAATAATATGTTGCAGCTGTTGTAGTAGAACCATTAGGAAATTCCTGTGCTCTATAATCGTCTGTATTAACATATCTTGTTTGATAATTACCAGAACCATCTAAAATGGTATCTGCAATACCAGAACCTCTAGTATTACCTGAACCACTTGCACCTATATTATAAGAAAGTGAATAACCATCACTTGAAGATACAGCAGTATATCTAATCCATTCTTGTATCAAAGAATTAAAAGCTGCTGAAGTATATTCTTTTATATTACTTGAAGCGTCTAGGTAATAAGGTTCAGTATATGAAATAGCAGCACCAGTAACTCTATGTAAATAATAACTTGTTATAGTTGTAGGTTGATCCTGTGTTTCTGGAATAGATCCAGCTGCATATGCACCTGTGTCAGCTCTTGTATCTACAAATATTGCTGTTGAGGCACCTGAAACTTCAGTTGAACCTCCTACAGAAGCTGATGTTGAAATATGGTATGTTCCACCTTGTTGCGTTCCTGTAGAACCAGAAGCAAGTAAATCAATCGCTGGGTGTAAAAATGTATCTTTTACATCCGTTAGAGTCATTGCTTGTATGTTACCACTTCCATTGTAATAGACTGGCCAAGTTTTTCCTGTATCAGATGTTGGTGATACGGATGTCCTAGTTTCTGAAATTTTGTCGTAAGAAACTGTAACTGTTGATGGTTCAGCTGTTGTTCCTTCACTTGGGAAAGATGAAGCGTGTGTTGAATACGCACCAGCTTGTTTTCTTGTATCGTTAATTGCCGCTAATGATCCACTATTACTAACCACTGATAGCGACACACTAGGGTTTAGTGAATATTGATATACACATTGGTCTACAATTTCGTTAACCAAAGTAGAATCCATCTCTTTAAGATTTCCACTTGTGTAATATAAAGGTTTTACTACTGCCATAATTTCCTCATTTATTTTTTCTGATACCTTTCATTTCCAAAGTACCTTTCTTTTATTTATATGTTCTAAGCGCCTGCACCATACATTGTTTTTACAACAGTTCCTGTTGAATTGACAATCTGTAATGTTACAACACTTTTTAGTTGATCTTGCCCGATAGCATCGTTGGCCATATTGGCTTCTGCGACTGTATCAGCGGCAATCATTGTACCTGTCACTACTCCAGAACTCCCAGTAGTTACTATGGTTCCTGTTTCATTAGGTATTGTTATTGTTCTATCTGCTGTTGGATCTGTAGCTACTATTGAAGTTTCGTGTGCGTCTGCTGTTGCACCTTCAAAGAAGATACCACCTGTTGCAGCTGATGTGTAAAAGTACCCACTAGTTGATATATTTTTTGCACCAAAATCAACATAAGCGTTATTACTTGATATAGTATCTGCTGTGAATGTTTTGCCTGCTGGAAGTGATAAATTATCATCTACCGTAAGTGTAGTACTATTACTTGATGAAATAGTGTTTCCACTTATTGCTATCGTACCTAAAGCGTGGGTTGTACCACTGACTGTTAGATTACTTGCTAAACCTAATGTTAATGTATCTGTTGCTGAAACAACTGCTGTAACTTGGTTCGCTGTTCCAGAAATCGTCATAGTTTGAGCATTTGAAATGGTTTGTGTATTTGAACCATCTGTTATATTAAATGCTAAACTTCCTGCAATAGCAGAATATAATTCATTTACAGCGCCTATTACAGACGTTGCAGTAATACTGGCGTTTAGTGTAGCAATATCGCCAAAGTCAGTTTCAGACAATGCGTTAAATTGTGTTCTAAACGTTTCTAATGTATCTGTTGTTGCTATTGTTCTTGCAGCCATTAGTTTTTAATTACTCCTTTAATCTCATTAAACAATTCTTTAATTTCTCTTAATTCTTTCTTTATATTATTTATTTCTTTTACTGTATCTCTTAAAACATCACTTTGTTTTTCTCTTGCTTTAAATCTTGCCATATACAAAGAATAGTCCGAAGTACTTGTATTAACAATTGCGTTAGAGCTTGTATCTCTTATTAAGTGGTTGTATCCTTCAACTATTACTTTTGCCATATATCTATACCGCCAACGCAATACCTCTCATATCTCTAAGCACTGGTGGATATGATGAGTTGGTTCCTTTCATAACTATTTTAAGTTGAAATGATGTAAAATCATTTATATCGCTTGCTGAATATTGATACTCTCTAAATGTGAAATCATCCTCAGCAGGTGTTATTGATGAGTCTGGACTACCATCTGTATTAAAAGGTGTCCAACTTATATCACCTATTTTTCTTTCTTCATCTGGACCAGATGTTCTATAAAACATCTCAATTTCAGATGTTGTTCTTACATTAGCAGTTAATCTAATGTCAAGTGCTTTTGATTTGTTTTCCAAACCTACTGTTTTTGTACAATAGATAGCAGCAGATGATGAACCTGTAGAAGCAACATCATCAACAAAATCTGGTGTGTTACTAGATGTTGGATTGTTTATTCTATTTGAAATTGTGAAGGCACTCATTCTTTGAGTATCTAATACAGGAGAAAGTTTTGTATTTGTAGTTGTCATTTCTAATTGTGTATAAAAAGATTTACCACCACTAATACTTTCATTTGTTTCATTTATTTCACTTAAAATCATTTGAGGTGCTGTCCAAGAAATATTATCATTATCAACTACGGCAACTTTATTAGCAGCCGTTGTTAAAGTAAATTCTGTTTCTGAACCGTGTAGTGTTTTTCCTGTTGTTGTTCTAATATAATAATCTATATTTGTATCTGGTACGGTAACAGTTTGAATACCACCAAGGTTTACAACATCAAACAATCTGTTTTGAGTTGCAGTTACAGCATTACTACCAATATCTCCAGTAGCATTTGCGGTACCAGTTGTTGTAACATCATAACTGTCTAAAGTTATATTTGATATGGAAGTATATGTTCCATTAATTGCTGTATGAGCAATACCATTGTGAGTACCAGCTGGAACCCCAGCGATTGTAACATTATTACTTGTTCCGTGCATACCGTGATTTGGATGGAACACTCTAACCACTCCAGAACTATTTGTTGTTCTTATTGGATTATTTTTAAGTGTTCTTACAGGTAAAGTATCATTTGTTAATGTAACTGTACCAGTTACTTGACTAAATTCTGCTCTTCTTAATTTAAATTTCATATCTTCATTTTGTTCAGCACTCCATGTCTTACCATTTTGTGATTTAAACATTACGCCAGCGTAAGGCTGAGCAGATATGGTTCTATTTGAATCTAATGATGTTTCACCAATTCTTGCTACATAAGCATTATAATCTTGTGAGTTTGCCATAACAACAAAACAATATTCTACATTAGCCTGTATATAAACAGGAGAAGCAAATGTAAATGTAGTAGCTGTAGTACCATCTGTACTTATATTAACATCAGCTGGATTCTTTGTAACTTCCGAGAACGGTAATATTTTTTGTCCTGGATAACCATTAACAACATTTCTTAATTGTACGGTTAATGGAACAGCTGCGTCTTTTGTACTAAAGAATAAATCAACGGATGTTAAAAATACTCCGCCTTTATCATCAACTAAAAAAGTTTGTGCTAAAGGATCGTGGTATCCAACTTGTCTTTCTTCCGTTCTTGTAGATGTTCTTGTTATAGTTTGTGTATCTGTAACACTTCTCATTTCAACTTTAAATTCTCTACTTGAAATAATAGTTTCTCTTACAGTTTCTATCAAGCCTCTAGCAACATATTCAACATTAGCTGCTGTTTCAACATTAGCATTTGTTAAACTATTTGTAGATGAACTTGTTAATCTGAATAATCTTTGACCTGTTCTCCATCTTGGATTTGCATTTACTTTTGGATCTGGTATAGCAAATGTACCTTCAACTTTACCATTTGCGTCTGTAACTAAATTTCCTCCTAATGAACCACCATCTGGTGTTACATATGCAGTTACAGCAACATTATCAAAGAAAGGATAAACTCTTGTATTTGGTTTTAATCTTGTTGCGTTAAATGTTATTGTTTTACTTCTTACAAATGGAACAAATGCAACAGATACAACTCTATCACCCATTGATGTTCTTACTGTTTGAGGAATTGCAACTGCTCTTATACCTGCTCTTGTTTGTGAAACTTGTTGTGTTGTTGTAATTTCTTCTTTGGCCATAACTCTCCAACCGTGACCGCCTCTTCTTCTGGTTGTACCAACTCGTCTTCTTCCACTTTCAACAGGTTTTCCTGTCCAAGTATCTTGCCAAGAGTTCCAAACTGTTGACATAGGAAATTCTTTTAATTGGCCAGAGTTACCTGTTTGTTTAGTTAAGTTGTCCCAACCTCCATTAGGGTTGTTTATAACTAATTCTGGAGCTCTTTCTGTTTCTTTCCATTCATCACCTGGAGGTGTTAATTCTATTGAACCTATCCATGTAAATACTCCAAATGGATTTACATTGATAGCCTTACTTGCATAAGGTTGGTCTATTAAAGTTGTTTCAGTGTAAGGTAAAGTAATTATATCACCAGTTTTTTGATATTGTGCGTCTGTTCTATCTACAGCAGCAATAGCAGTACCATCATCATCTCTTTCAATTAATTGTACAGCGTCTTCATGGAATGTTGGTCTCATTTCTCCATTAGCATAATCTATTGAAACTTTGTAATCTCTATTACCTACATCACCAATATTATGTCCTGTAAAATTATCTACTACAAAACCATTTTTAAATCTGTCAAAACCATTTGAATCTTGTATTTGTAAATTTTGTGCGTTTGCTTCTAATAAAGATAATTGAGTATAATATTCAATCGTATCAATTCTATCATCAATACGTCCAATATCTCTCATTGTATATCTTTTATTATCAACGTGTTCAATAGTTACGTCAGCAGTATCTAATGTATAAGAAGGTAAAAATAATGTGTATAGGTGCATAGCGTTTTCTAATGTACCTGGTATTTTTGGTGAATGTGAACTAGCACCTTTTAATACTTTAAAATTACCATCTTTGTCTAGGAATATTTTATCTATTCTTCCTAAATAATATTCAAAATCAGCTCTTACGTCTGAATTAACTTTAACAGGTTGTACTACAGAAGCACCTGATCCGTCAAATGATCTATCTTGTACACCAGCGTCTATTGTTGAAGCGTCATCAACTCTTGGTCTGAAATCTAAAGCATCCCTTAACTCATATCTTACACCACTTGTAGAAGAAGTGTAAACAGGAATATCTTCATAATCAACAGAATAAGAATCAACATCAAAATAATCTCCTGAACTATGTGAGAAATAATCAAAATTAACTAGTAATCTTCCTGTTGGAGTTAGTTCACCAGTCTTTAATTTAATTCTTCCAATGTCATAAAAGTTATCTCTTTGTCCTGTGTCTAATTCAAATCTATCAGTAACATCCGTATGACTTGTTGTTGCTGCTGTACTAAAGTCAGGAGACATATAAACACTATTAAGTGTATTAACGTCTGCTTTACCTAAACCAATAGCACTTGCCTCAACGGCTGCCTGTGTAGCAACTTGTATAGTTGAAGCTGCATTTAATGTTTTTGTTTTTGAAGTTCCTACAGATTTATCTAATGTTAATAATGCTTTAATATCGTGGGCAGCATAATTAGCACCAAAGTCTATAGTTAAAGTTGTTTTAGCACCGTTCAATGCAAATATAGCACCACCTTCGTGGTTGTTACCAGTTAAACTTAATACATCTCCAACAGCACCTGTTCCACCAGAACCTGTAGCTTTTATAGAGATTGTAAAATCACCTTCATCTAAAGTTGCAAAAGTTTCATTTACACCAGCAGAGAAAGTAGCAATACCATCTCCAGTAAGTGTTGAGATTACGTGTTTTCTAAATGTGTAAGTTGTATCTGAAGCATTACTATTAGCAGCTGTCTTTAATGTTTTTATAGTTTCATAAGGCAGATTAAAAATTGCTATATGTTTTTCAGGTGATTGAGTTTTTGCTCTACGTCTTGTTGCAACTGTTTTAGTTGAAGCAGCAGCTGAAACAGCTGTCATTGTTAAACTAGAACCTGATATAATAGCTTCTACTATTTTTGTTTCTGTATTACCACTATCGTTTGTAAATGAGATTGAATCTCCTGGGACTAATTCTTCAGTAAATCTTGTATTAATACCTGTAACACTAGCACTGCCATTTGCAATATCTAATGAACCTGTAAGTATAGCATTTTCGCCATTCGTAGCGTCAAGTGCTGTATCAGCAGTAAATGTAGGACTACCTGCCATCGCAACTTGTTTAACTGATGGTAAATCATATGAAGTAACACCTTTTTGACCAACAGCGTCTGCTTGAATAACAGATGTAGAACTTCCGTCTGTTATTGTTTCTCCAGCAGTAAATATACCTTGTACGTTTGATAGTATAACAACACCGTGTGCAGCTGTACCACCTGAACCATAAGAACTAAATCCAGTACTATTAATTGCAGTTGTTCCATCTGTGTCGTATAATTGGAAGTTTGAAGCGCTTGGATTTCTTACTGTATAAACATTACCATTTAATTGAGTCATACCAGAAACACTAGCAATAGTAACTTGTTGACCTTCTTTAAATTTATTTGAAGCTGTTACAACACAAGGATTAGCCTGTGTTGCACCAGTAATTGTAGCACTTTCTGTAGTAGAATATTCTTGTTTAACACCAGTAGCACCTGAACTATTACCTGTAATAGTAACTCCGTTTGTATATGCTTGAGCAGTTTTAATATTTAAGTGTGTAAAAAATTCAACATCAAATAGATATTGTTTGTAAATAGCACTTGTTATACTTGCGTTTGAAAAAATATTAGCAGCAGCAGTACCAGAAGAATATTCAAAGCCTCTAGTTTTTGCTCTACCGATTGTAGTTATACCTGAACTTGATCCTGTATTTGCTGTACCACGAGAACTTGTTGCTGTATCGTGTAAAGTTATTCCTTTAAATGCTTCTACACCAGACGCTGACACTATGTCTGGAGTACCATAAACATTGGTTACATTTATATAATTACCTATATCAAATCTTGTACTAAAATTATTTTGTGTGTCGTAATCTCTAGCTTTATCTACTGCTGTCCATGTTGTAGCAATAGTGTCAATTTCATATCCTTGTACATATGCTTTTCCAGGAGAAATTCCCATTGCAAGTTTTGTTGCGTCTCCACCATCACTAGAAGCATAAACACCTCTATTGTTTCCATCAATTAAATGTTCTCTTAAATCTATATCAAAAGGTTTTACAATATAGTCACCTGATTCGTCAAATGTTCTACGAGCAAGTGTATCTTCTAATATGGCATATTCAGTTGTTCTAACTTGATTTTGTAAATTACCTTCAGATAATCTTAACAATTCATAAAAATTATTATCATCGGTACTAGATAATGCTTGTTTAGAAAGTGTTAATAAAATTTTTAATCTATGAGAGCCAGGTGCATTATTATTTGATGTACCTTGAGCATTATCATTTAAAGATGTATCATCGCCTGGGGTTACGAAAGATTCTGTAACCGTTAAACCTACTCTATAAGAAGGTGTGTTTGTATATTTGTCTAGTATTAAAGTTTGTTCAGATACTTGAACGTGAAAACCATTAATGTAATAAATTCCTTGTTGTACTTGAGCAGCACAGCCTGTAGCAGTTGAAGCAACAACAGCTGTATCAGCACTAGAACCTGTTATTGTTTCTCCATTTGAAAAAGAAATTGTTGAACCATCTGAAGCTGTCTTAAAGTATTTTACAAAAAGAGTATCTGGATCAGTACCATCTGTAGCAACAGCATTTATACATTTAGCAGTAACACCTGATGTGTTACCTGTTAAAGTTTGGCCAACATAGTTAGCAATTGTTGAATTACTTTTTGATGTTAATTTTATAGCATAATAATTTAAATCATATCCAATTTCACCTGGAATAACCATTGCACCTTTATCAAAAATATGATCTGATAAATTTTCAATTTGATTTTGTAATTGTGTTTGTGCTTGAGTTAGCTCCCTTGCTTGAACAGCAAATGCTGGTCTAAAAAGTATCCTATGGAACTTCTTTGACTCGGCAAAATCGTCATAGTAAGGACTGACATTAAAATCAGTTGGTGATGGCATTATCTTTTGATCCTTTATTAAAATTCAATTATTAACTTAATATTTTCTGTTTGGTCAGTTGCTCTTGTAATTTTTGTTCTATTTTCAACATAAAGTAATTCACCAGAATCGTGTTGTATTTCTGGAGCAGAATATCCAGAAGTAAAGACAACATTGTTTACTGTTTGAGTTGCTGTATCTGGAGTACCTGTTGCACTTGAAGTCTGTCCTGTAATTACGTTTGCAGCTGAAAACGCTGTAACATTTCCATTTGTATCAGCACCAGCATCGTTGTGCCTTGTTTGGATATAATACAAAATTTTATTAGTAGCATCCCATTCAACAACTTTTCCAACTGCACCTGTTGTTGCTTGATTTATTTCTTCATCAGCAGTAAATGTTCCTGGCGATGGAGAAGCAGCAATTTTAACAGCATTTGTTGCTCTCAAAGTTGCAGCTGAAGCAGCTGAACCAGCTGCGTTGTTAGGATTTTTAATTAAAGTAATTTTTCTAAAATCGTTTGCGGCTGTAAAGTCACCAGAGTTAGAACTTTCTGTTCCTTCTAATGAAGTATTTAACATTACAAAAAATCCACCTAATTCTTCTACTGCATTTTTACCATGGCCACCTTTTGGTGGAATAATTACATCTAATTCTCCACCTGATCCAGCACCACCAGCACCTGTTCCAGCAATGATGTCAGCGTTTCTAATATAACCAGATGTATAACCTGTACCTCTTGTAGTAACTGTAACAGCAGAAATAGCGCCAGATGTTAAAGTGACTGAACATACTCCACCACTACCATCACCTCTAATCGGTACGGCAGTAATTGTTCCTGAAGCTCCTCCACCTGAAACTGTATAATTTGATCCTGCAGTTTTAATTTTTACTATGTCTAATGCACCATCAACAGCAGCTGCAGCCACAGTTGAGTTTGTTGAAACTCCCATAAAATCTGTTGATAAGAAATTTGCTTGTTCTGAAGATGAAAGAGTGTACATATATTTCCACTTATATCCATCACCTGTTGTAGTAACTGATGTTGCTGTTCCTGATGGTTCAGCTGTAGAAGCAGCACCACCATTGTTATCTAAACATTTATAAACATTTGAATCACTTGATTTAACATAAAAAGTAGAATCAAATAAAGTCGTTGCGGAACTTGTTGATGTTACTCTTGTTGATGTACTTCCAGTTACATATTCCTCATAGTCGTGTCTGTAAATATCATAAACTGTACCTGTTGTCCAGTTTCTTCTTGGTATTACAAAACTAACACCTGAACTTGTGATTTTTTTAACTGCTAATAAGTCATCATAATTTTTAAATTCATTTAATACACTATCACCTGGTGTAATTGGGGCAGTTTCAGTGCCCTCATAATCTGTTCTTCCATCTGGTCTTGTTAAAGTACCATATGCTTGAGCTCTACCTATTCCTAGATAGTAAACTGTTGGGGTCGCCTCTGAAAATGATTCCTCAAATTGTTCAGCGTTGTTCATTCTAAATTTGTTTGTTATTATTGCTGGCATTTTTCTATTCCTTAATTATATTTATAATCATTTTATTTAACTTCCTGCTCCTATTATTGTTTTAACTGTTGATCCACCTGAGTCTAATATCAGTAAAGTAGTTGCACCTACTAATTCTGTAGATGATACAGTATTTGCTTGTAGAGCTGCAACACCCGTAACATTGCCTGATCCATCAAAACTTGCTGATGTCCATACTACGTCACCTGACATACCTATTGTACGACCTGTTGCTAATGCAGTTGCAGTATCAGCGTTTCCTGTAAGGGCTCCTGTAACATTACCTTCTATATTTGCCACAAGGGTTCCTGTAGCGATTGTTAAGTTTCCTGTATCAGAAGCAGTCGCTGTTGTAGTACCCATAATGAACTTGTCTGCCGACTCGTCCCAGGCTACAATTGCGTTATCACCAGTAGAACCTCTTTCCATAATGATACCTGTATCATTGGCATTTGAAGTTGCACCAGAATTTAATTCTAGTAAGTTATCATCTATTGTTGTATTTGTTGAGTTTACGGTAGTTGTAGAACCATTTACAGTAAAATCACCTGTAACCGTAAGATCACCAGCAGCAGATATATCACCTGCAAAAGCAGCATTTGCACCAGTAAAAGTTATTGCAGTTGTTGTTCCTGATTGAAGTAATAAGTTACCACCTGAAGATGTAAATAGAGCAAATTGAGCTCCGTCATATCTAAAAATAATATCTTTACCACCTGCGTCTAAAAAAATATCGCCAGTTGCGTCAAGCATAATATCAGCACCTGAATCTATTTCTGCAATTGTTGGTGTTGTTAAAGTCTTATTTGTTAATGTTTCTGATCCTGTTAATGAAACAAAACTATCACCTTGTAAGGCAGTATTAAATTCAGCTAATGAACCTGTTGCTGTATTATCACCTAAATCAATAGTCTTATTTGTGAAAGTTGTAGTTGAAGCTGCTGTAGCAAAACTATCACTTTGTAATGCAGTATTAAATTCAGCTAATGAACCTGTAACTGTATTACTTCCTAAATCAATAGTTTTATTAGATAATGTTTGTGTTTTACTAATAATTGCTAAAGTTGATCCATCACCTAATTCTGTATAAATTTCGTTAAAATTATCGTTAACTAGATCACCAGCTGCACGTAAGGACGAACCCGTCCCATCATTTGCTGTTGAACCTATATTGATTGTTTGTTTTGCCATACTACCTCTTATCTATTTATATGTTATGCCGTATCCATTGTAACACTATTTGAATCAAATGTTGTGTATGTTTCATCCATTGTATTTCCTGAATAATCACCATATTGTGCAGGAATAGTAAAATTTGTTTTCATCTTTCTACCAGCTTCGTTTGAAGTCAGTAAAAATATTGCGTTTGAACCATCTAAAGATGTTCTTGTACCTTGCACTTTAATATCATTCAATACAGCAAACGTTATACCACTTCCTCCAGCACTACCACTAGCATTAGCAGTTTTACCAAATACAGTATTTGCCCATTTATCTAACACACCTAATCGTGGCCCAGCATATACAAATGCTTGTCTTACATTTACAACATTACCACTTGAATCTGTAATATTTCTTCTAACCCTACTTACATAATTAATATCAATAGGTTGTCTTGTTAAGGTTACATCTCTTGTTGTTTTAGAAAATTGTGTAACTGTATCCTGATCAAAATCAGCAGATACAGTTGCTTTTGCGTTTGCTCTTAAACTTGTTCCATCATCTACTGTTCCTAATCTACGACCTATAATTTGTGAATATATTTTAGTTAGTGCTGATCTTAATATACCTTCTGTACCACTATTTAATCCAGTTACTGTTCTAACTTGAAGATCCAATTTACTTGCAATAGCAATCTCTCCTTGAAAATAAAACCCAGCAGGATGTAATGTTTTTATATAACTATCTCTCCATTCATTAATGGATCTACCTACTTTAATAACATAAGAATAATCCTGATATAATAAACTGTCTTGGGTTTTCATAGTGTTTTCAGATAACCATCCATCTTCATTTATATAAGAACCATCTGTTGTAACTAAAGGAGAAACACTAACAGTTCCTTCTGCTTGTTCTAATCGTACAATAGTACCTGTAGCACCAGCTGCACCTGTAAGTGTTACATCTGTTCCATAAATGCCTGAAGCACCTGATAATTTTAAAACTTGTGTATCTGTATCTAATGAAACTACTTTAGCTGTTACAACTGTTGAACCATCTGAACCTAAACCAGAAACTGTTTCACCTATTACATATGTTCCTGAAATATCTTTAAGTAAGGCGTATGTTGGAAAAGTAAGTGTAGGCGCTGGAGAAGCTTGATAATTATATCCTGACTCAATAACATTAACAAGTAATGCACGACCTATTTCTGAACCATATGCTAAAAGTTTTGCACCTGATCCACCACCACTTGTAACTGTTAAAGCAGGTAAAGAAATATAAGCATTACCATGGTCAATCATTCTTACATCGGTTATATCCTCATTACCACTACCACTTTCTTGTACAACTTTATCTCCTGAATAAGGATCTCCTTTTCCTGTTTCATTTTCTAAAACTAATTGTCCTGTTCCAGTACCACTTTCTAAAGTTACACCACCATTTACAACTGAAACTTTTGCTGTAGCATTTCCTGTGTTAAAATTAACAACATCACCTACAGCGTATCCTGTTCCACCATCATCAATAATAACTTCTTGTATTGCACCAGACCCCACAGGTCCTATTTTTAAAGATGAACCTGTTCCACCAGCAGCTAATGCAATCTCATCATCTTCATTATATAATGCACCATCTGTTGTCATTGTTCTATCAGAAATAATACCTGTAAGAGTACACGTAATTGTTACATCTGAATCTGTATTATCTATTCCAGTAATATTTTGGTCAGAAATAAAAGTACCTACTACCGAAGTATTTCCCAATACTAATTCTGTAACTGTAGTACCACCAATAATAAATTTAAATACATCTTCTACAATACCAGTGGCTTCATTAATAGCAGGATTAGTTGGACTATCTGCTTGTGTAATCGTTTGACCTATAAGGTTGGAAGCATCTGAAGTTCCAACTTCTAAACAACGTAATATTAATCTAGTGTCCCATTTACCATCAGACAATCTTAAAACATTATCTTTTGGATGTCTTATTTCAGCAACTTCATTAAACAATAATTTAAAAAATATTTCACTAGCACGTTTTGTTCCTTTTGATTGATAAAGAGATTTAATATTCTTTATAAGTTTTCTTTTATCTACATTCTCATCTAATCTATCTGGAATAGATGTTAAAAATGAATTTCTAAATTTTGATAAAAAACCTTGAATTGTTTTATCCACATCAGCATAATCTAAAAGTTGTTGTATGTTTTGAACTGGATTGGCTCTATATTTTAATATAGTAGCTTGAGCATTTGAAGTTGAACCTGTAATTAATTCACCTTCTATAAATTTGTTTTGATGTGCTACGAATAAACGAGCACCTACGTCCACATCTTCAATTAAGATTGTAGTAGTAGCACCAGACGTTGAACCTGTAATTATTTCTCCATTTATAAAGTCACCATAAGTAGTGTCTTCTAAAAGTAATCTATCATCTTCATCATCACCACTAACATTTGTTCCATTTAATGATAGAAAATTAATTTGACCTGTTTGACTATTAAGTTGTATATGGTCTGGATCACCAATATTTGTTAATTTAATTTCTGCTGATTCTAATAGTTGATAATAAGCTTTTACAAAGTCTAAAAATAATGGGTGGTCCTCAAGTACATAATCAGGTACTTGTGAACTTAAAAGATTTGATAATTTATTTCTGAAGTCAGCCATGTCATCTAATAACTACTTGTTGTGGTATATCCTATACCAGCGTTTGCTGAGCCTCCCACTAGTGTATCAGCCTCAACATTAACCGTGCTGTTTGCTACATCCACTTCTAATATTTGATTTCTAATTGGAACTAAATCATTTGAATTTGGTTTTACTGTAATCTCAATAACTGTTGAAGCTGTACCTCTTACATTTTCAATATTGGATACATTTAAAGAATTAACTTCAATAAGACCTGTATCATAATCTATTGTACCTTGTGTACTATTACCATAGGTTCTTACAGCACCATCCAGTCTATATCTTCTAATATTACCATCTCCATCATCATCTAAATACCAAACGTTTGTAGTATCTCCATCTATTTTAAATCCTGTTGATACTACAATACCACCGTCAGTAGCATTATGACCAGAGTGTGGATTATATAATGCGTTAGAAAAATTAACTGAATATTTTAATGAAGAACCTAATGTTGGACTAAAAGATTTTCTTAATTTTACTGTTGTTATATTTGATAAGATACTAATATCTGTTTCATCAATCAAACCTGTTAGTTTTGAATATCTAAAAATTGTATCAAATTTTTGTAAAGCACTTGCGCTGTAATCTGTAATTGTAGTAATAACATCTGACTTTATAGTTTCGGAAGTTTTTGGTGTTGCCGCTTCATCAAATTTTACTGTTGTAGTTAATATGATACTTGTAGTTTCTGGATCAATAATTACTGGTGTAACTGAAGCAACTGAATATCTTTTTAGACTTGTAACAATTCTATCTTTTGTTGAAGCAGTAAGATTAGAACCACTTGTTGGTAAAATAGAAATATAAACTCTACCATAAAAAGGTGTTTCAGCGTCTTCACCACCCCAAGCAGATACCGATTGAGAGTTAGCATATAATTGTTTAACTTTAGCTTTGTAATCGTCTATTGTAACTGCCCTATCTTGTGATGAATAAAAATGAGGAGTATTCCTTCTTATACTATCTATAGATTCTGGTTCAGCACCACCTTGCGCCGATGAATTAACCGTAGTAGTTATATCTGTAAATCCAGATATTGTTCCTGCTAAAGTAAATTCTGTAGCACCATTAGCTTCTGTTTTATTTGTTACTACATAACTTATATTAATAATATTACCGTCATTTAATTCTTTACCAATTACTCCATCACCAAAATATATTTCATATTGACCACCTTCAGCTTCTTGTAAAAAATAAACTTTACTTGTACCATCTAATTCTGTAATTGAAGTTGCTTTAGCATAAGTGGCTGTTGTTATATCTGAACCACTATTTTGTACAGCAACTTTTACTGTTGTAGTATCTACTCTATCACTTGGAATTAAAAATCTTTGGTCTACATCACCAGCGTCATAAGTGTGATTATAACTTACATATGTACCTTCATAAAAATTTAAACTTTGGCAAGTATAAACACCATCAACAGGTTGAACAACTTTATCCGATACTGAAACAAACGTGTATGTAAGTCCATCTATAACGGATGTATATTTTGTACCTGCAGGAATTGTAATTGAAGATCCTGTTCCATCATTAATAACTATTTTTAAATCTGCGATTGGTGCTCTGGATGAGTTTGGTGTATAACCAACTAATTTTGCTAATGAGGAAACACTTGTTCTTAATTGTGCTGTGTCCATAAACATTTCGTTTGCTACGAAATTTGCATTGTAAGCCAAGTAGTGTGTATTGTATGCTAAAACGTCTAATAAAACATTAAGAGAACTTCCTTCAAAATCATAATCCTTAAATTCGTTTTGATTTGATAAAAATGTTTGTAATGATTGTTTTATATTAGCAAAATCTAATTCTGATATATCTAGTCTGTGTTGTGCCATATTATCTTACTCTTTTTAAAAATGTTGATACGGTTACTGGTTCTTCTGATCCTGTTACTAAAAATGAAACCATAATATTTACTCCATTTTTTCCATCATCTTGTATGACAATATCCTCTACCGTAACTCTTGGTTCATATTTTTCTATTGCTGTTGAAATTCTATCCTTCATTAATACAAGGACAGGATCAGTTAAATTTTCAAAAAGAAATCCTCTTAAATTGCAACCAAATTCTGAATTAAAAGGTTTCTCATATCTATTTGTTAATACAATATTTTTAACAGCTCTTTTAATTGCCTGTACATCAAAGACTCTTGCAACATCCTTTGTAGCAGGATTTTTAGTAAAGTTTAAATTCAAATCACTATAGATACGATTTGATCTTTTACTTTGATTCGTTGTAGTTGCGTCATAGTTTGAGTAGGCCATACCTATATTTATAAGATATTACAGACCATTTGCAAATACATTCAATGATCCTTTTATCATAGAGCCTGCGTCAGCACTATCAGTAACTCTACCCCAAGGTATACCGCTTATTTTAACATTTGGTGATCCAGCATTTAAAAACATAATGTGTGGACAACAAATATTAGGTGGTGGACATATAGGAGCGTTATGTGAGATAGTAGGTGTACCTACAACAGCACCAGCAATACCGTTTGCTTTCACTGTTCTAATTAATGAAAGTGATAATGTTGTTGTAACATCACAACTATGTCCTGTTGTTAACATATCAAAATCTCTTACTGCCATTATGCTCCTCTTCCTTGTGAATTGTACGGTTTATAACTACGTTTTTTAGACTTATTCATAGTACTAAATTTGACCTTACTTTTTTTCTTTGCTTGTGATGTTTTTTTTGGTGTTCTTACGTGTGCTACGTAAGACTTTGCTAGTTTTGCCATTACCTACTTATTTTCTTTTTTCTTCCTATGGGCATTTTTATCCATTTAGACATTTCCTGCCCCTTTTTAGTAATCCATTCGCAAAATAAACCTTTATGTTTTTTTAAATCAATTTTATTTTGCATACTTTTGACTGCTTTCTTAAATGAAAGAGATTCAACCGACTCGTTAATTTCTTTTCCATCAGAAAATTTAAAAATTCTCAATTTTTTCATTATTTCCTCACTTTGATTCGTTTTTAATATTTATATAAATTAAAATGACGGTATTCCATAGAAAAAACAAGGGTTTTTGACGGAAATGTTCTCATTTTGTTCTTCTTATGCCAGAATCACATCCCTCCACGGAAATGTTCTCATTTTGTTCTATAAAAATGGTATATTTTCCATTATTTTGTTGATTTTTGGGGGAAAATAGTGTATTATGGACGTATAAAATGAATAAAACAAAAGGAAAAACACTATGAATACACTTTTTAGTTTAACAACAATAATCGCTGCTATTATGGCAGTTGGTTTCATTGAAGATTGCGGTGGACATTGTTTAGGCAATGATAACTGGCCAATGTTCTTTGTAATGTTCGGAATTATGATAATTTCGGCATTTTTATCAATCTATACTATGAAGGGAAACAAATAATGTTGGAAACCCTATTAGTTAAATCTGAATATCCTGTACATTTAGAAAAGAACTATTATATTTCTGAATTGCATATGGGAGACGCTGATTTAGACTTTAAACTTATGGATCATACTGATTATGCTGGTCCTTATAAGACTTTAGAGGAAGCACAAAAAATGTATAAAAGATTAATCACTAACAACAAAATGTTTCAACATTGGAACTTTACAATTAGAGGACCAGTACACGAAACGGAAAGAGTATCAGGAGACGGAACATATGAGTCTATTTGGTATTCTAACTTCAACAAATAAGAGAGGAAAACACTATGAAAACAACTATGGTATTTGAAACTGCAAAAACACTAGAAAAAGGTATTGAAAATATGATGTTCGGTGCCAAAAAAGACTATTATGACTGGACTACAAATAACGGTCAAAAAGACTTAACTGGTTATTCAAAAGAACAAATGGATAATTGGGATAAGATGATTAAAATTACAAACGGAAAAAAATACATTAAAATCGTAAGAGATAGAGGTGTATTTGCTTTTGTTATGAAAGAAGACTCTGGTAAATTTAAAAAAGGTGATATATTGAAACCATCAAGTTTCAGAGCACCTGCATTAAACAGTGCTAGAGGAAACGTTTTAACAGGACAGTATCCAATTCAATGGACTGGACCTTTATATTTAAAATAAGGAGTTTATATGAAAAAACTTTTATGGATCTTGGTTCTAGGTTTGTTATGGACCAATATTAGTTTTGCTCAGGATTACAAGATAAGAAATTTTACCAAGTGGTTATATGAAAATGATTATAATCACTATGTTGAAAAAGATTCGGATGGAAAATTACAAACTAATTTAAAAATTACAATAAATCCAAAAAAAAGAAACATTGATTATCATTCAAACCCAAACAATGACACGCTACTTTATTATGTGTGGGACTACGCATATGGAATAAGAAACTCGTATGAGGTTAAACCTTCTAAAGAACCTTATGAATTTAAATTTAATTTAATTGAAGATAAAATTGTAAAAAAACAAATGAAAACTAAAGCCATCTTAAGCTATTTGTATTACCAAGATGGTGAAATATTGATTGACGAACTTTCTCCCAAAGAAAATTTAGGAGAGTTTTTAAATAATGAAACAAAATTTTACTCAATGTCAATGAGTAAGTCTGTAACTTCTTATATTTTAGGCCACGCTATATGTGGTGGATACATTGATGGTGTTGACCATAGATTAAATGATTGGCCATTATTAGAAAACACACTTTATTATGATCAAAAGTTAATTTATTTTTTGAATATGAGTGCTGGTGATCAAAAATATTTAAATGAAAATACAGGAAAAAGTACCGAAGGATATGAAGGTAGTAGTATTTCCAGAACAATGAGTTTCTTTAAAGGCTCGGTTAAATCAAAAAATACCTATAATTATAATGGATTGATTACACAGATTCTTATCAATTATATAAAATATAAAACAGGTGATGATTATGAAAAACTATTAAATGAAATTTTTGTAGATAAAGTAAAAATTAAATACAGCATTCATCCTACATATTCTGGTGGTACTGGTCAAGGAAAATTACATCCAAGTTTAAGTGCAACAAGATATGATTGGTTAAGAATTGCAAAAGCAATAATGGACGACTATCAAAATGATACTTGCGTTGGTAAATATTTAAAAACAATTTATGAAAGAAGAATACCGAAAAAATATAATGAGAATAAAACTGAACCAGAATTTAATCGTACAAAATCATATGGAGGTCAATTTCATATGGATTATCCAGGGTTAAAAAATAGAGTTGTATTTGGCTTTGGTGGTTTCGGAGGTCAGGCTATCTTAATAGATATGGAAAACTCTAGGATAGTGGTTCTTAATTCAGTCCACTATAATAGTAAAAGATTTAAATATAGTGTGAAAAAACTTTTAATTAATCCAATTAAAAAAGGAAAATAAAATAATGATAGAAGTATTTGAAATATTTTGGACATCACCTATAGAATTAAGAACTATAATACTTGCAGGTATAGTTATGGGAGGATATATGTTATGGACGAAAAATTAAAAAAAGACATTTTAGAATACGCTAGAAAATCAGGTTGCGATAAATCTGAAATTATTAATGGTTCACTTTTTGCCACATTTAATATTAAGTTGAGTCACAATCTAGCACAAGTAATGGCAAACAATCTTAAAGCAGTTTTACAAATGAGTTTTGACGCACATCAACCAAAAGATACTATTGTTAAAATATCTCACACCCACGAAAACGAATACGCTTACGATTTTACTCCAGGTCCTGGATACAAATCAATCTCTTAATTAATTTCATAAAAAGTATATTTAAGAGTTATCTCTTCCTCTACTTTTATATCACGCAAGGTAAATAAATTATATCGGTTACCTTCTTTAAGTTTTATACAATTTGGTTCATCGCTATGATTAACAAATCCACCTAACGGTGTTCTTATAAGCTCACCATCAACCACTATATGAGTTAAACCTAAATTGACATTGCCTTCAATATCTTCTTTAGCAAATAAACCCATACCATCAATAGCGCTTCTTCTAATATATAACTGGTCTGGTAATGGTTGATACATTATCTATTATCTTCTTTTTCTTCTTCTTAATATCTTTCTCTTTTTCTTTTTCTTTAATTTTCTTGCTTCTGCTTCAGTAGGTAAACCTGACGCCCACCAATCTAACCATTTTGCTATAGTTGCTTTCAACCTTTTCATAAAGCCTCCTATCTATTTTTTAATAATAGTTTTAATTTTTCATACCAATATATTCCACTTTCTCGTAGACTCTCATTGGCTGTTCTTAAATTTTCCAAACGTTTAGTCATTTCCTTCAATTGCTTTTTCTGTAAGACCTTTTTCTTTTCAACACTTTTCTCTAACCTACTTATAACGTTATCTATACTTATACAGGTTAAACCAGGCCATTTAGGCGCTGTTCTTTTTAAACTGGCAAGTGTTACCTTCTTTGGCTTCCGTGCCATAGGCTTAAGTCCTTTATTAATGATTACAATGTTCGGGATTTACAAAATATAAGATTATATATTTGTTTATTTTTATTTAATATTTATGCTTGAAAAATTTATTGAAATAGATAACCCATATATTTAAACTCATTATCAAAACGTTCATAAAGCTTTTCTTGTACAATGCTTAATTCTTCTGGTTTAAAGTAAGTTGCAAAATCTAAAGTCTTAAAAGGTTCAACTGTCTTTTTAATCTTTACTCTAAAACGTTCTTCTAACCAATCTGTTGTAATATCTTCAGTAAAGATCACTTCTGGTGAATCTAATTCTTCAATCACCACATCATTTAAAAAGCGAATATTATGAGTAAAAGTTTTTAATACTATATCGTGGTGTTTAAATTGTACATTGTATTCTTGTATAGTTGCTTTTAAAATATCTTCAGCAATACCGTTGTCAGGATGTACCTTTGATGGTGCAATATCGGTGTAACCATCTGCTTCTTTTTCTTTGCCTTTAAGTGCACCTTTAGTACCAGTTGCTTGTTGAACACAATACATAAAAAGAATATTAAGATAATGCGGCCAGATGTAACGTCTTTTTAAAACTAATATATTATAGCCTTTATAGAACTCTTTAAACCTAGGCCATATATCTATGATTTCAGGTACGTGTGCTTTGGTTGCTAATTCTAAACCAAATTTACGTAACAATTCTAATAAGGCAAAACGTTCTTCAGATGACCTTTTAATAAATTCATTTTTTAAAATATTACCATTGTTTTTAAACTGGTTAGATGTAAAGAACTCGGAATAAATATTATTAGGAGGCATAGTTATACCCATTTGACGATAATATTTATGGATATAAGAAAACACCCACGTAGAACCGCTCTTATGGAGACTTATTAATAATGGGCACTCAGCTCTACGAGGCACCCATAAATCTTCATATATACTCTTATCTTTCATAGCAACTATTTATTAATAAGAAAACAAACAATTCCGCACAACACCAATTAGAATAGACTCGAAGATTTGCGAAAATTTTTTTGGGGAACTTATATACTAAAGGACGTACCACAACCACAAGAAGACTTGGCTTTAGGGTTATTGAATACAAAGTTGGCACCAAATATATCGTTCTTATAATCTAACTGCATACCTAATATATACATTTCATATATTTTATCCACTAATAATGTATCATCAACAACTAAATCTGTATCATTTGGTTTATCTTCAAATGTCCAATCATATCCAAAACCAGCACAACCACCACCCTTTATAGATAGTCTAACATATTTCTTATTATGTTTTTCTCTTAATTCTGTTAATCTATTTTTTGCGTTTTGTAATATTGTTATCATATGTAATAGCCTAGCTCTAGCACTCTTCCTGAAGGTTCAACATAACTATGTATAAAAATTAACATTTCTAAAAATCCTTGTTTAATATAACCTGTGGGTTATCTTGGCATTCCTCTACTGCGTGGTCTATATTATCTATGCCACACTTAAACGACACTTTCATACAACCGACTAATCCTAATAAAAATAGCACGAAAAAAATTTTCATATATGAGGCCATTAATGCTGCTCCCTTATATTCATATGTTACTTACTACTTTTATAGATTAAGAAAGCCAGCCAGTTCTAATAGTGCCTTTGACTAGTTATGGTCAATCGGACCACCAAAAGTATGGTATAACCCAGCAGCCTTTCTGGTTGTTGTGGTTTGTGAGTTTTCTATAATCTGGCCTGCTTTCACATTCCATGTACCCCCTACCCACATATTCAGGTCATTGTTGCTAAACATATTCAGATTACCATCTAGTGAGGTCAGATTAATATCACCCTTATCACATTGTATATTCACATTAGCATTAGGCCCTATCTGTATGTCGTAGTTGTTATCGGCCTCACCATCTGCGTTAATGATGATCTTATGGCGGCCTCTTATAGTAAGGTCGCTATTGCCCTTTATATAAACCTTTTTGTCCTTTTCGGTAATGGTATAGGTACTGTCCTTATTGAGCGTATTCTTGGTACCCTTGTCTGTGATTTCCATCTCTGAGCCGCTTCTATGATAAAGCAGTATTCGGGCCGCATCGGTGGTATCATCAAATTCCATTATATGGCCTGATTCTGTTTCATAGACGTGGCCGTAAGGATAGGTTGTATTATGCGTATTCGCTGGGAGGCTCCATACATCGCCTTCAGAAGCGTCCGTCCAGTTAAAGCCCATATCGCCAGAGCCAGTTGCGGCCGTAGGGACGCTTTGGATGGTCGTAGTCGGAATGTTCAGATAGTGAGCATTCCGTTCACTCTTACGCAACGTCAGCGTAAGACTTTCATTGTCTTCATCATTTCGGGCCAATCTATTGACGTCCGACTCGTCCTTGTTTCTCGGATAAGCGCCTTGCGGATCGGAGAAGCCAAGGCCACGTTGCTTGTCCTCTGCGCCTGTGTAAAAAGGTTTGCCAGGCAAACTCCCCATTACTACTGCGTCTTGTTTAAATTCTGCGTCCCTAAAGAAACCAATCACCCACGAGCCTTCAACGAGGCCTAGGGGAGTTTGCCCAAGGCCAGATACGCCAGAGCTGGTAATAGGTAATAAGGGATGGGCCCAAGGAAGGTCCTCTGTTGGGAGGTCCTCTTTGTTTTCTGTGTGATAGCCAACTGCTCGTACTCGGACTCGGCCAAGTTTAAGCGGGTCGTCTCGGTCTTCAACGACACCTGCAAACCAGATGAAGCCATCTCTTCCCATAAAATCTGTTATCGCCATAAGAAATTCCCATAAATGACCGTATTTAAACCAGTCACGCTATTGTATTTATCCGCTTTTTTAATATCTGCGTAGGCGGCCGCGGTGCGTAGCACTAATTGAGGCCACCAGTGAGTATCAGAGCCATATGTGTATGGTATGTCTGTATTCATTGATATATTGAGTTGTTTATCTTTCATAATTGTTCAAATTGTCTTTGGTTTGTTTGTAAGTCTTATAATAGTTGTTTTTTACATTTTCTGTAGGGTTTTCTACTGTGGCCTCTCTTGTGGCCTTGTTAACCCTTACATCTGGAAAATTTTTTTCTAAACTCGCAATAAACTTTGAGCCTCCTCAATGCTTTTTAATTCTTTTAAAAGCTACATCTACCTTATTATAATCTACCATATAGTAGCCTTCGTTATTTACTATGGCAGCCCAAGGCACTTCTTGTGCCATAACCCCTTGGTATCTTCCACTCTCTCCTTTATAGTCAAAGTTATAGATGTTAATACCTGATGGTGATTGTCCGACTAGTTCTATATTCTCTTTATATCTTATGTCTGATTTCCAAGGACCCCAGCCTCCTCCACCACCTTTAAAGAATTTAGACGCACTCTTAAATACGTTTGATTGTTTGAAAGCAACAATTGAGGATTGAACAAACTTATTGTCCATCAATCTGCCTTTAAACCCTTCCAATGCTCTGTCTAACGCTATTCCTTTTAGGTTGTTTAAATTTGTTATATCCCCTAGGTTGATACCTCCTAGTTGTAATTTTGATTTCTGAGCAATCTTCTCAACCACTGTCTTTCTGGTCAATATCTCACTGTTAATCTTCGCAAGGTACTTATTCTGCAATACTCTATTGGAAGTACTGTTTAGGACGTCATTAACCGCCTTATTAGCGGCATTTTTGACGTTCAAGTCTGTACTCTTTAAATCTACGCCTAACTTGGCAGCAATGTCTTCTACAGACGATACCTGTGGTGTCGGTATCTTTAAATCTAGTATATTTGACATAGCATTACCACTGGATAGGTCAATACTTGACCCTATGACATCCACTGGTTTTGTTCTAAATGAAGCTTCCGATTTAAACGATTCGCCATTAGGTAAATCACTCGCAAAGATATTACGCACTACGGTTACTGCGGTTGTATGCTTTTGTTGTAAAAAATCTACCTGATGGTGTAATGATTGGATCAAATAACGACCTGATAATAGGGTGTCTATCTTACCTTCTCTGGTTAACTGCGACTCATTGTCTTCATATGAAGCATTGTAAGATGGCACTTCACACCATACCAAATCACCTACGTTGTAAGTGAAGTTACCTGGTACATCTACATCCATTGAAAAATAATCTCTTGTTGCTTCTGATAATTCTCTTTTCTGTTCCAATCTTGGATCTAAATTAAGGCCGTGTGTATTATCTTTGTGATTATGTTTTGTTTTAGGTGTAACATATATTCTAGCATAGTAATCGTCCATATATTTACGTTTAGGAGCACTTGCCTTACTCATTTTTGATCTGTTTAAATTATCAATCTGTTTCATACTAGTACTGCCATATGATTTGTCCAACGTATTACGTTCTTCATCAAAATCAGCAGGTCCTGGTGGCATAACACCTTGGTACTTGTTACCGATACCATCTGGAGCGTCTATATGTAATGCACGGTCATAATAACTTGTATAGGTTAGGTTTGACCTTACAGCAGTTTTGGCAATTAGGTCGTGGGTGTACATACTACTACCAAACATTCCTCTTCTTGTATTACCTAGTGTGTCATATGATTTGTTAAATGAAAATGAATATGGTTTAGTCATTGGTGAAGAGGCCTCAGCATCCACGGTACTAAATTGTCTATTGAAAGCTGATAACAAATCAAAATATGCCACGAATGGTCGTGTTTTGGTAGTATCAGCGTGTTCTCTATACAAACTTTCTAAACATCTAAAATGAAAACCTCTATTGTTTTCATAAAACATATAATCAGGTGTTCTAAAATTGACAGGTTCAGAAAGTTCACCAACTTGTCTAATACCTTCTACTGGTCTTACATTAGGGAATGTGTATTTGTATTTACCAGCTGTTGGGTCTATAAAAACATTTTTCTTTGTATTGATTAATTCTTTATCACTCTTAAGCAGTTTGTGGACCATCTCTCCATATGAACCAGATATAGATTTGGATACACGCAAACGCTCATTTCTTATTTTCTCCTGTGATGTGAAAAATAATGCTATCGCTTGTATGTTTTGGGAAGTCTTAACGGATCTCTTTTCATAAACTTGAAATCTATGATTACTAGCATCCACTTCCTCATCATAGCCAGCAGATATAGGAGTCCTTAACCTAAACTCTAAAAACTCATTGCCTATAATTGGTAATTGGTCTGTGGCACCCATTGAGTCAAAGAATAATATATTACCACTTTGAAAGGGTGTGTCTAAGCCTTGATAAAGATTTATTACTGCGGTTACGTTTGAAATATCTAATATACTTCCACCATAACTGTAGAGTAAAATGTCTTTTGCTCTAAAGTCACCTGGATGTCGGTAGTTATTGTCATTATATTTTGGTATATCGCTCATTCATTAGTTACCCATTAAGGTTGTAAATTCCTCTACAACTAGTTCTATATATTCTGGTTTTAATAATCGTATTCTTCCCTTCGCCTGTTGTAACCTTTCCTCGTATTCGTAATTAGTAACTGCTGTTGCACCTGAAGCTGTACTATTAACTTCTACCATATGTGAGTCGTCAAATGATGTTGTTTTTCCACTAGTTTGTGAAATTTCATAATGATGAGTGGCACCTGGATTGGTGTATTTGTCATTGACAAATGTTTCAAAATTGACACGTGGTAAAGGCCAATCATAAAATCTGTCCTTAATATTATTAAATAATAATATAACCCAATAATAGTTTTGATTGCCATAATATTCTTCAGCAACTGCTTCTGGTGTCATCTCTCCTTCAACATCTATTGTATCAAAGACAGCTGCAATTTCTTTTAATCCTTTTTTCATTACCACACGATTTAATAGGTTAGTAACAACTTTATAGTCGCCTTTACCTACAGCGTCATATAGTATTTGAGGAAAGTATGAAAAATAGTTTGCCATATTAGTAAGGGTTTAACTCCGCATATCTTTGTTTCTCAATAAGTTCAAGTTCTCTAAATGTGATTGTTAAATTTGTTGTAACAGGATCACCATATGAGTGTGTTGAAAACTTATCGCCTAGGTCTACTTCTACTGCTGTACAAGCACACAAACCTATCTGTTCTATAAATGGATTAATTCTAGTACCTTTCATAAATCTAATTACAAATTCAAAAGGCACTTTGTAAGCAGCAATACTGCCAGTACCATAACGTTCTGGTAACATTGCCATTTTAAATTGATTAACCATTTTATTAACTGTATCAGATTCCAGTTTTGACCTTGGTGTAAATTTAAATGTAAAACTAAATTCTCTATAGTCAATACCATTAAATATCATCTCGGACATAGCAGATGGTGCTATACCTGATCTTCTTTGTAAAGCAGCGCCTACACCTCCCATTAAACCACCAGTTAAAAATGCTGAAGCACCTATAATTCCTTTTCCTGCTTGTTGTAAAGCAGAACCTAGATTAGCAGTATCAAATCCTGAAGTATAGAAATCTTTTGCTTTTGCAAGAACACCAATACCTATACCAATTTCAGCAGGACCATAATCTGCTCTCAAATTAAATTTTAAATTCTGTGGCATATAAATCGCCATAGATGATACAACTTTCCTTGCCGAACCTGTACCTGTAGGTATCACACCTAATTTACCACCTTCACTGAAAAATCTATTTGCACCATATATTATGGTGTTTAATCTTTTTGAAGCTACAGTTGCACCAGGATTACTTACACCACCTGCATTATTATTAGCAAAGGAGTGTGTTTGGCCATGGCCTGGTTTGGTTCCAGCTGTTTTCAATGTACCTGTACGTTGTATAACATCAAACAACATATAATGCTCTTGGTCTTGTTTATCGTGTGGATAGACAAAAAAGTTTCCACCTTCTGTTAAGCTACCAGCAGCAGAACTACCAGTATTGTAATTAATATTTGTAGGATTGTAAGAGATGACGCCTGAAGCAGACGAACCTATATTACTCATATTGCTGTTCATTGCAATATTTTTAGAGGCATTAGCACGTGATTTAATCACATTTGATAATGCTTTAAATGGATTTTTAAATTTGAATCCCATAGTAATATTTATCTATGCTCCTTAAGGAATCTCATGGAACATTTTCCTTTCTGGTACACTGGTGCCTATTGTTGCACCATCATATACTGTTTTGTTTTCTTGGTTAACTGTATCACCTTGTTTAATAATTGTTGTCTGTTTAGCGGCATCTGATTTTGTAGTTATTTTATCAATCTTATCTACTTTTAATTCTTCTACTTTCTTTAATTTAGCCATTGGATGATTAGAGTATAAGTTTTTACGTGAATGTTCTTGTGTAGCTGCTATATCTTCAGCACTTGGACCATCACCTGCAAATTTCTTTGCCATCTTCTCTTTATCTAAAAGACCAAAAGTCAATCCAGATAAAAACCCAGCGAAACCTGCTGACGCCTTATCTCTAAATGTTAAATCTTCATCTTCTTTGTCTAATAATTCACCTGCATTTGCAACACCTGTAGCAGCGTCAAATATGCTCATCGCAGCCGCAAGTGGTAAGAATATACGACCTCCAACTCTAGCAATACCTTTTACTGCCTTGCCTGCTACATTAGCACCTTTCTTAACATTTTTGGCAACTAGACTCTTGGTTTTAATGTTGCCCGCTGTATCCTTAGCCACCAAAGGAGGGGCGCTCCTTGGCGGTTTTAATTTCACTTTATTTTTCTGTTTTATATGTGCTGGTGTGTTGATTGGTTTCTTATTTAAACCTAACAATGATCTTGTACCTTGGTACAATGAACTCATTGAATTGCCTAATGTAGATCCTAAAAGACTTATGGAGCTAGTCATTATCGCACCAAGACCTGTTAGAGCTGCTAAAGGTAATAATAATTTACTTAAAAGTGATCTTTGTTTTTTATTCTTATCCTTCTTCTTATCTGCGCCTAATAATTCATTTGTTAATTCACTTTCTTCAAGTATTCTTTCTAATAAATTTGATGATGTTTCAAATTGTTTATCTGATTCTCGTTCTTCTTCAACAGCAGTTTCTTTACTATACCCAGCCGCTTTAGATGGTTCTTGGTCACCAAATAAATCTCTAGTCGCCCTTTGAGCCAAATCCTCTTTATCTCCTGCTGAAGATTTTCCTCCTAAAGCGCCAAGACCTGCACTTGCACCACCACCACCTTTAATGGAACTCTTTGCCCCTTTTCTACGTAATGTTCTTTTTAATCCTAATGATTTTCTTTCAGCGTCTTCTTCAGCTGTAATTGCTCTTTCTATTCTCTTACCAATAATAGGTACGTGTGTAAGACCTATTCTTCTAGCAAGTTTAAGTGGTTTTAATTCTTTTTTGAAATCTCTAAATGCCAATGACAATTTAGTTGAAAGGCCTAAAACTTTTCCCAATTGAGCATTTGTTTTACCTACGGTTTCTCTAATGTATATTATTTCTTCTTTTGTTAATACATCTTTTTTACGCAATCCTTCAAACTCTTTAATACTCTTTTCTGTAGTCTTTTGTTGTGTTTTAGCCTCATCAAAATCCATACCTTTTAATTGGTCAAGGTCTGAAATACTGTAATCAATAACAAAATTAATTACATCTTGTCGTATCTGAGCCTTGTCAAGCATTACCTGATTCTGATAACCAGCTGACTGTTCTAATTGTTGCTGATATTCTTGTAAAGAATCAGATATGGCAAACTTCGGATCAGACTCGTCCTTCTTTTGCCTTGTAAGAATCTTATTAAAATCCTCTGCTTTACCTTTACTAAAAATTTTTGATTGATCTACCATTTAATTTAACCAATTTGTTCTTCTTTTAATTCTTTTTTCTTCGGTGCTTTTTTAACTCCGCCACTATTAACATATAAACCAAACCAAGCAGCACCAGCACCAACAACTACTGATACAAAACCAGCCTGTGCGTTGTTAGGTTCAGGTAGTGCCATAAACCAATTCATAGTCATATAGAAAGCGTAGCAATATAATAACATCATTGCTCTTGGAACAAATCTCCAATTGGATAATACGTGTGGTATTTCATCTGTAAAGAATTCCCACACCATCTTAATGGTGTCTATTCCTGTTTTCTTTGCTTTTTCTAACATTTTTATAGTCCTCCTCTTTTTTGTTTATCTCTTATCTTTTCGTTTTCATCTCTAATATGTTGTATCAATAAATCAACATATATTTCCCTCTCCCACGGCAGCATTGATTCTAAATCACTTAAAGAGTATTTATGGTATTGCATTAAAGCAAAATTCGTCCTATAATAACTCTCTAGGTTTTCGTGTAAGAGGGTAACTGAAAAAAATCAGACGCTCCTTGTAATAACATTTTATGCTCTACACCAGATTTAGGATTCTTATACTTTATCGTATGAGATATGATAGGCAACTGCTCAAAATATGCTCTTATCTTTTTGAATTGAGGCATTGTAAGGTTTTCTATAAATTGGTCTAGTTCCTTTGGTTCAATGTCCTTCGTTTCAAATATTTCATCGCCATTATAAATCTGAGCAATGCAATCCTTCATTAAATTAACAGATAAATCTATTATAGTTTTTTTATTTGCCACTTCTCTTACTGTTGGTATTCTCATAATAACACCATAGTTTTCTGAAAACTTAACATTTGTGTCTATCTTTTTGTTAAGGTCTGGTTTAACATTATCAATATTAAATGTGTAATCAACAACCTGTGTTTCATCATCTGGACATTTCAATTTTAAATCTACAACTTCACCAATTGACTTTGATCTTATGTTTAACCATAACCATTCAAAATCATAAACTGGTAACTTTTGTACATCCACTTGTGTTATCATACAAGTCTGAACGGTACCAATCAGTGTGTCAATCATCTCCGATTCGTTATCGTTCTCAATCGCCATTAGTAAAACTTTTTCTTCTTTCACTAAAAACGGTCTATATTTTACCTTTACATTATTTGATAAAGTCAAATCATATTCAGGTATCTTCATTAATGGTATACTCATTATTTTTCACTCCTTTTTTTATAGTATTAAATTTCTAAAATCTGTGGCGTCTGGTAACCCTTTAGGAAATACCCTTCCGCCTGTTATTCTCCCGATAGGCAATCTATTCTTTATTGTATCAAATACTTGTCTACCAACTCTACCTATTTCGGCGCCTATACCGAATGGTAAATTGTCTAATAAACTTGTTTGTATTGGTGATAAATTATTTCGGTATTGTTCTCTATATTCCTTCCGATTTAAATCCCTTAAAGCAGTGGCTCCTTCGTGTCCTCCTAAATAACTCCATGCTGACGTGGCATAATTTCTATATGCAAACGTAACAGTAGTTTTCACAAGACCACCTTGGTCACCATAACTTAATGCCTGGGATGCAATTGTTTTTGGCCATACTTCATAAAATTGTACTTGATAAGCAGAATAGCCTGAACTATCACCTAAACTTTTTCTTACAGCGTCCCTATATTCTCCAACAGAGCTAAACTCTCCTGGGTCTAAATTTGCTAATGCAGCTGTAAATGTTTTAACTATAGGTGTAATTGTAATCATACACGGACCAGCATAATCATTATAATATCCTATATTGTGACTTATAGGATCAACCATCGCATTTTGCCATGCCTCAAAATATAATCTTTCATCAAAATGAACACCTGTATAATATGTTAATGACAGGTCATTGAATTGTACGTTTTTAGCAAACTTTCTACTAGGTCCATAATACTGCTCATTGGTATCATCTGTTACAGTTTTATCTGGTATGGATGCTTCACTGCAAAATAGATCCATTCTTAAATCCATATTTTTTTTAAGTATTGCCGCCAAGCTGCTGCTTGTATGCATTCTGTTAAAATCAGGCATTGCCTCTGGATTGAATGGCCACGTTGCTTTTCCTCCAAGATATCCTGTTCCTTTAGGTCCATCTATTGTGGCCATAAATTGGGTTGTTCTTGCTAAACCTCCTGATTGTGTAAGGCCTGATCTAAATCTATTATATACTGAATTGTTATTTGATGAAGAATTAATATAACCATATCGTTTATTGGTATCAGCTTTATCAAAAGCTGCTTTTGATGGTGGTATACCTAAACGTATATCAATATCGCCTACTCTTTTACCTATACTAATTAATGACATTAAATAAATCTCCTACTATCTGAATAAACTGTTGCTTCACTCGCCTTCTTAAACCTTTGTACAGGTAAGTAAATTGCAATAGCAGCCTCATCAGCATTAATTCTTAAAAATCCTGTTTGTACATATGAATACAGATACTTTTTTATTGTTGGTTTTACAATTTTAATTCTTCTTACATCATCATAACTAACTTCAAATTTTGTTCTACTATCGAATCTTCTATCTGTCGCTGTTGCTTGCATACGTTCTAATAGTCTAAACCTTAACAACGGTGGTAAATAGTGAAAATTCATACCCATAAACCCACCTTTAATAGGTTCTAACGGTAATACTAAAGGGAATATATCATAATAAGGTAATGTCTTTCTATATTTAGGATTATACCCAAATAAATTCAGTCTTCCTACACTAGGTCTTCCGTTAAGTTTGCCTGATCTAAACAATTGTCTAGCAGTTGTAGCGCTAGCTATTCTGTTTACTTGTTGTCTATACCAAGTACCAGACCTATCAGTGTCTCCTGCCTTTAATTTTATTGTATCAAATACGCTTGCCATAATACTATTTATGTTGTTAATAAATAGTTTTATGAAGAAGTTGAAGAATATAGACAAACGTCCTTATTCAGGTATATTCAAACCTTTTAACAAAAAGAAGTATAAAGGTAATGTTAACAACATTATTTATAGGTCTAGTTGGGAAAAACGTTTTATGATATATTGTGATAAGAACCCTAATGTAGTGGAATGGGGTAGTGAAGAAATTGTTATTTGGTATCGTTCAATTGATAATAAGCCACATAGATACTTTCCTGACTTCTATATGAAAGTAAAACTTCCTGATAAGACATTTAAAAAATTCATTGTTGAAATCAAACCTAAAAAACAAACACGTAGACCTAAAAAACCTCTACGTGAAAGTAGGGTTTATAAAAATGCGTTATTAACTTTTGAGAGAAATAAGAGAAAGTGGTCAACTGCAGCCGCTTGGGCTTTAAAACACAAAATGAGTTTTATTATTCTAACTGAAGACCACCTTAAAACGTTTTAGTTATATGAGTTGAGGAGGCCTCACCTCAAGCTACCCTACGGAATCTTACATCCTTTTCACCTACACTTCTAGGTCTCCCGACCATTGCATTCTATCGGCGCTACGGAGGCCAATTGGCTCATATAACTAAAACGTTTGTGATTTGTGTGGGAGGCATTGCTGCCTCCCATTGAGAAAGTGAGAGAGATAGATTAGGAATCGTCCTCAGCTAATTTACTAAAATACGATAGGTCATCGCTACCGTTGGACTTTTCCTCTTTCTCTACCGAGGTTCTGTTAGAAGACGTTGGTACGTCATTACTGACAGGTGGGAGGTCAATATCTTCCACAGACTCGGTACTTCTTGTTCCAGTAAGCACCCTATTCAGTTTCTCTTTGAGTTCGTCATAGGGTTTAAAGCTTGTTGGATCAACGAAGGGCTTTAGAGCATATTGAGATTTCCATATCTTGTCAATCTCATCATCGGTAGTTTTTACTTTACTGATTTGCTCAAATTCTGATTTATCATAATTCCAAAAGCCATCAACTTTTCTGATTTTTAGTTTAAAGTTTGCACCTTCCCAAAAATCAAATGGGTTTGTAGCCTTTTCATCTTCAAATGCTGGATTCATTGCTTCAGTAATCTTATCAAAAATCTTTTTACCAAATTTGTATAAGAATATTTTACCATCATTTTCAGGATGTTTTGGATCAGACACCACTAAAATATTAGAATAGTATTGTAACTTTCTTTTTCTTTTTCTAGCAATATCTTTATCTGATTCAACACCAGTATTCCAAAGTCTGGTATTTTCTTCACTAACTGGATCTTTTTTATTTAAAGTTGTTAATGAGTTCTCAATATACCATTGACCACCTGGTCCTTGGAAAGCGTGGTGCCAGACTCGTTGCCATGGCATATCTTCACCTTCTATTGCAGGTAAAAATCTGATTATAGCAAAACCGTTACCTGATTTATCAAGTTCTGGTTTCCATAACCTGTCATCTTGGTACTTGTTTTTCTTATCTGGTTGGTCTATTGTTTTTTCTAACTGTTTTGTTAGAGTATCAAAGTTTGACTTTGATTTCTTTAGGGCTTCTAATGCACTTGACATTGTATATATCTCCTTTGTATGTATTGTTGTATATATTTTTTGTAAATATAAGTGTAATTATAATATTATTTATAATAGTTTTACCTTCTATTTACGACCTTTATGGTAACATTATATCACCATTTACTCATTCTGTCAAGCAGTTGTGCCTGACTAATGTATTCTAAATTGACACCTTCTTGGTTTCTAAATCTATCTACTTTCTGATTAGTGGGTTTATTATCTAATTCTTTGTTTACCTTAAAAAAGTGTATTTTAGGGTTGTTTTCCATTAGTTCTCTCCACTGTATTTCCCAATTACCTGATGGTGTGGGTTCATATTCTGTAGTAACATAGTTATCTGTACTTTTGTATATGTTGTTAATTGTTTTTGTATCTGATATTAAGTCGTGGCCTATCATATAAATTTCACAAGGTTTTTCTCTCATTGTAGCAACATAACCACTTGAAGGACCTGTCGCCCAACCTTCATCTTCACCACCTTCACCACATTCTTTTATATCAAATGACTTGTCAGGTTCTTTTATCCAAGATATATAAATGTGAGCATTGTGTATATTTTTTGTTTCTCTCTTGCCAGTAGTAACTCTTGTTCCATATTCATCTTTGGCCTTCTTTAAAATAGTTACTGCACCTGATATGGTTGAACCGTGTGTAGCAAATTCAGCAGATTCACCTTTTTCATTCTGTCTAATAATATCAAAGTCTTTCATCTCCTTAAGGTCTTGTCCAGTAGCCATACCTTCAATAACATTATGATACATTGGTGTTGGTATCTTTGTCCACGCTCTAAAATAACAAGGTATCTTTTGACACATACCTGAATGGTAAATTTCGTGTATCATACCACCATCTACAGCACATATCACATCACATAGGTCAGGATAATCTCTATAGATAGCATTGCAACCATATATCTTACCAAACTTCTTTAGTTGTTTCAGGTCAAAACCTATTCTACTCTCACCATTGCCTATTAAAAATACTCTACTCATCATCCTCAAAAGAAAAGATATCCTCAAACGGTGGGCAAATATCTTTCGCTAAATTCTCTTTGCTCATATTTTGCCATTTATATAAGTCTGCCTTACCTATTGTTTGTATAAGATATGGCATATACTTAATAAAACCAAAATAACCTGCTGTTTCCCATTGGTGCATATTTTTAGGAAAACAAATACAATATGAAGTATCCCAACCTGCGTCTAACACTGCACCTGTAATTGTTTTTGCAATCATCCCTACTTCTATACTCCAACTTTCTCTTCCACTTGGTATAAATGATTCTTCACCCATTTCCCATCTCGTACCTGTTTTGATAGACATTTCTTGTGTAAATTTATTACCTGGCGCAACTCTTGGTGTAAATATTAATGTCCAAGGTGCTGATTTTACATGGAACAAATTAGGGTTTGCGTCATACTTATCTCCTACATCATTTGGAGGAAGGCCCGCCTTTTCTCCTACTTTATCGTCAAAATCTATTTTAGCGCCTTCACAAAGGTCATATAAAATCTTACTTCTATCTTCATTAGGTCCTAGTACATATGCTTTGTAAGGAAATGCTTTTTGTTTTGATGTTGCTAGTGGATATCCTATTCTTAATATATCCTCTACTTGTGATCTTGTAGGTATAATATCTTTTTTATAATGAACAACGTGAGCTCTTTTTTTAAATGTATCTGTTACTGTCATAATTTTACTCTTTCTATTGCCTTATGGCAATCGTTATCTGTTGTCTGCTTATGCAAGACAACTTTTCATATACCTATTTATCAATTTACTTTTTTAACTTGTTATATAAAAACTCTGCTATTTTTTCCTGTCCTTTAGCATTGAGATGGTCATCCCATTTTGATATACAAAGTTCTTCTCCTTTATAAACAGTACCATCGTTAACTTCTGCACCTTCTTTCCATTGAGTATTGTCTCCAAATACTTTACCTTCACCTTCAGGATAAAATATAACTTGATCTGCAACAGCACCTGGAATAGTACCGACCCTTGCTTTATAGATAAAATTATCTAAATTTATATAAGGTTCATATGTATTCATTAACTGTTTTAGTTTTACCCTATCTTTTTCTGCGTCTCCTGGATATTTGTAATGTTTAGGTGTGCCACCATTCTCTTGTGTTTGTCCATTTAACCAATTGAAGAAAAGATTAATCATTTGAAACTGTTTGTAAGGAATATTATATCTCTCACATAGTAGTTGCAAATTTATATAATGTCTTAAACTTTTTCTTACCCAACCAAACACATTTCCTTTATTATGTGGTATTTGGGTATGCCATCCAAATTCATCTTGGTAGTCCATTCTTTGGCATTGAGACCATCCTACCATAACTAAACCAATCTGCGGAGCAGCATTGACATACCGCCCTTTGCTGTTTTTTATTTTTAAAATTTCTTCTAATACAGAGGAGTAGATATATTCATTACCAAAACCACTTCTACCTAAATTAATACAATCCATATCTAATTTTTCTGCTATTATCTCTGGCCATTTTGGCCAAGAGCAATCTAATTCTGGATGATAATCAGATTTATAATGATTGTCTGTAAAACTGTCACCACCTGCTATTAATACTTTTCTAACACTCATTATATTCTTCTTTACAAAATTCAGGACATCCATCATCTGTACAATCATAGCCACCACATTGTGATAGTACCATTAAGAACAATACAGAAATTATTATATTTTTTATCATAAGGCTTTAATCCAATTAAAGTAATTCATTATTCCTGTTAAGATTATTGCTATACCAAAAGCATTTAAAAATATTAACGCTCTATCGTGCCATAACATACCAACTATAAACCACCCAACAAGGCCAACAAATTGTAAAAATAAATTATATGGATACATATCTGCACTTGCCATAACCATAGCACTTATTATAAACATAGATGAAGCCCATTTTATATACCAAGATATATCGCCTCTTGGTGTTACCTTATTTACATCAAACTTTTTCATTTTTTAACCTTTCTTTTGCTTTTCTTTCATCACGTTGTCTAAATGATTCTTTCATAGATTCATCTAATTCTTTTTGCTCTTTATCTGCTTGTTCTTTAAAATCTATAGGTTCTAATTCGTCTTGTAATTTTTCTGATTCAGTTTTCTTTCTAATCATCTTTTTGTTCTCTAGTTATTAGATTGGTAGGTTTGTCTATTGGCATACCACATCTATCAAACCATTTCTTATTAGCATAGTGTACAAATCCTAATGTACCGTCTGATAGTTTAATAGACCTTTTGTCAATCTTACCTGTATATGTAGTACCATCTTTTAATACAAGTCTTTGGTCTGATTTATGTAGACCTCCATATATTCTATCTATCGCTTTATATTTGGTATCAGTGCTGTATATTTTATTTGTTTCTGGAAGTATTACTTCTTCTCTTATCATACAAACACCTCTTTCATAATAAATTTACACTTTGTTAAGTTGAAGTTTATGAATGGTTTTAATTTGGCAATTTTAAATGATTTTTCAGGCCATATAACTGTTTCTGTAATTTTTTTATCCCAATCTTTGATAAACGCAAGTATTTTATCCAAGATGATGAGTGTTTGTATTGAGATTCGTCCTGAAAGTAGTAAGCGTAGCATTCTTGGATGTTGGCCATTATGTACGAGAAACATATCATTAAAAGAAATGCTATCATTAGCAATAACATCATTGACCAATAAACAATCATTTCTAAAATTATACGTAAATGATTGATTATACTTTTTCCACTTTGTATAATTAGTTTCTCCATCTGCTCTTACCAAGTTGCCTATCCATGTTTTAGAATTGTGAAAGAAATTACTCACAAAATATTCTAACATTTCTTCCTTGTTATATTTAGTAGTAAGTTTATGAAAGAAAAATCTGTCATTACGTTTTAAAAATGTGTTGAAGGATGAGTTGACTTTAGCATTATGAACAAAAAAATCATAAGACTTGGAAGTAAAGTGTAGTTTAATAGCCAAATATAATGTATATGCTTCATAACTATTCATATTATATAGGTAAAACTGCTGTGCTTGATTTTTCAACCAAGTTAAGTTTTTCTGCCTCTGCTTGTATCTTTTCTTTTAATTGTTTGTTGATGAGAGGACCTACAGACGCTGTATCAATATCATTATCTTTACAATATTCTAAAACAGCGTCCATATAAGGTATTCGTTTATCTTTGACTATGCTTTCAATAATCATAGCAAACTTTTTACTATTCATTAACATTATTCTACATCTGTTCTTACAATATGTTTTCTTAATGCTCTGACTAATTCTTCAATCTTATCAATGACAGCAATTAATGCTTTGTCTTTAATAAAATGTTGTTCTTCTTTTAACTTGTCATATTCTCTTAATGGGATAGTAACTGTTCTTCTGGAAGTCACCTCGTCTTCGTAAGTAGCAGCGTCAGCTGCGGCTTGGTCATCATTTATAAATGTACTCATATATTTTATATCCTCACTTCTTATTAATATATTATATCATATTAGAGATAAATGTCAAGCCTGTTTCTGTTGCAAGGTACAGGCAAACCCCGACTGCCTAAGCAGCCATACGATAACTTTCGTTGTCGTTTATAATTTAACAGTACGTTGTTAGCGATTTAACTCCAAATAGTTTTAGTAGCAGTCGAATCTAACTCACCCCCTTAAAGCACACACGTATGTGTTTTGAATTGGTGGAGGTGGTGGGAATCGCACCCACGTCCTCACTAGTTATTATCTATTCTTCAACGTCAAATTCCTTATATGCCAGTTCCTTTGGCTTTAGTTGATCTTTTAAATTGTACATCAAAACCAGAATACATTATACAAGACTCTTGCATATTTGGTGAAGTTACAACAGAAATTACTTTACTCATATCTTCCGTTATATACTCCTGAATCATAAATGCAGGTTCTCCACTTTCTTTACCGCCAACTCTTCCGACAGCAACATAAACTAAAATATAGTTTTTTGATTCTATAAAATCACTGACAGTTTGATACCTTCCACAAATAACTGGCATTTGCATCCAATATAAACCTTTAAATTGATATTCTTTTGGTGTTTCTGTTTCTGGTGTAATTGGTTGTTCCGTAGCATTCGCAATCTGCATTATAGCAAACATTAACACTACAGACACAAATATAGTCTTTAAAAATTTAATCATTTAAGTGTCCTTTCCATAGTGATAAAATTATCGGCCACTTTGTTAATGATGTTGCTTGGATTTTATCTTGGTTTAATCTTTAAGTATTTATAAAGATAGGACTAAAAGTTATTTCTCTCCAGAAAATCTTTTGTGTGTTTATAAAACAACTCTTGGTGTTCTTTTATTTTATCTGTACCGTGTATCCACTCTTGTACAAATCCGTCTTCACAAGCTGCTAAAATAACAGTTTGTTCTATTTTTTTATCAGGAAATAGTTCTTCAAACATTTTAGCATATGCTGATGTCTGTAAGAAGTTACCATAATTATAATCTGCGTCCCTTCTCTTTGTAGAGGTCTTAAAATCAACTACAGATAACTTACCTTTATATTCTGCAATACAATCTACCTGACCTGCTACACCTATCTCTTTTGAATATAGGTATTCTTCTAAACAATGTATGTTATCTAGTCTAGCAAGATAAGGTTTCATAATTCTAAAAAGACCTAATGGTGCTACAGCAGTTATGCCTACAGATTTTTTATCTTCGTTTCTTAAATGGTTCTCTATGAGAGTGTGGGTAGTTTTACCTCTATTTGTAGCGGTAACGGAAATATACTTGGCCATCTTCTCGCCAACAGCAGTTCTCCATGCGTCTAATATTTTTTTCTTTTCGGGTAATTGTCCTAATATTGAGGTAACAGAAGGCATATTAACACCGTCAATAGTATAATATCTTATACCATCTTGGTTCTTACCTTTAACACCTAAAGATTTAGGCAATACATCTTCATTCAATTTTATATAACTAAAAGCCATAATATACCTTCCTTAATTTTATATAACAATTATATCACACTATTTCAAGCGTGTCAAGCTGTCAATGTCTTGTTTCTGCCAATAGATCATTAATTTCTTCTTTCGTTCAGTTGGCTTTGGGTTTTGCGTGGACCCTATATGAGTATTCCTCATAACAAGTCTTGCCACTTTCATTTCTATATGCTCTTAAAAACTGTTTTCTATTATCATCTTTGTTTTTATAAGAACAATGTACCCAACCACTATTAGGTTCTTCTGGTTTCCAGTACTCTAAAATAAGTTGGTCATAATCTAAATTCTTATCAATGTAGTGTGCTAATTCCTGATTAGACACTCCAAAGATTTCAAAGTCAGCGGCTTGCCCTTTGGCGTGCTGTGAGTTTGTTGATGACCCTATTGCCACACATAATTGTGGACTTCTAAATCCACTTGATACCGTAACTGGTGTAGCATATTCATCACGGACTGGTTGTAGTATATTTTCACACAACCTTTGTAGACCAGTAATCTGGTCTTCGTTAGGGTTATTATTAATACCCTTACGTTCAGCTGTTTGACTTGTAGTTAACTCTTTAAGGCTGAAGTTTTTGCTTAATTTCATTTAATTTATCCTTTGCTTTTAACTTTATTTTTTTTAGGGTTCTTATATCAAACCACGTTCCGTATGTTCTATCGTTTCTTCTTTTGCCTTCTATTTCATTCACAGCTCGTTTTAATTCTTTATGATGAGCTTTTTGTTCTAACATATATTACCCCCTTGTTAGTTTTAACAATTTATCCATTTGTGCCTTAATAATTGGACCTCTATTAGGCCAATGTATATAAGGTTCATTGGATTTTGAAAGATTATATAAAAATGGTAATACAATCTTCTCAATCTCTTTAAATCTGTTTAATGTATCAGCGTCCTGTATTTCTTTATTAACACTATCTTTTTCTGCTACTATCTGCATAACCTCGTTCATCATACTTTTAATATCAGAAACATCGGATTTAACTTTAGCGATTTCTAAATTAGAATCTTCAACTAGTTTTGGATCAATACTTGATGTTGTTTCGTCTTTTGGTTTTGAGGTTACAGGAGTAAAACCATAATCAATATCTGTATCAAATTCTCTCATAAAATCAGGAATGTCTTTTGCCATTATTTTTTCTCCTTGTCTTTATTATTGGTGCCGTCTGGTGCGTGTACTTTTATGCTCTTACAAACCGCTTCTAAACCTTCATCTAATACTCTACTAACCTTACAATCATAGCCTGTTATCTTGGATAGGGCATAATCGTTGGTTGTAGGCATATCATTTGCGGCTAAAGCAATATCGGCTCCTGTTTTTGTAAATGTTATCGTTTTATAGGTTTCATATGTACTGGCACTTGTACCAACAAACGCTGGTAAACTACCACAACCCGACAATAATAGACCAACCATAGCTATGGGCAGGACTCTCTTGTTTTTTAAGCAGGAAAATTCCTGCCCTATGAGATTGTACAATGAGCGGATTGACCTACTTGACTCTGGTATACGACCGTTGCGTTTCAGTTGCTCGCTCTGTACTATATCTCTATTATTTAGTTTTATCACGTTGCCTAGCCTTATGCTTTGTAATTGCTTGTTCTGTTTTAACTTCTTTTATTGATTTTTTTCTATGTTCTTGTGCAAACGCACTTTGTGGATGTGCTTCTGCAATTTTAGATTGTACTTCTTTCCAACCTTGGTCATTTTTATAACTTATTCCACTCACACCACCAACAATATTCATTTTTGTTATTACCTGTCTGATAGATTTTCTTCTTTTTAAATAATCTTCCATTTCAGCAATACTCATCATCTCGGTAAATTGTTTACCTGTCTTTTTATTTTCAAATGTATAAACTGGCATTTTTATTCAAGCTTCTTTGGTTTTTCATCTGGATCCCATTCCAACCATTTTGGTTTTCCACCTGGACAATGTATATAAGTTCCATCACCAGCATAGAATTTGGATATATGCTCTCTTTTCCAAATGTCGGATTTGCAAGTATCACAATTACAAAATTTACAAACTTCAACCTGGTTTGCATCCATTAATTCTGGAATCAAAGCTAAAGTTAAAGCATTGCCACAATGGGATACTCTCCTACAATTTTTACAATGTACATCTCCTTTTTTTAAAAGGGTGTGTATATTTGCTTTATCTTCAGCCATCTTATTTTATTACCACTATATCCATAGGGTCCCTATAATTTTGTTTTTCTCTATTATATTGTTGTTCACTTAAATAATGGACTCCTTTTTTACGGCCACCTTTGTTTCTATGTATCCGTCTAGGAGTCCTATTAGTTCTCATATTCTTTTTAGATGTCATTTAGCGTTTTAATAATCTCTTTATTGTCTGCTATGATTTTCAATTCTTTAGCAACTGTTTCAACTGAATCCATATGCGTTGCAACACCAACTGGATTATTTAAAAATACATCCAAGTTTGCTTTTGCTCTTGCAATATTACCTTCAGCGTGTTTTCTTACTGCGTCTAATATTTTCTGTTTCATTGTACTATTTCATCTCCTGTTTTTACTTTAGGTCTTGGTTTATCACAAACTGAACAATCACATTTCTTACACTCACAATTATAGCAAGTTTCTGGACAATGTGCTTCACATTTGCAATTCTTACAAGGTTCCATATTATTTAAGTTCTGCTGTACCTCCAGCATCCTCTAATTTCTTTTTAATTTCTTCAGCACGTTCTTTATCAATTTCTTCTTCTACTGGTTTAGGTAATGCTTCAACAAAGTTTTTTGCCTCCATTAAACCTAATCCTAATACATCTTTAACTACTTTTAATACATTAATTTTTTTATCACCAAAACTTGTTAGTATAACAGTAGCAGTATCCTTCTCTACTGAAACTGCAGCTGTCTGTGGAGCTGCTTGTTGTAAATTACTTGCCTGAATACCCCATTTTTCTTCCATAAGTTTCCCCATATCTGCGGCTTCTTGCATAGTTAAACTTCCTATTTGTTCTATTAATGCTTCAATCTTTTCACTCATAAATTTAATGTCAACCTTGCTTCTTCACTCATCATTTCTTTAGTAAATGGTGGTGTATGTGTTAATACTACTTTAACTTTTCCAATATCTTTCACTCGTTCTACTGCTTTCTTAATATTTT
>VTLG01012685.1_pt1 | contig 170147 bp, 222 predicted proteins | sample 4694571 | NCBI WGS metagenome assembly VTLG01 (sample SAMN12604809, study PRJNA352737) | marine metagenome | biome: ENVO:00000447; feature: ENVO:00000209|ENVO:00000569|ENVO:01000036; material: ENVO:00002151; isolation source: viral sequences binned using virsorter ... | reverse complement strand
AGCAGCTTATGAAACTCAACAATGTGGTTTAGATCCATTATATAGTGAGAACTGTACAGGATACGCAGCAGCTACTTTCTTATTAGAGTGTCAACGAGATCCTTTGTATGATAGACAATGTGATGGTTACTTTGAGGAGTTAGCATATCAAGAATCATTAGAAGATATGATGAACACAGATAGCCAAGGAGATATGTATGGGTATGATGATGGCTTAGACGAATATGGACAAGACGAAGACTCTATGTTTGGATATGATGACTTTGGTAACGCTTATACAGAAGACGATATGTGGTACGATGCAGAATATGATGAATACTTAGATCCTAATGATCCTTGTTATCAAAACGCTTGTGAGAACTTTTCAGATGCCGATTGGTACGCACTAGATGTAGAACAGTTTGGACAAGAGCAAGTAGATGAGTGGTATGGAGCAGAACCAGAGTTTGATGAAGGTGGATTTTTAGATTTCTCAGAACCAGGTTCAGAAGAGGCATTTCTTGTAGCGCTAGATGCTAACATGGAACAATATGATCTAGAAGAGATGATGCGTGAAGAAGAACAGTATATGATGGAAGAAGAAATATTTGCAATGGAAGAAATATTCATTCTTGAAGAAGAAGGTGGTTTAGAAATAATGCGTGAAGAAGAATGGATGCCAGTAGATGAGTTTATAGAAGAGTTTAGTGAAGAAGACTTTATAGAAGCATTAGAAGACTATGAGCGAGAGGATTTAGAAGAGTTTGTTGAGGAAATGGAAGAGATATTTGAAGAAGAGATAAATTTAGAAGTATTAGAAGAACTAATCGACGATGAAGCATTCGAAGAACTAATAGACACAGAAGAATTAGAAGAACTACTTAATGAAGAGCCTGAGGAGTTATTTGAAGAAGAGGAAATGATAGAAGAAGAAGAAATAGAGTTAGATAGAGAAGTGGATGAAATAACACCTGATGAAGTAGAAGCCTCAGAACCAGAACAAAGAAAACCTTCTCGTGCTAGTAGAGTTATTGCTAAACTAAGAAACGAACTAGGTAAAGAGGCAGCAGCAGTTGTAAGTCAACAAGTATCTAGTGGTAGTGGCTCTAGTAGTTCAGGTTCTTCAGGTGTTACATATAACGGTGGTAGTCAAGGCAGTACAGGGACTCTTGTAAGTAGTGATACATCAGGAGATAGTTTCCAATTAGATCAACAAGAACAAGCAACAGGACAAGTAAGTATAGATGTAGGACAAACAGATGTTGGTGGTCCTGCAGTTAGCGCTTTTGAAGTAGCAGAACAACAACAAGATCAACAAGTAGCACAATCGGAGTTTACATTCGAGGCAGGTGGAGATTCTTTTGGAGGCGGTAGTGCAGAGTTTGAGAATACATTTAACGATGCCATTGGTACAGGACAAAGTATAGGACAGTTTTTAAGTAATGAGGCTCCTAACTTTACTAAGTTTGATGTAGCACCTCCAACAGTATCAGAACAAAGAACAACAAAAGCTGTAGAGAATCTAGCAGAAAGACTAGGTGAAGAGGCAGCAATGGAAAATTTACAAGCACAATTAGAACAAGGTGAAGATGGTGAAACACCCAACCAAACAATAGCTGTTGCTGTAATAGGTTATAAGGCAGGATTTAGCGCTTATACAGGAATGGAACAATTAACAGATCAACCAGATTGGTATCAAGTAAAAGCATTATACACCAATGCTAAAATTGACGATAACAAGTATAGTATGTACATGATGGCTGGCAAATCAGATTTAAAAATGCAAGAAATGATATTATCACAATATAAGGAGTAAGACATGGCAGAAGTAGAATATAAAGGTATTAAAGTAGGCGGAAGTAAACTCCTACTAATACTTCCTTTAATAGGAACTCTAATAGGAGGCCTTTGGGGAGGTTTTGAACTCTATAATCGTCTATTGATAGCAGAACAGAAGCTACAAGCGCTTAATCCAGCAACCATAGAAAACGAAATAGTAAGACTAACTGAACTTACTGATGTTATTAAGGATAACTTACAAGGAGAAATCTCAGACGCAGCAGACTTGGCTCGTAGAGTAGATGCTACTACTGCTGAGACACAGAGGCAAATCCGTAACGATGTCTATGAGATGGAAAGAGAAATGCAGAAGCGTTTTAGAGAAATGGATGCTGACATTAGAAAGAATAAAGATGAGTTAGAAGAGAAGATCCAAACTATACTTGAAAATCCTCTAAACGACGTCGAATAGAGCTTTCATCATTACATAGATAACTAGTAACATACCAATTAAACCACGATCTTTGTTTCTCAACATCAAACCAAGATAAATCATTTATTGCTGGTATAAGTTCATGTTCATGATATATTTGTTTTACAGAATGTCTGTAAGGTGGAGCCATATGTGTAATAATGGGAACATCATACATAAAGGGTTCTAGATTATAAACAGAGTCGTCCATTATACAGACTTTTGTTTTAGGTAGTATATCGTGTAGTGATTCTGAATTCCAATAACACTTTACATGGCCTTCGAACTGTTTAAATAATGTTTCCATGTTTTGTTTTTTAGTTTTATCCACATTACCATCACTATCTAAAGTTATCTCGGGTTCAAACTTAACAACAACCTTTTGATCGTATGCTAATAGATTATTAACTATGTTGGCAAATCGTGTCCATGTGTTGCTCCAGTTTATATCACCTGCGTTCATTATTAGTAATACATGATCCTTAGGACAATCTATAACAACATCACTATCACTACCTTTATTTAAATGTTTATTATTGTAGTGATTAATCTTGCTCTTCTTAATGTTATTAACAAGACTATCAATATCAGTATCTCTAATATCAGGATATGTAGGTTCTTGATATGTTTGCTCTAAATGAGGCCACACACCAACAGAGTCTATAGAAAAATATCCTGGTATTGGACCTTGTAGTCCTACATACAATCCTCTCTGAGGTGTTACTGATTTATTGCAATTAGTATAGATAACAACATCAGGTGTTCGTCCCATGCCATTACCAAAATCAGGACCACGCCACATAAGTTCATTATCTTTTGTAAGTATATAACCTCGGCGAGAAAACTCTTTTGCTATCATGTTCATGATAGGTGCCCATGTACTATTGTAATTAACTTTAGAATGACTGCTGAAATGGCATATCATGATTTCATTCCCCTTGCATTAGGATCTATACTAAACATTTTCTTTTCTGCTTTATATTGTTCTTGCCATGTGTAATCATATCGTGTAGATTTACTTGGTATTACATTTAAATTCTTATCAGCAAATCCTATTGCTGTTATATTATCACATTTTTTAATTATATCATCTAGTGCTTGCCAAGAGACGTCTGGAAACAATTCTAAAGCAGGTGTACCCATGATTGCATCACCTGCACCTACTCTAGGATCGTTGTAGTCTAGTCCTCTATCTTCTAACCATTTAACAAAGCCTGATTGTTTATCATGTGAATATAAACTATATTCAGTACCTGGACCTGTAAGACATATCTGTACCTCACCTGTCATAAGACAATGTTGTGATATATTACCATCATCAATATATTCATCTCCATCTTCAAACACCTCTCTAAGTGTTTTACCTAGTTGAGAGTAGTAAGGCACTAGTGAGCCCCACTTTATTCCTTGGTTTTGCCAATCATTGATGTGTTTGTCTTCGTAATCATATACTATCTTTTGTTTGCGTTGAACACCGTCCCAAGAGAAAGTATTGAAACTAAGTCCTGTCCAACCAAAGCTTTCTTCAGGAGATGTTACACCTATTACATACAGTTCTATTTCATGACATGCGTTATTAAGACAATGTGTAGCCCAACGCATTTGATTATCCATATGATCTTTATACCAATCACTCATACTCCAGGTTTGGCCTATAAGCTTCTCGAAATGATGATGTAGTTGGTTAAAGTCATCACGAAACACCTCTTCGTCCCAAACACGCTCGGGTGTAAAGTGTTGTGTTATAAGAGGATACTCAACGAGTCGTGTATTAAGTATATTAATAGCATCGTTAAGTTCATCACATATATGCTGTATACTACGACTCCATTGCTGTTCCTTTGTATTAGGAAACCCTCTATTCATATATCTTTTATCTAGAGGTGCGTAGTTTGTGTGATTATTATCGCCTATGTAATTAGATAATAAAGTCTTCTTCCAGAACTTTGATATATGCTTGTTATTAACATTCCAGTACATTGTGAATGTGTTATCACCATCGGCATATTCAACGAAGAACCGTTCATCATCTAATGAAAACATTTAGTCTTCTTTTAATGTAGTAATCGTTACAGGCGGTCCATCTTCAGGCCAACCATTAAACAAATCTCCCTGTTTAACATCCGTTTTCTGAAAATCAAATTCTACTTCTCTAAGAGTTATTGTATCAGTACTGTATGCTCCAGAGACTAGTGCATTATCTATAGCCCATATATCATCTAAATGTCTATCCTGTCCTCCTAGAGGTTTTATATCACTAGAGGTAACGGTTACTAGATCGTCAGCGGAGATACCATTAAAGGAATCTACGGTTACGGTTTCTTTAATACCATTCTCGTAATTGGATAGATCAATAGTTACTTTAGACTTTTCTTCTTTAGACATTAGTTTCTCCTTTCTGTCTTGGAGCAACGCAGTTAGCCCTGCTCCTGGAATATCGCCATAAACTCCCATTAGTATAGTAATCCATAGGCCACACACCATAACTCTAACAAGAGCATATAGATGGCCTCATAGGCTAAAATACTGCTTAATAATAGAAAAGGGAGAATAACGATACCATAATCGTTTATAAGTTTTTTAAACATAATTGTGATATCTCATTGTTTGCTTGGTTAGATTCCAAGGCTCCTTACAAGAAGGATCATTACCGCACTCGCAGATTATATCATCTGTTATAGCTAGATTAGAGTAATGATTCGCTGGATAATTCATATTATCATAGTAGTGATGAGGAATAGGATACTTCCATGCTCCATACATCGCTAAGCCTGTAATTAACACGAGTAAACATATAGTGCCTACTAGCATTAACTGTTCATATTGTTTTGTAGTAGGTACGAGCCCCAATCTCTTAAGGTCCTTAATAATATTGTATTTCTTCTTAGCCATAATATCCCATTGTAAGTAACATTTATTTATACATGTAGAGCCTATTACTCTATATACTATGGTCTATTATACGGTACTAATAACAATAATACAAGTGTATAAAGGACCAATCAGGCCAATCTTTATATGGTATCGTTTTTTCGCAGATTTCAAAATAAACTATTTTTGACTACTTTTTTGCCCGTGTTTTTTTGCCCAAGAAATCTGGTAAGAAATTAAGATAGGGCTATATACCTCTCTAGTGGCCTACCCTGCCTCAGAATTCCATAGCTCACCTCAGATGTCAAGCATTATTTTGATTATTTAGATAGCACGAAGGCCAGCGTCTAGCTAGCCTCTCTCACCACGCACAGGGGCTAACTAAATGTCAACCCCTTTTTGTGTTTTTAGTTAACTATATTTAAAACTGCCATTGCTACTATTAACTACTTCTTTTCGTGCTTCACTTAAACTAATTGTTTCGTCTTCTTCATCTCTTAACTCCCACAAATAGTTTGTGCAAAACTTAATACACTCTTCTTCGTCGCCAAATACTATATTATCTGTGCTACCGTGTGTAAAATGTGTGCCGTCAAAACTTAAACAATAATCCATTACCTCATACTCTTTTCCTTCTTCTTCTGCTATGTGTAACATTTTTTGTATGTTAACTGTAATAGTATCAAAATCCGTGCTTTCCTCAATGTAAACATACATTGTTTCAAATCCGTCTGCTAGTTTGTTTTGTAAAGTTTGTAAATTTAACATATTGTATAACCCTTTTTGTTTACTGTTACTGTGTATATTACTATACACTAAACCAAAATGCAACCTTTTTTACTAACTAAATTCCTTTAGTAATCAACAAGTTATAATTCTTTTTCCCACCCACACTCTATTAGTTCTTCGTGTGTTGTGTGTGTAAACTCGTCCCAGTCTACATACATATATTCAGTTAATGTATATACACTTCCGTTCTCTAAAGTAACTCTCGCCACCTTTTCGTTATTCTCGTTAATACTTTCGCCACCACTTACTATTTTCATTACACTTCCTCACTATTATATAAACCACTATGTGTATCGTATCTTAATATATTAACTGCCTCGTCAATATACTTTGTATTGTCTAAGTCGTTAAGTGTATGTTCTGCTATAAAGTTTAACAATTCCAATCTGTAGTTTGTATCGTTAATCTCAATTTGTTCATCTTTCATGTAAATTACAATTTCATTTAACATATTTGTTTCCTTTTTTATTTAATTAATATACACATTATACTAAATACATAACTAAATGTAAAATAATCATTTGTTATATAGTCGCCATGCCTGTTATTACTTTTTGTTATATACAAAAATTAGTATATACCCGTCTGCGTACATGTATCTCATAATACCTTCGTCTGTTATCTCCCAACTTGTGTCATAGTCTCTGTGTTTAAGTTCCTCATGCCAATTCTCTTTTGTTGTTTGTGCAAAACAATCATCCACATGTCCCATAAAGTACTTACCCTGTAAATCCGCTATGTTAAACTCATATTGTAATTGTTCGTGTATGTTTATTCCACATACAGTTTCGTCTAACATTTCAACACCACCTGTTAATGTGTCCTCGTCGTGCCACCAATTGTCTATCATTTCCTGCAACACTTCTGCCTCAGTCATCTCTATTTGTTTAACTCCACCTCTACCTTCACATTTATTAACTAACATATTTTCTCCTTTTTTATTTAACATACAAGTATTATAACAAACACAAGCGACAATTACTGTCGCTAACAGTTTTTATATTAGTAACTCGTTATTGTATATAAAATTTAACTGTGTATATTTACATTTACTGTCGCTATAGTCTAACTCATAAATGTTTATAACTTGTATTAAAAGCGCTAAGTAGTACATAATTTTTCCTATTTTGTTATTATGTGTATATTATAACAAAGGCTAGCGACAATTATCGTCGCTCTCACACCTAATAAAAAGGTTGACAAATGGTCCTAAAGATGCTATCATATAGACATAATAAAGGAACGATAAGAATATGAGCCATTTTAGTACAGATATAATAGCCGACCAAGCCATAGACCATGTCGCGAATATGCCTATAGCCAAAGTCCGAGACCAGTTAACCAGCCACAATGTCAACCACTTCATTCTAACCGACGATGTTGCCATAGACAAGTTAATTGATATAGTTTTTGATCAGCTCGTGGACCGCCCAGGACCATGTGGCTAGAAACTGCTTGTAAAGGTTTTTTAGCACCTTAGATAACGCCCCCGCACCAAATCCGCTTGTAAAGGTTTTTTAGAGCCTTAGATTTCCTGTTGCCCCTATTTTCCCTTGTAAAGATTTATTCCGCACCAGCCGGCCAGAGGGAGCGGTGTGGTGGTTGGTCCTCTAGTGTCGGGGTAGGGGACCGTTCCAGGGGGGTTGACAAGTGGTTCGAGATGTGCTAAGCCCTCTGTATATCTTTTGGGTGAATAGCTCTGGTACTCTGAGGGCTTGACATTCGTTCGGCGTCTGGTTAGATCTACCATATTTGAGGGGTGGCGTAGTCTACCTATTCAAGTATAGAAGTGTGTGTAGATGTGTGTTAAAGTGTGTTAGGGAGGGGGTGTGGTGGCAAATACACGCGCTAAGGGGTGTATATACGGACGGGTGTGTAGTGGTGGCCAGCTACTCGTTAAAAGGGTCTCGGTCTTTACTATATGAAGACTTATCACGATTTCCGCCCTGTTCTTCACTAGCTCTGCCTATAGAAGTTCCTTTGAGTATTGTTTGTCGTGATGTAAATATCTTATCTGTATGGCTTTGTGGTATGTCTTTATTAATAGGCTCTAATTCCTCTTGTAATTTTTCACTTTCACTCATGATATTATCTATGTCTCCGAATGTCTCTAATACAGATGAAATTGGTTCTTTATTAATCTTTTCAATAGCAGATGTTATAGAAGTTTGAGGATGTCTCTTCTCGCTGTATGTGATATTACCTTCATCAAGCAGTTCTCTCATTTTCTCTATTATCATTTCCTTTGTTGGTTCTGGATAGTCACAGTTTGTAAATAGTATATCTGTAGCGTGAACAGTTATTTCTACTAATGGACTTTTATCTTTATGCTCTGACATCATACATCCTATCTACAAAATTCTCTGCCACATCTTCAGCCCATGATTCGGAATGATCATAACATTCTCTTGTCTCTACCTTTGCCCACGACTCGTTATCCTTATTCTTGTCTCCATAGCGTACAAATAGATCAACGCTCCAGCCCTTTTGTGTATAATTAACCTTAGCTTTTCTATCATCTCTTTGGTAGGTGTGATGTTCGCCTAGTGCTATGTTTATGTTCATCCGCGTGCTTACTCCGTAATGCTTATATTAATACTGATACGAGTAGAGTAATTTCTAATAGTATCGTAGTTTATTTATATCTGTTATACTCTAATCGTCTTGTAAACGGTTAAGTGCTTTTTTATTAATGATACGGCGCTTTGCTATATCGTCTTTCGTATTCATGACAGGATAGTTCTCTATTTCGTCCATTGTTCTGCCACAACCAATACAAATATCCTCTTGGCCATTGTCTTCTATTAGGCATACTCCTATGCACGGACTTTGTGGTATCATTTGCCTAGTTTTTTCCTTTTATACTCTTCTATTATTTCTATGTGCGTGTTAATTAGTCTCGCACCTAATGGCTCTATCTCATTAAATGTTTTCTTCATATCCTCTAGAGTATAATGTCCGCCTGTGAGATATCTGTGATAATAAAATATGCCTGGCGCTAGTTGATTCATCTCTACAGGATCTGATGCTATATCTGAGAATAGTTTCCAGGCCTCCCAGACATTCATAGTTTCGTGTTCCCAATTTGCCACACCATTAGCGTTCATATAAAATTCTACTATCTCTTTATGCTTGTCAGGGATCTCATTAATATCATAGCCTAACTCCTCATGAGTTCTCTTTATAAAGATACCTGATGTCCACGCTGTTCTATCAAACTCTGAAGGATTAGTTGCCATTGCGTTCATCTCGCCATCAGCTACCATTAATGGTGCATAACTATAAGACTGTCCAGGCATATTCTCCATTACCCAATTCTTACCGTCGATAAATGTCTCGCGTGTCTCATAGGGCAAGCCAACTATCATTGATATCGTACATCTGAATGCTCCCTTTGCCTCGAACCAATCCTTTACTTTCAATAGACCTTCTTTTAATCGTTCAGGCTTCATGCCTTTGCCTACATACTTTGCTGCTTTGTGATTGAAACTTTCAAGCCCATAGAACTGACTCCACAATCCCATATCCCAAATGTCTTCCCAAGTTTCAGGATTAGCGACTAATAGATCTGCTCGTATATATCCTGCCAAATGTACTTTAAATGGTAATGATCTAATCACATCAGCAATCTTCTTTAGCTTCTCTGGACTATCGTTAATTGTCTCATCTGATATTGTATAAGTTCTTATGCCCCAGCGTTCGTAATTATCAAGTAACTCCTCTCGTAAACTATCTCCACATCGTGAATGATCGCCCTTAACTCCTAGCACTGTAAACGAACAGAACTTGCATGAGAATATGCACCCGCGGCCTAATTCAATCGTTGGTATTTCATCAGATCTCATATAGTCTCGATCCTGATATTTAATACAGGCTTGAGGCATAGGCCATGCTGGATAATCTTTTCTACATTGTACTATATTTCTCTCGGCACCCCAGAATGTTTCTCGATGAATTTTGATGTCGTTTGGCTCTCCTTTGATGTATTTTAGGAGCTCTAATATGCCATATTCTGCAAAACCTCCCACATAATAGTCTAGGGGATATGCTAGGGTAGCTGAAATATTCTGAGAGCCACCAATGAAGGTTAATTGAGGATATAATGATTTAATGTGTGCTAAGTTTGTAACAATTTCTGTTACTTTGTCCTGGTTCTTTTTGCCTGCGCCTCCTAATGGAAACATTGCTGAGAGTCCTACAAATATTGTCTCGTCTGTTACTCGCTGTTCAAATAGTTCTACAAGTTCATCTCTTGTCCATGCAGGCCAAAAGTCTATGACTTCTACATCATAGTCATGCTCTCGTAACCAAGTAGCAATTCTGTGTCCACCAGCAGTTCTTTTTATACTCGGCCAAAAGGCCGGCTTATCTGCTTCATCTTGTGAACTGATTTGGTTTCGTGTTTCACTGGTGTCTTCCCTTTCAAGAATACCACCCAATATTATGCCGTGCATCTATATCTCGTTTAGTTGTCCTCGCATGAGAAGTTCTCGCCATTGAGGTAGTTCTAGCTTCATCTTATCGTTCTTAATCTTCTCATAAGCTGCCATCTCCTCTCTAATATCAAAGAACAATGATGTCTCCACTGCTGGAGGTTCAGGCACTTGCCATTCAAATAAGTATTTATTCAATTCTTCGAAAGGGATATAGAAATCGAATTGTGCGTTGACTACTGTTCCTAAGTGTGGCCTGAGATGTGTAGAGTAAAACATATTGTCTCTCTTACGAACTACATCGTGCATACTCATGCCATGTAGGAATGTGCCGTGTTTGTGCTGTTGTACAGGATCTCGTAAAACTAGAATATGAGTGTGATTTACATATTCTTCTGTTATAGTTTTCCAATGGTAGGGTTTTACGAATGCCAGCATAGTCTGTGTGCCTACATTCTTAAAAAAGGGTTCAAAAGGTTCAATACCCACAGGACCGTGGGAGTATATTGTTATGTTCTTTGTCTCTAAATAGGTGGTAAGAACAGAATCACTTGTATATCTTTCAGGAGCGCTGTTCATCGTCCTCGTCAAATTTCTCTACGATCTTTTCAAGTACTGCTCTGTTATAATTTAAAGGATCAATGAATTCTATATTCTCACCAAAGAAGTGCATAAGAGTCATGCCTCGTTTGTCGGCCTTTGACTTACAAAAGTCTATCATTTTGCCTGTACCATCTTTGAAACCTATTCTATAAGAAGTGTACATGCCTCCTATCATGACTGTAATAAATGCTAATTGCCAACCAAATTCTATCATTTGCCTATATCCTTTACATTGCTTTTGCCTATAACCTGGTAAGCACCTTTGTTATATGCTGGTGCAACAGTATAGCCTGAACTGATTTGTTGTTTCTCCATATCCCATGTATGATTCTTTGTGCCTTTGCCGTCAGCAACACTCTTGCCCATAGGCATAGAAGGATACTTTTTCATGTGTTCCTTATGTGCCTCGAGAACAGCATTGGGTTGGACTTTCATTGGTTTGCCTGTGTTTTTGCTTACACGCTTGGTTGTAGGATTGTTCTTCTTGTAGTTCTTTCTCTTCCTACCTGACATATCGTAGCGTAAGGAGCCACCCATATTCATCATACCCATATTCTCTCCAATAAGTTTCGTATTAAAAATAATAGTCCTACACCGTTGAGTAGAACTAATGCTCTATCTTTCCAGATGATAGACACCCAGAGCCATAGTGCTACACCACATACAGATAGAACTAAGTCTATCAGTTCAAAACCAACGACACCTCTCATAGACATCGCTGATAATATTAATAACGATGCTACCCATTTTACATACCAGTCAATGGTATATTTGGGAGTAGCAGACTTCTGAATTCTAGTTGAGTTTTCTAGCTCTTCTTGCGAGATCTCTCTCAGTTTCTTTTCTTTCAACATAATTGTATATCTCTTCCCAATTCCTAACTACCTTAACTCTTTCATCTGCATCATAGTTTAAGTTATGGCCATGTTCCATAAGTAGTGAGTCAAATCCTGCATCGGCACCTACCTCTGCATTAATATATTTATCCTCTACCCAGATGCTACCTTCATATTTATTAGCAAGTTGTAATAATATCTCGTCTTTGTCGTCACCACAACCTAAGTAATGGTATTCAACAAAAGTATCGTTACCAAATAGTTTCTTAAGATTACATGTTCTAAGTTTCTGTGCACTCTCATCATTAGACAAGCTCGTTACTGCTACAAACCTGTAACCTAATTTCTCTGCTAACAGTTTAATATAATATTGAGAGTCTCTAAGTGGTGGTAAGAATCCCATACTCGCTGAGCTATTGAATATCTCTACCTGTCTCTTAGCATTCTCGTCTGTCATCTCATACTGCTTAGCCACACTATATAAATTATTATTTTTTAACTCATGTCCGTGTGTTGACATCCAAGTGTGAAATCCGTATTCCCAGTCGAGACATACGCCATCACAGTCAGTTAAAATTATCTTATTTTTGTTTATCATACTTGTATTATGCACTCTTTAGGACCTTTTGTCAAGCGATTTTACTGCCTTTATCGTGTAATTGGTGTGTTCTTTTATGTACTTATGAGCGAGCTTTGACTGCATTTTCCATGCCTCTAGCTCCCATGGATAACATCTGCCATCCTTATGTTCCTTGCCAAACCAAAAACTCTTAGGGAATTTCTCTGTCAGTTCCTTACGACAATATTGTTTTACATGTACCATCTCATGGCATGTGGTTAGAATAAGATCGTATAGGTTTTGTTTGTTGTCTATGTCAATGTAGAATTCATTAGTATCTACATGTAGGCATTGTCCCATGATGTTTTGTGTCTTCTCATAGTTGCCTAGGTGTACTTCTATATCTAATGTTCTATGGAGAGGGAGCATTTCATCTACACAAAAAGACATAACATCTAAAACTCTCTGCCTTTGTGTTTTAAAGCCCCCTGTAACATTTATAATATTACATGGGTGCATAAGCTATATTCCAGACTGAAATTGTTTGTCTAAGTTCTCATATGAAAGAGCATGTTCTAGTTTACTGCCCATGTTGTCTTCACATAATGCTGAGACTAGTGCTGCTAATTCTTGAGCAGACATTCTACGGATAGCTTCTGCTATTTGTTTTGGGTCTGGCTTAAGACCTGTTTCCGCCGTTTCTTTCAAACTCATATATTAGCTCCTCGCCAGTTAGTTGTTTCGAACCGTTCATCCAAATAACTTCTTTTGTTTTAACAATAGTTCTTTGGATTCTACCGTCGTTGTATTGAATGTCCATTACAGGACTTAGGTCTGTATCCTGTGGCCTGTCATCATACCACATAGATTTCAACTGATGTGCATGTATACATTTCACACCATTAGCCCACTTCTCAGCGTCTAATTTAACTTTTTGTCTGTATACTGATTCCATATATTGTGTCATATAACCTCACTTTTTATATTATGTTTACTATTATGCACTCTGTTGAAGTAAAAGTCAAGATTAAATAGTGGTTTTGGTCCTATGAAACAAGTATAACGATTCCCGTTACGCTTGAGACATGGACCAGAACCTGCTGGATTAGTCTTCTGATTTAACCAATGTCCAGATGCCATAAGCCAATGCTGGCCAAGCTAATAATTTAACTATGGGTGCTGCCACGAGTATTAATAATGAAACCCCTATGATGGTAATACCATCCCATGATGTTCTCTCTTTTAATCGAGACTTTATAATATCTAGCATAATTGCCTCCTATAGATTATTTTTTCTGTCTTGGATCTCTCCTCGACGGGTTTTAGCTGCTTTGGTTATTTCCATAAGAGCCTTCCTAGCTCTAGCTGCTGATGCTTTAACATTGTTATTTTCAAAGTTCTCAGACTCTGATAGGTAAGTGTTAAAGGCTTCTACGATTGCGTCATGTGTCGCCATAATATTCTCCTATATTATTATTAGTCGGTTTCCCTTGGGATAATGCTCCATCTACCAAACAGTACGACTGAATAGTATGAAGCGTATGCTTTCCAGTTAGCAATAGGTGGAGAAGACTCCAACATTGCCTCAAGAAATACTTTGTCTGCTACTTTCTTAGCTTTAGCTGAAACATCTTTGGATTCTTGTGTTTCATTAGAGCCTCCAGATCCTACATGATAGCCATTAGCCTCTCTGTATTCCCTGATAGCAGAATATAATGCATCGTGTATTACTGCTGATCTAGCAATATCGAACGGTGCAATGATGTTCCAGGCAATTCTAGGTACTGAAGCTAGGTCTGTCTTGAAACCTTTCTTTGCTGTGATTTTGCCTGCTTTTGTTACTTTAGCGCCTACTTGTTTAAGTATAGCACTATCGCTCTCGGACAGTTTATCACTATCAAAGATTAAACTAGAGTCTAATGTCCACCTTTTAGGCGGTTCAAATTTAGCATCTAGTAGTTTATTAAACTTACTCATGATATCTCCTTTTATATAAGTCCTATTCTTATTTATAAATAATAGAAACATTAGGTTGACATTTGGTGCCCTAAAGTGCATACTGTTAACAAATAGGAGAAATACATGGCAACATTAGATAGAGCTACATTACGGAAAAACGGTGAATATCGTAAGAAACTACTGGAAAAGGCTAAGTCTGTTACATCTAAATTAGAATTAGAAGATGGTGGTAAGGTATCTTTACATGGAGGCAGTCTAAGTTATAAAGTTGGCAATGTTGATACAGTAAAGCCTCTCTCACAAATAACTAGCGAGTCTGTTTTTAAAACTTATTTAGATCAAGGCAAAGGACATAAGTATGTTCTCAAAGATGGTACAGATTTACCTTTAGGTAAACTACAAAAGACAGAGGAGTTTAAAGGTAGTGATGGTGGTGTATATCCTACTAAGTTTAACAGGGGCGGTGTTAATGAGGGAGTTACAGGAGCTGCTATATACCTTAGGTTTATAAACAAAGACAGACAGAATATAACCGAGAACCAGCTATATAATTTTATAATGGGAGAAATGAAAGACGAAGGACATGAAGGTAAAATCTGGGGTCCTGGAGACAACAAAGGATTAGATAGCGCACAAAGATCTGGTTGGCCTGGTAAAGAAGCATTGAAAGATGATATATGGTGGGAGTATGGATTGAAAAAGATAGACGCTGACGCATTATATGATCCTGACTTATGGGATTTTTGGAAAGGTAAAGCTGTTCCTAAATATAATAATAAGCCTAGTGGTGGTAACATGATAACAGGTGCTCTTAATTTTGTTAACCAAAGAGGAGGCACAAGTACTAGAGCATGGGCAGATTCAATGTATAACAATGGTGTATATAATGAGGTTAAAATAAATGCTGAAGGTGAAACAGGACAATCTGAAACAAAAGTAGACATAAGAGTAACTGCTAACAATCACCATGGTGTAGATGAAACTGTAGATATAATGAGAATATCTGCTAAGTTTGGAGGCGTTGGACAGTTTGGACAGATGTCTGAAACCAACATCTGGGAGAGTACAGCAAAAGTTATGGAAGAATGGTTTGGTATTAAGAATCCTAAATATACTAAAAAGAATTGGAAGAGTAATATGGTAACTAAAGACAATTGGTCTGATGCTGCTGCTGCCATGAGAAGTATGTGGGCTGCAGAGTGTGGTGTAACATATAGTAAGGAAACTAGAGAAGCAACCAATACAGGTAATAATAAACTAACTAACGCACTATCTACAAAGGACGGTGCTAAAAACTTTAAAGACACATTATGGAAACATTTATCCCAAGGTAAAGATTCTAAAGCAATAGAGATGGGTGTCGTACTTGTTGATAATAATAAAGGAGACTCACACATCTATAACTTGGATGCTTTAAAATTAGATGAGGTGTTTGCCGATGGTTTATCTGTTACATTTAAAGTAAACAAAGCTAGAAACTTTACTGATGGTGATGAAGACTTATGTTCTATGATTATAACAATGAAAGATCCTGACAACAAAAATAAACATCTGGAACTAATAGCTATTCGTGTTAAAAGAGGCGAGGAAAAAGTATCAGGCCCATTTTATAGAACTATATTCGAGAAAAAGGTAGGACTTACAAAAGCAATATCAAGAGGATCTAACATAGACGATCCTGCTTTAGATGATAGTAAATTAAAAGCTCTAGGTATTAGTACATAATGTCCAAAGCTTCGTTATTCTTTCTATTTAATCACAAAGGCAGTCTATATATCGTAGACAACAATCATGTACAAGATGTTCCAAAGCCTCGTGAACTGATAAGAAGGTTCTCTACTATTGAACAAATAAGAGAGCATGCACTACATCTAGGATTACCTATTGTAAACGATACAGCTCGAGAAAGAACTAAACATCACACACCTGAAGGCCTGGAAAGAATAAGACAGGCTAAGTTAGGTGAGAATCATCCAGCAGTAAAGAATGGTAGGAGCCCAGAGTTTAGAGAGAAAGTATCTAAGACTATGACTAATACTCGAGGCGGTGAGAACAATCCAATGTATGGCAGGAGCCACAGTAAAGATACTCGTATAAAAATGTCTTATGCTTCTAACTTTAAGGTTAAGCGTCGTTGGTGTGTATCACCTGAAGGTGTAACTACTACGATACCAGTAACTGAACCGTTACCTGAAGGATATCAGTGGGGTAGGTTTTATGATAAGTATAAACCTGATACTATTTCTTTGCCGTCTTCCGAGGAGCCTTCTTCTTAGGCTTTACATATTCTGTAATACCCAAATCACCTAGAATAGCTTCTAGTTTAGGATATAGTTTTAGTAATTGCTTATCCTTAACTGCTGTTAAGAACTCTGCTTCTTTGTGGTGTACGCCTTCAATAATAGACATCCAATTCATCTCACGCTTCCATGGTGGCAAGTTTGCCATATTAGATGAAGGATCTGTAAATTGCTTAATCCTTCTAAACTCTAATGTAAGAGTAGACTCACCCATGTCATCAGGTATGTCGTCTTTAATTTTAGTTTCTTTAGGCATTCCCTCAGGTAAATCCCACTCTACAGGTTCAGCACCCACGCCCCATCTTGTAAAAGGAACAATAGTCTGATTCTTACTTGCTATTGTTTTAAGTCTCTCAACCTGATCCTTTTTAGGCGCTTCAAATACCCAATCAAAAGCTTCGTTAACTTGTCTAAACTTTGTTGGTTCCATCTTATTCTCCTTGTTTAAAATTCATCAATGACTTCAACCATTGTTCTCATATTATGTTTAACAAAATAGTCTAATAAGGCTGTTTTGTCCTTATTTGTTTGATTCGTATAACTATGTATAATACTTTCTTTAATGTCTTCTGGTGTTTTGGACAAATCTATTAGTAGTCGATTACGGTTCCAGCCATGTGCTGTTTCACCTGTAACAAATTCTTCTGGTTGTTGTAGTTTCCATTCAGCTAATAGTTTCTTACGAACAGGACTTTGCCTAATACCATCTACAAATACATTATCTCCTGATAGCATATTAGGTATGCCATCTCCTTTATCACCTGTAATAATATGTTCCATGAGATATTGTTCAGGAGTTTCCTGTAACTTAACCCACTTCTTCTGTGCTGGTGCCCATTGCTTTACATTAGGAAACTTTTGTAACTGTTTAAAGTCATGATCTCCTGATATAATTAGGAAAGGCTCTGGTGTTATTTCATCTTCAAATAAAGGCCCAGGCTCTCCTATTGTCTGACTATATTCTGCTAATGTTCCTATTACATCATCAGCCTCAGCACCATCTACATCTATTAAAGGATAAGGAAATACTTCTGACAATTCATCTCTAACCATATTAAGAGAATCAAATATCACACCCCAGTCTAAATTAGATGCTTCCCTTGTACTCTTCCTACCTGCTTTGTATTGAGGAAAGACTTGCCTACGCCAATAATGTCTGTTATCACATGCTATAACCACACCACCAAACTCTTCTCTATGTTTTTTATTATAGGATCTAATAGTGTTGAGTATCATATGTCTGAGTAAAGGTAAGTTTACATCTACATCTGAACGATTGCGTATCTCTGCCATAAAAGCACCAATTGCCACCTGATTATAATCTATGACTATCATGTTATTGTACCTTTAGAATTAGCATGTTAGGATTAATACGAGTCTTAACTTTCATTTGTTTGCCTCTTATCTTTCCTACTGTATCATGTAGTGCGTTCTTAGACTTCTTCATTATTACTGGAAGCTGTTCCTCTGGCTTACGCAAAGTCTTTTCATATGATAGTCCATCATCATAGCCTGTAACAGATGTGCCTTTAACACCTAGTCCACCATCACCCTTAGACTTATATAGCCCTAGTCTACGGCGTTTAACATCATATACCCACACCTCGGTACTACCTAGGATGTCTACAGGGTTAATAGATGCTATATTAAAGTCCTTATCTGCTTTTAAATGCCTCAATCGTGCTACTATCTTGCGAGGATCTTGTGGCTTCTTACGCCTTACAGTTTTCTTAGATGCTGTGTATGTATCAATAGACTGTAAGCCTTCATCGAAGTATGCCATAATCTTTCTTAAGTTAGGTGTATTGATATGACTATAACCTTCTACCAGTTGTTCGTCCCAATCACTTCTACCACCTTTAATCTTACGAACTCTTACAAGTTCATCAAATTCATCCTTAAGTTTAGACATTTCACTACGAGCCTCAGCTAACTCTGAAGGTATCATTATTATTTGTCTAAGTAAACTTTCTACAGAACCAGCTTTTTTACCCACGGTTAGATGATCTAACATCTCATCAAATGCTGATAGGAAGTCAGATAATTGTGTTCTAATTATCTTAGGTTTGATTACAACAACCTTTTTAGCTTCTTTCTTTTCAGCTATAGCTTCGTTACCTTTCTCAATAAGCTCTGATAGTTTATTATCAATCCATTTTTTACACCTAACAGGCATCCAACCTGTCTTGTTCTGAAAGAAAGCATACTGGCCTATTGTTAGATATCGCCAGTCAGGACATCCTAGTACAGATGTCTGAGACTGTTTATCCCAACCAGAGTGTTTCTTAACCCACTCTCGAAACTCTTTGTAAGTTTCTTTGTTTGCTATTTCCTGGTGTATCCAGTATTGCGTGTCTTGAAAGGCTTTTTGTCGCTCTTCCTCTTTCTCAATTAGGCTGAGTGCAGCCCAATTAGGCTCAGCCAATAAGTACTGAGTTCGTTGTTTTCGTTTTGCCATGAAAGGACTCCTTTATTAATCATACTACTAATTATAAGCGCAGTACAACCTAGAGTCAAGACTCTATAGGACCATTATTGTCTAATAAATGATGATGGGTGTTCTGGATCTGTTGTTTGATCACCCAAAAACTTAAAACCGATGACATTTTCATATCTCATTGAACGCCAGCCGTTTTTCTCAATATCAAATACTGTTAATATACCTGGCTTAGCCTGGCTTGCTGGTTCAGTATTACCTGATTCTGGTAAAACACTTGGGTTCAGTGTGCAGTACATATCTCTTAAACTTCCATCTACTTTTTGGAAATGGAACTTACCATTGCCTGTTTTAAGTAGATCCTCTACACTCTTTCTCCATTCATCGTTGTTTCTATCTGGGTGAAACTCTGTAATATTAGGCATCTTTCTTCCTCTTTTTATCAATTAACCATTGTAAATCTATTTCTTTTTTAGGGTCCATGGCAGACTCTTTACCATACTTGTCTGATACCCATGACTCCAACTCTTTAGGTATTTCCTGGCTCTTTACCATATCCTCTGTCATTGTACCATCAGGTGGCAATTCCATATCAATATGTAAAGCGTCAGTTACACCCACTTTATCATCTAAACCAAAGTCTGGTGGAGGTGCTGTTGTATGTGCAGCCCATGAGCCTTCCTCTGGTTTATCTGCTGGTGTTAGTTCTTCAACAAAGTCTACCTCTGGTGCTGACATTGCTGTTATCCTTCCACCCATTCTTTCCTTAAAACTTAAATTAGCTGCTATAACTAATATAATAGCTAAAGGATCAAATACAAATATAAGTAGCATTATAACAATTTGTACGGCAGAATCAACCGCTGCTGTACCATTCTCGCCATAAATCAGTTGTGCAATATATTTAACTGGTCCTACTTCATTATCTAACTCTCTAACGATGGCTCTCTTCTCAAATAAATCCTCGTTATAATCCTCTATAACTAAATACACCTCATCTATCTGTGCTTGTAGGCTATCCACTTGATCGTCTCTGCCTACTTGTGCATTACTTTCGTTATCTCTCAGCCTGTTTATTTCAGCATTGGCACCATCTATTGTTTCTTGTGTATCTGCTCTGTATTGAGATATTTGGTTACGATAACCGGCAATTTGTGTCTCTGCATAATCTCGTAACTCTTTCATCTTAAGATCTATAGCATCTCTTTCTACCTTTTGTTCCTGTCTTACTTCTAAACCCTTTGCCACATTATCTGTACGACTAAAGGCATTTCCAGTAGTACCTTGGCTTGTATAAGATGCTATTATAGCGTCTAAACCGTCTAGTTTTGACTGTTCTATCGCCAAATCTGACTCTAAAGAGGCTCTAATCTTATCAATTTGTTCTTCGGCGTATGTTATATCGCCTTGGATTCTATCCCATGCAGTATCTCGTATTTCTTCCTGTTGTCGAATAGAATCTGTAACATCTAATGTACCGCCATCATCTATTCTTTGTATCCTTTCTTCTAAAGATAATATTTTGCCTTGCTCTCTTGCTACTAATTGCTCTATTCTACTTACTTGTGCACCAGCGTCTCCTGCCGTAGCTGCTTGGTCCATATGTGCTTTACTTAGGAATCCAAATATACCTATAGATGTGATTAAGGATAGAACGACTACTGCTAATATCATGTATGTTTTCATCATGAACTGTATTCGTTCCCAATACTGATATACCCATGATGCTGTTACAAGTTTTGCTATTTCTAACACTATACCCATTGCAAGTATGGACATAGGCAGAGCAGAAAATATTGCTATAAGTCCTACAATAGAAAAGTATGCAGCTACTGCTGATACTGCCAGTGCAGAGAATAGAGTCATAACTATAAATGATAAATTACTTTGCTTAACCATTTGGCCTCCATTCGATAGGTTCGAAATCTTTTAGGAAACTACTCCTTATTCTAACATGCAACATATCATTAACACACCTATCGTCGTGTCGTTGTTGCCATTGTAATAAAAACTCCTGCATTTTTGCAGGTGCTCTAGTTTTATATTCTACTATAACCTCTTTCCTCAATTCGTCTACTGACTCCTTAACTATGGTTGAGCTACCATAATACTTATCAAATTGTTTATCTGTCTTACAAGAATAACCTATGTAATATCTGCCATCAGGAAAATATGTACAATATACTCTATGCTTCTTAGGTTCTTTCTTTTTCCTAGCCATCTATGTATTTATACTACAATAGATTGAATTAAACTCATCATGGTAAACATCATCAGCATAGCAAATGCTACTACTAATGTAGGTAAAACCGCGTTCATAAACAGCGGATATTTTTTTAAAAGTTTTTCAATGTCCATATGTTATACAAAATCTACTATAATCCTTTGGTCCTTTACAAGGATCTGAGTCAGGGATTATTGATATTAAAATTATAAAACCAGTTATTGCTGAGACTATTAGTGCTATCTTCTGTATTATATTAATGGTTTCGCCCTCCATCAAAGACACATACAAAATATAAACCTAAATGTCCTGTATTATGTACCTGATGAAAGACACCATCCTCTATAAGAATAGCATCACCTGCCTCGATTGGAAATCTATCATCATCTATAGTCATTTCACCTTTGCCTTTTATGAAGAGATATATTTCTTCTTGGCCTTCATGTTTATGTCCTGATGTCTCTTTATTAGCATTTAAAAATGTGCTACTAAGTACCAGGTTCTTTAAGTGTGTATTATCTTTGACAGTATATACATCACTATCTTTTACAATCTCACCACCTATATCATTGATTGTTTGCTTTATACTCGTCTGAGTCTTCAAAGTCTTCAATGTGTAACTCCTCTTCTAATTCTAGCTCTTCGCCACAGAAGGGACAAAATTTTATTTGATAGAAGGTGTGTTCTTGCTCATGTTCAATATGAGCAGTCCCTTCACAATGAACACATTCTATATATTTTCTAGGCACTACTAGCCTCTCCCCAGACATCACCCCAGTCTCCTTTTAAAGCTCCTCGAGCATAGTCTGTTGATCTATTTTCAAAAAAGTTTGTATGAGTAGGAGCATTAATCATCTCTTCTACCCACAATAATGGATTTCTTTTAACCTTAAAGATACCTCGCATACCCATACTTATAAGCCTTCTATCAGCAATATATCTAATGTATTGTTTAACATCTTGTGGTTTTAAGTTCTCCATATCGCCCATGGAGAATGCTAGATCAATAAACTTCTCTTCTAGTTCTACCATTTTCTCTGCGATATCATATATCTCTTTTTTAAGTTTATCATTCCATAACGCTTTGTTCTCATTAATATAGGTTTTAAATAGTTTAATCATAGACTCTGCGTGCATTGTTTCATCTACGATAGACCATGTAATAATTTGTCCCATACCTTTCATCTTACCATGTCGTGGGAAGTTTAATAACATAATAAAAGATGAGAATAACTGCATACCTTCTGTAAATGCTGAGAAGGCAGCTATATTTGTAGCAACAGACTCTGGTGTTCCGTTAGCTGCTGACAATTCCATGAAGTAATCATGTTTGTCTGCCATTGTTTGATATTCTAAAAACTCACTATAAGTAGACTCTGGCATACCTAATGTTTCTATTAAATGTGCATAGGCAGCAACATGTAATGCTTCCCTAGCAGCAAATCCTGATAACATCATGCGAACTTCTGGTTGAGGAAAATAAGGTAGATAGTTATTAATATAGCCTCCAGCTACATCTATATCTCCTTGTACAAAGAATCTAAATATGTTTGTAAGGAATGCTTTCTCAGGATCAGTACACTTTTCCTTCCAATCCTTTGCATCCTCTGCCATTGGTACTTCTGTATGCAACCAATGTGATTGCTCGTGTTTTAGCCATGCCTCATACGCCCATGGATAATTAAATGGTTTGAAATAATCTCTTTCGTCTGTTAATTTAAGTTTTGCCACCATGTCTTTCCTCTTAGTTTGTTCCTTTGTCTACTAGTCCTGCCTCAGCAAAACCCCATTCCCTTTCTTTACACCAAAAACATTCCCCACACCTGCCTCTTATAAGCTCAACGCAACTATGAGATATTTCCATTACCTCATCTAATATTCCTAGTTCATTTGCAAAGTTAATTAAATCTGTCTTAGTTAAATCTGCAAAAGGTTGCCTTATAATATCACTTACAGGTCTGCCTTTGTAAATAAAATCACTATCCCTAGATAAATTTCTAGGTCCGGGTACATGATATGAACATAATGTCTCATAATTAGGTGGATACTCATTCACTCCTGTGTAAACATAACCAGCTAGACCTAAGTCCATTATCTCTTTTATACCATCAATTAATTGCCTTGCTACCTCTTCACCTTGATAATCTTTTTTACTCCAGTTAACACCTTTAGAATTTATTACAACAGGGTGGAGAGTTTTATCACCATATCTTTTAGCACTCCACTCTAACATTCTAATAGCGTATGTTAATGCTCCATCATTTTTAGGTACAGTAAAAGGAATAATCTTTTGATTCCTTTCTTTACAAATACCATACAGATAATGCCACAGCACAGTGCTATCAAAGCCTCCTGATACTACAACACCTATTACACCTTTAGGAACTCCTGCTCCATCTATATTATACATCTCTCCACTCTTTTTCAATCTTTCTTGCCAAATATCTCATTGTCTCTGGTCCTGGATGTACTCCGTCTGAGGCATGATCCTTCCACCTAAGTTGATATACATCATCAAAAAATTTATTCTTTATAAAAGCTGTCCATTCAAAATATTTAATATCCTTACACATAATTCTCATAGCACTTTTAATATCGTAAGTTTGTCCTAATATTGTTTTCCTACATTCAGACAAAAATTGGATAGCTCCTGCTTGATCTTTAGTATATTCCTTAGACCAATGCCCAATAGACTCAACTATATTATCATCCTCTCTTGTATGTGCTATTCGCCATGGGCTGGAGTAACCTACTATTACACCCCAAGGCAAACCATATTTTGTTACAACATTTGTAAACTTTTTAAATATATGTCCATTACCTTCAGCAGGATAGGCAAAATTATTTACAGGCCTATCGAAAGATAATATTTCATGTAAAGAGTCTCCTGTGTTAAGGTATTGTCCGTAACTTGTAGAGTCTCCAAATATTGCTATACTTTCCTTCCATTCTGTATAATCTATTTCGTGAGGGCTAAAATGGATACCATTCTGATCGTCCATTGTATTATATATAGGTTGCTCAAGTATATCTATATGATTTCTATCATTCGCTACTTTATTAGGAGCGTCTGAATACTTAATCCTATCGGGCCCCCAATTTCTTATCCCTCGCATGCCAAACATTCCCCATCTGCAATAGCCGTCATATCAAGTTCTTGTATAATTTCTCTTTCAATTCGTTTAGAAACTTTGTCTGCTTTACCTAACTTCTCTGAACGACAATAATATAATGTCTTAACACCTGACTTCCATGCTAGGAAATGTACTGCGTGCAAATAAGATATATGTGTATCTGGCCTAAAGAATAGATTTAAACTTTGTGCCTGATCTACATACATCTGTCTGTCTGCTGCGTGTTCAATTAACCATCGTTGATCTATTTCCATAGATGTTTTAAAAACTTGTCTTTGTTCATCTGTTAATTGTGTAATGTGTTGTACTGAACCATCATTACTTATAATCGAGGACCAAACCTCGTCGTAATTTGTTCTAGGATGTTTCTCACAATACTCTATAATAAGCGCATCTAAGAATTTATTCTTGTTAAGATACGCTCCACTAAGAGTGTCTTGCCTATAAGCATTAGCTCTCCAAGGCTCAATAGAAGGCGAAGTGTTACCCATAATAATACTACTGGAAGCGTTAGGAGCGATAGCCATAAGATGACTAAAACGGTTGCCTGTCCCTTTAGCATCTGGAGCTTCTCCTCTATCCTTTCCAAGGGATAAGTTTGCCTCATCTAATTTACTCCTTATATGTCTAAACATTCTAAGGTTAGCACCTTTGGCTTCATTACTCTCCCAAGCCAAATTGTTCTTCTGAAGGTAGGCATGGAAACCAAGAGCACCTACTCCAATACTCCGTTCTTGCTTTGCTGAGTATTTAGCTCTTCCTACTTCATCAGGTGCGTTCTCTATAAAGAATGATAGCACATTATCTAGCATTTCTGCTACGTCTTTTAAAAATAGTGGCTGTCTACTCCAAGCGTCGTAATATTCTAGATTAACTGATGATAGACAACACACCGCTGTTCGTTGTTCGTTAGTGGGCAATATAATTTCAGAGCACAAATTACTCTGATTAATTCTTAATCCTAAATCCTTTTGGAATTGTTTCATTTCTCGATTACTTGTATCGATATAATGAATATAAGGTTCTCCTGTTTCCATTCTTAATTCTAGTATCTTTTGCCATAGTTCTTTAGCTGATACTGTATCCTTAATTAGCCCTGAGTTAGGATCTACTAAGTTCCAGCCATCATCTGCATCTGGATCTGTCATACATCTTTCAATAACTTGCATAAAATTATCTGTAATGTTTATGCCGTGATGTAGATTGAGGCATCTCATATTAGGATCGCCTGTTGGCTTCCTCATTTCGAGGAACATTAGAACATCTGGATGACTAATATCAAGGTAAGTAGCATAGCTACCCCGTCTAGTGCGCCCTTGACGGTACGCGAGGCACGAGGCATCGTAAGTCTTAAGATGAGGCATAACCCCAGTAGACTTATCGTCGCTTGACCTAATACCAAACCCAATGCCGACACCACCGCCAAGCATGCTAAGCCAGTTTGTTTCTGATAAGTTTTCAACTAAACCCTCCGCTGTGTCATCTATATAATTTAGAAAGCATGATATAGGCATGCCTCTTTTGGACCTTCCAAAAGATAAAATAGGTGTTGAATATGATAGCCAGTGCTTACTGCTATACTCATATAGTCTTTGTGCGTGTTCTGGATTAGAACTGAATTTAGAACTAACAAAAGCGAATCTTTCTTGAGGACTTCCCTCCTCTTCTTTCATGTAACTTTCTTTTAATCTTTGAATGCCGAGAGAATCAAATAATTTATCTCTGTCCAAATCAACCGTAATACCGTGATACTCCGCCTTTGCCATTACTTGTCCTTTTTATTTAACTGTTCTTTTAACTGATTATTTTCGTAATTTAAGGCGCTTATTCTCTTAAATGCTGTTTGGAGTTGTTCCTGCAAGTCTCTAATATTTCTTAAGTGCATATCTCTTTCGTTAGTTGGGTTATCTAGACTCATCAACATTTTCTCCAGGTTCTAAACTTTAATTCTGCCTCTAAATTTTGGAATGTATTATAATTTATAATTTCTTCAACATCTAGATTTCCTATTACCATGTCATTAATATCCTTTTCTGTAACAGAATCCGGCCATATAACTACTCGGTGGCCTTCTTTAATTTTGTTGTGTAAGATCTTACAAATCGCTTTGTTTCTAGGCTCATTATCCACAATAATTATTGGATTATCTAAACCTAAATCTTGTATTTTGTTAAATGAAGAACCTGCTGCTGCTATACAGTTATCTAAAAATAAACTGTCCAACGGTCCTTCTACTATTTTAACTGGTGTATCATTACTTATACAATCTAGGCCGAAAATTGTAGGAGATTCTTCATTTATTTTTACCATAATATATCTTAAAGGATTATTACCATAGTCCCTTAATGTAAGGCCTGTTAATTTACCAGTTCGAGAGAAGAATGGGATAGCAAGACGAGGCTCGTTTGTTGTAATCCTATCTTTATATTTAGGAGCTAACTGATGTATCTTTGAGATGTCTTCTATATGATATAGTCTATCCCATTTCTCTCTAGGGATTTTTCTTTTCTTACAATAGTCCACAGCTATATGATTAGAATCACTTAGTTCACATTGTTCATATATTTTATCAACTCTATCCATAAGCTGGTCTATTAAAGATTCCCTACCAAACTCAGGTTGTGAGAACATACCTGAGAAGTCTGGTTCTGTGTTGGCTCGAGGAGCAGTTACACCTGCTTTATATCTTTCAAGCACATATTGTTTATGTAGCATAGGATCAGTACCTTCTAATAATCCACCAAAAGTCTTACCTGCACCACAGTTGTGGCATTTATAGAACATGTCGTTCTTCTTTTTATATAGGTATCCTCGAGCCTTAGACTTTTTAGTACTACTGTCGCCACAGATAGGGCAACGGAAATTAAATAAGTAATCATCCTTCCGTTTGAATCTATCAAACCGATGGGAAACCATCATGATATATTTCAAATCAATGTGTAACATAGTCGTAATTATACGACCTTGTTAAGTATATATCAAGTAGTTTATGTACCGTTTGGTAAAATTAATTTGCTAGCATGGACACGATTTTGCCCATATTTGGTACTACTGCTGAAATGGCAATTAATACCCCTATAAGTATCCATCTCCATTGTTCCAACTTAGATATCCTTTCCTCTAAGTGTTCCTGTTCTCTGTTCACATCTTTACGCAATTCATTAATAGCTGCTAAAATTTTATCTTCTGAATTTTTTAAATTTTCTGACATGCGATTGTGTTGCTCCAGGTTTTCTCGGGTAGAAGTAGATATTCTGCTATGTAGCTCCTTTACTGCTGCCTCTGATTCTCTTCTTCTTTCCAAGTTAATCTTCTCGTTAGTTTCTAATCGTTCCTCGTGAACGGCTAGGATAGCACTAATATTAGCGCTTGCATTACCAATTTTTTCTATAGCATCATCTAGCTTTCCGAATAAATGCCCTATGGCAGCAACATCAGCTTTAATTGTTGCTATTTCTCTGTCATATTTACTTGCTGTTGGCATTCTTCTTCTTCTTTTTTCTTCTGTTCATTGGCATAAACACAGGATCTCTTCCTGGTTCTCCTTGAGGACCAACACCTATACCAGCTACTGCTCCTCCAGCTACTCCGTTCATTTCTTCCATATAGTTTTTTAATGATAACACATTAGATTCCAAAAGTCTAGCCTGCTGCTGTACCGTTTCGTCTTCCATGTGTAACTCTAAAAGAACTGCCACATCTAATTCATCATCTGTTTCTTCATATTCTCTTAATAATGCCATAGCAGCTGCAAATGATAACAGCCTACGAGCATTCATATCAGAAGATCTTGTTAAGGATTTTTGAACTTTAAATACAAATCTATTAAGTAATGTATAAGCATTTCTTTCTGCTGTAGTAGAAGGGTTCTTGAGTTTTTTGCCGTCGGCGTCTATAATTCCTAATTGGAATGCTTTAGACTTTTGAATAGGTGTACTTAGTAATTTAAGTAACCTAATTCCTACGACTGCATCTAACGCTCTACTCATTAAATTTTCCTTAATATAGTTATAAGTTCATTATTTAGTGGCGTATGAACACCTTTATTTAATTTTAATCCTTGTGTACTTACTTCTTCTAATGGCATTCTATTTAAGAACACCAGGTAAGTTTTTAAATTAGACCAATATTTTTCTTCTAATTTATAGAACAACATCTCTGTCGTTCCCTTACCAAAAACATTATATAGAAGTATTAAGTGATTTATAATAAGCCTTTCATTTGGCTCGCCTGTCTTTTCATATCTATTTAACAAGCGTTTTAAATATTTAAATCTCTTTAAATCATCTTCTAATTCCGCCATCCCTGTACATGAAGGATTTTGGTAATTTTTTATAGCAAAGATCAAAAAGTTATCATCATTAAGTTCAATCATAGTTTAAGTCACTGTTGCACTTCCTCCAATGAAGAACCACTTACTAAGTCCAGTATCATATAACATAGTGGCACTTTCGCCAGCTGCATCTAAACTTATTGTTTGTGCCACATTAGCTCCTGATACTTGGATTGTGTGGCCTCCACTATTGGAAGACATGATTATAATAATTATTTGGCCGTCTAATCCTGCTCCTATAGAACAAGTACCACCGCCCGATGGATCATTAATATATGTAACATTATAGTCTGTGCTAATAGCACCTGCTGCTGTTATTGTATTATGATCTCCAATTTGAATGGAGTTAGTAAACTGTACAGGAGTAGATACATTCCCGAACAAATTTGCTACGGTTATTTGTTTAGAGACTGAACTCTGAACCAAATATGCTGTGTCTGTTGCAGCAGCTGTTGTAGCTGCCGTTAACTCTGAAAGTTTACTATCTGCCATTACTTATTCCTTATGCTACGACTGTTAATGTACCAGCTGCTGTACCAATACCTGCTGCACTTGTGATAGTAGAAACTTGTGAAGTTCCTTTATCTTTAATTGTGCCTGAGTTTAAAGCAAGTGGGTTGGTACCAATGCTTAATACATCGTCTGCATTAGTAGCTGCGTTTGCTGCTGCTATAACTAGTGAGAATACAAGTTCGTTTGAACCAGTACCACTAGCGTATGAAAGTACATGTGGGCCACGACCTGAACCAGTACCTTCGTTACCGTTGGTTACTGATAATTGTGGTGTTCCTGTTACATCTACTTCTTCATTGAATCTTACTCTAGCTGAAAGTGTAAAGCCTGCTGACTTATCTGCTGCTGTTGTAATCCATTCAATTTCTGTAATATCTGCTGCACCTAGGTTAGTTTGTAGAGAAGACATGGCTACTAGTACTTCTGGATCAGCGCCTGTACGGCCATTTCCTGTCATAGTAGAACCTGCTTCTACAACCCATCCACTGGCGTTAGCATATACTTCTTTTTTCTGAGCGGCTGTAAGATACTTAGGCTTACTTTCGTCCGCGTCAGTTGCTCCCCAATTTGACATATTTTTCTCCTATTAATCTATGTGTTTTTTAAAGTTATCGTGAGATGCATGTCCATGAGACTGCATTTTCTCTTTGTCTGCTGGCTTACCTGCCATATATTTATTTAAAAATTTATGAGCATGTGCTGCACTGACTTTATGTGTTTTTCCATCTTGGAATTTAACACCATCATGTTTGTCGCCTAAACTAACAGCTTTTCTTAATTGAGCTACTATATGGTCTGGGCCTTTATTCTCTGAACCGTCATGCTTTGACTTACCTGGTTTAGGTGCTGGTTTCTTAGGCTTAGCTAAGTCCTTATCTCTACTAATATCCCTCAGAGCGTCTTCTCTAGCACCTTCTTGAACATTATTAACTGTTCTATCTAGTTCTGCTTGAGATTCTACATTAGGATCTATGACTAAAGGTTCATCTGAAACTTCTATTGTTTTACCGGCAAGTACATCAGCTACAGTTCTATGAACATCTCTAACTGCTTGGTTAGGAGTTTTCTTAACTTCTGTTTCTTCTACTTCTTCTTTCTTGAGAGCAGGTACTTTCTTAAGAGCTTTCTTAATAGCTTTGTCTTTAGAACCTAGATACTCTGCTGAGCCTGTTTCTATTTTGCCGTCTCCATCATGGTCTTTAGTTGCCATTTTAGATTCTTTAACTGCAGGTTTCTTTTTATCATAAGAAATAGTTTTCTTACTTCCTGCTTGTTTAGATAACCATTGAGGATCTTTCCTTTTTGCTTTACCCTCACTGCTGTTATCAAAATAGCCATGTCCCATTGCAAAGTCTTTAAGTGAACCTTCTTCTAACGGCTGTTCTAATTCTTCATTAGCCCGTTGAAGCGCCTTACTTGCTTGAGGAGTATCTCCTAAACCTTTCTTGATCTTTTCCATTTTCTTATAAGCGCCTGTCATGTCGCCACCTTTATGTCGCTTATCAAAAGCAATACCCTTAGCCATTTTAATTTGTTTGTCTGAGTATGTTGCTTCTTCAACATGTTTGAATAGAGCAGATTTAATTTTAAGAGGAATATCTCTAACATTATCTACATTGTTATTAGCTAATGCTCTTTCTAGATTTTCTTTGTAAAGTTCATTGAACTTAACCATGTCTTCTGACAATCCTGCTTTTTGTTTTTCTTTTCTAAGAGCTGCTGGAAGTTCTTTGGCTAATTTCTCTTTAGAAACTTTACCTTTTTTCTTTCCTAGCCTACTCGCTCTGGCTCTCATTCCTTCTGAATCTAAATCTGATATTAAGCCTTCTTTAATTGAAGGTTTAGAATCTTGTTTAGGTCCATCCGTAATTTCTGGCTTAACAGAAGACCCTTGTTTAGGAGATTCTTTATCCCCAATATCTTTATCTGCGGGTCTACTAGCTGAAGCCTCTTTTATTTCTTCTTCAGGTTTCATACCATCTCCTTTATTAGTTTTGAGAAGTTTAGACTGTGCATTCTTCTTGACTTTTTTATCCTTCTTTGATTCGGCTTCATCTTTAGAGCCATCATAGACGATAACATCGCCTTCTTTTCCTTTATCCACTGGTCCTATCTCCTCGGTTTGATATCTTGTTCTTTGAGTGTGTAATCTAGCTCTGTTATAAGTAATATCATCTCCAAATTGGAAACCCATTACTTTATCCATTAACTTAGAAATCCCTTCTCTTTCATATGGTGTTAAGTTAACTCCCTTCTTTAGTTTATCTAAAGCCCTATGTAAAATAGGTAATGATTTGGCGGGCATCATGCCTTGCCTAATTAGAGTGTCTAGTCTTTTCTTATCGTATGCCATATTACACTTCTTTAAGTTTATACCGGTATTTATACAAATCAGGAAGTTAATCCTAACTTTTTCCTTTTATAATTTTCTATAAAGTTTCTAGCTAATTCCTGAGGAACAGCTAATTCTGACTTAGGTTTAGACATATCTTCCCATTTATAATTAGGGTCTATTAGCCAATTATGATATGAGAAGGGTAAAGGCGGTTCTTTCCATAACTGTTCATCACCAACATACCACTCATGTTCTAAGTAATTTAACACTTGATATAGATTAGTATTATCATTTTTCCAGTTCATAAAAGACATTTCTTCCTGGAATGTACTCTCTTCTGTGTTATATACTACACCTGTTTCCTCTTCTTCTCTCTTTTTTATACCCCTATACAAATTTCCAAATCTTTTATGAGGTGCGTCTTCCCAGAATCCATTACTAGACTCTTCCATTGTTGTTTTTGTATAGCCGTATCTGCCTGGGTCCATTGCAAATCTACTTTGTTCTTCATATATTCTAGTTTGATCTGGAATCCACAAAGGCATAATTTGTGCTGATTGTCCTACCCAATTATCCACTATCCATTTTTTAGTTGTTCTTAATGTGTCTAATGTTTCATGTGGTAGTCCTGCTATTAGACTTAAATGTGCCTGGAAGTGTCCTTTACTCCTCATATGGTCTTTATATTCTAATAAACCATCTTGTAGTTTACCTGACTGCATACCTTTACCTACAGATTTTGCTGAAGGTGTATGGAAAGATTCTATACCATAGAATTGTGTATTTAAGCCTATATCCTCGATTGCTTGCCAATCTTTTTGTTTATGTACTAATAAGTCTCCACGAATATAACCTGCACAATTAGGTTTAAAAGGCAATTTTCTGATAGCACCGGCAAATCTTTCTATCTTTTCTGTGTAATCATTAACTGTTTCATCAGATATAGAGTAGTTTGTTGTGCCCCATTTGTTATAGTTCTCTAGCATTTCCTGATATAAGTTGTCCTCAGCCCTGCTGTGATCGTCCTTAATGTTCCTATAAGTGAGGGTACAAAAGTGGCAGTTAAATATACAACCACGCCCAAACTCTACTGTAAGGACCTCCTGTGGCTCTATATAGTCCCTTTCCTCGTAATGTGTACTTAGGTCTTTCATACGCGCTGCCATATAGTCATGTGTGGCGTCTACGCGCCTAAATTTGTGTCCATTAAGCCATTTATGTGTCTGATACCTAACATCTCCGCTAAGAATAGCACTCATAGCCAACTCACCATAGCCATGTACCATATAGTCTAAGGGCAGTCCCTCACAATTATGGAATGCCTGAGATCCTCCTATGATTAGAATGTCTGGGTATTCTTTCTTAAACCATCTGGCGAATTCATATAATGTTTTAAATCTAATAGAAAATGTAGCGCTAAGGCCGAGGAACTTTGTCCCTGAATGTACTCTTTGTCTTGTGAATTCTTGCAGTTCTTCTATTGTCCAGGATTGAACAAAATCTAATACCTCGACGTCCCATCCTTCTCGTCTTAGATGTGTAGCAATTTTATGTGCGCCGGGTGCTCGTTTGATTGAATCATAATAATAGTCAACCACACCACCCATTATAATACCGTGGTTCATATTAGTATTTATATGTTGGCTTAGCCTATGGAATATGAGAAGGCTTTATATGCTTTACTTGCTTTTTTAAGTGTAGGGCCACCAGAAGCATATCTAGGTTTAGCTGCTTTCTTCTTAGGTGCCTTATATTTGTTAACCTTTATTTTAAACTTCTTAGCTCTCTTTTGTGATGCACTCTTCACTGGTTTTGCTGCTTTAAACTTCTTACTAGTTTTAGCTCTTAACTTAGCCCTCCCTGTTAGTCGTTTAATTTCATTTCTTCTCATCTGAGGTAATAGTTTAACAGATATACGACTTACTAGTGGTTGGAATCTAGTAATCATTCTCTCTAAACGAGCCTTCTCTGCTGGTGGTAGTCCAGCTCTGTCTCTGCCCCTGAGTAGTCGTTTATAAACCATGAGCCTTGCACCCCTGGTTGCTCTCTTCTTCAATCTATCTGGTGTGGAGCCTCTTCGTAATGCTATACGCCTAGCTACTTTTAATTTTTGTTTGTTTCTTCGTGCATTAAATCGTCTTTTTAAACGACCCTGTACTGATAATGCCTCGGTTACATTTATCTCATTATCAAATCCAGGAGTATTGTCGAAATCTTCCCATTCCAATTCATCATCGTCATACAATCCATCATCTACAGCTTTATCAAATGTATAGTTTTCTGCCTCTTTATCTAACTCTTTAATGTCATCTTGTTCTATATACCAATCACCATCTTTACCTGTTAACCAATGTCCTTTATCACCTTTATCATGTGTTTCTACTTCATTGTTAATAGGGTACTGATGCTTACTATGATCTGCCTGTTTATCTTCTATGTGGGATAGGTCTAAATCTTCTTTAATACCTGCATCCTTTTTCCAATCTAATGTAGGTTTCTTTTTAAGTCCTAATTTGCCTCTAATTTTATTGCCTAATCGTCTTTTAGCTTCTGAGTATTCAGGTTCAAATTGTTGGCGTAGTCCTTCTGTAACCTTAACACCCTTCTCGTCTTCAGGTTTTCTTGCTTTAATGTTTAATGGCTTTAAAGGCTTTTCTCTTTCTTTGCCTTCACCTGGTGTTAATGATTTGAAATAATCTGTGCCTTGAGGTGTGCCCCATTCCATACCACCTGGAGTAGGATCATATCGAGCATCTTCATATACTTTGTTCTTTTTAGTTCTACTACCTATTGGCTTAGTTCCTTTTGGCATAGAACTTAAAGGGCCATCTTCTTGTCCTTGTAGACTAAATTTATTTGTGCTTGCCTCAGACATAGATTTGTCTTGGTGTTTCCACCAATCTTTATCTCTTGCTTTGGATTGTTTGTCTAAGTCTTTCTTAGCGGACTTAGGTATTTCTACCTTTTTTTTTGCGATGCCAGTCTTTTAGCAATGTTCTTGCCTGATACTGGATTTGAATGTTTGTTTTTACTAGGATCTACTTTATATCCTGTTCTCTTTTCTGCATCTTTAATAGCACCACGGACTTTATTTAAGCCTCTTGATACTAACATACCTAGACTTTCATTAAAATCTAAGTTTGTTACCAATTGAATTTGATGTTCTTTCATTGAAGGTAAGCCTTGTGGTGCTGATGATTTACCCATCACATCTACCATCTTACCTGTTTTCTTATCTCTCTTTTGTCCAACTCTTACAGTTGTTTCTTTTCTTTTTGTTCTATTAAATGAATTAGACTTAGGATCTCTTTCTATTCCTTCAGACCAATCTTTTCTAACTACTTCTTTTCCACCAGGACCTATGTCTGTTACTTTTGTTTTAATAGGTTTGTTGTATTTAATCTTAACCATTTTAAGACTGTCTGGCTTTGTGCTGTGTACTACTGGTTTTTTACCTTCTCTAATAGGTCTTTCTAAATTGGCTCTTGCTCTTGCAATACCTTTACGTCTTTTGCCTGTAGACTTACTTAATGATTTACCTACACTAGCAGGTGCGCCTTGTTTGTCTGCTAATTGTGAAGCTCTTTCCTTAGTGTCTATATCCCTCATAGACTTATGGATATATCTTGTCTTAAGATGATCTGATACTTCTTCAATCTTTTTAGTTTTAGGATCGTCGTGTGTATATCCTTGCTTGTTAAGTTTATCATGTTCTGCTTTATTCTTTGCCACGACTACTTTATCGCCCTTGTACATTTTATGAGGTTTCATTTGTTCTTCCTCACTCATTGGTACACAATTATCTACAGTTTTATTACCTTTCTTTTTGGTACCTTGTAGTTTGTATCCTTTCCAACATGCTTTGCCGTCTAGTCCTTTTTTCTTACCTTCAAATATATCTCTAATTCTTTCTCTTGCTTCCATTACTTTAGGAGACTCAGGCGGTAGTCCAGCCTTTTTAAGTTTTTCTTTAGTTCTTTTATCTGAAATTTCTGGATTGTAATTATCCCTGGCAGACTCTCTGGTGTAAGTTCTTTTCCTTGCATACCCACCTTTAGTTTTAACGATACCTGAGTCCTTAGTCTTTTTAAGACCCATGTTTTTCTCTAATGCTTTATTGGCATCGTGTACTGGTTTTGTATCTATAGCTTCTTTCATTTGTTTTTTGCCATATGTGATACAAGGATCTTGTCCACACCCACAGTTCTTTTTCTCTTCTGACATTCTTCGAGCTTCTTTATCTCTTTCCTGTTTCGTTAACCTCATGAAACCTGACTTTAGAGCTTTAGTATTTGCTTTAGCTCTTTGTTGTAGTAAATTACTAGAAACAGGTTTTTTGGCAGGTCTGCCAGAAGCTAAATCTTCTCTGAATGTCATAAAGTTCTTCATACTCTTATTTATACAAGATTAGTCTTTGGCTTTGTCGTCATCCAAAACTATTTCAGCCTTAACACCTGTAATAGATTGTTCGTAGTATATAATGATAGTCTTTTGTTGTTCTATATAGCGTTTTAGTTCGCCCATGTTTAAGGATAAGTTCTCATAATCAGGAACACTTAATGCAAAATAAACTAAATCTGCATTTTCTTTCTCAAATTTCTCTTTAAACTCCTCAAAGTTTTCCTCCGTTACAGCATAAAACTGTATAGGATACATAGTTAAACCTTTAGGGTGTCCTTGTATTGGTATTTGTTTTTCTACGAATTTAGTTTGTACCTGTACCTCTTTAGGTATAAGACTACAACCGCTACTAATTAACAGTAGCAGTACTAGACTCGAGATCTGTAAGAATCTTCTGTGTCGCACTATTCACTCTCCGTTCAATTAACCCAGGTTTCTTTAGGGTTAGCATTGTTAAATCATGTTCTCTTAATTTTTTAGCTAAATTGTCGCCATATGCCTCAGAGGCCTTTAGCTTTATATTTAGTTCTTCATTAAGAACCTGTTGTTGTTGGAAATCTGATGTTAATTTATCTATTGTTTGTTGATTTGTTGTTGCTGCTATAGATAACTTAGCATTGTTCTCAGTTAGAACTGCAAGTCTCTTTTCAGTCAGCCAGTAATATGTACCAAAGGCAAGAACCATTGCTACAATAATACCCATTAATATTTTACTCATCTAAAACCTTCTTCCAGTCTTCATAGCCTTCTAGTTTAGACTCTATGTTGTCTATTCTTTTGGCTAACATTGGATAATCTGCTCTCCATTTAGCTTCTTTCTTGGCAAGTTCTATATTATATCTATTTGCCAAAAACTCCATTAAACTATTTACTTTTCTTTGGAACCAACCACCAACTTTTGTATTAAGAAACCATTTACTAAATGCGTTTCCAAATACTGCTGTTACACATGCTATAGCCAATCTAGTTAAAATTAACAATTCCACCTCCGCCTAGCAGCTTTACCTCTCTCGCCTGTCCAACCTTTGGACCTAGCACAAAAAGACTTACGCCTTCCTGCTGCTTTACTGCCTTTTTTAAGTTTACTTGGTGGTGTAGTTACTGCTGTTTTTAGATTACCACCTGTTCGTCTATTATATTTGGCTACACCTTTAGCCGTCATACCAGCACCACTCTCTGTACTTCTTTTGTCTCCAGACTTCTGAGACATTCCTTCCATGTCTTCTTTTAAAAATGTTTGAAAGTCTAACATGCCTCTCTCCTCTTTCTGTAAGTTCATACCTTGTCGTGTTGCTTTATATAGTTTTTTGGCATGTTCATCACTATGATTGGCATGTAATCCTGCCTTGAAAGATTTGTAGTCATTGCCACTTGCATGTGCTCTCATCTTTGTTCCACTTATACCTGCTACTCCCTCAGCATCAGGATCTCTCTGTCCTGCTGATAAGATATGTATCTTTTTATAATTATACTCTTTGCCGTTGTACTTATTAGCCAACGCTTTAAATTGTTTTACTCTATCACTTCCTACAACCATTGTTGCGTGTGTATGTCCTTCTTGGTGGAACTTTTTAAGTTGTGCCAGGAAGTGAGGGTGTTCTTTTGTAGAATGTTCAAAGTTAACTTCAGGATGAATATGTTTTAAATATTCTTTCTTATGTTCATGATGTAAAGGATCTGTTTTATTGTTTTGTGAATGACTAACAATAACTGCGTGATTAGCACCTATTTTTTGTGCGTGAGAATGAACCTTATCCACAACCTTGCTATGTCCAGCAGTAGGTGGATTCATTCTTCCGTATGAAAATACTATGTGCTTATCTTCTGCCATTGCTTAACAACAAGTACAATTACAGCATTTACAGCATTTGCATTTGCTCATGTCTTATCTCCTCGCATCGTTTTTGTTAAAGTTTAGCGCACTAAACTCTTTCCTGTCTACAAATTTAGAAGGCCTACCATTTCGTATGGCAACAAAACCTTCTGGTTTAGTCTTAGCTCCGTCTATCTCATGCCCCCATTCTGATTTTTGAGACATTGTGTTTGTAATTATATTCTTTGCCGCTTGTAAATGCTTGTGCATGTTCATTGGGCCTTCAAAGTGTTCCTTATTCTTATTTATATGACCTATGGTGTTATCCATAGTAGTTTGATGTCTTGCTTTAGCAACATCTGTTTTAACTTTATCTATCTTCTTTTGATGTGAGGCGCTGTGATGTGCTACGAACCCTTCGTGAGAATGTTGTTCGCCTGTTCGTACTGTATGGTTGACATATACTTTCATTGCCGTAGCATGTTTTTGAACTGTATCGTGATGTTCTTTGGGTGTGTTTTTAAAGTGTGCTACTGCTTGTTCTAGATGATGATCTACTTGCTTACGATCTTCCAGGCTATACCTATGTGTACTTGTATCATGATTAGCACTCATAAGGTGCACATCCTTGTGCTTTGTGAAGGTATTTGCGTCAATAGCACCGTGTTTGGCTTTCATATCGGCTATTGTCTTACCCTCATACTCCGTATGTATTGCTAACCCAAGCTTGGCTCTCTTAGCTGCTTTGCCATGTTCTGAGTCTGCTGGTGCGTGATATGTAATTAACTGTGGTGTAAAATCTACTCTATTATTCTTCTTGTCGTGTTTAACATCTCCAGCGTGCATTATGTCTGCTTGATATACACCATTAGGTTTAATTTTATGTGCGTGATCTAGAGCTGCTTTTAATTTAGATACAAGTCCAGGAGCATGTCCGTGATTAGCATCTATGTCTTCGTGTGAATGGTTAATTTTTGGTGTTTTGTTGAATGCTGATTTAGATGCTACAAAGAACTTTCCGTTCTCTGGGTGTTTCCCAAATACTACAGCAGGACTTCCATCATATTTAATTGTTGTCTGTGTTTGTCCTGAACCTTTGCCTTGTAAACTATTATGAACATCATTAATTGTATGGAAAGCATGTCCAAAGCCTTCGTGTCCAGCATGGATTACATGATCCTCCACATGCTCTAAATGCTTCAGTTTATCTTCTTCTTTATCTTCTTTTAAAAATTCAGTAAAGCGCATAACAGTATTTATAATATCCTAATAAACGGAAAATCCAATCTTTGTGTTTTTGTTCCTCTAAGTTTTTTAACCTCAGGAATGTCCAAAGGAACTTTAAAAAACTTATCGTCTCCTGGTGTGTACTCTGTCTTTTCCACATTTTTATCTACACTACCATGTCTTCCTTCACGGTTCATTGAAGTAGCACATTGGGATTTTATCTTCCTGTGTTCACATGCAAAGATTCTATCTAAAAACTCTCTATCTCCATAATGATGGCCGGTAAAAGATTCATCATAACCTCCAGCTTCCCAAAATAAATCTTTGTGTATACCAAAACAATTCATATGGCCTGGATGATCTTTTACTGTTTGTTGATATTCATTATAGTTTTTATGATGAATAATATCCTTACTTCCTACTTTCATTTGTTTAAGTTTAGCAACATCGGGAGCATACATCACATGATCTATATCTAAGAATTGTATGCAATCTGTGTCTGCGTATTTGGCTATGAGATTTCTACAGCCATGGGAGTTAAATCCTATATTTCTTGTTACCCTCCAGAGTTGTAGGGTTGGTTGCCAGTCTTCTAAATGAAAATTTTCTAATAGTTCCTTAGCAGGATGAATGTCTGAGCCATCGTCTACGACAAAGATATCTACATTACCTGGCCATTTGGACCAGGCTTCCATTTGTATCTCTAGCTTATGTGGTTCATTAAAGTATGTAAACCCAAATGTCCACCTATGATTGGCCTTCGATTTTTGTAACATCTTCTGCTGGAAAGTCAATAGAATCACCTTGTTGTAGTTGGAATGCCTCATTATGTGTTAAGGTATCTACAAAGTAAACCTCATATCCTGAAAATATCTCCACGACATTAGGCGTAATTTTACCTTCTAATAAGTGCATAAAGTTAGTAACATGTTCTGCAATTTGAGAGAGTTGTGGTGCTTCACCATCAGGTACATCCAAATAACCTATAATATATTCACTACCACCTATAGGGTGCCACATAGGAAAATCAGGTTGATTAGGATTTTTAGCCTCCCAAATTCTAGTGGATGCTACTACTTTTAGGTTCTGCATTGTATAACTCCAAATTATTTTTTACACGCTCTATATCTATATCATTAGATTTAGCTATTTTCTGAGCAGTGTGGCTCCAATAACTTTTGAATTCACCATGTAAGGCTCTTTTCTCAGCATTTAAACAATTAACTACTCTACGAATCGCCGTTGTCTTTTTCATCATCTATCCTCTTTTTGTTAGCGGCTACAACCTCAGGCATTACTGCATCCTTGTAACCAGTTATTTTTTCAATTTCATTGGATCGTATTCTTTGTCTGAGACTTGTACTCGAGAACGAGTGATCTCTGACATTGTAAAACAATTCAATATTACGATCCAAACATATTTGCTTAGCCGTAAATTCTTTGTCCCTATATTCAGTACCTAATATTCTAATTTCTAAAGGTAATGTAAGGAATAAATCTTCTAATTCGTTTTCTGTAGAGTACATGACTATCTCGTCAACATACTTTACAGCTGCTAATTGTATTTGTCTTTCTACTATACTTTGAATAGGTTTGTTCTTTGTTTGTCTGTCTAGAGTAGGATCTACTTGCAGCGCTGCTATTAGGTAATCACAATGCCTTTTGGCTTCCTCCAACATGACAACATGACCTGCGTGTAGTAAATCAAATGTGCTACAGGTAATGCCAATTTTGCCACAGTCTTTGTAATCTAACCTCATATCTCCATCTCCATCTTGACGTCTTGTTGACCTTTGGTTGATGTCGTTTTAACAAGCCTCAAGTCTTCCTCCATTATGTATAAGAACAGAAGAAGTAGGAGATTGTGTACTATATGTCTCCATTTTTTCCACAAACCGCATTATATATCTCCCGTACATACTATCAACACAAAATCAACACAATTCATCTAACCATTCTATCTGTATGTCCTCTACATACTCTAAGAAGTCTAAATCAGGGTCGTTTAATTCATCGAACCGAGTCTTAAACCACCCTCCTGACTCCTCAATTTGTTTGTCGTTAACATACACACCACAAAAGTTTAAAAACTCATCTTCATATTGCATACTCAATACAACATCTGAATCTGTATTTCTTAGGTGTTCTAATAATCCTTCAAAGAATTTATGAGGTGATATCCAAGAAGATTTAATCTCTACTTCTGTTCCCATAAATTTTGTGACTACTGCATTCCTAGGACCAATCCAATCTTCCATAAACTCTTCATCTACAATTTCCTGATTGGTTAGGAAGAAGTCTGCAAACTCTAATCCTCTTTCGTCAAAGGTTTCTATGAATTCAAATATTCTTAAGAATTCTCTTTCTGCTTCTGTATTTCCTTTTTCAAATTGTAATGTAGAATATACATTATTTGCCATGCAGTTTCTCCCTTTGTCTAACGAACGTCTTTGCTGTATCCACAGCTATGTTTCTATCACCTACATATTCTGTAAAGATCAAATCATCTTTACTATAAAACTCTACTTTGAACATTCCGTCTGGCACCTCTATGGGTGAGATCTCTGCTCTAAAAAATTCGTTACCAAAGGTATTACTCAACAGGGTGTCTCCTGCCTGAGAAATTGTATCGTCTACTGTTTAGCGTATCTAATTTCTCTTGGTTTTCTGCTATAATTGCTATCTGCGTATCGAGGGCTTGTACCACATCAGGATGTTCTCCTATCCCTGCTGGATTTTCTAGGTACACTCTAACATTAGCTTTTGCCGAGGCAATATTTCCTCTATATTGTTGTTCTAAAGCCTCTAAAAGTTCTTGTCCAATGTTGTCTGCCATCTAAGCCTCCGCTGTTTGTAAATTCTGTGGGTCTTTTATTTCGTCTGTCGTACCCAGGACAGATATGTTTCTTGTTATGGTTTTTTGTGAGGTCCACCCCTCTCTCCTTTTATTTATAGTTGGTCTTTTGGACTCTGACGACCTCGGTGTACCAAACCTCTTAAAATGTAATGGAGCACATGCGCTAGTTCCCGACTTATAGTGCTCCATTGGTATCTAGCTTAGCTAAATGATACGCCAGCTGCAAATGCTGCTGCTATCATTGCTCTGCTAGGAGTACCAAGACGGTAAGTAGGGTTACCTACTGCATTGGTATTAGTGTAGATAGGATACCCAGCTTGTCTAAGAACATGAATCTTAGCAGGTAGTCTATTTACTTTAAGTTTGTGCGTTGCTACTGCATTGCTCAAACTATTCCCTTTATTCAAAAAGTTTAGAACCTTTTGAGTTTGGGTCACTTTACGATTAGCCATATTAGCTCTCCATATTGTTGGCATCATTGCCAGTTGAAACAGCACCCTCGTTCACAACACGAGTTGTTCCCTTAGGTACATTACGATACACGACCTTTTGTAAAGCATCTCTTACATCAAAGTTGGATTTAATCTCCTCCCTCTCAAGTAAGAAATTAGATGCTTCCTTCTTGGTCATGGCTTGCGGCAATTCAGCGAACCAAGTATCTTGGTTACCCTTAGCCGTAAGTTTCTTTATGCGTGAAACCATATCATTACCGAACCTAGCCTTAGTTTGGCCTGACTCTGTAACTGAATAGCCTGCATACTTAAATAGTTGATCTGTCATAACAGCGTTTCTCCATTTCTAATTTATAAGTAACATTATGCACTCTTTCAATGCAAATGTCAACCACTAATAGGACCAAAAGCATCAAGCTGCTAATCTAGTTAGCACCCTTTCCTTACGATACGCAATACCTTTTTTGTAACAATAAAAGCCATAATCTGTCCAGCCTTCATGTTCACAATCCTCGGCTTGAATATCCCAAGAAAGAGCTTGCTTGAAATTTTTAGCGCCCATATCCACAAGACCTGAAAGGTGCTTCTTAAGCTCCTTCCAGTTCTCAGTTTCCATTCTCTCTATACGAAGAGCCTCTTGATGAGCCTCCTCAGAAAGATCGTCAAGAACCTTCTTGAGTTCTGGAACCGAATAATCGTTGTACATACCACGAGGCCTAAAACCTCTAGCATCCTTATGAACATCACTGATATAAGTCAGTAACTGTTCTTTTTCTGATAATTCTTCCCAAGTTCTCATAAAGTTCTCCTAAACTAATTAAGCTACTAAATCAAGGTCTGCTACACCGTTTTGTTGCATACCTTGTTCTGAAAAATCTACATGTGTAAAGTTGTGACCTGCATTTTGTAGTTTTAGATCAATAAATGGGCCTACTGCTGTATCTGTGTAGATTTCCCAAATACCATCATGTTCTACTTTAGCATGGTACCAAACATCTCCATCTGCTTTATCTTCATATTTGATAATTTCAACGGATTTAACAAAAATTGACTCTGGACTGTTAGGTCCAATATCACCAGTAACTGCTGAATCTTCAGGATTTCTAGTGTAATAAGAATCTTGTGATAATTCACATACTTCATTAATTTCGATTTTTGTTTTGGTTTCAACTATTAACATATTTTCCTCACTTTTTTAGTTTATAGTACTATTATGCACTCTAAAGGACCAGATGTCAACCTTTTTCTGTAAATCTTTTGAATCTTTTTGTCTGTTATATCAGTAACTTAGGCTAAATGTAGATAAGTTTGTAAAATATATTTGTCAGATTCCTTGGAAATATGGTTATTTGAAGCGTATTCCCACGATACAGGGGTAATAATTACCCTACCTTTACGGGCCTCGATACCTATGCGTTGTAATGGATAATCTATATTGCCATCAGTTTCATTAAGAAACCAGGTAAAAGCCACTGCTCGAATAGCACTTTCATAATCTACTGCATCTATATGTAAATCGTGGAATCCTACGCCTTGTTCATATTTGTGTATTTTAATTTCCTCAAAGCCTGATGCTTTAATCATATTAGTTGTGCCTAAATCTTCAAGGTAATGTTTGTAGAGTTGCCCTGTATGTTCCATGAGCCTTTTATGCACATCTTCATCTTTGTGATTTGTAGTATAATTATACTCTAGGAAATTGAGAGTATCGTTTTGATTTCTTGTATGTGCTTTTTCGTTTGTGTTGAATATTTCAATTAGATCATCGGAAAAGTCTTCACTTAATGCACCATCATATATTTTTAAAGCTCCAGGTTTTTGCCCTTCGCCTATTGTTCCGTTGCTATCTCGTCTTTCGTCTTCCATACTAATTTCACTCCTCGCCTTGTTAATTCATTTATAAATTTATTACGATGTTTTGGTTTGCCTTTATTTATGGCATCTATTAAATCTTGAGTTGAAGTTTGCCCTACATAATAGTGCTTCATTCTAGTTCTTTTTGTTGATCTGCCGTCTGGACCTTTAATATATTCCTTGTGGCTCTTTTTGAATTTTGGGGGCATCACTTTTCTCCATTTTTTAACTTATTAATTTCCTCTCCGTTAGTTTTAATTTTGGCATCTTGCATAGCGTCAACTAATTTTTGTGCCTTCTCTTGTGCTGTGTCCCGATGTAACTCAGGATCAACAATTTTCTCTAACTTCAAAAACTCTATTCTAGCATTTGGAACATACCTCCATGTATAACCATCATCTCCATATATTCCAAAAACTGTTTCACTCATTCCAATTTTAACTATCAAGGCATGTTGCCCATCTAGTATAACTTTATCACCTTCCTGGAAGGCGGGGTTAAATCTAAACTTAGCACCTTTAACAAAAGATGTAGCTGCGTCTCTAATAGCAAGGCCTATCATAAGGGTGAGTAAAAACCCTATAAACTCAATATAGAAATCTGATAAAACTACCTCAGGCATTACTCTTTACTCTGTCCTGTTGAAGTACTGTTTACATACAAGCCAAACCAAGCTGCTCCAGCTCCAACCACTACACTAACAAGACCTGCTTGTTCAGCTCCTGGTGAAGGTAAAGCCATGAACCAGTTTGTTACTTCATATAACAAATATATGTACATGCTAATAAACGCACGAGGAAATAATCTCCATCTACTAAAATATTCAGGTGCAATCCAAATCCAACCTCTATCGTCAGGTGCACTCCACCAAGGTTTCCCAGATGGTGCTTCCTCTTCGGCTGGCGCTGCTGCTGCCTTTAGTGCTTCATATTCTTCTAAACTAATATTTACTTCTGATTTACTGTCAGCCATTTGTAAATAACTCCCATTGATTTTTACATTTACTCTTACACTTCAAAAGATGATTTGTAAGTTCATTTATATTTATATCATCTTTAAGTGTGGCAAATGGAATATACCCTATTCTCATAGCAGGATCGTCAATATCAGGCAAATTTAGCCTATCTTGTAGCTTTCCGTGAGCAATATCAATCAATAAATTTATATTAATATTCAACATTTCAACAGTTATTTCATCTCCTAACCATATATGGAAACTTGGCCTACATATATCTTGAGGTATATATTGATGTTCTTGAATACTATAATCTCTAGAATAAGCAATCTCAGCAAAGTGTTTTCCTACATGAGGATAATTCACATAAAGACTGCCTGGTTGTCTTAATAGTGTAAAGTGTTCATAGTCTGCAGGAAACAATTCCATCGTTGCATCGCCTACCATATATCCCCATCGAGGAGGAAAATTGTTTATACACAATTCATAATAATGAATAAGATTATTCAGCCTACTCATTTCAGGTTCGTCTTCATGATCTGCGAAATAATCATGTAATTTATTCATGTCTCTTGTAGGCTCTTTGCCATACATGTAAACAATTTTATCTATTTCAGATAGAATCTCATCCAATTTATCTCCCATGAAATAAAACTCTTTACTTTGGTTTATGTTTTCCATTAGGAACTTAGAATATCTTTTTGCTAAGACATTGTCTATTACATCAAATTCTATATCATTAAAACTTAAGGTCGTCATATCGAGTCTCCGATTGTCCTCTGTCAAATACTGGAACATCAATGTTCGAGTCTGTTATAGCCTGTTGTGCTGAATCTTCCAAATCATATAATTTCATCTTAGAACGATCAACACCTATCATAAATCTTTTATTTCTTGTAGGATCAGCGTATCTGTTTTTCAACTGTTTAATCATAAATTGTCCTAGTTGTTCTAACTCCTCTGTACTTATAATTGCAAACATTAAGTCTGCTGTTGCCGGGAGTCCAAAACTTTCTGAGGTATCTGTTAAGTCAACATCACTGTTTCCATAACCTCCTCTTGTTGTTTGTGTAGCACTAACAATAGGAACATCTTGTTCTACTGCTAACCCTCTAAGTTCTTCTGCAATACTTTTAATAATTGTATAAGAGTTAGCACTACTACCAGGCCTAAATCTACTACTAGAACATATATTCAAATAGTCAATAAAAATAATATTAGGATGGAAATTTCTTTTTAGTTTAAGTTCATTAAGTAAAGCCTTAAAGTGTCCTGCATGTGCAGATGCTGTAGGATATTCTTTTACAATTAATCTACCTTCAAATTTATCTTTTAATAATCCTATTCTATCTTGGAACATAGGCTTAGACATTTCTTTCAAATCCATTATAGGAATATTCATTAGGTTAGCATCTATTCTTTCTGCTATTCTTTCTTCTGCCATTTCCATTGTAATATAGAGTACATTATGTCCATTAGCAATAGCTGCTGACGCCATATGACACATAAACAGGGATTTACCAACACCTGTGCCTGCTAATGCTATGTTAAGAGTCTTATTAGATAGTCCTCCTTCTGTAATCTTATTAAACATTTCGAGATCAAAAGGAACTTTGTTTTCTACTCTATTATAAAAATCAAAACGCTTGTCGGCATCTTCTATAAAGTCGTGTCCTACATTAGTATCAAATCCTACTTGTAATGCTTTAGTCAACAAATCAGGTAAAGCATCAGCACTTATATCTGGAGTTTTACCATCAATAATTTGTATAGACTCCATAATAGCATTATAAACAGCCCTATCTTTACACCATTTTTCTGTTTCATCAATGAGCCATTCTATATTTACTTTATCATCATCTTTATAACCTTCCATTATAAGATCTACTTGTTTTATTTCTGAAGGTGTAGCGTTAGAATTTAGAGCTGCTATATGTAAAGATTCTTGTGTAGGAGTTTTATTGTATTTTTCTATATAATCTTTAATCGCCAAGAATACAAAAACATTGTCTTGGTCTTCAAAATAATCTGCTCTAATAAAGGGTAGAACTTTTCTAGTAAAGTTTTCATCTTTAGTCAAATTTGTTAAAATAATAATTTCAAGATTGTACATCTATTTCTTTACCTCATGCTTATAATCATTATACACTTCGACGACACAAGGAGCACAAATATAAATCTCCTCATCGTCATTATGAAAACAATATGCTTTATCTTTTTTGTCTATAGGTTTTTCACACCTATCACACTTTATCGTATTCTTCTTGAATATCTTCATCACTAATTTCTTCTGCCATCATTTCAACAGAGCCGATTGTATACTGTTTCTTAACCCATTCACCAAATCTAGGATCTGAAAGTATTGGGAGCCAAAAGTCTTTAGCTAAGTCCTTAGCCCTTACTTTAGGATCTACAGCTTCACCTGTGTCCATATCAACTCTCTGATACCAGCCGTTACTAGGTTTAATTACATGTCCAGAAGCAAGTCCCATGTCTAACAAACCAGACCACTTACTAATACCATTCTCCCATGTAACTTCTACAGGAATCTTAGACTTCTCTCTAACAAACCTAGACTTCTCAACATTAATTACAAATTCATAACCTGTAACTTCTGTTCCTGTCTTTTGTTGTCGCCTACCAATAATAAAAATATTATCTGCAGAATAGTAAATACCTGTACCACCACTAACCACATCTTTAGGAAACAATCCTATTTCTTTATATGTGTGGTTAACAACAATAGCAGGAATATCTTTAATTGTTAAATGAGGTGTAACCATTCTAAATAAGGACTTCATTTGTTTAGCCCTTGTCATATCTGCTACACTTTTACCTTCTAAGGCATCTTCTACTTCTTTCTTAGAAGCTAAGTTACCAACAGAGTCTACAACAATCATAATATTATCACCTCGTTCAACACCATTTAACTGTTGCATTATATCATGTTTAAGTTGTTCAATATCTGCAATAGGTGTATGTATTACCTTGCTAGTATCAATATCAAATGTCTCAAAATAAGACTTAGGTGCACCAAACTCACTATCATAAAATAAAACAACACCTTCTGGATATTTCTCCTGGTGTGCTTTAATTAGCAACATAGCAAATGCTGTTTTAAAGTGTTTACTAGGACCTGCAAATACTGTAAGTCCTGGTGTAAGTCCACCATCTAATTTTCCACTTAGAGCAACATTAACTGCTGGAACAGATGTCTGAATCAAGTCTTTGTCATTAAAAAACTTAGAGTCAGTCAATATTTCTGTTTCTCTAATAGTGGAATTCTTTTGTAATTTTTCTAATAGATTACCCATCTTTTCTCCTACTTTTATTAGCCTCCAAGGCCGTATTCATTATATTATTTGTATTGTAGCACAGGGAAGAAGCATGTGTCAAATCTTTTGGTAAACAAGTTCCACCAAAACCTTCTTGTCCATCAGGACCAGGAACAGCCCAATGTGTTCCTCCTAAATTAGCATCCTCTTCTAAGAAATCCTGTATAACTTTATAGTCAGTATCATAAATATCACAGATTGCTTTGAAGTCATTTGCTAATCCTACTTTAACTGCCAGTGCAGCATTCCTAAACATTTTTATTGCACTTGCCTGTACCGGTGTAACTAGTTTTACAAATTTATTACCTCGGGACATTAGATCAACAAAAGGATCACAATTATAACAACCAATTAAAAGATCGATATGTTCATTATCAACATCTTCTTTCCAATGTTTCTCTCTCAAGAATTCTGGCATTATAATTAATCCTCTATTAGCATATTGAATAGCTTGATCAGGACCTATTGTACTCCTAATAATAGGTTGTACTCCTATGTAAAGTTCTGATAGTATATTATCTATAATAGAAGTGTCTAAAGTTCCGTTCTTTAGGTTAGTTGGAACACAAATAAATGCGTAATCTATTTCTGCCCAATTACTTACATTGTAACCTAAGTCAGGATCGTGAATAAAAACATCTAAAGGTTCTTCAAATTTTTCCTTTAGAAAATATTCTGTAGCTTTACCTACAAATCCGTATCCGATAATTGCAATTTTTGTATTCGTTTCCATTGTTCGTCGATCTCTTTTTGTTGATCTAAAAGTTTCTTATATTGAAACTTAACTTTGTGTCCCTCTAATTCTGGATTCAAGAGTTTCAATTTGTTCCTCTTTCTTCTTTGTCCAGTTCTTTTCATTGCGTTCTTTTCCTTTTACAATTTTTGGTGTAAATTTAGATGCTCTAAGTCTTTCTAAAGCACCCTCCCTTCTAGCATTTATGCCTTTTTTATACCACGCTCTTGTTCCCATTATATCTCCTCAATAATTCCTAGTATTTCAGCAACAAAAAATGCTCCTAAAAATACTTGCCATGCCCATGGTTCCATGAATACAAATGGTATCACACAACCGCCTACTCTAAAACCACTTTTCCATATGCTATATATGAAGTGGCTATCTCTTTCGTCTTTATTTTTCATGGTATTTTTATACTCCAAATTACTGCTATTTGTTTTCCTTCAACACAAATTTGTTCAAACTCTTTAGGATCTCTCATAGAAGCATATACTTCATCTACTGCCTTCATTGTACCTGGAAACATTGCTTCGTAATCATCTATAACCATACATTCTGTTCTGTCTACCCAATATTCTAATGCTTGTTTACAGTTTCCATATCCGTGAGCGCCATCATAAAATAAAACATCATACCATTCATCTGTTTTGTAATCTGGTGTCCAAAATATTTTTTCCCATGTAATGTTATCTTTACCTTCTATATTTTCCTTAAACTGTTTTAATTGTTCCTCTCCACTTATTACTAAGCTCTTGAAAAATTCTATGTTAGGATTGTCTTCACTCCAAACATTAGGAATACCACTAAAGGAATCAATAGTATGAATATTCCAATCTTTATCTGCTTTGTTAAACTCATCAGCCCATGCTATAGCAGATTTACCTAAATAAGTTCCTATTTCAATTAGATTACCTTTATCAGGTAACTGACTTACAATTTGTTCAAACGGCCACTCATTAGGCCAAAAACTTTTAATCATCTAAACAAGTCCTCCAATGTTGCTTGTGGTTCTGTATTCCAGCCTATAGGTTTTAGAATGTTTTCTAAAGGATCAATAAATGCTTTCTGAAATATTAAATCATAGTCTACATACTTTGTTATCTCAAACTCCTTAGGAAGTTTAGTTACAAAGGCAATCGTATTCTCATGTAAACTATTAGGCTCCTTCAAATAAAGGAACTTAATCTTGTCACCTTCTTGTATATTCTCATACTTAAGGTTCAAACTTTTGTCTTTTAAGAGCTTATTATACAGTAAAGAGCCACGAACATGTATAGGTGTGCCTTTCTGATATACATCTGCTGTAGATGTGTATTTCTTAAGATTATTACATCCTCGAGGGAAAGCAATATCTTCTGCTGTTAATGTATTAAAATGTTTTTGTGCCTCAGCAATATATTTCTGTAGATGTTCTTCATCACTTGTAAGAATAAGACGAACTGCCTCTTTCAAACTATCTCGAATAGGAGCAGGAGTCGAGGACCTTACAATTTCTAAACCCATAACCTTTAGTTTAGGATCTTTTAGTCTTAGTCCTTCATCATCTAATACATTTAAGGCATATCTTTTCTTAGCTACAAACACACCTTTATCTGCGATAACCTCACGCTTAAAGTCTATCTTATGTTCAAAGGCATTAGTATAGTTACCTAACTTTGTCATTGCCTGTGCAATAGCAGGTTCTATTTTCTCTGTGCCTATTTTATCTAACAGACCTACAACCTTATCTACATCTTTGTCAGGGAAGAAGTTGTCTACCAAATTCTTACATGTAACATAACAAGAGTCAGTATCACTATAAAAGGAATACATCTCATCTTCTGTGCCACATACTTTGTTCATATACTTGTCCAAGGCCTTAGCTGTATCTCGGATAACTAATTGTCCTGACATTGTAATACCTTCTGCAATTCTATCATCATAGAATCTAAAATACTGATTAGCCAGGGCACCATATAAACTGTTTAATTGAATCTTACGAGCCATCTGAAAATTATTATATTTACTTATCTCGTTCTTGTGATGTAGGGCACCTGTTTCTTGGAAATCTTTCTGTGCCTTCTGCATTAACTTCTTATATTTTAATCTATCATTAAAAAACTTTTGTACAATCTCAGGGAACAGGCCTTTCTTTTCTCTTGTATAGCAGGAACCATTACCTGCCATAGTGTAGTTCTTTTCCTTTAACTTGTCCAACTGATATCTGTCCAGTTGATCGTCAACACTAACATCATATTTAAATCCAGGAACAATAGTCTCAGGACTCATATTGTGTTGCATTAGAATACTAGGATATAGACTTGTAGCATCAAAACTAGCTACCCATTCATAACTTCCAGGAACAGGTTCTTGTACAAAGGCACCTTCTATTTGTCTATCCTTTCTACCACCACCCTGGTGAATAACAATATCCTTTTCCCATAGATGATTATATAATAAACTATCCCAGGTTCTAACAGCTGAGAATACATCATTATAATTACACTTAGCGTCATAGGCCATTGTAATAGCAAGTTCAATAAGTTTCATCTTGTCTTCTAGTTCGTCGACAATAACTGTATCAATAATATTATATTCTACAAACCTATTCCAATCCCCGTCATAAAACTCTTTAAATGTGTCAAAACCAGACTCTAGTTTGTTTTTGCCTAGTTCTGTTTCTGCAATAAAGTCTAGTTTGTATGACTCTCGAGTCACATAAGTAAACTTCTTATATAGATCTAAATAGTCTAATTGTGCTACACCTGTAATCTCGAATGCTGTCATCTCACGATTAGCAAATCTAATAGGGCGTTTGTTAATTAACTTAAAAGGCGAGAATCTTTTATGTTCATCCTCACCTAATACTCGTTGAACTCTTGTAATAAGATAAGGCATATCAAATAAATTACTGTTCCAACCTGTAATAATATCAGGACAGTTTTCCTGCCACCAAGTGAGGAAATTTTCTAATAACTGTTCTTCTGTATCAAAGCCATGATAATCAATATCTAGGTGAGATGTTTCTTTTGTAGGAGTAAACTCCCCTAGGCCAAAAGTTGTTATCTTCTTGGTGTTGTTGTTTTGAAGTGTGATAACTAGAACTTTCTCACTAGGGGAGTCTACATTTGGAAATCCACCTTCCGATGTTGTTTCTATATCGATAGAATAGATTGCCATTTTATTAGCATCCCATTGAATCTCACCAGGATAGTTCTCGGTGATATATTGGTATGCGTAATAATTTTGTCCAAATATTGGAAAATTATCTACATCTTTGTAACTGTCAAAGAAGGCGGTTGCCTCCTTGTTTGTAGGGAATTTCATAGGCGAGACATTCTCACCAAAAATGCTTTTGTATTTAGATTTTTCTTGACTCTTAACAAATAGAGTAGGTTGGAATCCACGCCTTGCAGTAAATCGCTTACCGTCTTTTACACCACGGAAAAGTATGTCATTTCCATAATGTCTTGCATAAGTATAAAAATTCATAACAACACCTTAAACATAATATAGACATTATGCACTCTTTCGTACTAAATGTCAATTAAATTTCTTTAACTCTGGTCCTATTTCGCAAGTGTCCCTCTGCTATTTCTGCTTTACTTGCGCCGTGATAGGATACGGCATGATGTTTGGATATCATTAGTTCATTTATATTAGTATTACCATCTAAACTAATAAATTCACCAAGTATCCTTCCATATTTTCCTTTTTTATCGAGCCTTGTTTTGAGTATAGCTCCACCTTCAATCTGCTGCGTGAGGTATTTCTTCGCCATAAGTCCGTATCGTTTTTCGTCGAGGTCACGGGTTCTACTTTCGGGAGTATCGATCCCATGCAGACGTATTCTTTGTTTCTTGAGCCAGACACCGAAGCCCAAGTCGATATCCACATCTACTGTGTCGCCATCAATAATTTTGACAACATTAATTCTATATTCATACATTTACTTTCCTTTAATTGTTTCGTTCAACACCTTTTTATTTATAAAGTCAGGTTGAACAATTCCGGAACCAAACTTTTTATTATACGAATTTAACATCTCTGTTCCTGGATCGTAGACTGAAACAACATGAGCTGGAAAGATCGGAACTTTGTGATCTTTTGCAAATGGAGCGTAAGGAGCAAGCCCTACAGTATAATCAGTTTCACTTCCAGGTTTAGGCATAATCATAATAATAGCTGGTTTCTTGATAAGTAGAAAACCTCTACCCTCAATTTCCTCTTCTTTAATGTCTCCAATCAAGTCTTCACCTGTTGTAAGTTTAACGATTTGTATGTTAGTAGCCATACTCCTTATCTCCTGTTTCTAATTATTTAATTTCAATAGATGTAGGTTTCTTTTCCTCTGGTATTTCGTGTACCAATGAAATAGTTAAAACTCCATCCTTCAATTTTGAACCTGTGACTTTAACATCATCTGCTAATGCCCATGTTCTTGTGAAATTGCGTTCTGCAATTCCTTTGTGCAAGAATTCATCTTCTGATTTCTCTTGTTCACCTTTAACGACAAGGTTGCCGTCTTCCACACTAATATTCAATTCAGATTTACTGAATCCTGCAAGAGCAATTTGAATTTCATAATTCTCAGCGTCTAGTTTTTTGATATTATAAGGTGGGAAAGAATTAGATTGGCCTCCTTCAACGGTGTGAAGTTTGGTAACAGCGTCAAATACTCTGTCAAATCCAATCAATCTACTTTCTACTTGTGGGAATGCTGAAACAAAATCGTTCCAGTTAGTCGTGTTTAATCTTACCATTTTAGTTTCCTCCTATTAGTTAGCAAGGTTAATATATGATACCCTTTCGGCGTATCATTACTATTTATACACTCTGCTGACTTTCTAACCATTTTTGGTACATATTATTGTCATAAACACCTGATCTAAACCACAAATTAACTGCTGTTTTTTCTCCACGAATAACAGGCATGCCTGCGTGCATTGATAAATCAATAGGTGTGCATGTTCCCATAAATGTATTAGAGAAAAATACACAGGTTCCTTTCTTAGCAGGTATTGTAATACCCATATTAGGAAAATCTGTTTCCCCTCCATGCTGTACATCATTTAAATATAATATTGCTGTTGCTATTCTGTTGCCTGCTTGAGGTGAATAAGATTCTATCTTGTCCTCTCCAAAAGCATCTAAATGAGGTTCAAATTGTTGTCCTGGTAAATACTTAATAACTGATAATGGCTCTGCTTGAGAAGGATGTACTCTTAATGTTGCTGATGCCATGTCTAAAAACATTCTTGCGCCATCAGATTGTGCAAAGTTTAGAGAAGATGTTTGGTTATTTCTTTTGTTAGTATATTCACCTGTGCCATCATCTGTGGAAACTTTTGCCTCTTTAAAAACACAATGTTCATTAATATCATCCATTAATGTATCTACTGTTTCTTCGGGTAAAAAATCTTCTATAGTTAATATTAATGGATTATTAATTGAATGTAATTTGTATTCACCCATTTCATGTTTCATTATTAAATCCTATCATTCCTAAGTGAGGAAAAGCTTCTTTAAAATTTGTGCCTCTTCTCTTATCATGTTCTTTTACAAACGCCCAGAAATCTTTTCTGTGTTTGACAAGTTCATCACCTTTGAACCTGTTTGCTTTTATCCATCCTACAGTCTTTCTGTATTTTTCTATTTCGCCTGTAGTAAATGGATATAGTTCCATTTCTTTTAAACTTTCTTCCATTATATGTATATGACTATCATCGCAAATTTGTGCTGAAAGGTGTAATGGTTCAACCATATAAGGCATGTCAACTGTTAGTAAATCACCAAATTGTGTTTTAAGTTCCGCCATTTTAAATATAAACTCACTAATATTATCAATAGATAAAAAATTATATGTACACATGATACCAACAGGAATTCCTTGAGCTAATAATCTAATTAAGTTTGCCTCAAAATGTTCTATCTCTAAACCATGTCTTATATACTCTGCCTGTTTTCCCCATGAGTCAATACTAGCATAAAGTTTAGTATTAGGTACATCTTTTACTAGGTTAATATATTTTTGTACTCTATTTTCTGTAACCATAAGATTAGAATTACAATGGAATGTTAATCCTTTTCTAGGATTTGCCTTAACATATTCTAGAAGTTTATATGTATTCTTATCTAATAAAGGCTCTCCTCCTGTTACTCTAAGAACAAATAAGTGTTCATATGCCTGTGGAAACCATTTCCAAAACTTTGCCACATAGGGAGAGTTTTCTATCTGAGGTGTATGAATAAGATTATAATCCTCTGATAGTTTGTAAGGACCATGTTCCTCTATTTCCTTTTCCCATGTTGTGCTGAATACCGGTCCACAATAACTACATGCCATTTGACATTTATTAGTGAAGGATATTTCTAAATATTTAGGATATACATAACCAAGTCCTGCTTCTTTTGCCTCTTTAACTATATCTCTATTATGTTTAAAAAATTGTACTGCAAGAGTTTGTCTATCTGAGATTAGATCAAGATCCTCTACCTCCCAACAATAAGAGCACTCTGAAGGTTTGCCACCTTGTAACATTGTTGCTCTTTGTTCAACCTTGTGAGGTGTATTGTGTAAGTCTGCGCCTAAAGGTATTTGATGTGTAGGACAATGATAACAGGAGTGTGCCCTTCCTGTTCCTAAGTGCATTTCTTGGTGGTACCATTTTAGCACGCAGAAACCAGGACCTACTGCATCCTGTTCGTCCTTAATAAGTTGTAATGCTTCTATTTGGTTTTTATTTAACTTTCTTTCCAATGTTGTATTTGGGGATTAGCTCCCACTCACCCTTCTCTTTAAACGATATAATTTTGATTTGGCTCAACGGAGCTAAATCTTCTACTTCGCCTAATATTTTTACCAAACCCCAATCTTGGAGTAATTTAGCAATAGTATTTCTGCGTTGTAAATCGTTATCTTGGAAGTCAGCCTCCTTACCATCAAGAGCGAATAATTCTTTAAAATGTGTTATAAAGTATCTACCTTTCTTGTGTAATATATGGCAAGACTGATAAAGGACTTGGTCCTTTTTCGATGCTACTCCAATTCGAGACAAAGTTTCCCTAACCTTCAAAAAATCTTCTGGGTCGTTTAAGGTAACTTCTAAAGGTGAATACCCTGGATAGTCTATGTTAAAGTAATTCTCTTGATCACTCATTCTCAATATGCCTGTTATGTCTTAAATAATAATTAAGTTATAAAGGTATTTATACTTTTCCACCTTTAGAAGTGTTCAAATGTATTTTTATGAGATCTATTTGTGTATCATTTAACAGACTAAGGGTCTGTTTTGCTTTAATTAAAGAATATCCAAAAAACTTTTGGATTGCCTCTATGTTTTCTTCATCATTCTTCAACCACTTGTTATATCTTTTACCCTGCCTTACAACATCCATAAGGAAGTCATATTGCATTTTATTATCCAAGTGATGTCTCGAATTCATTTCATTAGCGGCAATACAAGTATCTTTACCCATACCCATTGCACGATTTACCATAAAAGGATTGTATTCTTTTTCTGTCCTTTCATCAACTATAAGATTGTCTTTTGTATAAATGCTATTAGCGTAGTCAAAAGGAGAGATCTTTTTAAGTTTCTCTTGGAACTCCTCTTCGTTTATTTCTTCGACTGGCTCACCAAAGCCTTCTAATATTGCGTCTGTCATATTATCCAAAACTATAACTAATTATTAACATTATTATTATAAAATATATAGTCAAAATTCTTATATCATTATCATTGTTATTCATTACCAATGCCTCAATACGCCTGAGATGATAAAGAAACAAGTAAAGAAGTTAACAAGAACAACAATGGTTCTCATAACTGCAACTGCATCTGCTTCCTTGGAGTCATCACTTGCTTTCTCTCCTAATGACAAACACCACAATCTCCATAATTTACTTAAAGTCAATATATTTCCCCTCTCTTAGAGTTTCGTATCCCTCCAACATTAGTTGAGATACAGATATCCCTCTTTTCTGGGCTTCTTTCTTTATTTCTTCTCTTTTAGCCCTTTCTACTCTTACTTGTATCCAAGCGTCTTTAGCCATTATTCTTGATTATGCCTCGGGTCTTGTTGTTGTTTTATAATTTCCTTAAGTTCTTCCTTCGAGGGAAGATCTTGTTGTTGCTGCTGTGGTTGTGCCATTACTTGAACTCCGAATCTACCATAATTTGTGTTAAACAAGCAGTTAAGTTAATCTCCTGATCTGCTACGAAAGCTGCTTTGTACTGATAATCTGCAATATCAAGTACTAACCGAGCAGGGCTCTTAATCTCTGGAAGTAGTATATCGTATATCTGACGGAATATAGCCTGAGGGTCTGTGTCTACATTGTTTGCCACCCATTGTCTCATCTTACGCCAGTCTTTACCCTTAAGACTCTCTACAAGCGCCTTAGCATTAACTTCCTGGAAGTTACTTAGTATACCCTCATCTATAACACCCCCCGCTGAGTACCGCTGTAGCTCATTTAGCACCCTTCTATAGTCAGGAAAGTACTTCATTAGGAGCTCAGCAAGCACCTTCTCTTGATATTCCACGCCTTCTGTACTAAGGATATACTTCATTCTATCCATGAACTTAGCGGCTAATACAGGGCGATCTGAGGGTGCTAATTTAAAGTCTATAACAGTAGTCCTGCTATGTAACGGGTCTATTAGCTTATTAGCATAGTTACATGTAAATATAAACCTACAGTTCTCAGCAAATTGTTCTATGAACCCTCTAAGGGCTGGCTGGACACTATCTCGGTTCATATAGTCTGCCTCATCAAGAATAACAACCTTAGTTTTACCCTCGAATGAGACAGCTGAGGCAAATTGCCTAATTTTAGTTCTTAGGGTATCAATCTGCCTACCTTCATCACTACCATTAATAATGATATAATCACAATTTAGCTCATTACATAAAGCACGAGCAATAGTTGTTTTTCCTGTACCTGCAGTACCTGACAATAATAAGTTAGGAACCTCGCCTTTCTTAATAAACTGTGCAAACTGCTTCTTTACACTTTCAGGCAATACACAATCTTGTATTAACCTGGGTCTGTATCGCTCTACCCATAAAAACTGTTCAGGTGTTGTTGTCATATTATCTCCAAATTGTCAGAAACTTTTTTGCTCCAAAATGTCGGCCATTTTTTCCGAGGGTAAAAAGGTCTAGGAAAAAGTCTCCTTAACATCTGTCGTTTCTGAAAAACTAAGGTCTATATGCTTACCTTCGTCTGCTTCATACTTACTAGGCCATCCATACGCTTTAACATTATCTAAAACATTATCAGGTGCACTTATATCATAAGGGTCGCCTTCAAAATTATCTGCGAAGCCTGGCTCTACAAATTCTTGAATAACATGTCCATCGTCTATGATAGCTGCGTATCTCCAAGATCGAATACCAAATCCTAGGTTGTCCTTACGAACATCCATACCCATTTTAATTGTAAACTCTGCACTACCATCAGGAATAAGTTTTACATTAACTAATCCTTGATCTACATGCCACTCATTACAAATAAAAGAATCATTTACTGTAACGCAATAAATGTCATCAATACCTGCATCTCTAAATTCAGAATATGCTTGTTCATAACCAGGCAATTGCTGGCTTGAACATGTAGGTGTAAATGCTCCAGGCAAACCAAAAACAACGACACGCTTGCCGTCAAATAATTGTTGCTTTGTCATCTCTACCCAAATTTTATCTCCAGAAGTTGTAGTAACTTGTTTCTTAACTACAAAATCAGGAACTACTGGTGTCAAACTACTCATCATTTTCTCCTTCATTGAAAGGATCTACTTCACCCTTCATTACTTTCCTAACCAAGTTGATAGCTGGATTAGGTCTTGTGAAAATGTACTCCATTGTCTCACCTTCACGGTTTAATTCAACTACCCAGCCATTCTGTGCTTCACGGATAGTTACCTCTAATTGATCTTCTCCCATTTTATTCTCCAATAGATGATGAACGCTCAAGCGCTAACCAATATTTTAAATTGCCTTTACTACTCTCTAAGAACATAAACTTTTTCTCAGATAAAATAACTGTATAACCTGAAGGTACAACCTTAAAGTTTTCAACAGCTAGTCTAGCATCAAATACTTTGTCTGTTTGTCCTAATGCCTGTCTAAAAGAATTAGACTTAGGAGTAGCAGGATCGCCTACTGTAATTACCACTTCAGTACCATCACCAATGACGCTTAACATAGGAGCTGCTGTAATAGCTGCTGCCTTCATTATCATGTCAATATCATCTTTGGATAAGTCGAACTGGAAGAAGTTGTCTACTTCAATATTCTTATCAGGGGCACTAACAATAATGTTAGGGTCTGCATAAAAGTATTCAAAAACAGAATTGCCTTTTGTTACTGTAAGACTTTCGTCTCCAAAGCCAACATCTGTATCTTCCATAACAGTAAGTAGGGAAAGCAGACTATTTAAATCATAGACTGCGAATTCTTTAGGAAACGGATCTGTAATATCAGCCTTGGCAAAAATGTTTTTACCTGTGCTAATAGTGGAGAGCGAGTTTCCCTCACGAACAAGAATGTTCGTGTTAATAGTTGCGAAGTTCTTGAGAACATCAAGAGTGTCTTTGCTAAGTTTCATAATATACTCCAATTTTTAAACCTATAACCGTATTATAGGCTCTTACATACTAAAAGTCAATGGTCTATAGGACCATTTAAAAGTTTCTTTTTGTTTCCAGATAATGATTTGTAATTACCTGGGCCCACAACCTTTGTTGGCTTGCACTAGGGTGATATAAGTCTCTCCCTACTTCATCTAATGTTTTATCTGAAGGTGGCTTGCATTCCATAAAAGGTTTTATAATCATATCTTTAACTTTACTTTGTCTTACATCAAAGGTATCATCCTTTTCAAAATGTCCTGCCGATGCGTAACCGAACCACTCTATAAAATCCTGATCTCTAAAATCATTAGCGGAAGTTATATCGGATTCATATCCTGTGTAGAGCCAAGTTAAAGGTATATCTAAACTCTTACACAATTCAATTAATATTTTGTATGCCAACCTATGTTGCCCTTCAGATATTTTCTGCTCTTCAAAAGGTTTTAAGAAGGTAAAATCTTTACCACCTTTTAACATAGAACCAGCATAATCCAAATTCTTAACTGTGTTTGTATTGGTAAGTTTAAATGTTCCTGTGGGATTTTCTGCCATGTGTAATAATATTTTACTAGGTGGGTTCTGCCACCTTTTAGATAGTTCTAATATATTATTAGCAACAAACTCTGGTCTATCACCATAGATGCTCATATTATATACAGGAATACCTGTGTATTCAGTTATCTTATTAGACGTCATGTCGTCTGTACGAACTCCTGGAGCTAATCCAGGGCATGATGAATCAAATAACCACCAAATTTTATTCTTACTAATATCATGTATGTCTGTATCGTTTCTAAAACCTAAAGAGTCTAAGTTATATTCTATAGGCTCAACATCTCCACTCCAATACCAATCAGGTCCTTGAACTCTTTTAGCTCTTGCAAACCACTCTTTGGATTCATGTAACATCCATTTATATTTTATGTCAGGAGAGGATGCAAAAGATATACACCCATGTTCTCCTAGTCTTGTTTGTCTTAAAGGTTGATCTTCTTTATTCATTTTTAAATTCGGGTGGCCTTTTTTCCATAAAAGCAGCTACACCTTCCTCTATATCCTTTGAATCTAATGTCATGTCTTTAGCCCATAAAGCAAAGTCTATAGCTTCGTCCTTATGAGAGTTTACTGTATGCCATATGGCACCTTTTGTTCCTCTAACGGCAATGGGTGCATTGTTATTGGCAATTTTATGTGCGTATGCTAATGCAACTTCATCTACATCTCCATCACACTCTTTAGTCAATAGTCCTACTTTGTCTAACCATTTAACATCATGTAAATCTCCCATCATAAATTCCATTGTTCTATTGTGGCCTATTCTTTGTGCGAATTTAACCTGCATAGTAACAGCATTGAAACCTAGTTTTGTTTCTGGACATGATATTTGTGTTGATGCATCTGCAAATACAAAATCACTTGCCAACATAATACCTACACCCTCTCCAACACAATATCCTTTGATAGCAGATACTATAGGTTTAGGTGTAACCATATCATTATCTGTAACTGTATTGCCGTAACCAGTCTTTAAGGCATCGATAATAGTATCTACCTCGAAGCCTGCTGTGAAGTGATTAGGATTGCCTGACTTGATAAGTAAAACCCTAGAGTCATCCTCACGGAATTCTACTAGGGCATCATTGTAACCTTGATAAAAAGGTCTGTCAATTAAATTTAGAGGACCAACACCGTTTATTGTTAAGACGGCGACATGGTTATCTTTTTCGTAAGTTATTCTCTCACCAAAATTCATAATATAAACCTGTTTGTTAGAAGTTTGCTAGTTCAGTTCCTTCTGAATCTGTTACCACTACGGTACATCCTGCTGATTGCATTGCTGTTTTTAAACTTGCTTTTACAGAAGCTTCATCTGATATTGCATCTATCTGTGTTTTGGCTGAGTCATAAGTTGCTTTATCTGCTGCTTCATAAGTAACTGTGGTTGCCAATCCATCTATGGAATAGGACTTTGTAACTCCTGAACTAGCATAAATTGCGTCGCTTGCATCCTTATTAGTGGCTGAATAATCACTAATAACAGGAAGAGCTGTCTCTGCGTTTGGCCTTGTTAAGACCCATGTTACTGTATATGCCATTTATTTACTCCAATTGTTGTAATCTCTGTCTACTATTTATAATAATTAGGCATTTAATTTTGCCTCTTTATAGTTTTTAATGTATGTATTGGTATCCTCTGTGAGTTTTTTAACATCATAACCCATGATAGATAGTTCTAATACACTATCATAATCATATGTTCCTGGAGTTATAAAGTTAAATAAATCCCATGTCATTATCCTATTAATTCTAGGGTCATACAAACCCTGTTGCATAGTTCTAGCTAACTCTAGTATTGCTGACTTCCATGTGTAACTATCGTGGCTCCAATGTAAGTTATGTTGTTCACTATGTAAATTCTTAATATATCCTTGTAACATAGGGTGTTCTGAAAACTCTGCGTAATCCTCAGCAGTAATCTCTTCTTTTATTTCCTCAGGATGAAAGTGTCCAGACTGCCTCCATGTTCTACCAAACTCTGAGGATGCAAACATTAATTCGTTTATTTGTCTGTTTATGTATAAGGGTTGCATCACTAAATTCTCATTAGGCATATGCTCTCTATACCAATTTAAACCATCATAGAGGCTCTCAGACGTCTCGTAAGGCAGTCCTAATATTAGACTTGTAGTTGCCCTATACCTGCCACAATGTTTGTTCATATAGTCTTTAGTATCCAGCAATCCCCTTTTAAGTTTATCAGGATCAATACCTTTACCTACAGTTCTACCTGCAGTTTGGTTAAAAGTTTCCACACCATAATACTGAGCCCAGAATCCCATCTCTGCTAGGTACTTTTTATCGTCCTCTCTTGTGGATAATATATCTGCTCTAATAAATCCTGTTAGGTTTGGTTTGAAAGGAAGTTTTTGTATTTCACTACCAGCAAATCTTATTTTCTCTTGATTGTCGTTTGTTGTTTCGTCTGCCACATGATAGCTAGTTACACCAAACCTTTCATAGTTAGATAACATCTCATCATATAAAGTATCCATATCCCTAGTTAAGTCTCCCTTCATACCTATTGCATTGTATGAACAGAACTTACATTTAAATTTACAACCACGGGAGAGTTCTAGTGTTAGAGTATCTGTGGGTTGAATAAAGTCTCTATCCTCATACTCAACACGCAAATCTTTACTAGGGAAACAAGGGTGATGTCTATCTGCCATAACACAATTCAATCCTTGAAACTTTGTTATCGTTGCTTCACCCTTTAATAATTTAATTAATCCATACTCTCCATAACCACATACATAATAATCACAAGGTAGGACCATGATGTCAACTAGCATTTTAGATCCAGCAATTATAGTTACATCAGGATACTCTTCCTTTAACCATTTAAGATGATCTTGTGCTCTTTGTAATAGGTCTAATTTGTATCCAAAGGTAACACTAACACCTATGAATTTTGTATCTTGTGTTATCCTTGAACGGGCAAATTGTTTGAACTCATGCTCTTCAAATGCCAACCAGTAATCGAGGACTTCAATGTCCCAACCTTCTTTACGCATGAAAGTGGCTATCTTATGTGCGCCACCTGATCTTTTGAGGTTAACCCAGTTTGGGTTTAGCGCTCCTAATGCGCCTTGCCAACCTGGGTTCTGTTGTAGACAACCTAATATAATACCCTTGTTCATATCAGTATTTATTAGTCGTCTAGATAATGCTTTGTTGTACTCTTGTCGTGTTCGTTAAGTGCAATAATGGCATAATGTAAAACCTTTTGTAGGTCCTTTCTATGGTCCTCTGAGGTTCCTTTTTTGCCATACCGTTGTGCATACTTAAGAATATTGCCTATTGCAAATCCTATTCCGTGTCCACAATCACTGATAAATTCCGTTGATTGGAATTTGTTTCTGCTATAATGCCCTGAGTATGTAGCGTCGATATACGATTGGAGCTCCCTAATGAGAGCTCCTTCGTTGAACTTATACTCTGGCGTCTTACTCTTCGCCATCTTCGTGTATCTCCTGTTCAGTTTCTTCAGTTGACTCTGCTAGTTCTACACTAGGATCAACTTTGGCATACAAGTCTATGAATGCCTCTTTTGTGTCTTCGTCGAACCTATTAACACAAAGTTGAACTGCCTTTTGCTTGTCACCAAACACGGCAAATGCGTTAACAATGTGTTCCAACCTACGAGTTGAAATAAGTTCGTCGATGGCACCTTCGTAATATGTTTTACGAATTACATCACTCCAAGTAACAAGGTGTGTCGCGAAGTCTTCGTCAACATTGTTGACCTTTTCCATCTTCTTAACAACAATCTTTTTCTCGGTAGCCATTGTAGGGTACTCCTGCTCAACTGTGATTGCAAACCTTTCTAGGAATGCCTCGTCGAGTATGTTGGCTGAAATAAATTTGCCATCATCTGAACCTCGACCCTTAGTGTTAGCTGTTGCTACTAAGTTAAATCCAGGAGCAGGAGTTACGGTTTCGCCAGTCTTCTTGTTGAAGTAAGGCTTCCCCTCAAGGATGGCTTGTAAGCACATCAGCTTGTTCGAACCCCTATCCACTTCATCAAGTATGAGAACAGCGCCCCGCTTCATCGCGGTGAGGACGGGCCCTTCTCTATAGACGACATTACCGTCAACTAGTGTATTGCCACCGATTAAATCATCCTCATCAGTTTCAATACTAATATTTACTCTTATAGCCTCACGCTTAAGATTAGCACAAACCTGTTCTACCATTGTAGTCTTACCATTACCTGATAAGCCTGAAATGAATATTGGGTAAAACATACTTGAGCTTAAAACTTTTTTCAAGTCTTTGTAAAAGCCAAATGGAACGAATGTAGCGTCCTTCTCAGGAACTAGATTCTCGACATCAACTCTTAGTTGTGCCTGTACCAACTCTCTAGGTTGTGTTTCAACAACCGCCAATGGAACCTGCTGTGTTGCTGGTTCAATTGGTTGTGCGCTAGCCACCTGGCCACCAAACATTGAAGTCAGGTTATAGACACCTCTGTCTACTTTGACTTCTGGTTTTCCGTTAACCAACCACGCTGGGAAACCTAAGCCAATTGATGTGGCAGTTTCAATGATTTGTTTACGGGTAAAAACTCCAGTGCCGTTGTCCTGTGACTGTAACGCCTGGATTAAGTTTTCTCTATCTATTGCTTTCATATTATAAGTCCTCACTTTTATTATTTAATATACCGTTATTATGCACTCTGGTGAACCAAGAGTCAAGCATTTTTTCAAAAGATTTCAACATTTTTATGCTACTAACTCTATGATTTGATTAAGGAAAGTTCTAGAAGTGCTTTTTCCTTTAGAAAACTTCTTGAATCCTCTCAATAAATCACCTTTTTTGTTGGATTTTACTTCCAATTCTTGTACGCCTACTTCAAGATCTTTTTGTCCTTTTAGTAGGAACCTAGCGTCGTATCCAAATGCTGGTTCTACGACTGTAAATTTGTCCTTAAGTACTTCTTTCCATGTACCATCTATGAACTCATTGGTTACATAGTTATGTGGAGTTATGCCTTCCATCCAGTCTGTGGATACATACTCGCTGTAGAAGTTTTCTCTCTTACCGTCTACAATGTGGAAGTTAATAAGAGTACTACCTGTGATCTTCTTGTAGAACTCTACAAGGGTCAATGTAGTAACACCATCTCTACGGCTGTATCCACCCTTGTTAGGGAGCTGTGTGGTGCTGCCTTGTTGCTTAATAGCTATTGGCTCACCATATACACTAGCCACTGCTCTGTGTTCTCTGGTTGAGTCTCTGTATGTAATAGAGTCTGTAGCACCACCGTCTGTTAAGAATACCGTAGTCAACTTTTCTACATTGTAAGTCTTCTGGAACTCTTTGGCAATCTGTGGAGCTAGAACAAGAGCTGAGTTAAGTGGAGTACCACCTAGTCTAAAGTAATCGTTCTGTATGTAACCATATAATTGGCCTGGTTCTGCATAGTAATAACTTCTATTTGAGTATCCTAACTTCATTAGTAATAAGTATGCCATTGCGTTATCAAAGTCTGACTTCTTACAAGTAGAGCTTAGCATGTGGACAAGAGCAAAGTTAGAATCTGTAATTATCATTTCGCCGTCTTCACGACCCTCTATAATACTTCTGTTCATGTCTTTGTTCTCACTCCAAGGAGTAGGGTGTCTCTCACCATATCTGCAATTTGAGAAACCATATACATCAAATGGAATGTTAACCTTTCTGCAGAACAATGCCATATTCATCATCTGTTCTAGTGTACCAGGCATCTGTCTGTTCATACTACCTGATAAATCAACATACATTATGATACCATGGTTCTTACCGTTAGGAACAATCATGTTCTTTTGGAATAAGTCTTCAGTCAATTGGTAAGCCCAAAGTCTGTCCTCATTCAACTTACCTGTCTTGGCAATTTGTGCTTTCTTGTTAGCCTGTGCTGCCTTCTTCATCTCGAAAGTCTGTGCCATTGAGTTGATTATTGGTTGAGTGTTGGACAAGAACTCTTTGAACAATCTTTTACCTTCAGCCTTAACTCTGTCTACTGGCATTGGATTATCATAATCAAATTCACCGCCGTCTTGTAGCTCTATGCACTCGTCCCAATTATATAGTTCGTTCATTGGAACAATCCACTCTTTAGCCTTGTGCAACTTCTGAGGTTTCAAGTAAACAATTTCTTGAGCGTCTGTATCAACAAGTGACTTTTCGTTATCTCTGAAAGCGTCATCTGTAATTGACTTTTGGCCTTCGCCGTTTAGGAAGCCATGCATCTTTTCAACTTCTTCGATGGCATCTTGTAGCTCTTTTTTCTGTTCTTCGTTCTTAGCTACATCTTCTTCGTATAGTTCACGAGCTTTTGTTTCTGCTTCGTATTCTGCATTTCTTCTCTTACGATCTTCTTCCCATTGTTTCTGTTCTGCGTCCCACTCTTTTTGTCTACGCTCGTTGAAGTCTTCATCGCTTTCATCCTCACCTTGAGAACCACCGGGTGTTCCTGGTTTTGGATTTCCGTATTCGTCTTTGGTGTCATCTTCTTGAGCTTCACCTTCACCTTCACCTTCTCCGTCATCTTCTGACTCCTCATCTTCTTTCATATGATCTGGCATGTAGTTATTCCAATCAGGTGTCTCGGATTCTGCTTGATCCATATCTGACATCAAGTCATCTAACATCTGTTGGAGTGGTTCTAATTCGTCTTGTCTTTCCTCAGCTTCTTTCTTGGAAATGTCTGCTAACTCATGTGCTAGTTCTTTTACATCTGCCCATGTTTCTGTTTTGGAAACTCTGTCTAGGAAAGTCTGTTCTGTTTCTGTAAATTTAAGACCAAGTAAGTGGCCAATTTTAAAATGTAAGTTTACTCTATCAACAAAAGGAAGTGTGGTTAAGTCTCTATCCTTAACACCAAAAAAGTCTTTATCGAATAATTCTTGGTAACCTCTGTGGAAGGACTTAACAAGACCAGGATATCTTTCTTTTACTTTTCTTTCAATCCTAGCGTCTTCTATAATATTGTAGAATGCTTTTAGTGAAGGGTTATCAATAACTGCATCATGCCATCCTTCTTCAGGAGTTTCATGTGCATGTCCTACTTCATGTCCGATGAATAAATCGTACATGGAGTTAGACATGTTTTTCCAAACAGGTAAATACAGTTTACGGTTCTTTACATCAAATGCTGCAGTTGGAGCTTTGGCATCATGAACAATGTCAATATCCTCTGTCGCTAGTAATTTCGCTAATACTGATTTTACTTCTATTTGGTTTGGCATATTATTAAGTCCTCACTTTTTATTTAATATACATGTATTATGCACTCTGGCGAACCAAGAGTCAAGCATTTTTTGAAATCTTTTTACTATTTATTTCAATAACTTAGGTGTAAGGTGAGATTTATTTCCCTTCCACCAGCGCCATAATGGGGCAAAATCTCGAATTCTCTGTTCAAAATGTCCCTAATCTCGACTGCAAAACGCAATCCTGGCCTTATGTAGTATCCTACATTAAAATCAAAGGTTGATACATCATCAATAGGTGTTCCGTCAAAGTCATTACCTCTGTCGTATTGTCCTACATATGATATTAGATAGTCCCAGCCTTGTATTGTACTGAACCAGGATAACTTTGTTTCATATTTGGCAGCTCTAATTTGATCTGTATCAGTATATGAAGTTGATACATGTAATGCACCATCATCATATAGGAAATGTTTTTCAATACTAAATCCTTTGGATTCATATCCTCCTGAGTTGACATAACCATAAGTACCCATATCAAAATCTATACTTTCTGAGAAGTCATAATAAAATGCTGAGAGGAATCCATATCCTAATGTTATGCCTTTACCTTTCTCTGCTTTTAATCCAGGGTTAGCTGCTACCCAATCATCACCAAACCTTTCATATAGATTAGGCATTCTAATACTGTTACCTAATGAAAGTCTAAATAGATCTTTTTCAAAACCATATCTAATTACATGATCGTCGTCTTCTACTCTCCAACCAATGCTATGATTTTCTAAAGAATAATTTACATAGGTGGCATAATGTTGATACCAATATTCATTATACTCCTGCCTGTGTGCTTGTGCGCCTACAATTAATCCAGGTAAAATTTCTTCATTAGCATCCACAAAATATCTTTTGCTTTTAGATTCCCATCCTGTATTGTGTTCAACATCATTTTGTCCATAGCCTACTGTGAGCCAACTATTTCTAATTGACATGTCTACTTTTTCACCTTGTTGTACACAATCATTACCGTCAATTCCAAACCAACAGTTGTCATAATCATAAGTATAGTCTTGGTATGAGGATACAAGTTTCCAATCACCTACCTGGTAATTAGTTTTTAGTGTTGTATTTTCAAACCAATCTTCCTCATTATTATCTGTTCGTGCAGAACCATTAGATCCTTTGTAATGTGCTAATGATACATATTCATTGCCCAATGATACTAAGTATCTTTTGTCGCCACCCTTAGTAAAAAAGTGTGGGGAAAATGTGTCCTCCATAAGTACTGTTCCTGCCATTGCTGAGCTACCAAACAATACGCTATTAGGTCCTGATATAATTGTAAAGTCTTGAAATGTAGGTAGTTCAGTTCCAAAATCAAACCAGCCACCTCCTGGATTGTTTACAGGGATTCCATTTCTAAAAACTGCTGTATGTTTTACATCTGTTCCATTGCTAGAAACTCCTGCAAAACCTCCTCTTCCACCAGCTTGATATACACTATAAACATCTACTGCTTCTAGTACTGAATTATCATACTCTGGTTGAGATGAACCAAATGTTTCATTGGCTCCTATTACAATTACTTCTTCTATATCTGACGCCATTCCTGGTGTCATAACGAAAATTAGTCCTACTGTTAGTAGGGCTTTCACATTCAAGTGTTTCATATTACTCCTTAATTAAAATTAAATACCCCTGTAATGGTTCCATTTTTTAGTTGTTGAACTAAATGTCTGCAACCATATCCCCAATAACTACCGCAAGGATACATATCCTGCTGGAGGATTTTTGCGTTAGAATATTTGTTGCGATAACTGCTACCACTAGTGGAACAGTTAGGCACCGCATACTTGGGCATGCCATCTGCTTCCATTTCAAAAAAGCACTGCATGTTTCTTGTTAATTTATACCCTGGAACAATGATTGTTCCATGTGGGAAGTGTGTTACATAGGGTTCAATAGGTTGTCTGTCTTTTTGCCATTCACTGCCTAACCAACCTCCAAATATAATACCTGCAATTACATCACTGGTGTCTGCTGCCTCTGCTTTAGGTGACAGGCCTGCTGCAAGAGCCATTATAAACATTACACAAATAAACTTAAAAACTTCTTTCATATCTTTCTCCTATATACTTACAATTATGGAGTCTTTTTAGGTGAAAGTAAAGCTTTTTCCTTCTTTTTTGGTCCTTTACCTTTTAAGGCTAGTTTGTTTCTTTTCTCTAACCTCTTGCCTACTTCTGCAGGATTCATCCATAAGTCCTTACCATCAATCATTGACTCCATCTCTTTTGGATCTAAGAATCCTTTGTAAACTGTATTGAATAAGTGTCGTGCCCATTTATCATCAGCCATTACATTAGCTAATTGTTCACTACCCTTACCCCAATTACCTGAACTGTATGTATGGAACATGAAATGACTATGTTCTGATACTTCACATACATCTGCTGTTAAAAATAATAATGTGGCTGCTGACATGCACATACCTTCCACAGAAGCTATTACAGTTGCCTGTGTCTCCTGCATTGTTCTCATTAATTGTATAGCTGTAAATATCTCACCGCCATTAGAATTAATATGTATGTAAACAACATCATTTTCCGTAGCTGATCTCATCATTTGATTCCAATCTTGATAGTCTTTGGCATCTCCTATTGCACCTGTGAGGTACAAGTCATAGATGTTAGCTACTGGTCTTTGGTATGCGTTTTGTAATTGGTTTTTATTTAATCCGTTAGACTCGCTCATAGTATCTTGTTACCGCCTTTATCTTTTCAATTTGTTTGTCAATAATAGCCGTTCTATTTGGCCAATGAATATATTCCTTTTCAGGATTCTTTTGCAAATTGTAAAGTAAAGGGAGGACAAGATCCTCTACATCACGAAGTTTGCTAGATACATCGGATTCAATTAATGCCCTGTGTTCATTAACCATTCCAGAATTATCTGCGTTCAATACCTTAGCTTCTAGTTGTGCTAGTTTATCTAAGATTGCGTCTGAGTCTACAGACGGTTGTGCAGGAGCAGGTGTTCCCTGATCAGGTTCATCTACTGCTGTAAAACCAAAGTCAAATATGTCATCTGCCATCTGTTTCTCCTTTAATACTATTTATGCCTGTTTGGCCTGTGCTTGTCGTCTTTGGTACTTCTTAACCTTCTTATCTAGGGCCTTAAAAGCACGGTCTAATTTTATTTTAGATACTCTATGAGTAAAATTATGTCCTAGCATGTGATCATACTCATGTTGTATAACACGACTAGTTACACCCTCATAAGTTTCCATATGTTCTTCGCCTTCTTCGTCCCAATATTTTATCATAGCCTGTTTAGGTCTACTTACCATAAGCCATAAGCCTGGAAAAGATAAACAGCCTTCTTTCATTGACTCCATCTCTTTTCCTATACCTAGTATTTCAGGATTAAAGAATGCTTTTTGCATTCCATCTATTTGGCCATCACCTACAACAAAGACAGCTCTATCTATACCTACTTGATTGGCTGAAAGTCCTACTCCACCAAGTTCATACATCTTGGCAATCAATTTATCTTTAATTGCCTTAGCATCTTCTTTATCAAAGTCAAAGGGTTTAGGTTTTCTTTTCAATAAAGGATCAGTAAAAGGCAATAAATGTAATTCATCTAAATCTGTGTGTTCTGTTTCTGTTAATTTCATTTCTTCCATGTTAACCGCCTACATCTGGTTGTATATCGCTATTTATTATTCCATCATAACCTTTAAACCTATAAAAGACTGTTAGTTCATCTCCTTTTTTAATAGGTTTTATAGCATATAATGTTCTATCACCTGCTTCTGTTGTTATAAAACAATTAGGATTATTACTATGATTTATAAAACCTCCTAAGGGTGTTCTTACCCACTCGTGTCTATCTCTACTATGTACTAATACATGTGTCTCGCCAAACTTTGTACCTGCACTATGAGGCATAGAAGCATGTAACCCTAATCCATCTATTTTAGATTCTTTTATCGTTAAACCTTTTGGTAAAGGACGATAAGTGTCTTTATCAAAACTCATAGTCCTAGTAATGAAAATGTACCTTCATCATATGATACTGTTATTTCTTCGCCAGCTAAAATATTAGTTGTTGTAATCAGTGTTGTTGTATTAGGAAACTCTACAGGCGTTCTTACTTCTACAATAGCATTAGGTGTATCGCTATGATTAATAAAAGCTCCTAAAGGAGTTCTCATCCATGTTTTTCTAGCCCATACACCATCTTGAAAGTCCTGCATTAGAAAAGCATGCGCCTCTCCTAGCTCTGTGTCTAAAGGAATATCTTCCTTAGCAAAAAGACCTTGTCCATGGATAGGACTGTCCTTTATATGTACTGTTGTTGGCAAAGCAATATAGCCTGTGCCGGTAAACTCAGCCATGTAGTTTCTCCAACTCGGTGTACCCGCCAATAGATTCACCATCTATAAAAATTTGTGGGAATGTTTTAGCATTAGGCGCTCTTTCAAACATTTCCTCAGCAGTAAAATCTGCATCTAACATTTTGTATTCGTATTCTAATCCTTTCTGTTCACATAGTGCTTTAGCTCTATCACAAAATGGACATCTTGGTTTTCCATATATTTCTATCATTTTCTTCCTTTTAAAAATTAAGTCCCAATTATCTTCATAGCCTTTACCAGGTCTACGCTTACTCCCTTTACTCATACACAGCTTTAATACCGTCGAACTCTATACTATGTATATGTAGATACCTGCCTTTAATAGCTAAAATTTTCTTGGGATCTACCGTTCCGAAAGAGTGTTCTAAGTCTACTTGGCCTATTGGCATAAATCCTAATGATAGATATTTATCGTTAGGATCAAATCCATTCTCTTCTAACCAAGGCCAAAATTCATGTGGTGCCCAATCTTGTTCAGGCCCCCAATGTATATCAAACATGGAACTATAATAATCTAAATGTGTTATAGCCTCGCATGTTGCTTTATCTAATTTAGGAGCACCCTCATCATTAAATACTTCTAATAATGTTTTACCTACTTGACTCCAATGTAAATATACTCCTCCTGGAACTCTTTTGTATCTATTTTCTAAAAATCCATCTCTCATATAGTCCTCTAAAGGCCATCTATCTGATCTATTCCATTGAACAATAGTTGTTGCAGTAGCATCTAGTCCTGCTTTCTGTGCGTTGATTAATGATTCCATCTCATGACATACTAAATTTAAATCTTTTATTGCCTGTGCGCATGGTGTGTTTTGATCTACATTTTTAGGATAATGTACAACATCATCAATTATTATCTCTGGCCATTTTTGTGCTGCTGCTATATAGGGAGAAGGATTTTCTATTGTGCCATTCATTTTCTCAAAATAGTTGTGAAGTTTATTCATCACATCATGATTAACCCAATCATCTGCTCCTCCTGTGATGCCTGTAAATTCAGACTCATTATTTACAACCAATTCAGGCGTAAATGTTTCTGTTATTTCTATAGGTCTAAGTACAAAGTCTTCCCAAGGAAATTCATTTATTATTCTTTTACAATCATTAAGTCTATTGCACAAAAAAGGTAAGTCCCTATGTGTCTGTGGGAAACCTAAGTGGCAAAAGTCATTATCAATAGGTAAGTTTTGTCTAAGTATATCTCTAAGTTTATCTAACCATGCTTCTTTAATAGGTGTATCTGAAGGTATAATAGTGTATTCTAAAAAGTCACTATATCCTTCTTGGACCTTTACTTGTAATGGGTTTCTCAAAATAATTTTAATATTATTCATGTTGTCTTCACTTTGCTATTACAGAATAGTTCTGCCTCTTCTCAAATTTAATAACACCTCTGAATTTATCAAACAGTTGATCACCCTTGTGCGAGATTACAAAGACATTTGTATCTTCGCCAATAGTGTTTAACAAGTTCATAACAAATTCTGTACCATTGTTATCCAAGGAACTATCAAACACTTCATCAAGTAATAACAGATTAGTACTAGCGCTATTTTTCATCTTAGCAATAGTTCTCCATGTAAACACTAAGGCTAAATCTATTCTTTGTTTTTCACCTTCACTAAATGAGGCATAACTAAATTTATCTCTGTGTCTAGACTTAATTGTTTCTTTAAATGTTTCATCTAAATCAAACTGCACAAAGAAATCCATCGCTGCTAGATATTTGTTAACTAATTTATTTATTATAGGAAGATATGCCTTAATAATCTTTGTCTTGATTCCGGTATCCTGTAACATAGATTTACAGACAGAATAATAGTGTTCATTGTTACTTAGTTCACTTCTACTTTCAACTTTTTTAATTGTATCCTTTGCAAGTGTTTTAAGTTTTTTCTTTTCCTCAGTGATGTTACCTGTCTTATGTTCTGTATCACTAAGTTCTAATTGTAATCGTTGTTGTATTCTTTGTTGTGCAATGACTTCATTGTTTGTTTCCATTATCTTTTCGTCTAACTCTTGAACCTTTTGTACTAATACTTCTACCTCGCTATACTGCGTATCCAGTTCTTGTAGAGCCTTTTCAAGTTCTGAGATCTTTTCTTCATCTCTCTGCGTCATTAATTCTTTATGATCGTGTTCTATACCTTGCTGGCATGTAGGACACTCGTCTGTGTTGTGAAAAAATTCTAATTCTTTTCTGTGCTTACTGACTTGTCCTTCGAACTTACTTCTAAATTCTTCAAGTTTTCTTTTCTTTTCCGTAACAGGACCAACCTCCTGCTTCTCCTTTGTGAGTCTTGATGCCTCTTCATGAGCTTCCTCGATCGCACTATCTGTCTCCTTAATGTCTTTTAAGATCTGTGTGACTTTAGAGGACTTATCATCCTCCAATGTTTTTATATATGTTTCTTGAATATTTGCTTTCTGCCTTGCTACATCTATCTCACCTTCAACAATTCTTTTATCGTTTTCTAATTGTGTAAGTTTGCTTTTAAGTACAGCATTCATACTTGTAAAGATACTGATGTCTAATATATCCTCAATGATCTCTCGCCTAGCACCTAAGTGTAACTGCATAAAAGGTGTAAATGAGGCACTACCTAACATAACAATTTGTGTAAAAGATTTGTAATTAAGTTTAAGAATATTCTCTTCTAGATATTTCTGGAAGTCTCTTATGTTGGCATTCTTATCTAACAAGTCTCCATTAATTGTAATATCAAATACTCTAGGTTGTAGTCCTCTCTTAATAGTATAGTTCTTTGTGCCTATACTAAATGATATTTCTACTAAACAATTCTTGCCATTAATAGTATTAATAAGCTGAGGTTTGGAAACTGTTCTAAAAGGTTTATTAAACAAAGCAAAAGTCAAGGCATCTAATAATGTAGACTTACCACTTCCATTCTCACCTACGACTAATGTACTAGGGGAATGATCTAGTTTTACTTCTGTCCAAGCATTACCTGTAGACAAAAAGTTTTTCCACTTAATTGTATTAAATTGTATCATGTAGTATCTTGTGCCTCGATATAAAGGCTTTGTAATAAATTCTTAATCCGTTGTTTGTCTAAATCCGTTTCAACGACATCAACATATTCTTTTAATAATGTCATTGTATCTTCTAAATCTATATCCTCTCCTAGAGCTTCATCTTCAAACTCTGAGAAGTCTTCTATAATTTTTAGATCAATTAAATTGCATGTGTATAATTTGTCTACAAAGTCATCAAATTTTTTGTAGTCAGTCTTTTTGTTAACAATTAATTTAACATTAGAACCAACGACACTAGTAAAATCAAAATTGCTAATGGCATTGCTCCCCTCGAAATCTGAATCGTCGTAATAAATCTTGTGGAAGATTCTAAACGGGTTATTGATGTACTCCAAATCTCTTTTAACCGTGTCATATATGGCGAAACCTCTAGGGTCTTTATAGTCAGACCAAGTGATTTCATAAGGGTTGCCCATATATGTAATATTCCCTCTGCTATGCCTATGATGAAAATGGCCACTGACCACAAGATCAAAGTCACTAAAAGCGTCAGTATCCATGCCATGGAGATTAGGCATTCCAGGCAAAAGGAAGTAACCTGCGAACTCGAAATGTCCGAAGCAAGTCTTTGCGTCAGACTCTTTAATTTTGGCCATAGTCCTGTCATAATTTTCTCCACATATCCATGGAAGGTATAAAACCTTCTCTCTATCTAACATTATTTCTGTTGGTTCTTGATATAATGTTATGTTGTTATATTCTCCTAACAATAAGTCAGGGCTGTTTACATCATTTGTATTTTTAAAATAGGTATCATGATTACCAGGAATCATATGGATATCTATTCCCATATCCTCAGCCTGTTTAAAGAAGTATCTTTTACAAGACCGTAATGTATTAAAATTTATATACTTTCGTCTATCAAATATGTCGCCTAGATGGCATACAGTTTTAATGTCATGTTCTTTTAAGTAAGGAAAGAATGTCTCGTCATAAAACTTAGCAAAGTAAGCATCAAAAGCTAAACTATCACTCCTGGCACCAAAATGGGTGTCTGTAACTAGAGCTACTTTCATAAGTTAGCCCTCGTATATAGCGCTGTTAGCCCCGTGTTCCCGAACTTCACATGAGACAGCGTAACACCTGCCTTCTGTTTTCTTCTTAACTAAATCATCTGCGAAATGGAATGCTTGTTCTGCAAACTTCTCACAACCTACACCATTCATTACTCTCACTTCTGATAATCCTTTTTGTTCTATCTCTAAGAAGTAATTTAAGTGTTCATCGTCTTTTGCTACTGCATGTTTATGATCAAAAGAATCTTTTAACCATGCCTTAAGATCTTTTAAGTCTCCAAAATCAACTACCCAATTTTTATCATCAAGGTGGTTACAACCAAACTTAAAACTAAAAGACAAAGCGTAACCATGTAGTAAGCTACAATGACTATGCGTTGCTAAAGGCTGTCTAAACATACATGAAAGTCCTTCCTCATGTCCATAAGTTTTTGTTGAATAGTATTTGTAATCTCTCATCTTAACTCCTGATATAAATTTGTTGCCGAGAAATATTGTTCCTCTAGCATGTCTCTATTACTCTTAATTGCACCTTGTATTTCAGGTGAATTAAAATTTTCCATCATTGTTTCTATTTTACCTAATAGAATACTTTTGTTGTCCTGATATCCTTTCCAGTCTAGTGTAAATTGTGTAGGATATTTAAATATGTCCTCATACATTTCTTTGTATGATAATCTATTAGGAACTAAAGGCATACCTCCTGCTCTTAGTATCTCATAACAGCTAATACCTAATGTTTCTTGTAGGTTTGCTGAGAAAACCATCTTGGATTGTTCAAGTAACTGATTATATTCTGGTTTTGTTAGATTATATTCATTACAATTAATCCATTTATACTGTGGCAATTCTTTTTCTAAGTCTTTAAATATATTTAATTGTTTTTCAGGTGCATCTCTATGAGGGAATAGAATAATATTTTCTTTTTCCAATCTATCTGGCCTTATGTAGTTGCCTAAGTATTCCATAGGCCAACCTGTTCTAACAATTTTACTATTAATATATTCTTCATCATCAGGACCAAAGAAGACACCTACAAATAATTCTATATGAAAGTTACTAGCAAAATAGTTTTTATCTATAGCATCAAACAATGCTAGTTCTGTATGCCTTACCCACTTTTTATTACCAATTAATCTACCTAAAAAATCCTGAGGGTCATAACTACCTGCATGCCATAGTGCATGTATTGTTGCATCTATCTGAAATAAATCTAACATGTATTTAAGATTAATAATACCTGGATGCCAAGCGTCTGCAAAGACAAAATGATCTCCGTTCTTAATCTGATTGTTGTTAAAATATTCTGCAAGAAGTTTTACTTGTTCTGACTTGTATATGTTTGTGCCTGCAAAGTTTAAGAAGGCACCTGGTGTTGTACACGCTGCTATCTCTTCTGGACCTTCAATAACAGTTATGTCTTGTTCTGTTTGATCTGCTATTTGCTGAGGAAATTCTGTCTTCCATTGTGCTGTGTATCGTGTCTCGACATATTCTAAATCAATTAAATAAATCATTCTCTAGTATGCCTCCATTTTCATTATCTTCATACACTTCAACTCTTACTGCACGATTAGGATACTGCTCTTCTATATAATTTATAAGATTTTCTGCTACCATCTCACAAGACTGGTAATCTAGTTGTAATGTTCCTTGTTCAAACTGTCTTTCTAGTTCACGCTTAAATTGTATGAACTCTACATCTCTATCGTTATGAGAAACACCTAGTGTTACATAAAAATGGAATATGTGTCTATGAGGATAACCTAGGAAACTAACATCACGCCAGTCACCTGTAGCATAATCAGGATTTGTATCAGCTCCTGGAAATTTATGTACACCTTCTCTTTGGAATGATACTTTTATGTACCTGTTTGCAATAGCCATTCTGGTTTCTCCCTGTTTGTATAATTAGCAAAGTCAATTTTGTATTTGTTATAATACCTACGATAAGAGTTGACTACACTCTTACCTTTTACATCATCAGGCATTGCCAATGGTAATCCTTTTACATCTGCCTCAGTAGCAAATGGAATATTCTTAGGAGCAAACTTTAACAAGTGTTCTAGTTTTTCTTGTGTTAAGTGTAGCCTACCATACCTATGAGTATATTCTTTACATAGTTTAAACCATAGATCATATAGATAGTCATAATTGGCAGAACTATTTCTAACCCACAAACCATCTGGATGGTTGACATGGCTTGCCTTGTATAAAGTAGCCTCCATACAAGTGTTTGGGTGTCGCCATCTTTTAATTTTTCTACCTTTGTCTGTAAGTTCGCCATATAGTTCTCCGTCTAAATACCTATGTGCTGTACACATGAGCTGTGCGTATTCAATTACCATTTTAACAACATGCTTATCACAATGTTGTTCTGCACATAGTAATGGATTCTCATTAAGTAAAAATATATTCATGTTAGTGTCCTATGTGCATACCTAATGTTACACCCAATCCAAATATAATCCAGTCGAATATAAAGTGCATACAGAAACTACCTATAAACAAGGCTTTCCAATTACATTTACAAAATTCTATATTTTCTTTTACTTTATCTATCATGTGAATAAATCCTCTAAACTACTAGGTGCCTCTGTACCAACAGCCATACTCTTCATACTGCCACCTAAGTACTGGTTATTTTCCCAAGCATCAAATTGCTCACGATTAGTTACATTATAGAGGTTCCTGAACTGGCCGTCAAGTTTCATCTTACCCGTAAACTTCAATAAGGTTTCTTTGTCATTCATCATCTGTTCTAGATGTGCCATGAAGTTTCTAATGGACATAAGGATAAATGCTGTTCTAACATATATCCACTTGTTTAGATTGCCATATTTCTCTTTAGCTTTCATGCTAGGTGTGTTCATAATGGTGTGGAATTCGTCTAATTCTACGCCTAATTGGATCGTTTCCTGCACATTATCATACATTTCTCGATACAAATTAGACATCTTTCTGCTAAACTTAGTTGTGCCTTGTCCCATGTAGTATAAACCTGTCTCAACCGCCCTACTATGAGTTGTAGAGTCATAAGATATTTCTACATTATCATACAAACCATTCTGACAAAAGACTAGATATGGAATCATACGCCTAATACTGCCTACTCCTAATACATGTAAGTGCATAGTTTCTTGTGGCCATACTTTAGCAATCTCACTAGCAATAAAGGCTCGTTTAACATCTTCAAGTGGACCTGTGCCTAGAGCTGCTGCTCCCATTGCTACGCCACCAATTCTATCATGCCATTCTGCAGGAACTTCTTCCATTAAACATTCATACCATCTAAGATATGTGTCAACACAATTACCTTGTAAGATAATATAAGGTTTACATTTACTATCTGCCTTATCAAATATTTCTAGTTGTCTTTTAACATTCCTACCTGTCTTACGAGCTAGTTCTTCATAGTTTTCAAAGTCAAAGAACCTAGCTTTTGTATCGTTCCTATCTGATCTGTCGCCTGTAAGTATAACAGGTATCTCATCAAAGCACATTCCTACATCTGCCCACTCCGCCTGGTTCTCATATACTTTGTCTTTCAATTCATCTGTGATAGTCATGCCTTGTGTAACAATTTGTAACCCACCTGAGTCTGCATGTATTTCATGTACATGATCTTTATATGCTGTGAATCTATCTCCAAAGCTAGACTCGGTATGTCCATTGTAAAGCATAGAAAATTTATGACTATGGACATCTGTTACCAGCTTGTCTATTAGCATATTAATAATTTGTGAATTTGTTTCGTCTTTTGCTATACCAGGATTACTAAATCTCATATAAGAAGTACCTGATACTACATAATCTAATTTTCTACTCATGATTTCAATATCTCAATTAATACTTTTGCCTCTGCCGTAGCATCATCTAACGCATTGTGATTGTTTGCCTTAGGTAATCTTTTATCTAAGACATTCATTAATGTTCTTAAACATGATATGTCCCAGAACTTCCAAGGGATATTCATGTCTAAGGCTCTGTAAGCACTCTCTAATATTACTACATCAAAGTTAGCACCGTACCCCCAAATAGGAATAGACTCTTTGCCATACCACAATGTAAACTTATCTATTGCTTCTTGTAAAGGAACAGGATTTTTTTGCCAAGCCTCTTGTGCCTCTTTACTTTGTTCTCCCCACCATTTAATTGTGTCAGGATCTATATGTAGGCCTGCCTCTTTACATGTTCTACCGTCAACATTAATATAAAATGTATCTGTAATTTCCATATCTTCTATTAGTACTGCACCAATAGATACGATACACGCATTAGGATGTATGCTTAATGTTTCTAAGTCAACGACTACTTGTTTAGAGGTATCCATTTCCCATTTCCTGTAACTTAATATTATCCATAAACTCTTCTTTAAGAGAAGGATTAGTTTTTAGTTCACCTTTTAAGACAGTTGTTTGTGTAGAGCTATTGCTTGCCAATATACCTCTGTTCTCACAACAACCATGCCTTGCTTTAATATAAACACCAACAGCTTTAGACTTTGTAAGTTTTTCAATCCTTTCGCCTATCATTTCTGTTAGTTCTTCTTGTAAGTGTCCACGATTAGATAGATGCTGTGCAACTCTAGTGTATTTAGAAAGTCCAATAACTTCCTCACCAGGCATACAGCCTATATAACATGTACCACTAACCGGCTGGTGATGATGAGAGCACATACTTTTAATGTCTGCTCTAACTACAATCAATTGATCGTATTGTCCATCGTTAGGAAATGCTGTAATCCTAGGATCAGGTTTGTATCTACCACCCATGATTTCATTTATATACATCTTAGCTAGACGATGTGCTGTACCCATACTATTAGGGTCGTTTGTTGTATCAATAATAAGACTTTGTAAAACTTGTTCAAAGGCTACTTCTAGTTCTTCAATTAATTCTGCAGTCTCACCTGGGTGAATGTATTTAGAAATATTATCAGCAGCAAAGAATCTTTTACTGTCCAACTCCAATCTCTGTTTTATTTTATCGCTTATTTTCATTTTTTCTCCTGTATGAGATTATGTTTCCCAAGGGTAAACTATCCATCTTTTGTCGTTATTATGCAGTCTTTCGCCTACAAAGTCAAGCTCTATGTCTGCTTTTTGGTGTAATACAGCCCACCTGCTGTTTGGAATAATTTCCTTGATCTGTTTTATTGTTAAGGCACTATCGCATATATCATCAACAAAAATAGTACCTTTTAAATTTTTGTTGAATCCGTTGGCTTTAATCCTATCTTGAAACTCACCATCTCTGGTTTGCCATTCAAGAGGTTCAAAGCCTGATCCTAGCCAATGTGAAAGCATAACACCAGGTATTAATCCACCTCGTGATATACCTACCACTTTATCTATATCTTGTTTTCCTAACTCCTTAAATAATTTAAAGACTAGTTGATTAACATCTTCCCATGATATATAAAGTTTTGTTGCGTCACCTGTCATAGTTTTACCGCCAATAAAAATAGTATTAACAGTTGAATAATAACTACTAGGAATAGCTCCACTGCTAATATAGTATGATACCAAATCCACCTAGTCTTATAAGCATTGTCTATATTTAAATCATCTGGATCTGGCTCTTTCCATGTATCAATATCTTTCTGAGGATTTTGTCCCCACAATGTTTCTTTAATATCTTTCCATTTCATTTAAGTACCCCACGCGTTGCCAAATAAATCGATATGTAATCGAGGGCTAAACTTGTATCCTGTTTTCATACAAGCTTCTGCTACGCCTTTAGCAGTTAATGTTTGTTGTTCTAATGTTGCTCCTTCTGGCATACAATAAACAGCATCTATCTGTACACCACTTTTCTGATAAGTTAGATAAAACTTATCAACTTCTTTAAAGTCTGTTATATCTCTAACGACAAATTTATTATATAAGTGAGAGTTCTCAACCGTATTCATAGTAACTAAGGCATCAGGTATTAAAGCATCTTCATTCTTCTCACCACTAAGACTTAACTTAGGAGATGTACTCCAAGTTACATGTACACCCTCACGATTTTCGTTAAAGAAATCTGTTAGTTCAGGTTTAACTAATTGTGTTCCATTAGTTTCAAATGTTACATTAGTCAATCCTACTTCCATACACATTTTAATTAGTTCAGGCCATACTCTTTGCCAACCGAGTAAAGGTTCACCACCTGTAATAACCAAATGTATATCATTTTGTTCATCGAATCTTCCATTAGGTAAAAGGCTTACAATATGTTCAAACACTTCATCTACAGTCTTAGTCATTTGTAAGTGTTTATATTTCATAGCCCAAGAAGCAGAACTATCACAACCTACAGGTGTAACAGGAAGTTCTGAAATATCTTTATAAGCTTCTGGGTGATTTTTATCGCCTTTAGGATCTGTCATATAAGGCATTTGGTCTGTAGCAATATACTTGCCACGCTCTTGTCCAAAACCAGCGCATTCAAAGTTACAACCGAAAACTCTTAAGAATACACTAGGTACTCCTACGAATCTACCTTCACCTTGTATGCTATAGAATGCTTCGCTGTATCTCAGTTTCATAGTATGATATTATATATACGACCTAACCAACAATCAAGATATAATTTCGTCGTTTGGTTGACCGTTTTCTTCCTTCTCCTTAGCAGCTGCCTCCTCGGCTTTAATTCTTTCATCTAAGTATTTAGGTCTACGCTTAGGCATCTTCTTACCTGCATTGGCTTTATCTGCTGCTAAATTATCTGCCTCTGCTTGCTCAATCATACCTCTCATATAACTTAGGTAATCATTAGAGTGTTCACTTCCGTCTGCACTCTGTTCTAAGATTTGATCTATGTCCAAGCTTTTAATATACTTGAACTTAGTTTCCATTTGTCTTTTTTCTTTTTGGATTCGCCTAATAAAAGCGTAGTATGTGATTTGTGTAAAATATGCAAATGGATTTTTAGATTTTGCTGGATCAAAGTTGTCCATATATGTAAGACAGTTTTCAATACCATCCAAAATCATTTCATCTCTAAATGTATAGTTTACAAAATTAGATTTATAAGCCAAGTGGTTTGCTATTTTAACAAAGCACTCGCCTATATAATTTGTTACTTGTGGTCTTTCATCTCCACTCTCTTCTGCTTCTATTCTTTCCTCTCGGTAAGCACTAATCTTTACAAGGAACTCCTTGTTGTCTATATAGTGTGCCGAGTTAGGGTCACGTCTTTTTGCCATAATATACTCCTAATGTATTTGTTTCTTTATAATTGCATCTGCAAGATCAGACATTGTTTCCATATCTAATTCTGAGTCTGGGTCCTCTGACATTAAGTCACCTTCCCATTGTTGTTCTCTGAAATAAATATTTTCTACCATTCGTTCATAGCCTTCAACAAAATTTTCCTGTAGAGTAGATATATTAATAACATTGTATCTCTCTATTGTAAAAATATGTTCTTGTGCTATTGCAACATAAGGTCTTAAACTTACTTGCTCGCCTAATATATTTCCTACAGGTTGTATATTAGACACCAATTCTATTGGGTGTTCTATTTCTACAAGATCTCCGTCTTGTGTTAATCTGCCTACTATTGTAGTACCGTCCATTAATTTTAATATGCTTATATCAGACATCTAATTTAACAAGTTTATAATCGAAACCTTCTTCGTTATAAATCTTGATCCTTTCTATTAAGTGGTTCATTGTGTAATTCTTCTTAGACTTCCACGATAAATCATCACCAATATCAAAAAGATTACATGATACTTTGTTCTCTCCTTTACGGAGGCCTCTACCTATACTTTGTAAGTTTCTAATTCTACTCTTACTAGGTGAGGCGAACACAATATTATGAAGGTTCCTTATATTTATACCCGTTGAGAATGTACCGTATGAGGCAATTATAATAGCATCGTCTTGTTTCTCTGTAATAGCTCTTATTTCTTCTCTAACCTCTGTATCTGTGCCTCCATATACAAAAAATACTTTTCTATTTTCTTTTACAGACTTACTTATCATTTCATGTAAAACTTTTCCATGTTTTTCTACATACTGAAATAGAACAAGTGTATTACCTTCCTGTGCTATTGTTAAATTTTTTATAATTTCATTACGATCAGGGTGTGTTACTATCCAATCTATCTCTTCTTGATAAGTCATACCCTTAACTTCTTTTCTGTGTGCGTCCTTCCAGTTAATCATACAACATACAATTTTTAATGTAGCAAGTTGATTATCGTCCATTAGTTTTTTAGTAGTTGTAACCTTATGTACTTGTCCAAACACACCTTCTAGTACGAGCCTATGTGTCTTAGTTCCATCTAATGTGCCTGTTGTTCCTATTCTAAAAGGTGTGTTTGTAAGTTTGTTCATTAAAGTTGTTAAAGACTTTGCCTTAAACAAGTGTGCCTCATCTCCATATACAACATCAAATTGTTCAAACCATTTTTTAGGATACTTGTATATAGATTGCCATGTACTTATTGTTACAGGATATTCATTTGTTTTTTCTTTACCACCATATATCCTATGACAATTTTCTGATACTTGCCAAGTGTCTGCCGTAGCATAGTCCTGAAAGTCTCCGTACATTTGTTCTACCAAAGATGTAGTAGGCACAATTATAAGTTGCTTCCTATTTTTTAATTGATGATAGCGAAGCAGACTGTAAATAATAAGAGACTTCCCAGAAGCAGTTGGAGATAAGAGGAGAGTTCTCCCCACATTAATTGCCTTTGTAACTGCTTCTTTCTGATACTCTCTAATTTCGATTTGTTTTCCATTTGCTTGTAACCTCAGTTCATTAGTAAATCTATCTATGTCTATTGATTCGCCTATATCAGGCATGTTTACTTCTATATCATACTCTAAGGTTTCTGCAAACTCTTTCAAGTAAGGCAAAAGACCTATGTATAATTCTCGGTTGTATATATTAAACAATCTTGCTTTGCCATCCCATACTCTCTTTTTATATAGAGGCATAAACTTGGCACCCGGTATCTCAAAAGTGAAGAAGTCACATATCTCTTGTGCAGTACTTGGATCTGTATCTACACTTATATGTACTTCGTCTTTCTTAGAAACTTTGATCAACTTTTTTTGCTCCAAAATACCGGCCAAATATTTTTCACTAGTAAGACCCGTTTGTAAATTTTGTCCATTCAATTGCGTTTTTAATATCAAAAGAACGGCTAGAAATCGACTTCATAACACTCTCACATAGGGTCATACAAGTGTTTAAATACTCTAATTTATCAGTTAATTTAATAACATCTTCATCTGTATCCAAGAACTCATTCATCTGATTATTAAGTGGAGCATTACCTAAGTACTGATCCCAGCCTTTTTCGTTTAATTCTTTTTGGTCCAACTCTCCTCGATAATACTTCCACTTCAGCCTTCTCATTTTAAATAATTCACTCTGAGCTCTTCGGCATTGTAATCTTAATGTAGATAAATGGTTAAGATATTTAGAATGTAGTTCTGGTATGCGTGTAGACTCTTGGCCAAGGTTAAGTTCATCAACCTTACAGTCTTCTTGCCACATGTCTTGTAGTTCTTGTAGAGTTATCATAATATACACATTATAGGCTCTTATGTAGTAAGAGTCAACTGTTTGTTGTACCTTTTGGTATTATAATACTTCGATTTCAAATAGTGTGTATTTAAACATAGCAACACCCATCATATAATCTGTGCTGCCTGTTACTATTTCAAAATCTAAACCCTGTAAACTCGTAGGGAAAGCATCCATAAATTTAATTATTATTTTTGCGTTGTTATTTGAATCTAATAGGGTAAGTGTAGCATCACTATACTGTCCTAACCCTTTTTGGCTCTCAGGAGATATATCTGGGAACCTATAGTTTTGTGTTTTTGTATATTCTGCATGTTGTTTGCTGTCTTTTGGAAAACCTAGGCCTACCAACCAATTATATAGTTCTATATAATTTTTCATGTCCTCTTGTATGAGGAATCTTATCATTAAGGTACCAAATTCTACTTTATCTCCTGGGTGTCCTACATCTACTAATGGTGTAGGTTGTAACGCAGGAGGTAAATTCATCTCTGGTATATTAGCTGCGTTACAGAAGTAACTTGTATTAGGAATGTTAGCTATTTGGAATTTAAATGCGTTGGGACGCAAATAATCTAACTCATTGGGGTTAGCATTACTCCACGATGCTTCTGAAACATTCGTAATATTAGTTGTTGTCATCTACCTTGTCCTCTGTACTTTTTATAACTTCTTTTTCTGTTTTTATTCATCGTGGAAGTAGAAATTTTAACTTTCCTGCCTCTTCCTCCGACGCCCTGTGATGTAGATTTCTTTACACCACTATGTGTGAGCTTTCCACTCCATGCTTTTGCCATATTGTATCTCCATTATTAAAATCCTACGCTTTCACCGCAACCACAGGCTTGAGACTCTGCAGGATTCCAGAATGTAAATTCTTCTACCAATCCTTCTACTCGCCATCCAATAACTGTACCAGCTAAGTAACCTGCCGACATAGGACATATCCACATTTTGAATTTGCCAAAGTCTAGTTCCTCATCCTGATCGTTTCTCGGTCCATCAGCATAATTAAAATCATATTTGAAACCTGCGCAACCTCCGCCTAGCAATGCAAGTCTTACACCAGGAGATTTTTGTCTTTCCAATCTACTAATCACTTGTTCCATTGCTTCGTCGGTCCATTCTATCATTCAGGCCCCCTGTTGTGTTGTCTGTGTGCTTTCTTTTCGTCCCAATCTTGTAGGGCTCTTTTAATACTATCTTCTGCTAATACAGAACAATGTAATTTAATAGGTGGTAATTCTAAAGCTGCTGCAATGTCTTTATCTTTAATTTCTAAAGCCTGAGTCATTGTAATACCCTTTAACATTTCCACAAACATTGTAGAACTAGCAATAGCACTTCCACATCCGTATGTTTTGAACTTTACATCTTCAATAACATCTGTATCTGGATTTACTTTTAAATCTAATTTCATTACATCTCCACATGCTGGTGCTCCAGTCATTCCTGTAGCAACATTAGGGTCATTAGGATCAAATCGTCCTACCCCGTGCTGTTGTGGGTTATTTAATACATCATTAAATCTATCTACAACCTTTTTGCTGTATGCCATATATCCTCCTGGTCTTATTAGTATTTATAACAAATTACAAACCAATAATCAAACTCTGCTTTACCTTTCTTGTATAAATAATTATATCGTTCATGTGTAAGTTCATTAACCTACACACGGAAGTAGACAATAATGTCGAAGGAACGCGCTTTCAACCAAGGAGGCGTACAATGTACTATCGAGGTATATTTTACAAAGCCCTGGTTAAGAAATCGAAAGCGAAATCTTTACCAGGCATTTACAGGGGCGTAAGTCACGGCCCTATTCCATTAGAAAAGGTACAACCAAAGTCAGGCATCTATAGAGGTGTGCGCTGGGCTGTATAAATATGAATGCGGAGGCTGGAAACGGCCTCCCATTTAACACATATACACACAGGAGAAAAATATGGAAAAAGCATTTACACAATCGGGCTATGCTATAAGAGCCGAACTACTAGGACAAGCGCAAGGCTTACTAGAACAGAACTTACATAGGAAAGCAGACGCTATCCATGTACACAACGAAAACAATCCTAACGATAAGAAACCACTACCTAGTGAAAGTATCTTAGCTAGCGATGTTGTTGCTGTTGCAAAAGAACTAAACGACTTTGTAGTTCAAAAATAAATTCAAGTCAAAAAAACGGGCTGCCTATTGGTAGCCCGTTTAAATTCTATTTCTAGAAAAGACCTAAATTACATTAAGTTAGAAACTTTTACTGATCTGTAGTATTGGTTTCTGTCTGCTGTAAATGTGTCTGCATCTGTAGTGCCGTCTGACTGCATTACGAATGGGTTAGCGATCATGCCATACCTAGTTTTGAAACCAATTTTAGGTTGGAATGTGCTTGGGTCAATAGCCCTAACCATTTGTAGTGGGACATAAGGACAGTAGAATAGACCTGCGTCATAAGGGCTTGTGCCTTTATAACCACATACATAGAACTGAGCTGCAGCTCCTGTATTAGCAGAATATGGGTCAATGTATACTTTATAACGACCGTTAAGTACACCAGCAAATGTATTACCTGTGTCATCAACATTTAAATTAGTTGATAAAGCTGGTGCATAGTCAAGTACGCCTGACATTGAAAGAGCACTTGCAACATCTGATGAACAGATGATGAAGTTACCTTTTCCACGCCTTGTGTCTTGTGCTATAACATTAGCGTCACGCTCGATATTAAATAAAAGACCTTTAAATCTTTCTACAGACCATCTACCGTTGGAATCAACATCTAAGTCGAATGTTCCAGCTGTAGCTGTAGAGGCTGAGCCTGTTTTAGCTACTTTGTAAATAGTTCTAATGACTTCCCTATTAATTTCAGCAAGTATTTCTTGTGAAAGAATATTAGAAAGTTCAGATTCTGCATCTAGACCATGAACAGCTTTTAAATCTTGAGCAAGTTCTACGGTGTACTGAGCTTTTAACGCTCTGGACTTAGCCGTAACAGTTGTCTTCTCGATTGAAAACGCCATTTCATTAAGTGTAGTTGAGTCTCCAAAACCTTCTGCAGTGCTTGTAGATACGCCTGTTCCTGTAGTGTAAGTACCGTCTACTGGATTAGCTCCAGCGTGGGTTCCTGCACCTGAGAAATCAGTGTCTGCTTCGTTAAATAAAGCCTCTGTACCAGTTTGACTAGTATAGTGTGACTTCATTGCAAAGATTAGACCAGTTGGTCCAGACATTGGTTGTACTCCACAAACATCGTAAGCCATAAGGTTAGGTAAAGCACGTCTAACTAACGATATAAGAATTGGATCGTAGTTGTCAACGCCTGCACCTGTTTGGTTAGCATGTGTAGCCTCGAAAAGAGCTTCTTTTTCTTCACGAAGAGCCTTCTCTTGGTTTTCGAGTACTACTGTGGTAACAGCTTTCTTGTATGGATCTTGAATCTCTGAGAGTTCAGGATGCTCAAGGACTGGTTGCCACTTATTTTGTAGTTCTTCTGAAAGATACATCAGTTTCTCCTTGTTTTACTTTGTTTGTTATTTCTATAACCTAATTATTTATAAAAATGTTAATTTTTAACCTTATCAAACTTCGCTGCTTGAGAGATACCTTGTACATATCTACTCATCACGGTGTTGTCTGTTAAAGTTCCCTGATCAACGCTATCTTCTAGCTTATCACTATCATCAGCTTTCGCTTTAGGAAAATAATTTTCCTTGATAACATTTAGTTTTGAAATATACTTGTCTTCGTCGTCGAAACTAATTCCTTCGACTAAACCTGCGAATTTCTCCACTTCAGTTTCAGCTAGATCGTCAACCACGGAACGGAAAACTTTTTCCTTTTGTAGTTGTTCTCTGTCTTCGCTGATTGCAACTGACTTGTTAATCTCTTCGTTTAACTTAGATTTTAACTCATCAATTTCAGACTGTTGTTCTGCCAACACATCGAATTTTTCTTCAGGAACATCAATATAATGTTCTTTGAATACTTCTTTCATGCCGTTAAGGAATGATTCAGTAATTTCGTTGCGTAAGCCGTTCTCAACAGCTAACTCGTTTTCTTTGAGCCATTGCTCAGTTACATAACTGAGGTATTTGTCTACATTTTCTACGAGCTTCTCTTTTGCCTCATCAAAAGCTTTATTGGCTTCCTCAACAAGCTCATCCTCAATGGACTCCATTTGTTGATTGACTCTGGCCACAACCGATGCTTCAAAAAGTGAAGCGGCTTGTGTTTTAAATTCTTCGGAAAGATGCTCCTCGTCTGCGAACAAGTTAGCAATGTCCTCTTCGAATAAAGTTTCCTCTGTTGACTCGTCTTCAGATGCTTCTACTTCCTCTTCGTCAGATTCTGTAAGTTCTTCTTCGCCTTCTTCAACATATTCAACTTCTTCGCCTTCGACTTCTTCCTCTTCTGCAACAATCTCTTCAGTAGCTTCCTCTTCTTCGGATACTACTTCATCTTCTGCTACTTCAGGTGTTTCTTCTAGTACTTCGTCTTCAGTCTCTTCGACTTCTTCTTGATGTACATTACCTTTAGAGCTAGATTGTGCTACAACGCTTTGAGTTGCCTCTCCGTCGTTATAGTTTGGTGCTTTACCAGCACCTGAGTTAGAAGGTCTAGGGGCACTACCAGCCTTAGCTGACGCTTCCTTTCCTACCGGGCTTGTTAATCCGCCTTCAGGGTTGCTTGAACCGCTAAGGTCTTGCTGTTCTGGGTTTGGATTAGAGTTACCTTGTAGGGGTGGTTTAGCATCTCCATTGCTTGACTTATCTAACGGACGATGTGCCGCTAGTTCGTCAAGTACTTCTACGGCGTCGTCTTGCAACTTACCTTCTAGAAGTTCTCTGATTTTGGATTCTACTCCCATGTTACTCTCCTCTTAGGATTATTTAATTTTAATATAATCTAATAAACTATTTATATTTATACAGATTTCTATTATATTTTAGACAGTTTATCAAGAAAATTGCTAAAAACAGCGAATTTAGCTTCTTCTAGATCTCTCTGTGAAGCTTGATTAATTATCGCTTGGCTCTCTTCTATGTCTTGTTCTGTCCATTTACCATTAACAAAAACCCATTCCCTTCCTTCCATTATACCGGATACAAAAGCGTCTGGAGCGCTAGGATCTGCAACAATATCTGCCGCTGTGGCAAGCATAAAGTCATCTTGTACTTCATTAATGCCATTCCTCTCTTTTAAAGAGCCCAATCCTCTGGAGCTTACTCCAAGTTGAGCGCCTTCGCTAATAAGTTCTTTTACAATTTTACCCATTGGTGTATCCATAATTTTGGCTTTACCAATCCAATTGCTGCCGTCTTCCTTTAGTGAGACTATCATGTGAGATACTCTGTCTAAGTTTACAGTAGGGCCTTCTGGGTGTCCTAGCTCTCCGTAAGCTCTTTTAGTGTTGACAGATTCGTTAACATATCTGTTAACTTCTCGTTGCATAATCTCTTTAGGATATACACGACCGTTTTTGTTCTTTAAATCTGATTGTAAGAATACACCTTCTATGAATACATTAGGCTTCTTAGGATCTTTACTATCTTCTGTGAGATAGTTAATACTTTCGTTAAATTCTTTAATAAGTCTCATTTATTTCTCCGTTAACCTAATGAACCACCGTCATAGACATTACCTGCGTCGTTAGTGTCTAGTGGTGCATCTTGATGTTGTTGTGAACCGTAACCAGAAACTTTAGCACAATCAACTATAACAGTTCCACCAGCTCCGCCGGCTATAACTACTTCTATATCTGATGTGTTTTCTGAGTTCTCTGCATATCCGTACATATCTAATGAACCACTTTCGTGTAGTTCAAATAATACGACGGAGTTTCTTTGAACCTTGGCGCTAGCACCGCTAGACAAGGTCCAATGTAGTCCTTTTATATTGACTGCTGGGGAGCTTTGCGTCTCAGTTGATTTCTTTAGTGTTGTTGCTAAAGCAATTGTTCCGGTAGCAGCAGTCCCCCTAACAGATACTACACCCTGGACTTGGGTTAGTTTTAAGTTATTTACTGTGACTGCCATGTGATTTCCTTTTAATTAAATTAATATGATTTTTTCTTATGGTTCATGTGAGAAGCTTCTTCTATAACTTCTACATTAGGATCATTCACTTCAACTGTTTCTATACCGTGTTCAAACATTACTTTATACCAGGATACTTCACCATCTACTGGCTCTGCGTGTTCACCAATAATAGGTGTACCCTCTTTCCATTCCTTGTGCATTATTTTACTAGCGCACATGTGCTTATCACCATCCAGTGAGCCTTTAGCTACACCGTCAACAGGACTTTCGGTAATAATTCCTGCTCTAAAATTTTTAAATGTCTTCGCCATTTGTTTCTCCTTCTACAGGCATGCCTGTTGTTTGATCTATATCCACAAGTGCATCATCTAATGCTACACCTTGTGGTTCCATGTCAGGATCTACAACATGTTTATTATATATGTCTGCTGCTACTCCTGCCTTTTGATCGTCTAACGCCTCTTGTGCTCGGGCTGTCATCTGATCGTTAAATTTTTGTTGCGCATCTGCAGTATTACCTGCTACGATGTCATTCACCAAATCATTAACTTCTTGTGTTCTGTCTGTTTCTGCCATATTATGCTCCATTATCAGGTCCAGGTACAGGGTTACCCTCTCCTGGTACATCATTACTTATATTACCTTCAGGTGCCGGTTGTGCCGGATCACTTGCTTGTAATGGACTCCATTGATACTGTCTACTATATTGTGGCTCTGCCATAATTTCTGTTTCGATTGTATCTATTTCCTCGTCCGTTAACATTAATACATTCTTTTGTATGTAACGCTTACTAAAAAATGTTCCTATATATGCTGCTAGACCGTTTAATACTTCTACTCTACTTCTAAGAATTTCTTGTTCCTTAGACTCTGTGTAATAAGCATCTGTGGCAAACTCAAATTCTATATCGTCTTTGATTCCATGCCAATCGTCTTCTGTTAAAACACCTTTTAGTAAGAGCTGCGTCTTCAAAAGATCGCTTAACATAACTGAGAACTTCCTTCTTAACTTGATGATGAATTTTGTAAACTTCATCTCGTCTCGGTTTATCTCAGCTGCTCTACCAAAGTTTAGTCCAGCCTGTTGTTCTAATCTCGATACAGGAATATTCAAGGACTGATATAATTTCCTTTGAAAGTATTCTACATCTTCTATCTGCCCTAGGTTTTGACCTGCTGGCAATGTATCAATACTTGTTCCTGTTCCGCCTTCCCTTCTGGGTAACCAAAAGTCTTCCAACATAGACATGAACTTCTTATCATCTCTAATTTCACCTGTGTTAGCATCGTAAACTAATTTATTACGATATCTATCCATGATGTCTTTTAGATATTGTTCTGCCTTCATCTTCGGCAAGTTACCAACATCTACATAAAATATCCTTCTTTCAGGTGCTCTTGTTATTCTATATATAACAACAGCATTCTCCATCATTCTTAGTTGGTTTGCAGGCCTAATAGCCTTATGTAGATACGATAGTGCTATGTTCTTATCGTGATCTACCAAACCACTTGGTGCGTATGCTATGGCGTCTTTTGTTATCTTCAGCCCTTGCTGATTTTCAGGTGCTACATAAGCTCCTGGTTTAGATGTAACTCCTTTATCATTATAGATAAAAAACTCTTCTACATCTTTAACAAACATTACGCCAGAAGGATTCTTTTCCTTCTTAACTTCACGCACTTTCCTAATTTTTCTTGGATCAATATATCTAATATCCTTGATCCCGTCTTTAGGATTTTCCATATCGATGACTTTGTGAAAAAATATTTTGCCATCAATATACCATCGTCTATAATAATCTTGGGCTCTATTTTTAAAGTCCATGAGATTTTTAATCTCTTCAAATTCTTTTTGGATTGATTTCCTAACTGCAGATGATAAATCTACATCATCTAGGTTGAGTTCAACGGGAGATTCATTCTCAAGTTGTGCTATTGATTCATTAATAATATCTTCTACTGCTGTATCAACATCTGCCATTCCGGCAATGTCTCGATACCTTTTAATAAGTTCCGACTCTGTGTGAGCGACACCTTCCAAATCCATGTAGGTGCCATAATACCCACCAGCTCGTATGCTTTCAATAGCATCATCTTGGGATGGAGCAACGAAGGACTTTTCACCCTTCGGTTGCTCTTTCCGCTTGATCTCAAATCCAAATAAATCCATAATTTATATATCCTTGTACACTAGTCTAAAACTAGCTGACTTCGTATGTTTGATATTGAAATGTAACCGTAAATTCTTCAATAATGTCGTTCTGTGCATACTGTAATGCAATTTCTGACATGTTTATTGGGAAGGCCTCTTTCAATTTGTACTTACCACCGGTTAAAGGTTTATCGTTCCTGTCCAAATGTTCAACAATAACATCCTGCTGGTAACGAAGCCATTCGGTTTCGCCGCTGTTATCCTCTTTATTATTAATTAACTCCATCCAATCCTCAAATAACCTTCTGAGAGTTTGGTTTTCGTTATTAATAATTGTAATTGTCCACGGATCAAATATTCTTTCACCTGCAAACTTAACTTCCCTACCTCTATACTGTGTAATCACTGGATTAACAGTTGAAGCCGGTAAAGCTGCTCCACTAACTAACAGTTGTTCGTTCTCATTCGCTTCTCCAGTTGGAAATGGAATAAAAACTTTAAACTGGTTAGGACGAGCTCCGCCGTTTGCTAACGCTGTTTTAAAATTTGTTATATTAGGCATGTTGTTCTCCTACTCCTTAATAGTTATTTATAAGTTATCCGCCAATCTCTTCGAAACTAACGTCTGTTCTAGTAGCTATAAAGTTTAATGTAATAAAGTTAATAGAACGAGCAGGCTTAATGAAGATATCTGCAACAAATTGGTTGCTATCGATAACTTGTCCTGTGTTATTACTTTCGTTACATATTACTTTAAAATCAAATATACCACGTCTACCTTGTACATTCCTTAAGAAAGGTGTAACAAGTGATGTGAATTGATTCCTAGTAAAAGCATCGTTAAATTCAAACAATTGGAATTTAGCTGAAGTAGAAATTGCCTTCTCTAATACAATGAACAGTCTACGAACATTAATTCTATCAAACGCACTAGGTGCTGCTAATAGAGTTTTGTCTCCAAACAATACAATGCCATTTCCTGGGCTATTGATAATTGGGTTTACGCCAATTTTGTAAAGTTCGTCTCTGTTTGTTTTAGTAGGACTCCATGCTAGTTTAACAGCATTTCTAATCTGTCCTCTGTTAAATCCTGCTGGTGAGAACCACGGATCTGCTTCTGCGTCAGTGCTTGCACATAAACCTGCTGTGTCTCCATTTAATGGAACCCATCTGTATACATCGTTATAACGATCATACATGTATTTCCAGTTGCCGTCCATGAAACTATATGAAGTAGCAGCTAACTGCCCTTTATCTGTAGTAATGGATGATACTTCTGAGCCTGAGTTGTTAACAACGGAGGCTAGTACTGGTGAATGGAATGAAACACAATCTTTTCTTACTTTAGCAATGTTATCTTGTACATACTTTTGGTCTGTAGTATTCAATGCTCCAGTTATAAGAAGGTTTACGTCTGTTTGTTCTGCATCTGCAAACAAGCTCCAAGCTGTTTGTAAGTCACCTGAGTCAGGTGCGTCATCAACACCACCTGAAAGGCTAATTGTTGCTTCTGCTGTTGTGAATCCTGATGTAAATGCTGTTGCGTTACCTGCTGTTCCCCAAGTAGCGTCTCCTGCTGGATGATCTGTCCAGTAAACATACTGTGACTGATTGTTAATTACATCTTTGTAGAATATTGAACCACCTTCTAGTCCTCTAGCATCTGATGCTTTAGACACATGAGAGAATCTTTCTAGGACTGTATTAACTACGCCTGAAATTGCTCCATCTTCGTCAATAACAACAATGTGAAGTTCGTCGTTTGAACCGCCTTGTATTGCTACCTTTGTAGAAGTAAGTGGTGCTCTATCAAATTCATTTTTATATGCCCAATCAGTTGCTAGTGTTGCTGTAGCTGTTGCTCCAGAACCTCCACCGCCACTGAATGAAATTGTTGGTGCGCTGGTGTAACCATTACCTGGGTTTGTAATAGTGATTGCTGTAACAGCTCCGCCACTTATTGTAGCAGTACCTGTAGCAGTAACACCTGAACCAGGTGCAGTAAATGCAACTGTAGGTGCGCTTGTATAACCTGTTCCGCCTGCTGTTATAGTAGTAGACGCCACTGAATTAGTGTCGAAATTACTAGAATCTGCGAATGCAACCTTAAGTGAGTTACCTAAGACGCCAGGATATTTAGCTGCCCACATACCATTTGAACCGGAACCGGTTGAATGGTTTAATGCGTAATCTTCTGCATTTTTAATTAGTGTCGCTGAGCCAGATGCTACAGCATTAACTGCTGTTGTATCGTCAATAGCTCTAACTAATTGAAGGTTATTACCATAGGCCAAGAATGAAGCTGCTGTTAAAAAGTCAACTGCTGTAGCGTCATCTGGCTGTCCGAACTTGGCTGCAAGTTCGTTTTCTGTACTAATTGTTGTGATCTCGCCGGCAGGTCCCCATCTGAAATTACCAACAAAAGCTCCTATAGAAGTAGCTACTGCTGGAATAACAGAAGTAAGATCTGTTTCCTTAACAAGAACACCTGGTGATAGCTGAAATGCCATGTTTTTCTCCTCGGTTTATATTATCTTATGAATGACACAAGTTTTTATTATCATCCTACTATTTATACATGACAAAAGTTAGACTTACAATTTTGTAAATACGACATTCTTATTGTAAATACATTATCTATTTATTAAATCTCTTAATTTCTTCTGCAAGTTGCCTGGATTATACTCATCTTCTAATAACCAGACATCATCTCCTATAACTTCTACTTCGGGCTCTGAGCCATCTATTTTAATAAATGGAGTAAGATTAGTTTCAATCTCTCCCATCTGTTGTCCATATAATCCTTCTCTAACATTGACATCTGTCATATCCTTAAAGAAGTTTTGACTTGTAAGCCACCCAAACAATACCATACACATGACTAAGTCATCATGATAACCTTCGTCTGCTTGATATGTATTGCCTTTCTCAATAAAAGTTGATATCTCATGTATTATATGTTCATCAAATATCAATAATTTTTGTTCTTCTAGTAAAGACTTAAATGTAAAACACCCTTGTCTTTTAACTTGTTTAGAAGTAGTTACACCTAACTTTGTTGCTTTACCAAAGCCAGGACTTACATATTGTCTGTTTTGTTCTTGTACTGTGCTTAATATGTTCTCATATTCTACTTCTTGATGTAGTATTTCTACTACCTGTTGTCCTATATCGTTTACTTCTACTAATATAAAAGCATTATTATAGTCCCTACCAACCTTTCCAATTACATCTGGAAATAACATAGGGGCTATTGAGTTGTCTCTATACTTTGCCACAACCTTATAAGGCATTTGTGTTATATCTACGACTACAAAAGCAGAATAATCTCCACCAATACCTCTGGCAGTATCACATGCCATTGCGTAGTAATGTCCTTCTTTAGGATTCTCATATATATCTAGTCCATTATTTGTAAACTCTACTGGTTTACTACTTAATCTACCAATTGTTGTAGCATTTATTAAAGTATTTGTTGAACCTAGAAACTCGCACATTACCTCTTGGTTGAATTTTACCTCACCTAAGAGTCCTTTTTGTTCTTCTAACCACTTCTCATCTCTTCCTGGTATCTCATAGTAAGGTATAAACATGTGTTCAAAACCGTTTTCTTTTTTCTCTGCCTCATTCCAGAATTTCCAGAAGTGATTGTAGCCTAATGGTGTAGATGTAAGTAGAATCTTTGTTGTCTCACCAGCTGAGATAGTAGGATAAACAGATGTAAAGAACTCGTCTGCTATGTTGTTAGGTATGATTGCTGCCTCATCAATGTACAACCAGTTAACTGATTTACCTCGAATGGCGGATGCTGTTGTAGCTGCTGAGAGTACTTTACTATTGTTTTCTAATTCTACATCACCCTTATTCCATACTCTAACACCTTGTTGCATCCACAAAGGTAAATTCTCATACATTATCTGGTATCTGTTTAATACTTCCCTCGCTGCTGAGGCTTTGTTAGCCATTATAGCTACTGTCTTATCTTCTTGGAATATTGTATAATGTAATATACACGCAGCTGCTGTTACTGTTTTACCTTGCTGTCTACCTTCCATTAAAATTACTTTTCTCTCATTCATTATGAGATCTACTTTGCCTTTCTGACAATCAAATAATTTAAAAGGTTGTAATCCTCTGTCTAGTGTAACAATCTTTACATAGTTTTCTATAAAATACTTAGGATCTTTTTGACATTTAACATACTCTGCAATTTCTTCTTTAGTAAAATCGTGCTGATATGCTAATGGTTTAAGATTAGGATTACCGTGATATGAGACTTCTTCAGGTCGTGCCATCGTCTTCTGCTATTTCGCCTTCTATTGTTTTAGCTTGTTCGCCTTTTAATGCTTGTAGTAAATCTTTTGTGCTACCTACGAACATATTGTTTTGTGTTTTAATTTGTTTGCCTTTAGAGTCATCTGCTGTTATTCTTTTCTGTTTTTCATGTACATCTAACATGTCTTTAGCATTATCCTGTAGATTTTTAATTAATCCACCTGCTACTTCGTATGCTCTAGGCTGGTCTGAGTTTCTTGCTATATGTAATATGCCTTCTATTGCCTCAGCATTAAATGCCTCTGCTTGTTTTAGCATCATTCTAGCGTATTGTAAGTCTTCTTCTTGTTGTTTGGCATGTAGAGCATCTTTTTCTTCTTCTGACATGTCTACTGCTGGGAGTTGTCTCTCTTCTTCAGTTTTTCTTAAATTAGTTTCTAAAGCTTTTGTAATTTCTTTTGTATTAAAACTTTTATCTAATTCTTCAAAACCGCTATGTTTCGAACGCTTCATCAAATTCCTCCAAGAACTTATATTCATCGGCTGGTGTTGCAGATTGAGGATCAACAGTTGCTTTAACCCTTGCTCTTCCTGCTGAGAGTGCTACTTTATCTAAGGATAAGTTAGGATCACTATAAGCATCTATTACTGCCTGTTTAATAACATCTACATTTGCTACATGACTGTAAAAATTAAGCCTCATAGTAAAATTTAATGTCCATATTACACTAATCCTGTTCGCATACTCGCCTTCATATTCGTCTTCATAATTAACATTATCTAAAGTTATTTTTAAATCTCTTTTAATTCCCACTTCTGGGAGATCGTTTATTGTTACATTAAAGTCAGGATTAAAATAAGGAAGTATTTGTTCTATTATATTTAATCCATCATTTTGGTTCTTCGCAAATATATATAATGCTAAATCCATGTTCCACGGAGCAGAAGCAAACACAGATCTAACTGTATTAGTATCATCTCCTTCTCCTACTACTCTCGTTCTATTTATAGGAGCTACCTTCCTGCCTGGGTCGTAGTTTAAACCATTTATTTCAAACCCCATTCTAGGTAAAGTAAGAGCTACTTCTCCTCTAGTACTTGTATCTGCTACTCTGGCAATCCTAGTTAAAAACTTTTGTTTTGTAGAGTACGCTAAAGGCACTCTTAATGTTTGTGCTACTGCACCCGATGAATTCTTTCTTTCTATGTTTATATCATTGAATATTGTACCAAAAGCTATAATAGCTTTCCTTACATGACTATGATAGAATGTCTTATCTCTAAACATTACGAGCCTCCTATCTCACCAAACGGATTAGATTCGCTAAAGTCTAGTATGCCTTCTAATGTTAATAAGTTATCAAAGTCTGCGTTATCTATTGGTTCTGATACACTTGTTTGATAAGCTTCTGTAATTAAACTACCGCCATCTTCCTTAAGGAACAATCCACCATCTTCTTTCTTAAATTGATACTCCAACATATCTTGAGAGTATTTTGTTTCTATTGCATCTATTGTTGCAATACCTGTATCTAAATCCTCTGAACTATACTCGAACAATTCACAAGTTAATTTAAATACATAAATGTTATTTGCCTGATAGAATGGATTTTGGAAATCTACATATTTAATCTCGAATAAAGATTTAGTTTTTTCAAAGTAAATTAAATCTCCTTCTACTGGTCTGGCTTTCCTTGCTACATCAGGACCTTGCCTTGTAACCATGTCCTCCCATCGTCTTTTTGCTAGTACGAAAGTTGCTTGATCTCTAACTTCCATTCCAAATCTTGTAAATATATCTCCTTGGCCTTCAAACCCTTGTACATTTTCTAAGTACATTTCTAAAGGATATGCTTGGGTGAACCTAGACAATGAGTCCTCATCAAAGATGTCATCTTTGTTAACTATTGTTCTAGGCAAGTAGTAAGTATCGTGTCCGTATATTTTAAGACTTTCGATTATAAGATCTTCTATTAGGCGCTGTTCGCCTGTTTGTCCTATACCACCGCCATTTTGGAAATAAAAATTTGTGGCCATGTGTTTAACCTATCATAAATTGAGGAGGTAATTCGTATTTAAGTTGCATCTCCTGTTCAATTGCTTGTATCTCTTGTACTGCCTCGTTATAAATGGTTTCTCCGTTTAAAGTCACACCACCTGGCATTTGAATACCTGCAAATTTCTTCAGATTATCGCCCCATTGTTTTTTAAATAATGCTGTTGTATATTTCTTTAGGAACATATCATCATAAACTTCTGTATATGTAGAAGGATCAAGGATAGCATAAGCTTCTGCTACTACATAGTCGCCTATATTGTATGTTTTATCCCAATCAGTATCTATATAAAGTCTGTCTGTTTTTCTATTCCAACGAATTTGTCGTTGTCCTACTAGTAGTTGTTCCAATGTTGTTAAATGAGATTGTACGACTGAATAATATATCATGTCTGCTCCCATTAAGTTATATAGATCGTTCATTCTAAACTGATACATTAGATCAAACAGTTGTCCGTCTTTTGTATTGTTTGTAGCTGCTCCACCAAAATTAAAGACACGGGTTATACCTATGATATTGTTACTTATTGGCAAATAGCCGTTTTCAATATCACCTTTAGTATAAAAATCTGTTGCTCCTAATGTTGCTGTTGCTCCTGATATATTACCTGTTACTGTTTCTGATGCTACAAAGGTTCCTGATTTAATTTGTTCTATAAGTAAAAACTGTGCTGTTGAATCTGTTGAATCAAATAGAGCAGTTGCACCGGAAGTTCCTCCTGTTAAAGTTTCTCCCTTTGTAAAATTACCACCAAGGTTAGCAGTTAGCTTTAGTTTGGAGCCTGTAATTTGATGTTTAACGAATGTCTTTTCAACACCATCGAAATGATACTCTTGAAAGAACTGCAAAGAATCGTCTATACGATCTGAGAGTTGAGCATCGTCAACATTAATTTCAATTACAGGGTGTCCAAGTCTCCTTAAACAATAATCCTGTAAATCTGTTCTACTTGCTAAAGCCATCTGCGTCTACCCTTAATTTAATTTAGTTCCACTTGAATCATATATTGCTGTGCCAGTAATTGTAGCCGTTGAGCCTTCGCTCTGCGTGTGAGAAATAGTAATACCATCTCCACCACTTACTTGTGCCATATAATTCCCTGTTGTATCTGTACCTAATGCAACACTATTTGCTGCTATAGTTAATGCAGTTGCTAAGTTACCTGAGCCATCAAAGTCTCCTGTACCTGTAACATCTCCTGTAAACGATAAAGTTCTTGCTGTTGCAAGTGCCGAAGCTGTTGCTGCGTTCCCTGTACATGAACCTGAACTTCCACTTGTGTTACCTGTAACATTACCTGTAACATTACCTTCTAAGTTTGCTACAAGTGTTCCTGTGGTAACTGTTAAATCTCCTGTACTTGCACCTGTAAATGAGCCAGTACCTACTAGGAATTTATCTGCACTTTCGTCCCAACCAATAAACGCATTGTCTGAAGATCCTCTTTCAAAGACCAGACCCATATCGTTTGCTGGTGTTCCTGTTGTTCCGTTTCCTAATTCAATTAGTCTATCTGCAATAGTAGAGTTAGTTGAATCTAAGGTTGTAGTTGTTCCATTTACATCTAAGTTACCTGTAATAGTAACATTACCTGTTGCTGCTACATCTGCAAATGTAACATCATCTGATGTTGCTACTGCTTGTCCTATTGAAACTGCTGTGCCTGAAACTGAAACACCTGTGCCTGCTGTTAATGTAGTTACATTTGCACTACCATCAAAACTTACACCGTTTATTGTTCTTGCTGTTGCTAATGTTGTAGCTGTTGCTGCTAATGCAACTGCTATATTTGCAGTACCATCAAATGATGTACCACCTATAGTCCTAGCTGTTTCTAATGCTGTTGCCGTAGCTGCGTTTCCTGTAGTATCTTGGTTAAGTGTTCCTACAGAAATTGTTGTTCCTGATATAGACAAACCTGTGCCTAAATCTAAAAATGCAGTTGCTCCTGCTGAGTCATCCCAAAATATTATCTGATCATCATTTGGGTCTGAAAGGCTTTCTAAGCCTAAGTGTGATAAGTTTACTGTAGCACTTCCGCTAGTAGCTCCTCCTGATAGTCCTGTGCCTGCTACGACTGCTGTAATATCCCCTGATTGTATCTCAGAATATTTTGCTAGCCTTATACCGCCTGCCGTTGAACCATCATGTACTCGAACTGTATCTAGCGTAGTATCTACGGAAAGTTCACCTACCGCACCAGTAAAGGATTCGTTCTGTGTAGTCGTCCCTCTCCTAAATTGTACTTGTGTTGGCATTTTTGTCTCCTAATTAATATGTTCCGCCGTCTATGCTAGACCCATCATCCAATGCGCTAGCTGATATTGTTCCTGAAATGTTACCTATGGGTACATTCCCATCAATATTTGTGGCATCAGCCTTCATAAGCTCATGCCCGCCTGCTGTACTCCCATCATGGACCCTAATAGTATTTGTTGTAGTGTTTACAGAAAGTTCGCCAATCGAGCCAGTGAACGCATTGTTCTGTGCTGTTGTCCCTCTCCTAAACTGTACTGTAACTGTCATCTATAGTCTCCTTGTTATACTGCTGAATCCGACCCGAGATCTACTTCACTTACTCTATACTTAACACTTGAATTACAATCAAATACTTTGTCTATAGTTTGGCCAAATGCGTCTGTTGCTAGCGCTGATGCCACACTTCCATAGTCGCCAGTAGGAAAAACTAAAGATTGGTCTACTTCTGAAAAGTTAGAAACTTTAACAATCGAACCTCCAGAATCTCTTACATACAGAACTTGATCTGCTGTATTTAATGCTACCTCACCTGCAACTAAATCACTGGTAGTAGGTGCATCACTTGCTGTTTCCGATCTCTTTATTTTTATTACTGTTGCCATTTGATTATTCCTCTGCTATTTTAGGATTAGGGATAAGAGGTCTTGGTCCATCCACCTTAGGATTATATCCTTTTGGTTTAGGCCCTTTAACAAAATCAGGTTCTTTAGGAACTATTTGTTCCACCTGTGGCTTAGGTTGTTCCTCCGGCGGTGTAGAGTATTCACTCTTTGGTGCCGGTTGTGTTGGAACTTCCTTCTTCTCTTCTGCTGTCAACCTCTCTTGTTCCCTTTTCTCTAAAAGACTAAGTCTAGTTTTAAGTAGTATGTTCTCTTGGGTCAAGTTATTTACTTGATTAGCCAAGTTGTTAATATATTCATTAATTAATTGTTCGTCCATTTCAAAATCCTATCTAATATTAATAAGTTCCGCCGTCTATTCCACCGAATTCTGGAGTACCGCCTGAGCCAGCTTGAAGAATTTGTCCTTCAGTACCTGCTGCTGTTACTTGTAAAGCTCCTGTACCATTACCATAAAGGATACCTTTAGAAGTAAATGTACCTGCGCCCGTACCACCATCTGCTACTACTAAGTCTGTGATGCCTGTAATAGTACCGCCTGTAATTGTAGCGCTAGATGATTCAATGTTTGCTACTAATGTAGCTACTGCGTAACCTGTTCCGCCTGTGTTTACAGTTGTAGTAGGTGCTGCTTGGTTGTCTTTAAATAACTTCCATTTACCTGAGTCATTAGCGTCTCTGAATAAACCGCCATATAAATCAGTTGAACCTGAAGTGTCATACAAACCATATATACCAATGTCCACTGCGTCAGACGAGTTATTGCCTGTTGCTAGTGAGATCAATGGATCTGCTACGGATAATGTTGTGGAATCTACAGTTGTAGTTGTACCGCTAACTGTAAGGTTACCTGAAATTGTTACATTTGTAGGTAAGCCTATTGCTATTTTGTTATTGGAAACTGTTGTTTCTATTTCGTTCGCTGTTCCTTCGAAAGTTAATGTTTCGCCACCAGCCACAGTATCGTCTGAACCTGAGTCTGCTGCAATATTAAACGAAGTAGCAATCGAACCTGTTGAAGCTGCTGTAATACGACCTTGTGCGTCAATAGTTAATATTGGAACAGCTGTAGTAGAACCATATGATCCTGCTGTAACTGCTGTATTATCTAGTGTCGCTGTAATTGTTGTGCCGGATGCTGCAGTTGTAATACCTGTACCACCTGCTACTGTAAATGTTTCTGAATCTAGATCTATATCTATTGTTCCAGAATCACCAGCTGCATCTAAATCACTTGCTGTTACTTGTGCGTCTACATAGGCTTTCACAGATTGTTGAGTTGGAATAAGCGTTGCACTGTCGGAAGCCATATTGTCTTCGTCTACAAATGCAGTTGCTGTAATAGTACCATCTGATATAGATCCAAACTGTACTGTACCAGAAGCTGTTATACTTGTTGCTCCTGTAATAGCACCTGAATTTATACTTGCCGTGCCATCAGTAAGTGTTGAACCTGTAATAGTTGCGCCGTTAAAGTGTCCACTTCCATCTCTCTTTACAAGGGTGCTAGCCGTAGCTGAATTTGTAGCGTTGTCAATAAGATCGGTGTAGTACTTACCACCTAATTCTTGAATAACCTCGTTACCACCTGAATCAATAGATGAAATGTATAACTTAGCAGATGCTCCTGAGTTGGATCTATCCTCAGCATACGCCAATTCGCCTTCAACTAAATCCGAAGTAGCGGGAGCTGCTGCGCCTGTACTTCTTTTAATTTGAATTGTTGTTGCCATTTATTTTCTCCTAGTTAAATGTCTTTTAAATATTATAATATAAAGCTTTATACCATCTTAAAAAGTGCCACCGTCAATAGCTGTAATAGAAGCTGCAACAGACGATGCTGGTGCTGCTATGAAATTACCGCTACTCCCATCATAAACTAGAGTATACCCATTTTGTTTTGCACTGGTATCAATACCAGACAAATTGTCAATGTTAGTTGAAGTTGCAACCTGGCTTTGAGTTGTGGTAGTTGTTACGACTCTAGTACTACCAGTCGATACGGATACCGATACTGGATTTTGTGTAGCGTTAACATTAACTGCCATCTAAATCTCCTTATGCTCTTGTAACATTTGGTGTTACTGTTACTATTCCTTCTAAAACTCTTAATGTCTCCGAACTTGAGGCTATCTCAATATCGTAAACATATCTTCCTGCTTTAACAGCTGCTGTTTCTGCTGCTGTTAAAGATATTGTTATTTTACCTGTAGCATTAACCTTGGCAGTAGTAAAACTTGTAGCAGTTGTAGCTTCATAAGATTTTCTCATCTGTGAAGTTACTGTATAATTCGTTAAATCTTTAGCAGTAGTGTCGTCGTTTGTGAGATTTAACTCCAAACTGAACGTCGTACCTTGATCTATTACTACATTTGAAACGGTTGCCATTAATCTCTATCTCTAAAATATCGTGTATAGTCTTATTTATAAATAAAAGTGATTACAATGAAAACTATTTTAACATTAAAATATGGTGAGAAATACAGCTCTGATGCTGTTAATTCTATATACGAACATACCGAAGGCAAATATGATTATGTTTGCGTTACGGATGACCCTAAAGGGTTACATCCTGATATCGGGATTATTTATATGGAACATGAACCCAACGACAATATGGAAAAAATAAAACTATTCCAGTTAAAGGATATGGGTACTATATTATATTTAGATTTAGACATAAGAATACAAAAGAACATAGATCATTTGTTTGATTATTGTGTTGATAATCCTGTTATAGTATATACTTGGTGGAAAGATAAGGGAGATAAACAATTAAATATACATGATTTCCCTCATCAGCCAGGATTTCCATTAAGTAATTATAATTCTAGTGTAATGTTATGGAAAGATGCCACGCATATATGGAATCACTATAATAAATATCCTGAAACATATGATGTACAATATCCATATGGTGATGATACTTATCTTTACCATGAAGGATTTACATTTGAACACTTGCCACATAATGAGGTATACTCTTATCTTTATTCAGGAAGAAAGTATAGACCAGAGTATCCTATATGTTTATTAAACGGCTTAGACAGACACCCGGAGATTGAGAAAGAATATGATGAACTTTGTATGCATCAAGTGGGGGACTAAATACTCTCCTGAGTATGTAAACAATCTGTATCGTATGGTACAGGAACACTATCACAATGACTTTACATTTACCTGTTATACAGATGATGATACAGGATTAAAATGTGATGCTAGAGATATACCTGATATAGAACCATTACATCCTAAGTATTGGTTTGGTAAAGAAAACTATTGTTGGGATAGGGCTAAGTTTTTAGTATTTAATTCTCATAACTTCTTAGGGTTCGACGATAAATGGTGTTACTTAGACTTAGATGTTATTATACAAAGTGATATATCAGATATATATGAACTGGCCTTGAAGCCTAGGATTATACATTCTAGGTGGCAAAATCCTAAACACAAACATGATAGGAAGTTTATTGATATTCGAGGAACATTTTTTAACTCTAGTGTAATGTGTTGGAATAGAGATCAATGTGAACATATCTTTTGGGAGGCATTACAAGAAGATCAAATGATATTTAAAACATTCTGGAAAGGAACAGATAACTATCATTACTGGCGTCAAAGAGAGTTCTGGCACAATATGCCTTTTGAATGGATTTACTCTTACAATAGAGGAATGCAATTTCCAGAGGATTTGGAGACACATAAATATAGAGAAGAATGTAAATTTTGTTTATTTAATGTAGATGTATTGAAGTCTAATAATAAGCAAATAAAAATAGATGAATTAGAAGATGAGACATTATTGAGATTATGGCATGGTAACGATTATAGCAAATCAGCTAGACAATAATTACAGTCAAGTACAAATAAACGCATTATATACGCAGGTTAAGAAACTGTGCGTAGATCCTTTTGATTTCTATGTCTTTACTAATGATGATGAATATAAAATTTTAGAAACTACACGAAAAAAAGAAGGCTATATAGATGGTATAACCTTTCATGTGCCTAAGTATGGGAAGGATTGGTTGGAAATAGATATAATGCAACATACCAAACCTGGCGGACATACATTGTTTATAACTCCTAATTGTATTATTAACAACATACAGGACATAGACATTTATAAATCAAACAAGAAGATTTTGCTTGAGGATGGTAACCTAGGATATTTTGTATACCGTAATGATAAAGTGGAGGCCATACTTAAAGAATGGGACAAAAGCGAAGATGATTTATTATATAACTATGATATATTTAGCGAGAAGTTTTTGATAGAAGAAGGTACAATACCTTTCCTACAAGATAGTACAGCATCCTATCCAGAAAAAACAGATGGTAATATAGTTGCATTGCCTTTTTGGTATGAGGATTTTACTGAAGAACAATTAGATAGAATGTATAACAAAGAAACAGATCTTTATCCTTACTTACCTGAAAGAGTAGAAATAAATCCTATATCAGGAGATGACTATCTAACTTTAGAACAGATAGAGGATACATTTACAAAAGACTTTATAGAAAAATCTAAGTTAAAAAGAATACATTTTAAAGGTACAGATAAAGACCCTACACTAAATCCTGAACTATTTGATATAGCTCATTTCTTTATGTCTAGATGGGGTATTGGTGGGTGTGATATAACTACAGATGGCAAATCTAATGAACCTATTTGGTGGAGTAACTTAGGCTTAATGTTTTTAGAAGCAGGCAATATTACATTTAATATTAATACTGGCAATCCAGATAAACGAATATTACAAAATGCAAAGGCATTAATAGACTCTGGGTGTAGAGTGTTTTGGAATTATGTACATACGAATCAGTTAGATTCTGATATTCAGAAAGCTAAAAAGATTTCACAACAATATAATTTTTATGGCTTTATATATGATAATCAAATATCTAAAGAAGAAATAGTAATAGATAAAAAAGAAAAACCAGACATGCCAGACTATAAACTTATAGAACTAGAGACTCTACAGACAAGAAAAAAAGATGACATATATAAAGAGAGAACAATAAAGTTTTCACCACATGTTAAGTGTGAAGGTAAAGTTAATAATTCATTTTATCTAAACTCTAAAGGTAATGTGTTTCCCTGTAAACATGTGGCTCTTAACTTAACTACTGCATATAATTCTCCTGAACACAAGACAGAGTTATTGTATAGTTGGGATAAGAATAATATAAATGAACACACTCTAGAAGAAATTTTTACAAATGACTTCTTTAAAGGTTACTTTAATAATTTATTAAAGTTGAATCCAGCAATAATACATAATGAACAAGGTGGTTTATGTTAAAAGTAAGAAAAGACGGTGTTGTAATCGAAGGTGCATTTGACGATGCAGATATTTATGTTCCTTTAATAGCGGAAACTGAATTTGCAACATTAATTGTGCGTGTTCGTATAGAAACATTCGAAGATAAATGTATTGAAATTACCTCGGCACTAGCTAATATAGGTAAACAATATGGAACGGACTTTATAATTGCTCGAACCAGAGCAGGGACATTCGGAAACGAGGGAATATATGGAAGTTAACTTAATCAGTTACAGTAAAGCAGATGGCAATTATCTTATAGACAGCACAAGTGCTACAGAACTTGTAGCCTTTTGTGCTAGAGTAAGTAATCCAGATGGGCAGTTAAATAAAGATACAAGTGAGAAACTTATTAAGTATCTAATGAAACACAAGCATTGGTCGCCATTAGAAATGGTTAGTGTATGTTTAGAAATAGACACCACAAGAGACATTGCAAGACAAATTTTAAGGCATAGGAGTTTTAGCTTTCAAGAATTTAGTCAGCGGTATGCAGATCCTACAAAGGACTTAGAGTTTGAAGTAAGAGAAGCAAGAATGCAAGACCCTAAAAATAGACAAAATAGTATTCCTACTGAAGACTATGAATTAGATAGTAAGTGGCAGGAATTACAAAAGGATATTATTAGGCAAACTAGATATGCTTATACATGGGCTTTAGAACATGGGATAGCAAAAGAACAAGCAAGAGTTGTATTACCTGAAGGCAATACTAAGAGTAGAATGTATGTTAACGGAACACTAAGAAGCTGGATACATTACATTGAACTTCGAGGTGCTAATGGTACGCAGTTAGAACACATGGATATTGCACATGCAGTTGCAGATGTAATAACTAAAATTTTTCCACTAGCAGGAGATTATAAAGGCAAAGAGATATGAGAGTAAATGTAGTATGTTCTAAGTGGGGCACCAGATATGGTCCTCACTTTGTGAACAAATTGAAAAATATGGCCAAGAGAAATTGTAATCCTAAACACGATTTCCATTTCTATTGTTATACAGATGATGCCGAAGGATTAGATGATGATGTAAAAGTTATTCCTTTTCCAGATATACCTAACATACATCCTAAGTATTGGTTTCAAAAAGACGACTTTAAGTATGGTATGGCTAGGTGTTGGGATAGGCCTAAGACAATGGTATTCAATACTCATAACTTTGCTGAAGATAAACCTACAGGTCGTTTTATATTCTTTGACTTAGATGTTATTATACAAAATGATATAGAGCCTTTAATTACCTATAATATGGAAAGACCAACTAAGTTAAGAAGCTGGTGGCAAGACCCGCGCCCAATGAAGACGCGGAGATTTAAATTATCACACGGAGCATATACTAATGGCAGTTGCCAAGTTTGGTCCGACGATCAAGCAGAATGTATATGGCATGATGTATTAGAGAACCAAGAAAAGATATGGTTTACATATACAGACGGAACAGACAATTATCACTCATGGAGATGGGGTGATTGGGGTAAAAAATTATGGGATCATTTCCCAGCAGATTATGCCTACTCGTATAACCGAGGGCGTAGTTGGGAAGATGATGATTTGGAAACAGAAATATACAGAGAAACACCAATCCTTTGTGTATTTAATATTGATCTACTACCTAAACAAATGACTTCAGGTAGAGGACATACAAAGCAAAATGAATTGGTAGATCCGGAGTTATTAAACCATTGGCGCTAAACATTTATACAGTAAAGTGGGGCAGTAAATATTCTGCCAAACATGTTAACAAGATATACGAATCCTGTCTGGAATCTGTATCTCAAAGCTTTACATTTTACTGTCTAACAGAAAATGCAAAAGGACTTAATGAAGACATTAATGTTCTACCATTTCCTAAAGAAAACAAATTAGAGAAGTGGTGGAATAAAATGTATTTGTTTGATGATAATGTAGTTAGACAAAAAGGCGAAAACTTATTCTTAGACTTAGATATTATTATACAAAAGAACATAGATGATATAGTAAACTTTGATCCTGAAGATTGTTTATGTTTTGGCCAAACGCATTGGCATGATATGGAAACACAAAAGAAAGAAACAGAACATGTTCCTCATAAATATACAGACTTAAACTCTAGTATATTAAGATGGAACGATAATTTAGATAAAGAAAATATTACTCTTTATTTTAAAACACATTTAGATAAAATATTATGGTACTACCGTGGAATAGATAATTTCTTTATGCACAAAGGTGTAGCAAGAATTAAATATTTTCCGTTAGGGTGGTTTTATAGTTATAACCAAGGCTATATTTATCCACATGATATAGAAAAACATGTATTCAGACAAATACCATATGTCTGTTTATTTGATTCAATGGGAAGAAAAGAAGATGTTAAATTTTAATTTTTTAAACAGTATGCAATATTGGGGAGAAGGCCTCGCTAAGGTTGAACATGAGATGAAACATAAGCATGATGACTTTAGACAAGCTCTTAATCCTAATACAATGGAAGGCGCTATTTGGTTAGTTGAAGAACTAAAAAATAGTCTAGATGATTATATGAAAGACGAGCAGTTTAACATTCTTGTATTAAACAGCTGGTTAGGAGTTCCTTTAGTTCCACTCTTATGTGAGAACTTGTCCGTAGGTGAATTGCACCTAGTTGACATCGATAACGAAGCTTTAGAGCTCTCTAAGGTGTTTAATAAGCATTATATCACCGAAGAATTCATAAAAATAAATCACTGGAACATGGATATTCCATTTGCTTTTGATGAATTAAATCAACTTAAGGTTGATATAGTTATTACAATGGGAGCAGAACAGATGTATCCATTAAAAGATTTAAAGACTGCCAACAAACATGCTATATTTGCTATACAAAATTCTAATGTTATAGAAGAGATGTATGGTATTAATTGTGTTGATAGTGAGAAAGCTTTAATAGAAAATGCAGGACTTGTGAATACCTCCTACACAGGCAAGACAAAACAATTTTATTATGATTGGAATGGGAAGGTACATTTTGATAGGTTTATGGCAATTGGCACAAAATAGTAGATTAAGGAAGGCATTACACGAAGCAACTTATGACACCGCCATAGGAGCAATAATAATGTTCCCTTTAAGTGTGGGAATAATTAAGGCTTGCATAGACTACGCAGGCACCTCTGCTGAGATGGCTGCGTTTATTAACTTTTTAGGATTAACTGGAATTGCTATTGTAAGAAAAGCTCTTGTAAGGCTTAGATTCGAAAGTAAATATAATGATAAATAAATTCAAATGCACCTATTGCTAATACAATTAACAAAAGTATGACTGCCAATTTAAGCATAAACATTAACAAGTCAGGCAAAAATTTTATTGCCAAGTAAAGTATAGTTATAAAACCTATTAGTTCTAACATTAGTCTATCCTCTTACCTACACCCCAATCAATTACAACCGGGAATCTAGGAATGTTATCTACTGACCTTTCAAAAAATCTACATGTTACCCAAGTAGGTTTCTCTTCTTGTTCTAGTAGAGCTTTAAGTGTTGCTTGATTACCTCTAACACCACTCTTAAATGTTTCTGTTCCGTCTGTAAGAACAAAGTGTTTAGCATATCCTGCCCAATTACCTGAGCCTTCTAATACTTCTACAACATCAAACTCTTCTGTAATGAACTCTTTTCTTTTAAGTAAGTTCTTACTTCTTTTGTTTTCGTAAGCGGCATTGTTACGAATCATTTGGCCTTCGTAACCATCTTCTGTGTATTGTGAATACAAAGCATCTAACTCTTCTTGATTTTCACATACTGATGTTGGAACTGTAACTACAGGACTTTCAAACTCTTGATCTTCTATAAAACTTATTCTGTCTAGAGTAGTTTCAGCTAAACCTCTGCCCCAGTAAGGACAATCATAAACATGATACTCAACAAGTTTTTGACATTCTGCTGCCTCTTCTGGAGTAGGTTTTATTTTACGAACTAGACTTGTAATTTTGTTGAAGTCATCTTTTAGTTCGTGATTGTAAAGTTCACCATCTAAAATAGCATCAGGATATTGTACAAAGAATGCTTGTAACTCAAAATGTATATGATCGCATGTTGTGATTGCTTTACCTGCTCTTGTGTAAAGTCCATCTTTCCTTGCAATACATCTAATACCATCTAACTTAGGTTGACTAATACCACTAGACTGTGGCCTTTTTGTATAGTCATGAGCTAACATTGGCTTGAACTTATCATAAGTATCAATCTTGGAAATATCTTCGAAGTATTCTTTTTCTACTTTTTTATCCCACATTGCTTGTGCTTCTTTTTGTGCTTGTTCAGCATCTGTAGTAGCATTTGCTTTGCCTGTGTTCTTGCCTACAGCATCTTTCCAGCCACTTGTAACTAAGTTGCCGTCTTTAATTCCAGCAATAGTTCTAGTAGCATTCATCACACCATTAGAATATTCAACTGTTAGTTCACGAATGTTTCCGTTCGTGTCTCTTTTGTAAAGTGTTGGTAAAGGAAATATCATTACGCTGCCTCCGCTATTTTTGCTAGTCTTTCGTCTCTATAGTCTAGGGCACCTTCACCTAAGTAAATGTTGCCGTCGTCTGCTCTAAACAAAGTATCAAGACTTGCGCTTTGATCTTTTTGTTTTTGTATTAGTGAGAACTCTGCTTGTTCCAAAGTAATTGCACCAATTTGTACAAAGTCTAATAACATGTCTGCGAATGGAACTTCACCATTTGATTTCCAAACTGTAAGCCCATCTACTTGAGCTGTATCTTGGAATTTTGTTTCAATGGAATTATCATAAGAATAACCACTTGGTGCTGTTCTTATTTGGCTTTTGTATAAAACATCACCTGTAAAAGTTTTGTTCTCATCGTGATGTGCTGCCATGCCCCATCTTTCTTTGTTAACCGTCTCGCCTGCTATTATTACTGTGTTATCTAGTATCATAAAGTCCTCACTTTTTATTTAATATACATACATTATGCACTCTTACGAACCATAAATCAAGCATTTTTTAGGGTTTTTTGAAATCTTTTTTACTGTAAGAACAAGGGTTTAGGAAAGATGTGAAGCATCTTTTCCTGAGATATCTTCAATCATACATCTCCACAGGTCAATATTAGGGATAACGAACCCTAATGTGAGGCGAGGTTCGTGTGTTCCAGCACAATGATAGTATACTTTATCTGGTTCTCTACCCCTGCCATAGTATCCTACCTTACAAGACCAGCCACCTGGATCTAGCATTTCAACGACTTCATGTGTTAATGGATCTCTATATTTAAAGAACCCACCGCCGTTTTCTGTATAGGATAATAGTATGTTGTATCCATGTGCATTCCAATTATTATGCCAACTCATGAATCCATTCTTAGGATAGTATACATGGACAGCCTCGTTGCGAGCTCCCAACCATGTACATAGTTCTGTAGATAGTGTCTGATATTTTTCTTGAAACTCACCAGGTATATTGCCTGCTTTTAAATCATAACTATATGAAATTTCTGGGTAGCCTTCATGTCGCCCGTCTGCTAAAACTATTTCATCTAGGTACGCTCTGGAACAAGCGTTTTCCATTGTATCTGTATTTTTAGGATTGTCTTCTGCTAATTTATTTAATGGAGCCAAATCTTGTCTAAAGAACCACTCTGAATACGGCTCCAACATTTCTTTTACTTCATCTGATATTTCAGTCCAAATCATTTTTTCTTTAAATATATTTCGTGAGATGGGATAGAGTAATGCCACATAACAATCTCATCTCCTTCTAGTTCTTCATACATGTGGCCATTAATAAAGTTCCAACGAACAGGCATATCTTCTCCCCACTTAACACCGTGATCTGAATATGTTAAAAGTTTCCACATTGTAAAAGTGTCCCATTGTCTAACATCATCAGGATAACCACCTATGTCATGTACATATTTTGCATCTACTGTTTGCTCTGTTTGTTTTAAATATTCTCCATACCAAGATTCCATTAACTTAATAGTCTGAGGATTATTTCTATAGACAAACATTCCACAGTGCATTGTCATTTCTTCTGTGTTAGATAACTTTGTTACTTTAGCATTGTATGGCCTAATTTTTGTAAAAATTAAATCTAAATCATCTGTTAGTTGATCAAATACAAATTCTATATCTTCATGTTGACATAACATATCGGCATCTAAATAACATGTTTTGCCTTTGTATGGTGTTTGCGACAGAGCCCATAGTTTAGCTCTTATATGTTTAGGCACTTCCCATGTTATAATATAGTCTGCTATATTCCAATCAGTGGGTTTAACCCATTCTTCATGATCTGTAAATAGTGTAATGTGTGCTTCAGGATAAAATAATTTTACTGACTCTGCACACTCTAAAGCTGCTTTATAGAACCTTTCATGTTTGGATGCTACAATTACAAAACCGTTCTCAGGAAATTCTTCAGGATTTATTTTGTTCATCCAATGACTCCATTAATAATATAGTTGTATAGGCTGTAACTTCCATTGGAGATTTAGCTTTACGAATTAGTCTTTTTAATTCTATATTAGAAGAGTCTTTAACTGCCTCTATTTCAAATGCTTGTAGCTTAGCACCGAATAATTGTTCTTGTTTGGCACGAACTGCCTCTGTTTCTTTTCTTTGAAGTCTCTTTTTAATATTTTCGTCTCTTCGTCTAACACCTTCTTCTGTATTTTTATCGAGTTGCTCTTCACCAAATTCTTCTAATATTGCTTTGTAGTCTGGATTTGTTCCGTCCATGTCTTGGACAGATGCTGTTGCTCTTCTACCGTCAGTATATTCTAAAGTAACAACGATATGCTTACGCTCTTTATTAGACCAATAAGGAGCAACATATTTAAATTTCTTTTCTTTGGGGGTTTCTTCTACAGTTGTAACTTCTGTAGGATCAATTTCAAGTTTTAAAGGTGTAGCCTTCTTCTTTGCCATAATATCTCCATAATGTAAGTTTATTTATACTGCTAATTAAGCAGTTCTTAACCACAATTTTACCGTACTGGCCGTTGAGCTTGAACTTTGTATTGTATCACCTGCGTATGTACCGGAATAATAACCTGTGTATGTACCTGAATATGTACCTGAGTAAGCAGATGTTCCTGTGTATGTACCTGCGTAAGCAGATGTACCTGTATAGGTTCCACCATATGTTTTAGCGCCTGTATAATATCCTGTGTAGTTTTTAGCGCCTGTATATGATCCTGTATATGAACCTGTGTAATCTCCTGAGTAAGATGTTCCTGCGTAACCTGAGTAATCTGCTGCGTAAGTACCTGTATAAGCGCCCGAGTAAGTGCCTGAATATCCAGATGTTCCTGTGTATGTACCTGAATAACCTGAGGTTCCTACATAACTTCCTGCGTAATTTTTAGCGCCTGTGTAGTTTCCTGCGTAATTTTTAGCTCCAGTATAACCACCAGTATAGCCACCTGTATAACTTCCTGAATAAGCGCCTGTGTAGTTTTGTGATGCTACATCTTTCTTAGTGTCTGTAAACCCGCCTGTGTCTCCTTGTTGAACCCAAGTACCTGAACCAGGTGCTGATGCCTGTAAAACATATTTACCTTTACCACTAGAAATAATATAGTTTCTAAAGTTAGGCATTTGTTGTTCAATCTCTGCAACAGTCATTTCCTGTATACCTGCGCCACTATCTTTAACTTTAAGAGGTTTGTAATCTGTTGCAGCTGCTGTTGTAGCAGTTGTTTTTTGCCAAATGTACATGTTAGCAGTTGTGCCATCTACCTGTGTATCTGTTAATGTATATCTAGATGTCCATGTACCACCTGCAGGTGTAGATGCGTTTAATGAATACTGTCCTATTGTATAGTTTCCTTGTGCAACAAAATCATCAGCTACTTTATCTAGAATATCTGAGTCTAATTCTGTATCATCGAACTCGTGTACACCTACTGTACCAGATGATACATAACCTATAGGTCTGTTAGTAATACTTTCAGATACTGTTGTTTCTACTTGTTTAGCTGTGTAAGTAGTAACTGTAGAAGATGCTCCGTCTGTAGGGTGTGTTCCTACTGCGTCATCTCTTTTTGTATCTGTTGCTGTGCCAATAGTTGTTCCTGAGCCACCAATATTAATTTCCCCAGTATTTGTGCCGTCATGATTATCTGCGAAATCTTTTGTAAGTATTGCACTATAATACTGCTCTATCTCAGTATCTGTCATTTCCTGTAACCCTTGAATGTTACTGGAACTAACAGGACTACCTGATGCTTTAATTCTTAGTGGTCTCATTATCCCGTTTCCTTAGTTTACTCTTGTTCCTGATGAATTGTAAATGATAACAGGGCTTAACCTGTTCCATTTTGTTGCGCTTACTCCCACCAGTTTCAATGAATGCCCTGGTGCCAAATCTACTGCTACGCCACTGCCACCACCATCAATAGTTTCTCCTGATATAGGGTATACTTTTAAATTTACTGCGGTATCATTTAATATAAATGTTTCTAAACCAGCTGCACAATCAGGAAGTGAAACTCCTTGGTTAGCTGTAGCTGTTGTAACTATATTATATGATTTCGTTAAGGCTGTAGCTCCTGCCAAATCACTACCTGCTGCTGAGACTGCTGTTGTTGCACTTAATGTAGAAGAACCTCCTACACTTAATGCGCCAGTTGTTGCAACACTTGTAGCACTAATCGTCGTACCTGAAACTGTACCGAATACGGCATTGTTTCCTGATTCGTATTTGTCAGTATTAAGATTGGTAAAGTTAGCGTCAACCTCATTATTCGTAAGAGGACTACCTTTTGCTGATCTTAATGTTAAAGTTGCCATTTATCTTCCTATGTAATTTTGTTGACTAAAATTTCTAATGTTTTTCTTATCTCAACAATTTCTGTCTTTAAAGTATTTATATCATTTTCATACTCTAGGATCTTAAGATTTGCATTTCTTTTGATTTTATATGCTTTAAGACTTTCATTGTTTGTATTGAGTAAGGCTTTGGAATTACGATCTCTAACTAAATCTCGTTCTCCCTCTATATTTATAAGTCCGTTGGGTAAGTTTGTCATCGTTCTAACTCCTTACGCCTGCAACGCTATTGCTCTTAAGTCCTTAAAGAACGGAACTTTAGATGTTGTAGTACTTAAAGGCACAACCTTAACCGCAAAGGTTTTAAAGCCTGAATGTGTAACAGTACCTATAGTTGGCGTACCACCGCCACCTGTACCACCGCCACCCGATATAGTAACTGTTGGTGTGGAAGTATATTCTCTTCCAGGATTTGTAACCGTTATTGCGGAAATTTGGTTACTTCCGTTAATGGATGCAACTGCTGTTGCTCCATAACCACCGCCACCTGTTATAGTAACTGTAGGAACACTTGTATATCCTGATCCTGCAGTAGCAGCAATACTTGCCACTGATTTCACATCATATTCAAATATACTACCATTTAGTCCTGCTGCGTTAGAACCTTTAGCTGGTATTTTAAATTTATATTCTGCAAAATCTTCTGTTGATTCAAATGGGCTAACTTGTGATGATAACTCTACCCAACCTAAATCATCTTGGAAGTTAGATTCGTCTGCGGAATTCATCATTTTACCGTAAACTTTTAAACTTCCTTCTGTTGGAATAGCGGCATCTAGATATACTTCTAGATCTTCTGCATCCTGGCCGTCTTCCAACACAACCCTTCTTGTAATATACCGAGAAGAAGCGTTTCCTTTATATCGTGTATCTTCATTTGTAGCATCGTTGTTTACGCTATTAGCGATACACAATAAATCCATTTGTTCCATTGTTATAACTGGACTAACATTTTCTTGCTGTGTAGTAAATTGTAAATCAACTAATGCTGTTTTATTATTAGCATAACCGCCTGCTGCTGTTGATTGCAATTCATTTGATCTACTGTAAAGCGTATGTTCTTTTTCTAATTTTGTTGTAACATTAAAATCTATATCTGTATATACTTCTGCTACACCATCTGCACCTACTGCTGAGGCTGCACTTGTTTCGTTAATTGCTATTCTAGATAATAGTGTTGTGTTAACTGAAGGTAAAATATTGGCTCCGTTTAATGCTACTTCATTAACTATTTTATCTGTAAATGAACCTATAGTTGCATAACCATCTGCATTACCTATAACATCTCCTACTAAGAATGGAGCTATGTCTCCTTGTCTGTTTACTGTTAACTGCTTATCTAAAGCATTATAGTTTTCTATTAATCCTTTTTTAAGTTGTATTGTTACTGCTCCCTGTGTACTAAACCCTCCGCCTGTTAATGTAAGAGTTGGTGCAGTTGTATATCCTGTTCCAGGATTTGTAACTGTAATACCTGTTACTGCTCCACCACTAATTGTAGCTGTAGCAGCAAAACCTGTTCCATTTGTACCTGTGTTGCTTACACTTACTGTTGGTGCACTTGTATATCCTGCTCCTGCTGTTACTGATGTTGTGTGGAATCCGTGTATAAAGTTACCTGGTGCCCATGTAATATCTTCGCCTGTGCTTGTAGAACTAAATTTAATCCAATCTAAGTTTTCGTTTGCCAGTTTTCCTGTTGTTGTTCCTAACTTAAAGTTTGCTCTATTAATTCTAAACATTAAATCCTGTGACTGATTAGGCGACCATGTTCTGTCATTAGCAGAACTAAACATCATACCACCGTGTGGTTGTTTAGTAATTCTTTCTGTTGTTCCAATTTGGTTCTCTCCGAGTTGAGAAATAAATAAATCATAACCTTCTTCGTCATTTTCTGGTTTAGGAACAAAACAATACTCTGTGTCATTTTGTAAATATACTGGATTATCGAATAAGAATTTAGTAGGAACAAATGATGTCACTCCACCAGATTCTGTTGAAGTATTAATACGAGTTCTTAAAACTTTTTTCTGTCCATTAGGTACAATACGAGGTCCTGGTACGCCGTTAATAACTTCTCTAACTTCCATTACCACACCATTAGCTCCTGATGCTGGTTTGGTTTTAAAATAAAGATCTATATCTGTAACAAAGACGCCTCCAGGCATACCGGTAACTGTAAATGTTTGTGCTAAAGGATCACGGCCAAAGTTCATGAAACCTCTTCCTCGTCCTCGCCATCCAAAGTTCTCACCAAAGTCTAATTCAGGTGTTTCAAAATCCATTACTATTGGTTCTGGCTCTGGTGGAGGTGGAGTTGCTGGTATTTGTATGTCTGGTAATATAAGAGCGTTAACTGATGCTCCTATATCAACAACAAAACTTGGCCAACCTCCTGTTCCTAATCCTCTTATAGGGAAACCAGGATTCCACGGAACAGTATTCGGTGCCGGTGCCTGTGTAACCACTGGAGTTAATATCGGTGGATCAAATGGGGGTGGTGTTGAAGGTGGCCAGTCTGGTATAGGTGGATCTGTTACCACCGGTGTCACTCTAACTGTTGTTGTTACTGGTGGTGATACAGTTGTTGTTACTGGCGCCGCTGTTGTCGTTAAAGACGAAGTTGGAGGCCAACCAGCTGGTAAACTAGGATCAGGTGGATTAGTTAATACAACCTGTGGTACGGGTACTGGAACAGGTTGTATTGTTATAATCTCTACCGGAGGATTGTTAATAATAACTGGTGCCGGTGGAGGTGGTAAAGGTGCTCCTGTTCCTATAGTATATTCCAAACTAGTATCTGTTACTACCCGACTATCTGAAAATGCTGTAGATGATATGTTAGCTGTTTTAAATCCTAATATAGTGTCTTGTTTCTGTTGTATGAAACCTGAGGATTCAAATATAGCATTAGCAGAAGTTTTAGCTGTTTTATCTTGGTTATTTACATCGTCTATAAGTTTAAATACTCTTTGTCCTGTTTTAAATCTTTCTGTAGGCAATGTAAATCTAACTACAATACCACCATTATTGTCTGTTGTTAAATTTGTAGTTGAGCCATCTTGCAATGTACAATTTGTTGATACATCTTCTCCATCAAAGAATGGATAAACTCTTGTATTAGGTTTCAGTCTGCTAGCTTCTGCAATAATTAATTGGCTTTTCATAAATGGAGCGAATGCCACATCAACGATTTTGTTTCCTAATGATTGTGTTTCTGTTCCTGCTGAAACATCTAAGCCGATGCCTTGTCTTACTTGTGTTTGTTCTGTTGTGGTTGTTGTAAATGTAGCAAGTGCGCCTCCTGTTCCATTTGTTCCAAAACCATTTATAGATTCTGTAGAACTAGTTACATTTGCTGCACCTGAGTCTTCCCAAGAGCCCCATTGTGTTCCCCAAGCATTTGCCATGTTTTCCCAAGCGTCATAGTTACCGTCAAAGTTTCTATTAACTGCTGGTTGTACTGATGTGTCTACAAAGTTGTCTACATCTGGTGTAAGGACCATGTCTCCACTCCAGTGGAATGTAAGTTCTTTAACTAAGTTCTCAGTCTGAGATGCTTGTTGTTGTTCTGTTAAAATTCTTGTATTGTAAGGGGCAGTTATTGTGCTACCTGTTAGTCTTAAAGCTGTGCCTGAGTATGTTGCTGTATTTGAAATATTTTGGAACAATTGAGTTCTAATATTTTCAAGTACAAAGAACGGCCTAGCATGTTTTAATTTAGGATCAATTGAAATTCTATAATTGGGATCTAATACTGAACCTACATTATGTCCCGTAAAAGGATCTACTAGGATACCATTTTTAAATCTATCAACACCACTACTGTTTACAATAGTTTGATCTTTAGCAAAAGTTTCTAATAAATTAAGTGAGGCATAGTATTCTAAATTTTTAATTCTTTGTTCTAAACCACCAATCTCTTTCATTGTAAATCGTTTCTGAGATACATTTTTAATGCTAGCTGTATAGTCTAGTCTTCCTGCTAGTTTACCTGATTGAGGAGATAAACTTGGATAAGGTGGTAAATCAATTAGTGCCATTGTCATTGCTTTGGATGGCTCTGCTGGCATAGTAGGATTATCTGAATATGTGCCTTCTACTATTCTATATTCGCCATCAAAGTCTAATACTAATCTAAGTTTTTTGCCTTGATAATATTTTAAATCTGTGCTAAATGTTTTTGTTGGAAGAGGATTACTTAATCCTTGTCCTGGCTTATTGATTAATTTATCGTTTGTTGGATTAACTGTAGCACTTCCTAATGTTCCTGTAAGTGTTGCTGTATTAGTTACATAAGGACGGAAGTCTACACAATCTCTTAAATTAAATTCTCCGTATTTTTGAGAATTATATAACGGAACATTCTCTGTTCTAATTGTTCCTGATGCTGGACTTGCAGTATCATCTACTGGATAACTATCTAAACAAGCAAATGAAGGTCCTGAAACAGTATTTGAAAATACAGAAAATTTAACAACAATATATCTATTTGTTGTAAGATTTAAAGTGCTTGTAGATTTTTGGAATATTTTTGCTTGTCCGTAATAACTATCTTCTTGGCCTGTAATAGATCTAAAGTCTGATGTTACATTTACTTGGCCTGTTGAATAGTCTGAATTTGTTCCGGCTGTAATTGATTCTATTTTATATAAATCTACTACACCTAAATTATATTCACCTGTTGTTCCTGCAACATGTGTACCTGTATCTATTTTAACATATTGTGATGTGTTAAGCGTCTTAGCAATTGGATTAGCATCTGCTACTTGGACGGGTGCATATACTCTTATTGTACCTGTTCCTGTAACTGCTCCTCCTAAATCTATTTCTATAGATTGTGAGTTTGTAACTGTAACTGTTGCGTTACTATTTGCTGATGTTAAATCTATATACTCCCCTGCTGCTACGGCAGCAGAGTTTTGTGTAAATCCTACTTTTGCTACTGCTATAAAATCTCGTTTTTGTGTATCTGTTAGTGTTCCTGAATAAGGGAAAGTTTCATTGCCTGAAAGTGTTATACTTGCAGCACCAGATGAAGCATCTAATTCAACATTAAATTCTTTTTGGTATTGGAATGTGTAATCGTATGTATCGCCTGCCTCTGCTTTTAATGTTTTAATATTTTTAAATGGCAATCTATAAACTAGTTTGTTTACCTTACTTTCTTTCAATACAGTTACACTACTTTCAAGAACTGTATTACCTACACCGCCCCAAGTTTCTCCGTTATTAAAATCTACACTTTTAATTGCTGTAAAATCTCCACTAAGCATTTGGATATCGTATAGATATAATCTGTATTGCGCTGCTGTAGCTCCAATAGTTCCACTTTCGTAAACTAATTGCCTTACTTTTGCCTCTCCAATTTTACTACCTGCTCCGCCGGCTCCTGCTGTGTTGTTATATAGATCTATTTTCTCACCACCATCTACATCAAATGTGCCTGTTAAATTATCTATTAAAACATAATTGCCATAAGATGTTGATATTGGTTGTGATTCTTTTGTAATAGACAATGAAGGTTTCATAAAAGGAATACGCTTAGAGCTTAATAATTCTCTTTTGTGTCCGCCTACATAAGATACACCAGGATCTACTTGTATCATTAACGCATCTTTAGAACCACCGTTGCCTGCTGTGTATATACCACCGTTATTATTTTCGTTTAAATGTTCTCTTAACGAAACAGTATTACCTTTAACAAGATAGTTTCCAGATTCGTCATAAGTTCTATTTGCTAATATATTACCTACGCCATGTAATGGACTGTCTTTAAGACTTATTCTTTGTATAGCTCCTTCTTCAAAGTGTGCGTATGTATAAAAGTTTTCTGGTTTTGTTTCTGCTGTACCAAAAGCTTTTAATGTTACTGTAAATTTAAGTCTGTCTGAACCAGGTGCATTATAGTTAAATGAGCCTTGTGCAGGATCTAATAAAGAGGAATCTGTGGCTGCTCCTGCAACAGATTCTTCAACAACAAATCCTACATTTTTCGGTAGTAGTTCATTATACTTATCTACCAAACAAGATATTTTATCTGTTTTAATAAAAGAGCCTCGAGCATATATAATGCCAGGCTGTAATGTAACTTTGTTTGTTGCTCCGTAATATTTGGCTGTAAAATTATTACCTGTTAGATTGTTTACAACAAAAGTAAAACCGTTTAAGTCTGTTGCTGAATTACCAGGACCTTCATTAGCTGTATAAACACTTAAGGTTTCGCCTGATGTAAAATTACTATAAGTTGAATCTGTATTTAAATATTTAAGATAAAGTGTTTTTAGATTAGGTGCTGCTCCTACTGTTCCTGTTTCTGTACCAATAATTCTTGCTTGCAATCCTGATGTACCACCTACAATTTCCTTTCCTACATAATTAACAAGTGTTGTATTGTCTATTGCCGCTGCTGCTGCGTCTGTATCGTTGACTTTAATCCAATTAACAGACTCTGTAGATTCTGCGCAACCTGTTATAACTGCGCCTTCTTGTATTACAAAACCAAATCCTTTATCTAATTGATCTTGTAAGATTGTTTGTAGTTGAGTTAGCTCTCGAGCTTGTACCGCTACGCCAGGCTTAAACAAAACGCGATGAAATCTTTTGTCGTCGCTAAAATCGTCGTAGTATGGTGATGTATTTAAATTTAATGCCATTTGTTAAAACCTAATCAATGCCTTTATTTGTTCTACTTGGTCCGCCGATCTAATAATTGGCGATCTATTATCTAAGTAAATAACCTCTCCTGTAGCGTTATCAACTTCTGGATCTGTTAAACTATTTATACTCAAACTACTCTTACTTTGAGTGGTATTTGTTAATGTTGAATTAACTGTGATTGCCGGATTTGTAGATGTTAAATATATGTTTTTGTTTGTTGTATCTATTTGTATAACAGTAAATGAGCCACCATCATCTGTGGTGATGATATCATCTACTGCATAATCTGCTACTGTCGCCACATTAATTATATGACATGTTGTAGCTGTATTTGTTGTATATGTTACACCCGCTGGTGTTTTAACATTTTTTATTAAAGCAATCTGTCTAAAGTCATTGCCTAATATTAAATCTCTATTATCGTTGTCTGAGAATGAAACTGTTACGCCTACATTATGAGCAAATAATTCTCTGACTGCATTTGAACCATGTCCACCTTGAGGTGATACAATAGCCCTAGCTGTTGCTCCTGTTCCTGGTGCTGCTGTGTTTGTAATTTTTATGTCTGCATAAGAATAACCTGAACCAGGATTTGTTACTCTTATTTTCGTAAGGGAACCTGTTGCTGCGTTAACATAAGCACTTGCTTCTGCTCCTGTTCCGTCCCCCTCTACTGTAACTTGAACATCACTTGCTGCATAGTCCTGTCCTGCTGCTGTTACAATAACTCTATCTAAAGTTCCGCTAACTGCTGCTCCTTCTACAGCACTTTGTAATGTAGGTAGAGCGTCTGCGTCTCCTAAATTAACTGTACCTGCTGCGTTAGAACCGCCACCGCCTGTGAAAGTTACAAAAGCAAAACTATAACCTGAGCCAGAAGCTGTTATTGTAACTCCTGTTACTGCTCCGCCTGATATAGTTGCTGTACCAGATGCTAAGCCATCTCCATCGCCTTGTATTACTACTGTAGGAACACTGGTATAACCTGTTCCACCTGCTGTTATTGTAATACTGTCTACTTCTCCTGTAACATCATGTGTAGGATTACCTGTTAGTTTTCTTACAGGAATATAATCTGCATCTAAGAATTTATTTTGATCTGATGCTGAGATTTGGAACATAAATTTCCAATTGTAGTTATCGGATAGTTCAAATACAGATGTTCCTGTACTTGTAGGCTTAACTGTGCTAGCTCCATTTTTATTATTACTAATACATTTATATACTTTAAATTCATCAGTCATTATAAAGAAGTTAGCATCTGCTAAATTGGAGGCACCAGAATATGATTGGTTAGTTGATGTATAAGCATCATCATACTCATCATATACGGTGCCGGTTTGCCAATTTGTTCGTTTAGCTAGTAAACAAACATCTGCAGAATCAATCCGTTGTGTAAACATCATGCTCCTTCTAAAATTCGAGACATAAGAATCATTGTCAATAGGCAATTCAGGGCTTGTCTCATCTGTCCAAGCCTCTGTTCTGCCTACTGCAAAATGAAAGTAGTCGTTGTTATTACGAACATCTCTATGGAATGTCCTTGCTAATTCAACCCTACCTAGTCTTCGAAGTACTAGAGCCATCTATTTACCTTACGATATTGTTACTGTCCAAGTAATTGTCATTGAGTCTGAAGCCCCTTTATTGACAACACTAAAGACTGTTCTACAAAGTAGAGATCCACCAGAACTGGCATTTAAAATACCTGCTTCTGTTATAGCGCCTGTACCTGTTCCTGCTGCAAAAGATGCAACATACGCTACAGCGTTTGCTGTAACAGTTGTAGATGTTAGTCCTTGTCTAGCTGCTTCTGTTCCAAGAGCTGTATCAGCAGCAGCTGCTGCTGTAGATCCTGTTCCAATAGCCATATGAGACATAGCTGTTGATGTTGTGTCCTTCATTCTGGACGCAATAAATTCAAGGCCGTCGTCAACAACAAGGTTTTTTACTTCCCTTGTTTCGACTACTTTACCCTGAGGGTTTTTGATTTCAATAGTAAGCTTACCTGTAGCTTCTGATTTATCATTTTTAAACATTTTCTTCTCCTAATATGTTTATCTTATGTAAAGTTCCAACCGGTTCCTACATAATCCTCTGAAAGATATGAGGGATCTGCATAATCTTGCATTGATCCTATACCTGTGTCTGTAGCTCCTGCACTATCAGCTACTGCTGGTTTGTTAAGTGCATTAGCTAAGGATTCTGCAACACCTGAGGTGTTTTCTGTTATACCTTTACTTGTATTTATACTGTTTATCGCTTCCGATCCTGTTAAAGATTCAGAAACTGGTTTATTTATTTGTAATGTATCAGAATCACTTACTGTTATGGACTCTGTTACATTGTTGAAGTATGCTAATACCACAGCTTCTGTAACTGTTATTGAATTAGCTAATACTTTGGATACTGATACTACACTTGTATCTGTGTTAGATGTTGTATCAGTATAAGAAACACTTAGATCTACTACAAAAGTAGGATCTTGTGCTGTACCAGTATCACTTAGAGCTCTATTAAATGATGTATTTATTTGGGCAACCTCGGTTACTGATACTGTCTCATCTAGTCCTGGAATACCTAATATTCTTTCTACATCAATAGATTCTGTAACTGTTACTGATCCTAAACTTGTTGCCACATAATATTGATTGTCACCATTATCAGCCAAATCGTTTGTATAGGCATTTGTGCCATTTGCTGGTGTCCAATATGTATTATTAAATGCTTCTAAGAATGATTTAGTAAAGTGTTTGGCTGGAGTATCTAAAACTGATGTTGTTGAATCAGTAAATGCTCTAACAAAACTAATATCTATTGCATCTTCTGCAACACTATCAGAAACAGTTAGTGTCTCCACGAACGCTTTAGAAACATCTAGAATAAATTGTTCGTCTCCAATATTATAATTGTCTGATGATATACCATCACTATCATCATTCCAATACCCACTTACAACATAAGGATTAGATCCTTGGTCTGTAGCAAGTGTAGTATCTGTCTTACCTGCAGGAACAAAATGTATTCCATGATTTTCTGTTACTGTTGGTGTTTCTGATAACGCTTTCTCTACTAATATACCAACAGTTTCAACTGTCGTTACTAGATCATCGGCATCAAATATGTAGAATGTGTATCCTGTAGATTCAACACTAAATTCTACATTAAAGTCTATCTCACTTTTAACAATTAAATCTCCAAACACTTCCATACCTGAAGGGTGAACTGTATCTCGTAAAGCTCTATTCCAAGTTGTTTGTGCAATACCCGATTTAATTACATAAGAGAATGGTTGGTATCGTTTGTTGTCTGCCAGTACATTAACATCGGATAATTTACCTTGGTCGTTTTTATATTTACCTTCGTATGAAAATAGATATCCTGTTGTTAATGTAATAGTACATGTCTCTCCTGAGGGAGAGGTAATTTGTATGTCCGCTGTATCTTTAAGGAATGTTGATCCTGGATTTACAACGGTAAATGCTGATGGAAGGCCTGATGTTGTTACAGCTGTTACTCTTATATAGGCATCATTAGAGCCACCTATAAATGTATAGTCCTCAGCAAAATAACCTGAGATGGCGTATGCTTTTCCGTCATCTCCTGTTTCGTTTATAGCAAATATCTGTCCTACTTTAAATCCTGCGTTAGCTGCTGAGCCTGTGTAAGATTTAAATGATACACCTGTTAATACTCTAACAATATAACCATATATATCTGAGTCGTTGTTTGCTGCACCGTCATCTACAACATAGGATTTAATAGATTCTAAATCTAATTCTATTGTTGGAGCACTTGTATATCCTGCTCCTGCATTGTCTATAACAATACTTGTAATTTTTCCATCAGCTACTAAAGCATGTGCTGTTGCTTGTGTTGTTATTGTATCTCCTGAAGCTGGGAAAATTTGTACGGGAGGTGCTGCGTTATAACCTGATCCTGCAGTATCAACTGTAATGCCTGTTATTGCTCCTCCTGAAACTGCAGCAGTAAAAGTTGCTCCTGCTCCTGGTCCTTCAATAGTTGTTACGCCGGCATCATCGAATGCTAAGATTAATTCAAATCTTTGTAAGGTTAATCCATTTGTTTGGTATGTGTTCTTTTCTACTCTTCTTACACTAGCATTAACAGTTTTTGTGATTGAAACTGTACCTGTTGTTTCTTTATATCTAAGATCAATCTTTTTACCTTCTAATGTAAGTGGTTCTAAACTGCCTCCACCATGTTCTGCTTCTTGAATCTTAACGGCTGTTTCTACATTATAGATGCCGTCTGAAGGTTTAAGTACATATTGATAAGGATATAATACTTCTACATTTTCATTAAATAATACTCTAAACCAAGCTTCTATAGATCTTTTACTGCCTTTAGATTCATAAAAATCTTTTGCTCTTTTATAAAAGAAGGATTTATCTGCGCTTAATAGTTTAGGAAAATCTGATACTAATGCTCCGCGCCATTTATCTAAGAATGCTTCCTGGGCATAATCTATATCTGAAACATAATTATTAGGCTCACCATAATTGGCGTCCATAAAAGCATAATACTTTTCTAGGAATGTAACGAATACAGGATACTCTGTTCTAATATATTGAGGTACCTGTTCCTTAATTAAAAAACTGTTATTTGTTATTTCTAAACTAGAAGCTCCTTGAGCTGCGTCTAATACTGCTGTACCTGCTGCTCCTGTTGCTGTTGTATCGCTAGCGTGAGGTGTTATTGTAACTGTGGGTGCAGTATTATAGCCGGTGCCTTTGTTTGTAATAACAAAGCCTGTTATTGATCCACTGAATATTGTTGCAGTTGCTGTTGCGCCCGTTCCATCACCGCCGGTTAAGGTAACTGTAGGAGCATTATTATACCCCGTACCTCCGGCTGTAACTGTTATAGATGATACATATCTATAATATGATGGAATATAATCTGCCATTAAACTTCTTCGACTTCTTTAGTAGCTGTTATTTTTATACCTGATGTTGTATTAATTGTAGAATTTAAAACACTATCATCTTTAGATAAAACTGTATTACGAGAAGGTTTTGCAATTACTGCTGCTGTACTTGTATCAGATGTTCTAATTAGAGCTTGTGTTGTAATGTCTTTAATACTGTCATGAGGTTTTACATTAATTCTTAAATTTGTTTCTGTTCCTAATAAACTTGTAATCTTCATTGCAGGCAATTCTACTGTTCCTGTATCGTAGTTAATTGTTCCTACTGCCTTAATAATTGAACCGTCTATTCCTACTGCGTTAACTACTCCTGTTCCACTATATAATGGTGCAACTACTGTTGATGCTGGAACATCGGATAAAGATACTTTGGTAATTGAGCCCGATGTTTCCAAGTTAAAAAATGTACTTGATAATTCTCTAGGATTAAGTTTTTGATTAAACTTAACCGTATAGTTAAAGTCACTATTTAATGTAACCTTAACTCTTTTTTGTAATCCTATTTGTATGTTTGTAGATATAATAGCAGGTGTTTGTGCATTAATTAAATCGTGTAGTCTACTATAATAAAAACTTTTATTTAACTTGTTTAAGTAGTTTGTAAAATAGTTGTCTATTTGTAATTTAATTGCTGTTTCTATTTCACCCTTTGTTAATCCTGTAATCTTAGGATCATATGTAGATATAACTTCTAGTTGTAAGTATGTGTATTCTGGATCTACAAATTCAGGTGTAATAGCTACAGGTGTTTTAGGATCAATAATACTATTCTTAATATTATCTTTATCCTGGTCTGTTATAATTTGTCCTTCGACAGGATTTAATGAAATGAATACTTTACCATATATAGGAGGATCGTTTTTCTCTCCTCCCCAAACTGCTACCGATTGTATATTAGAGTTACTTTGTAATATTAATGATTTGTAATCTGATTCTGTAACTGCTCTATCTCTTGTAGCATTTAATCTTGGTGCGTTAAATCTAATCTCATCTACTGTTTCCTGGATGTTGCCTCCTGATGCTGGACTAGAAGTAGCAACAGAAACAGTTTCGCCTGATGATGATACTATCCCAGCTACATTAAATGTTTTGGCTCCATTGGGTGTTGTGCCTGAACTTGCAATATAATCTACTGAAAGAATATTGTCCACAGCAAGTTTTGTTCCTAGCACACCATCTCCAAATCTTAATTGTGTTAATCCATCTATTCCTTCTTCTAACCAATATACTCTACTATCTTTTTTAACATCTAATATTGTTGTAGATTTATTCCATGTAGTTAGTGAAGTGTCTCCTAAAGATGTTTGTACTCTAGCTCTTATTGTAGAAGCATCAACACTTCTATTAGGAATAATATAAGGACCTTGAGGATTTGCTGCCTCTACTGTGAATGAGTTTGATGTTCTTACACCCTCTTTTAATAATAAGTCTGTAAAAACAAATTTTGTTACACCGTCCATAACTTGTGCTGAGGCTGTTACACTTTCTAAAGGATAAAAATTATATGTTACGCCTCCTATAGCAGATGTAAAAGCAGTATCTCTACTAAGTTCTAAGGTTGTATCTGTAAAAGATGTGGGTGGTGTTACTGTAGCTGTTACTGTTGCAGTTGCTCCTAAATATGATCTCGGGGTATATCCTAGTGCCTTTGCAATAGATACTACTGATTCTCTTTTTACAGCAGTATCAATAAAGTTTTCATTTGAAACCATGTGTGCTAACATACCATTATAATGTGTATTGTATGCTAACAAATCTATTAGTGTTGCTAAGCCTGACCCTTCAAAGTTATAGTCTGAAAATTCACTTTGTGATTTCAGATAAGCTTTTAGATTAGTTTTTATATCTTCAAAGTCTAATTCTGTTAAATTTAATTGTGCCATTATCGTATTCTCTCTAGTTTGACTTCTAATTCTTGTGGCTCGTTAATACCTATAACATAAAAATTAATTGATACATCATACCTATTATTATCAATATTAGGTTCTACATCTATACTATTAATTTTTGCACGTCTTTCAAAGTTTTCTAATAATGTTTCTATTGTTACTTTGATTCTTTCTGTTGTAAACATTGTAGCATTTTCAAATAACAAACCAGCTAAAGCAGAACCCAAGTCTGGTTGGAAAGGTCTTTCCATAAGCTCAGTTAATATTAAATTCTTCATTGACTGTTTAACAGCATTTACATCTAGCTTTTTATTAATATCACCCGTTATTGCATTTTTACCGAAGGCTAGATCGAAATCTTTATATAGTCTAGTTATTTTTTGTCTTTGAACGGCCATATTAGTATTTATACTTAAAAGTCAAAGGATGGTAGCTCTATAGTTAAAAAATCATCAGCTTGTTTTTTGCTAACAACCCGTGTATCTAAATGAATAAAGTCTTTGTCTATAATAGGAGAGTCTGGTAACTTACCTTTTCTAATTAGTGCCACAGGATCGATGTCTGGAAATGATGTAGGTACACCTTTGACTTCTACATTAACACCTTGCATGTCTACATTAGGTACTAGTTTACATATTTTATCTATATCCATTGCACCGCTTCTTAATAGTTGTGCTAAATTATCTATGTCTATATCAGTACCTTTATACTTTCTTTTCATTAATTCAAGTTGTTGAGCTATTTTTGGCGCTTGTAATATACCCAATGCTGTTAATGCTGCCAACTCTTTAAATTGATCTTGTAATGGTAGTTGATCAAAAGGCAAGTTAGGAAGTTTAATTGATGGTATGGCATCATTTAATTTATCCATAACACCTTGTGCTGCTGCCTCTGCCTTCTCTGCTATATTTCCTAATTCTCCTATTGGTGAATTCATAACTGCAGCATCAAATTTTTCGTTTAAAGCATCTACTTGATCTGCTGCTCCCTTCATTGCTTCTGATAATCCGCAACTCATTTTATCCTCCTATTATGTTCCTGATGTAGGTGCTTTTGTATCTACATCTTTATCTGAATCTGGGTTGGTACCACCTGTTTGTCCATGTGTATGTGTATGTAATGTTACATTATTAGATGTAATATTTCCTGCAGGTCCATCTATAGACATTGTAGGTGAATCAATAGTCATTGAAACATCTGCATCCATATCTAAGTTTGCAAATGTTCTTATTGTTTGATCTCCTTGAGATGCCAATGTGCTTGTTCCACCTGCTCCTAATGATAAGTTGCCACCTACTTGTACATTGCTATGACTTCCTATTTGATTAAATCTAGTTTTAGAAACCACTGTATTATGTGTTCCAGCAAATGTTTCTGTTACATTGCCTCCTACTTTCTCACTCTTAGATTTAGCAACCGTTTCTTCTTGTTTTCCTACTATTGTTTGTGTATCATCCAATGCTACACGAACTGTTCTGTTTCCTTTTATAGATGTGTTTTCATCTGTTATAACAGATTTAATATCGTTACCATTAATTTTTGTAACTCTGTCTCCTAAAACTGTTAAGAAATAATCTCCTTCGACTTCCTCATATTTGTTTCCTGATACTAACATTTTGGCATCGCCTAATATAGTTACATTGCAAGAACCTCTTATAAGAACATTTTTATCTTTTGCTACAATCTCATAGTCAGAGCCTTTAATTTTATTTACTCTTGTTCCGTCTGCTTGTACTTCCTCAAAATTTCCTACAGGGTGATACCAAGCATATCTTTCGTTGCCTGCTGTGTTATCAATTTCTGTAGTAAATCCTGATTCTGTTTCTCTAACTTGATTATAAGGATACATGGAAGTATATGTTCCTGGCTCTTTAGGAATACCTGTCCCTCCTGATTTTAGATCTGATAGAGCGTCCCAATATTTAGGAGTAAATTCTTCCATTTCAAATGTTTTATATGGGCCTTTACCTCTGGCATAAGGTTCTTCCCATTTTTGTCCTTCGTAATCTATGCCTTCTTTATCATCTAATATTTGATCTGTTTCTACTGAAGGAGCTGATGCTGTTCTTATATCTACTTCTCGTTCAGCTCTTTTTGTTTGTAGTGTGTAATGTGTTTCTGCTGCTTCATCTCTAGCAAGTCTAGATATGTCAGGTTCTCCTGCTCCTGCTAATCCGTCTTGAAGAGGCTCATCAAAACCTCCTCTAGGATATGTTTTAGTAGGGTCTTTAAATCCTTCTTCTACATAAATATCTTCGTTTTTCTTTGCAGGGAGTCCTGATATGGAACCTAATATAACAGGCATTTGTGCTTCATCACCATCAGAGAAAAATCCTATTACTGTTGAGCCAGGTAATAGATTAGGGTTTTCCATAATTCCAGATGTACTTGCATTTGTAGGATCGTTTATAACAGGCGCATAAGGCAAGTCTTTAGTAGGAAGTATTTCTGTATCAGAAGTATGATACCCCATAATTCTAACTCTGTATCTTCCTGTTTTTGTAATATCAGCTCTTGATTCTACAACACCTATCCACCAGACAAAATCTGGAACATTTAATCTACCATAATTTTTTAATTTACTCATCTCTACTCTCCGGCTCACCCATTGATTCAGGCAATCCATTTTTCATAATTTCCATTTTCATAACATGAGCTACTGTATCTATTTTATGTCTTATTGCTGTAATAATATACTTGCCTGATAATTGTTTATCGTATATATCATCAAAACTTAAATCTGCTGTTTTAGATCTAGGTGATGGATATTGTATGTAAATTATATTACCACATTCTATATCTGTCCTACCAGGCACATCTATTTCAAATTGAAAGTCTTTGAAAGAATTAAAATAATTGTCTCTAAATAAACTTGCTCCTATAATATTTTCACTATCAGAATTGCCTGATTTTGAGCCAGGTATATTTGCTGTTTGTGTCATATTGTTTACACTATTCAATACCTTTAATGTTGTCATTGAGTTAGGATTTCTTTTTATTCCTTCAGGTACAGGTGTTCCATCATCAGTATGAACAAATTTACTAAAATCTTTTCTAACATCAATTTCAGCTGCTATAGTTTCTTTTGTAAATATATCATATGCTCTTACACTTTGGGCATAGTATCCTGAGTCTTGTCCATCTATAATGTCTATAGTTCTAGGTATTTTCATAGCATCAATTTTACACCAGGGTAAAGGCAAAGGAGTACCAATAAACTTATCTCCTGAACTCCTGTGTTCTACTTTTAAATTCGAAGGAGAATAAACATATTCCTCAAAAACATTATCTTTACCATCATTTATTAATGCTTGTAATGAGGTAAAATAAAATCGTTTGGATGACTCATAGAATATAAAATCTGCCCCTACATGTTTATTGCCTCTAATATATTTAGACATAAAATCAAAAGTTTGTACTGGTGTCCAGTTGTTTGCAATAAAGTTTATATTGGAAACATGAGGTGTATCTCCTATAAGAATACCTGTTGGGTCTGTTCCTTCCATTGGACGTCTTGCTTCTACTATAAAATTATCATATATGTTTTTTATAATATCCTCAGTATTGCCTTTATATCTTTGAGATAATGTATGTGTTTGATCTGACATCATTTCTATAGAACAAAAGTTTAACATGTATAATTGTTCCCTATCATTATTTAATGCTCTATTCTTAATTGAATAAATTTGAAATGATTTATCTATAATTGTATCTGGTGTATCCTCGAAGGTATTAGTTCTTAATTTTATTGTTATTAACTCGCCTCCCATTATAGGGGCGTTTGTTATAAAGTTGGTAGCATCTTTAAGAGCAATGTTTCCTGTCAAAAACTTATTCCATATATCCTCATATATGTTAATTTCTGCGAACATTCCTTCGTCTTTAAGATTGTAGTTTGTGCCATCGTGTGCTGTAATGAACAGTTCGTCTATTGTTACATCACCGGGCTTTATTAAAACTTCCTCGGCCATAATATTATTTCACCAATTTTTTATACTGTGTTACGATGTCCTTTAAAAACTTTTTATTTAATAATGTAATTTGCCTCTTGGTATCATTAACTTCTGTTTCATAATCATAATTGGAAACTCCTGAAATTGTACCTGCATTTAATTTTGCTTGATCCCAGTCAACGATTAATTTAGTTGTATTGTCTATATAATGATGTACTGCCGATGCGTTACCTGTGCCATACTTATCTTCAACATAGTCTACTAAACTTCTGTGAGATAGTGGCCATTCTTTTCTAACATCAGTAATATTATTAGATAATAATACAATCCAATGATACTCTACAGAGCCATAGTATTTGTGTGCTACATGTTCTGGCATGTCCCCATCTTCTACCCAGTCACTAAGTAATAGTTGTCTATTCTTAAAAAATTTATCTAGTTGTACTCGACGAAAAATATCAGGTACAACGGCTCCTTTAAATTGTCCTTCGTTATCTTTCCAGGGATAAACCATTCTGGGTAGTGCTTTGAAATACATTAAAATTCTCCCTTGCCTTCTTCTCTGGCTTCTCTTATTCGTTTACTTGTAAGAGTTTCTAGTTCTACAAATTGTAGTTCCATAGTTGTTTCTGTTGGCATGCCTTCTGAATTTTTAAATGTGTTTAACATTCCATCTGGGCCATAAGTTACCTTACAATTTTTTAATGCACATGAAGATATTTTAGGTAAGTTTTTGTTTATTGCAGATGAAGTATCACTTGTTCTATGATGAAACTCTATAGAAAACTCTGAAGGATAAATTAACATCATGCCATCCTCACTAACATCTGGGTGCATATTTTCTTTAAATAAACTAATAATCTCTTGAACCTCTGTTGCTTCTTTCTCGTTTTTAGGAGAAAATTGATATTGAAATGAAAACTGCCTAAAGCCCATTGATTTAAATAATTGTTCTTTGTATGGGTTACCAATCTTTTTGCTTGTCGCTTCAAACAAATTACCTAAATCAAAATCTCCTACACCTACTGCTGAGGGTACATTGGCAGCTGCTGCTATAGCTCCCCTTCCTCCAAGCTCCATTGCGTCTGTATTCATTATATCTGTAATTCCACCTGAACCTGCTCCTATTTGACCTGCGAAAGGACCCAAATCTGTTTCGTCCCAATTCGCCGTATAAGCTGCTATAATAGATTGAGGTACATAAAGAGATATTGATTCTTTTAATTTTACTGTTTCCTGATTTTCATCTACAGCAGCCATAACACCTGTAGCAACTACTCCGCCTAATAAACCTTTACCCATCTCCATAAACTTACTAACATTATCTCCTGAAGTGGCCTTCCCAGCATAATAACTGCCTACTGTACCTGCTATTAAGGTTGCTCTTTTTGTTATCTTCTCATAGTTTTCTGCTTTGGATCTATTTTCATTAGCTCGACTTTGTATATCCGAAGCAGATAAATCGCCGTAGTCTCTTTGTCCTTTAGCTGCTGTAATCTTTTTAGCAAAGATGTTGAACTTAACCATGTTAGGAAATCTTTTATCTCCCAGTTCTTGGGGATATAGATATACTTGAGGGCTATTTTTCTTGCGGCCTAGTCCAAGCGCTCCAGCAGCTGATCCTATTAAACTCTTGATCGGCATGTAAATATTCTCCTATAAATAGTTATTTAACATTATAGTCTTATTTATATGGTTTATGCCAAAGAAATTTATAAAGGAAAGTTTATTCCTAAGAACCCAACGAAGTATCTCGGCGACTTCAACTCAATAACCTATAGATCAAGTTACGAATTAAAGTTTATGAACTGGTGTGATCGTAGTAACTCTATTAAAGGTTGGGTATCAGAAGAGATTGCTATACCCTATCGCAATCCATTAGACAATAAGATACGCAGGTATATGGTTGATTTCTATATAGAAGTACAAGAGAAAGATAGTATAAAGAAGTATTTAATAGAGGTTAAACCTGAAAGATTTACAAAAGCTCCACAGCCAGGCAAAAGAAAAACTAAAAGATACTTACAAGAAATAGCACAATACGGAGTTAACGAAGCTAAATGGATAGCTGCTAAGGATTTTTGTAAGTCTCAAGGCATGGAATTTAAAATAGTTACGGAGAAAGAACTCGGTATCTAGTATAAATACTTACATGGCTACACCATTCAAAGATATACAGCAAGCGGCAGGCAATAGACACCAAGACAAGTCAGTCCAATGGTATGTTCGTGCTGTTCGTGAATATGCTAGAGGAGTTAATACTTTTCAAGAGGCTAGCCAAACAGATTTAGGTAAAGAAGCAAGAACTTTAGCAGTAGGAAAAATGTATATGTTTTCTTATGACCCTAAATGGAAAGCAGACTTACCATATTATGATACTGTTCCATTGGTTATAATTACAGAACCAATGCCATCTGGATTTAGTGGTATTAACCTACATTATTTAGCTCCTACACTAAGAGCAAATCTTATTGATAAGATAATGCCTTCAAATAGAAACTTAACAGATGAAAGTGAATTAAAAGCTAATTGGAGTTATTTAAGTAACTTTAGTAGATTTCCAGAAGTAAGAGGCTCTGTTAAAAAATATTTGTCTGTTAACATAACAGGCAAAATGATAGAAGTACATCCTAAAAATTGGAAAGCAGCTATATTTTTACCTGTACAAAACTTTGTTGGTGCATCAGATAGAACAGTATATAGAACAACAATGGAAAAACCAGAAAGAAAAAGACGTCAGTCTATTAATGTAGGGAAAGTATAATGCCAGCAAATCATAAACTTAATAATTACATAGAAGATATTAAAAAAAGAACCTTTGCTAGAGCAGATAGGTTTGAGGTTACTTTTAATCTAGGGGAAATAAAAGACAAAAATGTAGGGAAAGGTGATAGGAAAGATCCTATTAAAACAGGTCAGTTGTATTGTGAAGAAGTACAAATCCCAGGTATGATATTAAGTAACAAAGAATTTAACATAGGTCCTTGGACTTTCTTTAGAAACACTAAAGTAGGATTCTTAGGAAACGAAATTAACTTTACATTTCTAACAACAAATGATTGGGAATTAAGATCATTTTTTGAAGAATGGATATCAGCTTGTGCAGATACTAATAGCCAAGAACTAGGTTATATAGATGATGTAACTTGTACTGTTGATATTGCTACTTTAGATTTACAAGACAATATTACAAAGAAATGGCGCTTGTATGAATGTATGCCAAAGGTTTTAAACTTAGTACCTATGTCTAGTGGTACAGTAGCGCCAATTAGAAATACGCTAATTGTCTCAGCAGCGTATTGGGAATCTAGTGATTCCAAGAAAGGAGATGGTATAGAATCTTTTGGAACAAGTCCTTCTAATAGATCTTCTATATCAAACCAATGGGACAAATAATTAATAATGGAGAAATAAAATTATGTTACCTAAAATAGATACGCCAGTATATGATACTACTCTTGCGTTATCTGGAGAGACTGTTAAATACAGACCCTTTCTAGTTAAGGAAGAAAAGATTCTAATGCTAGCGAGTGAAGGTGATGACTACAAAGAGATGGTACAGGCTTGTGCTCAAGTTGTAGACAATTGCACATTCGAGAAATTAAATGTCGAGAATATGCCAATGTTTCAATTACAAGACTTGTTTGTAAAAATAAGAATGGCCTCAGTTGGTGAGAGTCAGGATTTTAATCTTGTATGTGGTAATTGCCAAGGCACTATAAACTATACTTTAGATCTAAATGAGATGGGTGTAGGCGATCTTAGTGGAGTCGCAGATAGAGAAATAAAAGTTAATGATGAATTTATGATAAAAATGAAATTTCCGAGTGCAGTGAAAGTTACACAGGAAGAAGGGCAAACAGACATCGATACTATTATACATTGTATAGAATCTATTGTTACTGAAGAAGAGGAACAATTTATTGAAGATGTTAAAAGAGAGGAAGTTGATGAATTTATTAATGATCTTCCTATTGATGTGTTTGAAAAAATGAGAGAGTTTATTAGATCAATGCCTGTATTACAGAAGTTGATTGAATATGAGTGTCCACATTGTGGTGAAGACCAAGCAGTTAACATTAATGGATACGAACATTTTTTCGCCTAAGCCTTTCTCAGGAAAGTCTTGATAATTATTACAGGACTAATTTTTTGTTAATGCAGGAACATCATTATAGTCTAACAGAATTAGAAAATATGATGCCCTGGGAAAGGGAAGTGTATGTAGGAATGCTTATAGTACATTTAAAAAACAAAGCCGAAAAGGCTAAAGAAAAGGCTCAAAGAAATAAAGGTTGGTAAAATAAATGGATGACAAGAAGTTAAAAGGTTTAATAGATGAGGTTAAAGCAGTTGGTGATGCTGGTAAAGATATGGCTTCATCAGATGAGCTTAAAAATCTTGAAGCTGCCATAAAAGAAGAAACCACGGTCCTTAAGGGTATCGCACAAGGTAACGATAAACTTAATAAAATACAGTTAGCTGTTGATATTGCAGGTAAGATAAAAGAAATGGCGTCAAATAAGAAGGCGCAAGAAACAGCAGATAAGAATCTAGCAGAACTAAAGGAAGAAAAAGCTAGCCAATTAAAAAGAGATAAGGGCGGTAAAGCAGCCAGAGAAATTATTCTAGAACAAAACAAAATGACTCTAGAAGGGTTGAATAGAATTGAAAAAACTTTAGCTCTTATTAGTAAACAAGGTGGAATTGGCGGAGCTGGATTGGGTGGCAAGCCTGGTCCTGGACCTAATAAACCGGATAGTCAAAAAACACAAGCAGAAAAAGACCTAGATCAAGCAGCTAAGAATACAAAAGAGTCTACTGAAAAACGAAAGAAAAAAGAAAGCGCACAAGGAGATTTGTTTGCCGGTCAAGACGAGGTAGCAGATGCTAGAGATGAGAAGATTAAAAAGGAAAGAAAGAAGAAAACAATATCTGCAAAAGATAGAAAGATTGCAGAACAAACAACCGTAGGCCAAGGTGAAGGTGCAGCAGGCACAGGGGAGAAATTAGATACAGAGAAAAAGCGTAAAGGCTATGGCATGGACGATGAAGACTATGCCAGACAATTTGAAAGAGATCAGGCTGCTTTAAAAAGAGAAAGTAGAGTAAAGGATATAGGCTCTCTTTCCGGCGATGTTAAAACGACAGGCAAGAGTTTAAATAAAAGAAAAATATCTGGACAGGAATTATCACCTAACCAAGACATGTTTGATAGAACACAGAATCTTGTGTTTAGAGAAGACGAACAAATAAGAGTAGGTCAAACTAATTATAAAAGAGCAGGCGATTATAAGACAACAGGTACTGCTAAATTTCAAAATGTAGATACCGGTAAATTTGCAGTTACAGATCCTATTAAAGCATTGGCAGAAGATGTAAGAATATCTCAGGGTGTTGTAGGAACAACAAGAAACAGATTACAAAATCAAGGCTCACAAGGAGCAGCAGAATTAAATAAAAATATAGGAGCTAACGCAGCTGCTGTACAAAAGGCATTAGATGCAAATGAGGATGCCAAGGCAGACTTAGGAGACGTCATAAAAGCATTGGGAGCAATGCAAGAAAATAAAGATCCTAAGAAACAAAACGAATTAAGAGGCCAGGTAACTAAGAATATAGAAAGACTTAAAGTTACAGGTGGAGAAGATTTAGCAAAAATGTTAAACTTGGAAGGTGTTAACAAAGCATCTGCAGGTAAAGAAGGAAAAGTTTCATCCATAACTAAAGCTTTCTTTGGAGTTAATCAGGGAGATCCTCTTCAAGCACAAGAATCAAAAGATAGATTATTTGGTACACCGGATAGCAAAGGCTTTAAAGGTATATTTGATAAAGGTAACATAGGCAAAGATGCTGAAGGTAAAACAGGATTTGCCAAAGCAAAAGCAATAGGTGGAGGAGTATTCAATAGAACTCTAAACCAAACAATAGGTAGAATGAATTTATCTAAGAATGCCATGAGTCAAGTATTTGATAGTTCTCGTATTTTTGGAGATGCTAACACAGGTAAACTTTCTAACTTTGAAAGCCTTCAAGGAGATCTTCAGTTTAAAGAGGCAGCACAAAGAGATTTAGAAGTAGAGAGTCAAGGTGAAGCTCAAGCTAGAATGATGAGTAGTGATACAGGTCTTGGCATATTAAATCAACCTGGAAATGTTGATTCAAAGACTGGACAGCCTATATTTGATCCTAGTAAGAAAGATGAATGGAGAGATAAAAATATTCCAGAAGAAAACCGAGACGGATCTGTACGAAAAGCCTCAGAAGAAAACATAGCTGATCTAGAAGCTACAGCAGAGAACACAGAAGCTACAGCAGAAGACATTGCTACTTTAACAAAAGAAGCTACAACAGAAGGATCTATCTTTACACATGATACGCACTTAGAAGAAAAATTTGATGAACTTGCAGACGCTATCAAAGGCAAAGATGAAAGAACAGGACAAGACACAGAGTCATTTGCAGAAAGACAATTAGACACACTAGAACAGATGTTAGAGTCACTACAAAACATTGAAGCCGGTGGCCTAGGCGGTGGCGGTGGAGAAGATAGTGGTGGTGGCATGATGGATATGATTATGAATCGCGGTAAGAAAAAAGGCGGTAAAAGAGGCGGTAAGAGAGGTGGTAAAAAGAGAGGCGGTAAGTTAGGCAAGTTAGGTAGGCTGGCAGGTAAAGCAGGCGGACTATTAAAAGGAGCAGCAAGGTTTGCCGGTCCACTAGCAGGAATAGCTGCTGTAGGTACAGCTGCTTATGGAGCATTTAATCAGTTTGGAAAAACAGATGAGTTTGGTGTAGAGGGTAAAGACGCAACAGGCGGTATGAAAGCTGCCAGTGCAGCAGGTGGAGCTTTATCAGCACTAACATTAGGACTCGCAGATGCAGATACTATTTCTAAAGGTATATATGGTAAGACAGGCGCTCAAACATTAGAAGCACTTAAAGAAAAAGATCCAGAACTAGCAGCTAGAATAGAAAAGAGAGTTGCACAGGGTGAAAATTTAGATGATGTTATTAATGACGAACAAGCTAACATTAAGGAAGCGGGTGTAGACGATAGAGGATTCTTTGGTAAAGCATTTGATGCTAGTCCTTTTGGAATGATAAAGAATGCAATTACAGATGCTACTACAACCACAGACTTAGAAGCAGGTATGGATCAAGCTAAAGAAAGTGGCTTGTATGACGAAAAATTATTTGGTGAGTCTACAATAGATAAAGAAAAACTTAAAGACGCATCTATAAGTCAACTTAAGGCTATCATAAAAGATGATGATTTAACAGGTGAAGATATGCAACTAGTTAAGGATACTTTAGAAGAGAAAAGAAATGCTAAAGCTGAGATGGTACAAAAACTAGAATCAGGAACATTAGATCAGGCATCAATGAATGAGGCAGGTATTAATGCTGAAGGTAACAAAACAGCATTAGCAGTTGAAAACATGGGACGATTAAGTGGTGAAGCTGCCGATATGGCCAGTGCTCAACCCCAACCAGTTGTAGTAAACAATAACTCTACTAGTGCACCAGCAAGTGGCAAATCAGATGATAAACTTATAGGTGTTATGGGTAGCCCAGGAATTAGAAACAATGATAGTACCATTCACAGAGCAATGGACCGAAGATTTACTTAAAGCGATTGAACTCTATCACGGAGTCTATTAGCTCTAGGTCCTACTTGTACAGCCCAACGACTGTCCATCATTTCAATAGCTGCTTTATCCCAATCACTTTCGTTGATAGCACCAATAAACTTTTTAAACTTTCCTAGTCTAGGTCGTCCTAAATTAAACATCATATTAACAAGAACCTCTTGTAGTTCGCCAGGATAACTTTCCCAATTATCTTTAAATAGTGCCTTACATTCGTCTATTGAGATATCCAAGTCTTTCTCGAAACAAGCTTTAACTCTCTCTTCTGAAATAGGCGTTCCGACTTCTTGTCCTTGCTCAGGATCGGATGCTTTAACCAAGTGTCCGACTCCAAATGTCGGGTAGCCCAAGTGGTCTTTGTAAATTTCATATACTACTCCCTCGTCTATTTTTAGTTGTTCATAGACATTAGTCCTGTTCATAATTACTTCCTTTGTGTATGTAAAAATTGTTGATGAGGTTTAACGAAACAATTTGTTATGCTAATCCTCTTGTTTGTATATTTATAGTTTTCTTCAATAGTGCTATGATCTAGTATTTTTTCTTGTATTGAAGGAACTTGATGTTCTAACCAAGCAGGCCATATCATTATATCTCCTGTCTTAGGTTGTATTGTTTCTTTTAGTTCTGCTTTCTTTGTTCCTAATGTCCAAGATGTGTACATGTCAGATACGGGGGACTTAAATTGTATGGGAGCATGCTCTTCGTCTGCTCTTACATAATAAGTAACAATTAGATAGTATTGCGTGTGTGCATGCCAACCATAAGAATCTGTTTCATCAAAATAAGTATACCAAGCATAATTGTGCCAAAAGTTTTTTAACGAATCTCTTAATTTGGAATCAGGACCTTCTTGGAAATCATCATCTATGGGCTGTGTAAAATAGTAATAATTCATTACATGGTCCTTTATTCTTTTCCGTAATTCTTCCCAGCCCTTTACGCCTTCCATAGGATCTATTTTTAATTTAAATTTATGCTCACCCTCTTCTGTGTATATAGAAAGTTTACTCTTCTGTCTATCCCAATGTTGTTTTTCTGTTTGTAGTTTTTCTATAGAATCTTGTAAGTCAGGAATAAGATCCATGCCTACATTACTTACATGATATAATGGCAACCCTAATATATTTTTCATTTTGCTAATAACCAAGGAACTAAATATTTTCCTGTTGTGTCCCATTTGCCCATAACAAGTTTGCCTGGATTCTCATGGTGATTTTTGTGATAGTCTTCTCCGCCCATAAACAAATTAGATATTCTACCTAAGTTTGTAGGTGTTCCTTTTGTGCCACCATGTCCTCGCCAATTTAAATTAATCATCTGTAGCCAACTCCAACAAAACATACATGCTAACCATACATTTAAATAAGGATTTATTAATGCAAATAATATCCAATTAGCAAGATATAAACTCCAATAATGTTCTGTTACCCATTGTGCGTCTTTATTTCTAGCATAGTTTCGCATGAATACAGGTTTTGTTTCTCCATATCTTCCTAATGTAAGATTCCAAAATCCTATTTGTTTAGGACCATGAGGATCGCCTTCTTCGTCTGTATACTTGTGATGATTTAAATGTGCTATTACATAATGTCCAGGTGGTGCCTCGCCTGTAAGAACCATAAAATACAACATTATATTTTTACCCAACCATGTAGGTTGAAATTGATTATGTGTTAACCACCTATGATAACCTGCATTTGCTATTCGAGAAACTAATGACAACATTATAAAGGCAAAAATAAATTGCCATATTGTTGCACCTTGTATGAACCAATATGCTAACCCACCTATTGCTACTGAAAACAATATAGCTAATTTAATTGCTGTCTTGGTTGTGTACTTCATAATACTATTTATTAGTCAAAAAGAAGGCTCCGTTAGGAGCCCCCAAAACTCTAGGTTTTATTTACTTTTCATCAGCAAGCTGTTTAAAGTAACTTAAAGTATCATCTTCATCATCAGCAATTGCTGGTTCAGGAGTGGATACTGGTGCAGGAGCTGAAGCTTCTACAGAGGTTGCCTTTTGTACAAAGTGATCATCCTCAGCATCATTAGTTTGTGCTGAAATGGACTCTGCTGTAGGGACAGTCTTTGTTCCTAGAACCATGTCTAGTTTAGACTTCAACTCATCATAAGATTTAAATTGATCTGGAGACACAAGAGTACCTAAGTCATATTGTGTATTCCATATTGCTTCAATTTTAGCATCATCTTCTGCAATAGAAGAAGGCGAATCAAATTCACTTTTATCATAATTACGATAGCCTTCTACTTGTCGAATTTTTAGTTTAAAGTTAGCACCTTCCCAAAAGTCGAAAGGGTTAACTGGTTTCTCATCTTGAAACTCTGGTTTCAAAACATCTTGGATTTTGTCAAAGATCTTTTTACCAAACTTGTAAATGAAGACTTTGCCTTCACTCTCAGGATTAGATGGATCTTCCACTACCAAAATATTAGCCCAATAATTTAGGCGTCTTTTTTGTTTACGAGCAATCTCTTTGTTTGCCTCTACACCAGAATTCCATAGTTCAGTATTAAGTTCTGAAACTGGATCTTGCTTGTTAAGAGTTGTGAGAGAATTCTCAATATACCATTTCCCACCAGGGCCTTGAAAGCCATGATTGAAAATTCTAACCCAGGGTACACCAGTATCTGTAGCACCTTGAGACAAAGGTAAGAATCGAATAACTGCGTATCCGTTACCTGCTTTATCTACTGTGGGTTTCCATTCCCTGTCATCGCCTTTCTTAAAATTTGATTTAGGGTTTGAGATTTTTTCGACTTCCTTCATTAAGTTGTCGAAGTTGCCTCTTTGTTTTCTGAGGTCTGAAAGTGTATTAAACGACATATTTTTTCTCCGTATTTGCGTTGTATAGCGTTATATTAGCGTTGTATTAAGTGACCCATATCCCCACAAGGGGGATATGGATTTCCGGTGGTTACAGCCAAAAGACTTGATTCCTTACGGAACTAACCACTAGCAATTTTATTTATAAGAGTTTCATGTTTTAGATGTAACTTTTTGGTATTCACGATACCTTTTAGGAAAGGCGCATACCTTTTAATTAACAAACATGTATCTCCTATAATTAAATCGTTAGCGTAATCATCTAAGAACGGTTGTATTTGGTGCAGTATAACCACGCTTTCTATTGTTATATGCTTACCTAACAACAACCTTATTTCTACAGGATGATCGTTATCAGTACTCATTAGTCTTTGATCTGCGTTAACTATTGCTTCTAGATCTTGTCCAAATGTGTAACTAATTTTGTCTCGCCTAACTATCCATTCTTTGAATATTTGTTGGGCAGTAATTCCATATGGCATGCCACATCTTCTATCACCATCTACAGCATTGGCAACAGACAATGCTACAAATTCTGGTTGTTTAAATTTATCGCATACCATTTCAAACATACCAGGCAGTCCTTGTTTAGATTCAAACACTTTGTATGGTATATTAATTGCCGTACCATATTTGTATTTGTCTTTAAAGGCATAAGGCCATTTTTGCATATCATACTTGCTCCAAAAATGTTCTTTTATTGCAACATGTATTTTATATGCCTTGTATGGCTCCACTATTCAAAATCCTCTAAAACAAATCCTTTATCAATATAATCTTTAAATGTTGACTTGCCTATATGTACTAGTTTGTTCTCATAATCTATGCCACTTAAATCAGCATATTCTTTTAATGTTCTTTTGTTACCTATACCATATTTGTCTGTAACTTTGCCTTGTAATACTCTATCTACTTTTGCATGAGATGCTTTATGTATTAAATCCATATCTTCATCTCTGTCCCAATGTAAAGTTCTTTTTAACTCTAAACCTTCTACATTATACCAATGATAGAAAGGTAAGTTAGGTACATGTACCATATCATAACCATGTGTAAAGGATCTTAGAGCCAATGTTCCTTCCTCACCATTAAAATATATCTCTTTATCATAAGGAACATCTTCTACCCACTTACCTTCTGTAAATATTCCTCCGCCTGCCATGGCAAATCCTCTATAATATTTTTTACCGTCTATAACATGGGACATTTGTCCGGGGTTATATCCTTTCATCCAAGGTATGTGGTATTGTAATACATGAGTTTGATCTGGATCGTCCTGTGTAATTCTAAATATATATTCTTTGTCTGTATTAAGCCAACCACCTTTAGATGTTAGAACATCAAATGCTTTAGGGTATCCTGTTATAATAGGCTTCTCAAACCAATTAAAACAATTAGAATATTTTTCTAATAAGTCTGCGTCCCATTCCTTTTCAAATAATGTATGAGAATCTATCTGCATAAAGATATCCTCTCCATCAAATAATTCGTCTTGTATTGTACCTCTTGCCCAACATACACCTTTAGACTCTGCAGGATCACATGTCTTGTATCTTATTTCTGGGCCATATTTACCCCATTCTCTTACAACATCTAAATGCTGTAAGGATTGATCAAAAATACCTAGTACTAAGTCTTTTTTATACCTAGCATTTTCTATTATAGATTCTATTGTATATGGTAGTATTGGATCTTGGTAAGATGCAATAGAACAAAATATTTTCACAGGGGTAACTTACTCTTTCTTTTTTCTTTTAATAAATTTAAATCTAATGCTTCTTCTTTAATTTTTGCTTTTAAAGATGCTGTTAAAAACTTAGAAACACTTTCTATTTCTATCTCTTTTTTAATACAATAATCACATACGATGTCCATACATTGCGAAGAAGTATTAAAGGCCATTTTCTCTATAAACTGTGAAAATTCCGTTGAAGTATGGAATTCTTTTGTTACTAGGAATATGTCGCTTACTTTTTCTTTTGTCATCTCTATCGTGTTATCAATTACTACTCTTGGTTCCACTTTTATTCTCCTGAACCCACGCTTTAATATAATCATGTACATTATGCGTGGCTTCTATATAAGGATTTTGGCAATATGTTCTTTCTGCCTCTCCCTTTCTATCAAAAGAATGTACAATAGGGTGCTTAAAACAATCTGCTATAGATGAGATTGATTTAGGATCACCACTTCCAAAATGTGCTACAGAAGGAAGAGAAGGATCTGCCATTAATTGTAAAATGCCTTGTATGACATCATCTACATGGGTGAAGTCTCTTTCCTTTTTACCTGTTCCAAAAATTGTTAATGGTTTACCTTCTAAATAATCCATCTTAAATTTTCTTACGACTGTGCTATACTCACCATAGTCTGCCTCACCTGGTCCATATACATTATAATAAAACATTAAAACATAATCTAAAGCATACAGTCTTCTGTACATTTCTAAAATAGATTCACAAACAACCTTGCTAAATGTATAGGGATTGCCTTGTGATTCAACATATTGTGTACTTGAAGATGTAGAAAAGAATAACTTACAGTTAAATATTCTAGCCCAGTCTGCAACTGCACAAGTTGTATTAATGTTATTAGTAATAGTCTCCGTAGGATACTCTAATGCTCTACGAACTCTAGGACTATTTGCCAGATGAAAAATGGCGGTTGGTGGCTCTATAGAATTCAAATGAGGATTAAAATCCATCACATCACATTTATGATATTCCACGCTGTTATGATCTAAGAATACCTTGCCTGTTCTGTTATCATCAACTACCGTTACACAAAAGCCATTATTTAATAATTGCCTTGTAAGGTGTGAGCCTATAAAGCCACAACCGCCTGTTACTATTACATGAGGTAAATCCGTTAACATGTGCTAATTATACGACCGTTGATTGCTTTAGTCAACATCTTTATAGAAGATATGGTTATCTATCTTTACGGTTTTGGTGTATACCATAGACCATTTAGGTTTTACTTTAGGGCTATGATACCACAACGAACCTTCTGTAAAATCTTCTGTTTCGTATGTGTACATAACTTCTGCAATTAATAGAATATCCTTGTAGCAGTTTTGATCTTTTATTGTGTCAGGTTTCCCATCACAATACCAACTGAATTGGCAAGAGTGAAGATCTATTCTTCCACTAGGATAATATTTAGTTTGTTTTACAACATCACATATAGTATTAGGAAATCTTTCATCCTTTACTCTATTGAGTGTTACTAGTGCAACAGCCATTCTTCCTGCTGTTGATTCACTTCTCGCTTCGTGGTATATATTTTGTGCTAAACATTCAATTTCATGTTCTTTAGCATTTATACTCTCAGCGTACATTACAAAAAATAATAATATTGGTAATGTTATCCATAACTTACGCATATGGTTCCTCCTTTATTAATCTACATCTTCAGAAACTTTCTTATCCTTCTTCCTATTGTACTTAGTTTTATCAGGCACGACAGTAGCCTTGTTAAACAGTCTTGCATAACGGGCTACGGGATTTCTGATTTTAAGTTTCTTTTTACGCATAATAGTTATTTATTATACTTTCGTAGGGAGTATATTACAAGAGTCCATAGGACCATTATATTACTTTAACTGCCCGGTAGGAAACTCAACATAAGGGCCTTGCCGTTGAGTTATTCGTTTCCCGGTGTTTCTGAGGTTTTAATTGTAACATCTAAGTCTTTGCCTTCTGGTACAGAAGCTGTTAGTGAGACTTGAGCCCCACAACCTGCTAGGAACCCTGTTACAATTAATAAAGCAACGATCTGCTTCATCTCCATCTCCATTAAATACATAACTATATATAAGCTCAGGCACAAAAAAGGGTGCCTATAAGACACCCTTTTCCGATCTATGAGTTAGATTAACTGGTATAATTATAGAAAGATATAATTATGTATGTGATGCCGATCAAAGGCATTAACATAACAATATGCTTTCCATAAAAAAGTCCTCGCTTAAAAGTCTTCATCAGTAAAGACCTCCGTGCATTGAGGCATAAATTATTCCTATTGGCAAAAGTAACGGAGCTATCATTATCGCTACTAATTGAATCGCATCGCAGATTAGACAAACCTTGTCATTCTCTCTTAGTCTATCAACATTGGTTCCTATGAGCTTCGCTACCTCGCCGAAAGTAGCTGTGGTCATAACACCATCTCCTATTATTAATTTCGTTAATACAATTATATAAGCGAATCTTATATAATCACTTATATTTATACAGAGTGACTCTATTTATGGAAATGTTTCTGTAAAGAATTGGTATTTATAATCTAAATAGTGCAAAGGCAACAAAGGGCGCCTTTTACAGTCACCCCTCATTGATCGTCTTCCTTAGTCTTCTTTAAGTTCGCTTGTAGGGAAGTCAGGTTCTTTAACTTCAAGCTCTTGAGCTTGTTCCTTAACTTCATCGCTAACTGTATCAACTACACCAGCTGCAACTTCTGCAGTTGTAGAAACAACATCAGAAACATCTTCTGCTACTGCCCCAACCATGTCGGCTCCTGCCTGCATGCCTGTTTGGACAGTGGTTGCTACTACATTTCTAGCTGTATCAATACCGGTTGCTACTGAAGCGCATCCTACTATAAAAAGAAAAGGAAGGATAGCTATTATCCTTTTCATCTTTACTCCTCGATGACATTTATTATTATACTTTTATCGTCACCGTTTTATTTATAAGGATTTAGAGTTGTGAGACTTCGTAATCGTCTCTTGCGTCAAGAAGTTTGGGTACAAACTCATCTCTTGTTGCTGTGAATACAGCAGGACCATCATCTTGTTGTGCCATTAATATTACTGTTTGATCTACAGGAATACCTGTTCTTTCCTCAAACATAATGGCATAGGCAGAACATTGTATGAAATAATTATAGCATTGAGATCTTGTTTTTCTTTTGTTGGATGTCTTAAAATCTATAACAGAAAGTCTACCTTTGTATTCTGCAATACAATCTGCTTGGCCTCCTAGGCGTAAATGATCTGAATACATAGTTGCTTCTAAAGCTCTAATGTTGTCTATATCAGATAACAAAGGCTTCATATTATTCATATACATTTCTTTATCTAACATGTCTAAAGATTGAACACCTTCCTCATGTAGATTTGTTTCATTTAATAAGTGATACTCTACTAATTTGTGCATTGAAGTGCCACGCTTAGCAGCCCTAGATGAAATTTTATTGGCTTCTGCCTCACCTATCTTTTTCTTCCAAGCATCAATATAGGGCTTAGATTTATGAGATAGAATTGTAGTAACAGAAGGATATAGAACACCGGAAGGCGTTTGATAACGCCTGCCTTTTTCTGTATTTTTTCTTTTCAGTTGATCTATTTCAACCGGTATGTGTTTGAACATTATCTAATCCAGCATTTATATCCTGTACAGTTATCTAAATCGGAACCACAATGGATACAGAAACCCTCTGCTTTTGCTTGGGCTTCTTCTTGTTCCATGTGATGTGCTTCTTGGGCTGCGTCATTATGAGCGCTCAGTTCATCCTGGACGCTCATTAGATATTCGTGTTCCCTATCTTCCATTAAACTAGACCTCCGTCTCTAGTTCCACCTGCTGAGTAACCAGACAAGTAACCAGGACCATATTGTTCTCTAGCTCCTACTCTGTAACCGTTTAAAACATTTCCTCTAGCTTTGTTAAGAGCTGGAGCTGCCCAACCGGCTGCTTTAAGTACATCGCCTTCGTTGAACTTTTCATGTGTTAAGTTAATGAAACCCCATACAGATCTGTTACCGCCGTTGCCGTCAGTAATAATAATTTTACAAAATTTACGACCTGCTTTAAAGGTTACACCATAGTCTTTAAGACTTGGGAATGCTTTGAAGTGTTGTGCTTCAATAGCGTTACATAATCCTTGGATTTTGTTTTTTAGTTCTTCGTTCATATTATTTAGTCCTCACTTTTTATTTAATATACATACATTATGCACTCAACTGAACCATTTGTCAACCTTTTTCTGTGCTTTTTTCAAAAGAATTTTATCAGCCTTATCAAGGATTTGTAACAATAAAGCCTTTTCTTTCATGTAAACCTTAGCAAAATGTTCATCATGCTCGGTTATAGACTTAGTGTTATCCAATAAATCGGCTATTTTTATAGTCTGTCCTGATCTAGAAGCTTGTGCTGAGTGTTCTCTATCTAACCCCTTTCTGAAAGCTCTGTTGCCATCTTCAGGTTTGGATACATCAGTTAATTCTTCTACTAAATCAGCCACAACATGTCCAAAATGGAATGCTATTTGATCTAAAGTTACATCACAATCCTCGACTGTATCATGTAAAACTGCTGCCATAAGCATTTCTTCTGTATGTTCTACAGTTTTAACGATTTCCATTACTGCCAAAGGGTGTACAATGTAAGGCTCACCAGTGTATTTTCTGGTTTGTCCTTCATGTGCTTTTGTAGCGAATTTTATGGCTTTATCTAATTGTTTCATGCGTACATTATGCACTCTTTAGGACCAAAAGTCAAGCACTTTATTCGTTCTTTTCTTCGTAATCTACCCTTGCTAATATGTACTCTTTTACGAGTTCTGAACGAACAATGTCCTCAGGACCAAATTCTACTGTTCCAAATGAGGGCATATCCTCTGCTATTTGTATGAACTTCTTCATTCCAGATTTATCATTATTCTTATATAAGTCTGTTTGCCTAAAATCTCCACAAAAGATGATCTTAGAATTGTGGCCTACTCTTGTCATAATACTGTTAATTTCCATGTCATTCATATTCTGACATTCGTCTACCACGATGATAGAATTATCCAATGTGATACCTCTAACGAACGAGGTGCACATGAAGTATAATTTCTTTTGTTCCATAAGTCTGTCATAAGGTTTTTCCTTGTGTGGATATAGTTCGTCCATCATGTTCTGATAAGGTATGGAGTAAACATCTATCTTTTCTCCATAGTCACCCGGCAAGTGTCCTATTTCCCTTGAAGGAACTGCTGAACGAATTATGATTAATTTATTATACGGACCACCTCTATTAATCACATCTTCCATTGCCTTATATAATGCAATAAAAGTTTTACCTGTTCCGGCAGAGCCATGCAACAACAAAGCATCTTTGCGTTTGTACATTTGCCAGAATAAATTTTGTGTATTAGTGATTGGATCGAATCTTGCGAGATCCTGTGGTTGTATTTTGAGTGGAGTTGATCTCCTGCCGTTTATTTTTTTGTCTTGAACTAGTTGAAGATTTCTTCTAGTCATTAATTGTTCTCCTGTTAGTTATAAGTCTATGCAACTGAATTGTTACCCTAACATGATATAATATTTTCTATGAGACCTCCTTACTTTAAATTGTCGGGTTTAGATTCAGACATTAAACCGCCGACTCGTTTTTTAACATCTTTAACTGTATTTCTAAGTTTAACAGATTTAGAATCTTTCTTTCCAAAGTCATCTGCCATAGGTGAATAAGGATTAGCTTCTGCTACTCTAGATAATACATCTTTGAATCCACCATCAGGTTTTGTTCTATCACCTGTGCCACCCTTGTTAATATTAGGAGCACCTGTAATAATTTGTTTGATTGTGGGGTTTTCTTTTAGGTATATACAGCGATCGTCCCAGGACATCATTTCGTCCCAAGTTTCACCTTTGTCATTCTCGAAACTATATATTGGCATATTTATTTTACACTCACTGCTATTTCTTCCATTCCGTCTATAATTTTATTTATAAGTTTTCTGGCAGGGAAAGATAATAAATCTGAACCATAACCTCGTATTAAGCAATCTTTTATGTACAAAGGGTCTACTTTAGTTAATGTCTCTCTTGTGTAGCCTATTCTTTTCCAACCGTAAGTATTTAAGCATAGAACAGCTAGATCTATTTCATCTTCAGTATAGAACGCCATCCTATAACCTTTAATGATTTTAGGTTTTGGTTCTTTTCTCGGAAACTTAATAACCTTACCCTTCATATTTTTATTTATACAGAGGTTGTTCTAGACATAGCTTTTCTAGAGTACCTTTATAGGTATTCCAAAAGGGTACTACATCTTCATCTAAGTAATGATTAGGAGAAGGGTGTCTATGTGTTGACACCTTTCGCTCTCCCCAAGGTTTCTTTGATTCCTCCGGGTTAAAATGAACCCAACCCTCTCCGCTTACCCAACGATACCCAGATCTTTCTAGTGCAAAACCCCATAAAGGGGGAGTATTCTGTAAATGTTGTGTTAATTCTCTTATTCTTTTTTCTGAAAAATTATATTTTCTTAGTAAATGTATTTGTGGGTCATGTAATCCAAAACAAGCAAAATGTGCAACATGAGGTGTTTTTAACGAAGGTATAATATCATGTACAATATTATTTACCATGGCCAGAACTTTTAATAAATTGGATAACTCCCATCTTACATTTTCTAAATACTCTGTCCATATTTTATCATCTACAAAATCTGTATATTCATCAGAGCGATAAGGTATACCCACAGGAGCGTATTGTCTAGTATTTGTAACCTTAGGTGGTGTATCTGAACGATATCTAAATTGAGGTTGTCCTCTAATACCATCTCTAAGTAGTTCTCTGTCATGATGAGAAAATGCTATGACTACTCTATCTTCAGCCTGTATATGATCTTTACATATTGATAATTGTGCCCATACTGCTTCTACACCTGTACCACCTACACCCCTATGTACCGGATTAAATTCTTTTGATATAGGCTCCCATATATTATCATCTGGACATTGTACGAAGCTATCTCCAAAAAACCAAACCCTGGGCTTTTGAGGATTTAATATAACCCTTCTTCTTTGTTCTAGATCTTTTAAAATTCTATCAGGCCTTTGAGGTTCTGTTCCCCAAAAACTATAATACCCATCAGGCAAATCAGGCCACTCGTACATTGTATGTCCTTTCAAATTCTTTAGCATCTGCCATTGTATTAACCATAGGCTTGCCTTTGATGTTTAGACTTGTATTAAGTAACATAGGACACCCTGTTTCTTTATACCACTCAGATAAGAGCGTATAAAGGCCTAAATGTTGTTTCTTATTTACAGTTTGAACCCTAGATGTGCCATCTTTGTGCACTATTGCAGGATACTTGGTTGGTTCTTTACATCTAATAACATACTGCATATAAGGAGATGAGGATACAAGCATGTCAAATAATTCATGTGCATGTTCCTCCATTACAACAGGAGCAAAAGGTCTAAACTTTTGCCTTCGTTTTATTTCATTTACTTTGTCTTTTACTTGTAAGCCTCGAGGGTCTGCAAGCAAGCTTCTATTTCCAAAAGCCCTTGGGCCAAACTCTGCTCTTCCATTTGCTACTCCTATTAATCTGTCTTTCTTTAATTCTTTTATAATGTCTGTTACAGGATAATCACCTTCTATATTATGTCCTAAATAAGGACCTTTCCATTCTACTTTTTTGTCTAATGCTGCGCCTAATGATGAACCAGCATCTCCAGGAGCTGGCATAATCCAAACATTATCAAAATATTTTAGTGCAATATAATTAGCAACACAATTTAAAGCACACCCTCCCATCAAAACAAGATTTTTGTTAGGGCTTGTTGCGCTTGCCAAGCTAACAAGTTTTTCAAACTCTTCTGTATAAATTAATTGAGCCGAAGCTGCTATATCAAAAGAGTCTTGTTGTCCTTGTACTCCTGGTAACCAATTCCTGCAACCTCTATGTAAGTTTTGTTTCAATAAAGGTTTCATATGACTATAATACTTGTAAGGGTCTCCATATGCTGCCATACCCATAAGAATATATTCTTCTTCGTTAGGTTTTAATCCAACCCTATGTGTAATAGCACTATAAAATAAACCTAAAGAGTTAGGATAATTTTCTGTCCAAAATTTAGTAAGATGTTTGTTTGTTGCGTGCCATATAGAAGTTGTATTAAACTCTCCTATAGCATCTACAACAAGAACAGTAGCAGAATCAAAAGGGCTAGTGTAAAATCCTGCCCTTGCATGTGTTTCGTGATGGCCATGATATCTAATCCTTTTTCTTTTTATCCAAGGATGTATGTCTAGTTTTTTCCACTTTTGTCCTGCGTATAATCTTCTTATATTTTTTAATAGTTGATTCTCATACCAATGTATTTGATCTGGCTCTCCATACTCTAATACTTCTTTAATCATATTCTCAGGTATATTAGAATCGTTCTTTATACCACTATATCTTTCAGACTCAGATGCAAAAAGAATTTGATCATCTTTAACAACAGATATTGCTGCGTTATGGTTGTATGCTGATATGCCCCACTTAATCATATATAAAAGGGTCCTCAGGATAATAATCTTGTTCCTCTTGCCTTATCCAATCTAACTTCCAATTAAATTCTGGCTCTTGTACTTTGCCGTTATGATATATTGCTTTATATAAGGTTGCAGGTTCCATATCATTTTTATGCGCCATAAATTTAACCATGTGTCTTGCTTGTTCCCATGTTTCGTCTGGTGTTAAAGCGTCTGGTTCTCCTGGATCTATTGCAAAGAATTTACAGTTATTCATATATTGTAGAAAGTACATTAAATATAATCGAGAATGTTTTTGGTGGAAATAAGGAGAGTACTCGAACCAATCGGGAGGTGAAACAATTCCTGCTGTAATCATCCAACCTATTTTTGTATTAGCATTTTTCTTTACTTTATTAACAATCTCTTGTGTCCATAAAACATCTTTATAATAGGACTCTATTCCAAAACCGTGAGGTTTGTTATTGTGATTAAAGAATATTAAATCATAAGCATCTTTATGATAGTCTGGCATTTTATACTGTATAAAATATTCCATACTTTCGTGCCAATTTATAGGATGAACTCTTACATTCTCGGGCAATTCTACTTGGTGTTGTTGTTTAGAAGATATTAAATCTATTGCATCATATTTTGGTGCTAATTGTTCTAATAAAACTTTTCCAAATTTACTACCACAGCCTGTAACTAATGCTCGTTTAAAATTTTCAGTTGGTTCCAAGGATCTCATGCCTTGAAAATGTTCTGTTTTTATTTCCATACTTTTATCTCTTTTACTAATTGTTTGTTGTGCATAATTTCTCTAGACAAATACTTACTCCTTATTTCTTCAAACAGTTCTCTTCCAGATACTATTCTTCCTAAAGGCCAACCATAAGGGTTTTTGCCACCATACCCTATCTTTCTTAAATAGTCTCTATCTTCTCTGTCAGAAAACTCAAAGGCAAAATTGACTTGGTGTCCATTATTAACATCAAAAGATGTAGGGTCGTCTTCATCACAATATGCTATTGAAGTGCTTTTACCTAATACACAATTTTGTGGTGTCCAAACATCAAATTGCTTATCAGAAGACTGAAAGTGTTCAAAGTAAGGAGGTATGTCCTTAAGGTCTGCTCTTTTCTTAGCATAAAAGATCATATCTTTTTTTGTATCCTCACGCGTTGCTGAATAATATTCCTCAGGAACTTTATACCACCTTTCTCTCCATTTTTGAGATACAATAGGTTGTACAACAAGACCTGGTTGATGTATCATGTTTCTTGCTATCTTAGATTTTTCATAAAAGAAAGGTTCTATATCATGACAACCATAATTTAACTCTCCTACTTTATCAATAAAATCTCTAGCAACAAATCTATTTATGTAAAAATCTCCAGGGTATTTTTTGAATGGTTCTTCTAATACATAATCTGGACGATCCATGTGCCAATTAAACGACCACTCCATTCCTTTATTGTCTTTTTGTCTTGGGCCTGCATACGACATATTTGATTTATTAAATGCCGTTGTAGGATAGGCTATTCTAACAAAGTAACGATGAAGTTCATTAAGTTGTTGTCTACCTTTATTATTTAATTTTATATTTACCTCTTTAGGATTTAAAGGAAAATAATCTTTAGGGTCCTCAATATATTCATTTATCTCTGTAATTATTCTTCTAATTTTTTGTGTTTGTTTTTTTAATTCTTCGTGGCCATCCATTGAGCCCCAATGATTATAAAGTTTTTTATAACTATCTAAAACTGTAAAAGATTTTTGTTTATACATCTCTCTACCAACATACATTGAACACCACCAATCTGCAAAGGAATTTAATGAAGGTTCCCATATAATTGAAGCATTCTTCATTATACTAGGTTTTATTACGACTTCTATTTTCATATTGAATCTATGTGTAAGTTCTGATAAGCTATTAATCTATTACCTGGTCCTGGATTATTTATTCCATGTTGGGTATTCCAGTTGTTTAACATAAAGACACCTGTATGTTTCTTTGTAGGACCCATCCATTTCATTGTAGTAAAGTGTGTTCCGGATAATAAAGGGTTGTCTTTTAAGTTAATAATTAAAACACCAAATACACCCCTGTTATCTACATGAGGTGCCATATTAAAACCTTCTTCGTCTTGTATAAACTCTCCTGACACAGAGAAAGGTGGGTAAGTAAAGTTAGATAAAGTTTTCATCCACATTTGTCTAACTTCTTCTATATCATTCATCTCCTTTCTAATAAACTTTTCTAAAATTTTAGTATGATCGTTCCAAACAGTAGAAAATGCGTTGTGAAGTCTAGTGTCAGGCTTACATTGTTGTCTTAAGTGTGAGGTTTGAGAAGTATATTGTTGATCATAAGTTTTAATGCCTGATAATTCTATTTCAGGTAGATTAAAATTAGTAACTTCCCAGACAGGATAGTTTGGATTTATAAGCTGTAACTTCATGCAAGGTGTTCCCTATGATCTGTACTCTTTCTTGTCTTTTTGTATGGGTTTTCTTCGTGAGACATTGTGTCGTCTAAAACATTTGGTGCTCCACATACCTTAGTACATGCTTGTAATTTTCCACATGCTGTAGTTTTATTCCAATCATCTGAATAAACTTTATTTAATCTATTTTCAGTTAAAATATTTTCTAATGTATCGTTATATAAACTAAATAAATCTAAACCTATCTCCAACATCTTTTCTTTTAACTGGTGCCACTCAAAGAACAAAGAAGTTTTATCTTCATGGTCTATATAAGGAACAAGCAAACCAATCCAACAACATGGTGTAACAAACCCAGCAGCTGATACAAATACTTCTCTATGACACCTAGGTCGTATAACTGTATTATCTAGTTCCTCTAATTCCTGAGCGGACATTCTATCTAGGCCACTTGTGCCTGCTATAAATGCTAATTCATTATCTTTATTTGGGGTAGTTACTTTCTCAAACGATTTATCCTTTATTATAATTTTATCGTCTGAGCCTTTTATATAATTAACTTTGTTCTTCTTTTCTCTTGGAGGATAAATTTGATAATCAGTCTTTCCTGACTTATCTATTGCAGGCATAGTAGCATAATTTACACCGTTATCCAAACCATGTGCAATTTTTTGGACAAATTGTTTTATTCCTAATTCTTTAGACATTCTTTTTGCTTCGTCTATTTGATGTTCATTGTGTCTGAAGATTAAATACTCCCAATCTGAGTCCCCTCCATGTTGAGTATATTCCTTAATGTTTTCTATTAATTTTTTCCAATTAACATTCCTTCTGTATATATGATTTGTATCTTCTAAACCATCAACACTAAATATCATTTTCCATCCAGGTCTTTGTGCAAACAATTCTCCTATTCTATTCCACACTTTAGCAGACTTCATTCCTCCGTTTGTGTGCATCTGTAATCCACCATTTTTAGGCAAAGACGTAAAACAATACTCTAATATAGGAAGTAGATCTTTACATGTAACCGGGTCTCCATGATTACCACAAAAATTCATATATGTTATTTGTTTTAAGGTCTCAGGTGGAAACCATTTTTTAAAGTTTTCAATTGATATAGATTGGGGTATTAACTCTGGTATTTCGTTAGGGCTATTTTGAAAATATCGAGGGCAGTTAGGACATATAGAATTACATAGACTAGAAAGTTCTATGTGCATTTTATTTAATGTTTCAAATCTAAAATATCCGCTATCCCAATAAGACTTATTCCTTTGCATTATATCTGCCTCACGGGTATGCTCTTTAATTTAATATTATCTCTTACTAGGTCTACATGATAGCCAAAATAATCTTCCATATTATAAGGTAGATTAAGATACCACTCTCTTGCCTCGGGGTGTGTTATTGCTAACAAGTCAGGTAAAGATATTGTTTTTTGATATTCATCTCTATAAACTGTTTTAGATTTTATAGCACTTAAAACCTTAGGGGTATTAAATATGCCCTTTAGTTCTTCTTTTTGTTTATAATAGTAATTTAATATATCTATTGTTTTTTCTTTGTTAAAGAAAGAAGACCTTTTAAAAGCATTTACTGCTTTATCCATAGCGGGATAAAATATATGATCTGGCCAGAAACATATATCTAAAGTACTTTGCATGCCTATATCTCGTTGATTTATCATATACAAATGATTTGCAATTCTCATACCTGGCCACTGCTCAAAGAAATCTATATATCTATCTACATCAAATATAACAGGGGCTGTTAAAACACTTGCAACCTCCATTGTAATACCTGCTTCAGCAAACTCTCGCCAGTTGTTTTCTATTTCATTCCATATGGCACCATCTCTTGTATACTCTAATGTTTCATGTGTACCATCTAAACTTGCTTCTATTCTAAGATGTTTGTATTTGTTTAATATTTGAGATATAGGTTTTCTTTTCCACTCTCTTCTAGTTAAGTTTGTATTATAATGTATTCTTAAATTATCAATATAATCTTTATAACCAGGTTTCTCTTTTAATTCTAAGATTTTTTCCATTACTGTCCAATGTACAGGAGACATAAACGGCTCTCCTCCTGCCCAATAGAAACCTGTTATTCTTTTTTCTTCTAATCCTGCTTCCATTTCTTTAGCAGTTTGTGCTTCATGTTTCTTATCTACTTTAAAAGGATTGCCTGGTGTACCGCCATTACCTCTGGCATTGTCTAAAGTATCCTTACCAAACATTTCTAAAAATAAATCTATATGTCGTGAACTATATACTATACCACATGAAACACATTGTAGATTACAATGTATTGTTCTTGAATCGTAGTAACTAGGTTTCATATCAACAGAACCATCTTCTTTTGTATGTTGCACTAATTCCTCAAAATTGTTTTTTAGTGAACCGTCTTGTTCAAATGTTGCTTCCTCTCTTAGAGACAAAATATTATTATCTTCGTTTTGATAACAAGCATGACATTCAGGGCGCTTTGTTCCTGCCAACATATCTAATCGAGTTTCTTTCATATAAACAGAATTAAAAAACTCTTCTTCTGTTGTTTTTTCTAATCCCTTTAAATCATCTGATATACAACAATATTTTCTTTCGTAACGACTTCCTTGGTAGTTTTCTATCCAAGGAAAAATACATAAGGATTTATTGTTCTTAAAATTTGTAGTCATAATCGAATATGTCTCTCCAAGGACCTAATTTTCTTGTTCCTTCTACAGTATCTAAGAACTTCATACCCTGATTCCAAAGAAGTTCGTTTTCATCTTTAGCGTCTAAGTAACTAATCATTGTGGGTGTTAATATTTGTTTCGCATATTTAGAACTTTGTAGGTGTTGTTTTAAATTTTGTTTCCATTCTTGTGAGGCACAATTTAAAGATAGGTAATGAGGAAATACAAGAAAGTTTTGATTGATAGTTGCTATACCTAACTTAGGATCTTCACATCTTTTGTCTACAATAGGTTGTGCCCAGTCATAATACTCATCTAAGTAAGGAGCATTTAAAAATTGTACTGTATTAGTAATATTAACTGCGTATAAAGAGGGACATTCAAAAAATAATTTATTAACATGTTCATCTATTTGTTCCCATGTATTTCCTTTTACAGGTTTTCTAATCCATTCATTAACTTTGTCTACACCATCTACAGACATACCCAATGATACATATTTAAAATGTTTCCAAATGTCATCATACCATGTTTCAAACATGGAGCAGTTTGTGTTGTAACTAATATGAATATTCTCTGCTACACCTTCTTCTATTAATCTTTCTAAAAACTTCCAATGAAATGGCATCATAAAAGGCTCGCCACCATTAATATACATATACTTCAATGTATCTTTATGTTCTAATATTTCTTCTATTTTGTCATCGTTGAACCATTGATACTCTTGATATGTTTTAGGATCTGCTTGTACAAAGTCTAATTTGTTTTCCCATTGTTTATATTCTTTTGCTAGTGATGAACTTGAATCTGGATTACACATCATACATTTAGAGTTACATAAGTTAGACATTCTTAAATCTAAAAACTCTAGTCTTGGTTTGTATATGTTTTGGCCCCACCTTTCTATTTCTGTTTTTCTTCTTGACTTACCACCTCTTTCTTCAATCTTATAACAGTTATGACAAGCGGCTGGTTTTATGCCTTGTAACATTTCATTTCTAGCATCTACAACACTGCTGTCTAGCCACATCTCGGAAACACTATTCCTAGATAAGTTCATCATATCTCTTGGAGGGTTTCTATCTCTATAAAAACCATCATTAGGAGGAAACATTTCTGAGACACAACATAGTCCAACATTGCCGTTAGGGTGTAAGTTCATATGATTGAATGGTAACGGGCAGTAAACACCGCTTATATCTTTAGTCGGTATTTTATCCGACATGTGGTGCCTCTATATCGTTATACCAATCTAAAAAATAATCCGGGAATACTTCTATTGTTCTATCTCTTCTCATATCGTATTGTGTATAAAATCTTTTGAAGTCTCTTACATTGGCTTCCTTGTTATCATCATGAAAATCATGTCCTTGTTTAACTACCCTAACATAGTTAATTAATCTTTCTATGTCTCCCTTTTCCATTGCGTTTAACATATTGTCTGTTTTATTTGTGTGGTACCACATTTCTATCTCACTAGCCAATCTTTCTCTTATATCATCTGGTAGTGTAATAAGAGCTTGACATGCAGGGAACCTTAAAAAGTTAATACTAATTCCAATACTCTTATGTTTGTATTTATTTTTCCACACCATCATTTGATCTAAAAAGTCTGTAATTCCAAACAAACACAATGCGTTGATAGTCATCATAACAACCGTTCTTCTGATATTAGATTCTTCGAAGACTCTTTCCATGTTGTGACACCAATAGTCGTAGTCTAATCCCCATCTAATATATTCTGCTTGTTTACCTACTGTTTCATTACTTGTAAATAGAGTAAGATTGTGCATACCCCATGATGCTTCTATAAGTCTGTCTATTAATTTTTCTTTTGCTCCTAAGTTAGAATTTAAACCTACTTCAAACTTATGTCCTTCTTCTTTGCATCTAGCAAAAAGTTTCCAAACATCATCTGACATTAAAGGTTCACCACCGGTTATTCTTAATGTTCTTAATCCTTTAGAAAGTTCTGGCCACCATTCCCACCAGGCTTTTGTATAAGGATTTTCCATTCCTTTTAATTTTTCGTAAGGATTGTTTTTGTCGCCATCTATACTAAATACATTTCCTCCTTCTGTTTCCATGTCGTAGCGTCCATTCTTTTTAATGTCTTTACGCCACTCTGTACTGAAGTCTGCGTTACAATAACTACAGGCAAAGTTACATGTTCTGGAAAAAGAAACTTCAATAGTAGGAGGCACTACTCTTTCTGTATGAGGTGCTTCTGCCCACTTTCTCATTTCTTGAGGTGTAAATTGTAATGACTTGTATATTCTATCTGAAACAAAATCAGGACCCATGTCTTCTACTTTCCAACAGTACTGACATTCACGAGGCCTTTCTCCTACTTGCATTAAGCGTCGCTGTTCCATTTTCCAATTTGTATTGTGTAACATACTAGGATCTTTTTCTATATCCTCTATGCTAATATCATGTGGTCTAGGGTGATGACAGCTTGTAGTTTTACCACTATGTAACCATATAGTACTGTTACCCCACTTAGCTCCACAGAAAGACGGAGACTTACTGTTTAGAGTAATGTCCCTATATTCAATTAAATTTTTAGGATCTGTTTTATCCATAATAATCGCTGTCCATTAAGTAACTTAATTCAGGAAAAGTATCACAGAAATTCTTGTTGCGTCTCTCATCCAACTGTTTTATATATAAGCGCATATCGTCATATACTACGGCGGGTTGTTCATCATTGCGCATAAATTCTACTAGCCTTTCCATTTGGTCTACCTCTTCTAAATAAAAACATTCTTCGTCTTTTCTAGCTTCTGTTAGTTTGTTTGCGTGCATATATTCTAACCATATGTCACCATATTTTTGTTTATCTTCTTTACTAATTAAAGACAACATTAAAGGTCTAGGCCATCTTAAATAATTTAACATTAACCTAGTTCTAAATACATGCTTTGTAGGTTGATAAACAGAACCCTTTGTTCCTCTCATCTTTTTAATCTCTTCTAGAAATCCTAACAAGCTAGGAGCACTTGTAAGATTAATTGTTGTCATAAAATGTATTCTTGTAGAGTTAGGTGTGTTGTCTAATATTTTGTAACAGTTGTCTATAAACTCATCATATACCATACCTTCTCTTGTATACTCTGCTTGTTTGCCTGTGTTCTCAAATGAAGTGTATATGTCAAAATATTTTATATTGTCTTGCATCTCATTTATATTAGTAATAAGTCTGTCTGCCATTTTGTCTGGAACATTGTTATTTGTATTAACTGCTAAAATAAGATCTGGATTAGGATTTTCTTTTATGTAATCAAATACTTTCCATGTGTCTTTACTTAGTAATGGCTCTCCTCCTGTTATTCTAAAAGTTTCTAATTTAGGATATAGTTCAGGCCACCATTCCCAAAATGCCTCTTTATATGGATTGTATTCTTTGTGGTGTATGGGAAGTTTACCTACAGACTTTAACCAATCTAAGTTGTTTAGATTAAACTCTGTTTGTTTCATGTCTCCATGTCTTCTTATTTCGTCTTCCCATCTAGAACTTGCTTCTGGACTACAATAGATACATTTAAAGTTACATGTACTATCAAATGCTACTTCTACATAAGTAGGATCAAAGTTCTCACCTCTACCTGATTGTTCTATTTTATTTAAATGAGGCAAAGACCAAGAGTATGATGACTTATATATTCTATCACTAATATGTTCTTTATTTTGATTTTCTACTCTCCAACAATAATCACATTCTTTTGTTTGTATGCCCTGTAACATCTCCTCTCTTGCCAACATCTTGTGTTCAGTATTGTGCAAGCCTTTAGGATTGTCTTTTATATCTGATAATTGTATTTTATGTCGGGAAGGGTGGTGGCAGGAATGTGTTTCACCACTATATAATAGTATTGTTGATTGTGTCCATTTAGCTGCACAGAAAGAAGGGCTGACTTTGTTTATGTCATCTCTTGTCTTCTTTAAAAAATCAAAATAAGCATTAGGATCATGAACATCTAAGTTATGTTGTGCATGAGGACTATCATCATTTTCTCTCTTATCTGTTATATCTTCTACTTCAATCTTTTCTGTCATGTTGTGTTTTAAAACCTATGGCCATGTATCTTTGTAATACTGTTGGCTCATTATTAATTTTGTCCCAAGGACCTTCATACTCTAGAACATCACCATGTAAACAATTTTGAATTCTATTTAGTTCTTTAAATTCATCTAAGTTTCTACAAGATCTTATATGATCTTTTTCACCATAGTGATTATTTCCTTGTACAATAAAATATGTATTTTCAGGTATATTATTATACCAGGTATCATATTCCCATTGTGTCATATGTTCTGTACTAGTATTTATTACTAAATCAACACGGGTATCGTACTCAAATGTAATCATATCACCGTGCCAATAAGCATGTTTTCTCGCACTCCACAATAAAGGTTCTTTGTCTTTATCAACACACATTATCTGAGATTTTGGTAATTTTATTTTTAACATGTCTGCTAAAACACCATACCAAGATCCAAAAATTATTATTCTGTTAGCGCTAGGCAAATAGGATTTAACCCAGTCACATAACCAGTTTTTAGAATTTATTTGACTTGGCCAAAAAGCATTAACCATATCAGGGTGCTTTCTTACACCCTCCATCCAATCTATTATTTGTTCATTGTCATATTGCAACATGAGTAATTAACCTATCCTTTTTATCTTCTATTTTACTTGCCTCTTCATGTCCTTCCATTGGAGGCTTTTGTTCGTCTATCATTTCCCAACCTTCTGTATAACATAGTTCTGCATTCTTTTCTGTCCAATAAGGATCTGCCTCATCCTCACTTAGTATTGCATCAACAGGACATTCGGGTTCACATAATCCACAGTCTATACATTCGTCTGGATTAATAACAAGCATGTTAGGTCCTTCATAGAAACAATCTACAGGACATACTGTAACGCAAGTTGTATGTTTACAATCTACACATTTATCATCGACTACGAATGTCATTAAAATCTACCACATTAGTTTTAGGATTCCAACGAAACCCCTCCTCTAGAATGATTTGGTATATGTTCTGATAAAACTCTGCTGTAGGATCTACTTTAAACAAATACTCTTTATTCCATTCTAATTTTTTCCAAGCCTCTAACTCATAAGGATTTCTAGAGGCACCTTTAAATAACGACATCTTTTTCTTTTGATAGATAGCATTCATTGCTTTAGAATTGACATCATGTGTTATATACAATACCTTATATTTATCTATGCAATAGTTATAACATGTGTCTAGAAGTCCAAAACCTATTTGTTTTGCTCTATAATCTTTTAATACATGTAACCGACAAGCTCTTGCAGCTATGTCAGGATCTCCTGTATAAACACTAGGTTCACATGAAACTAAACCAGCAGGCCTGCCTTCCCACAATGCTACAAAAGTCTCTCCTGGAGATTCGTAAGGGTGATACTTATTATCAAAGGTTTCACCGTTACCTTCTTCGTATGCTTGATTAATAATTATATCAATGACGCCTAGAATGCCTCTTGATTCTAATTCTTCTCGGTTGTAAATCTTATACATTCAAAATCTCGTTGTCCTGCAACGCTCCCCATTAAATAATGTCGTATGCCCATACCCTGGTGTTCAACCATATGTGCATATCCTATATTAAGAAAATAACATCTTTTCTCCTTCATTTCAACCTTTATTTCTTCTCCATTATACCAAAAGGTATTTGTAACTCCTTTGTTACCTGATATAGGAATAATAAATCTCATAGCATAAGTTGTATTGTAATCAATATGCTTAGGAACTACGCCTCCAGGAAACATACGAGAATATCTAACTCGTATTAGTTTATCCTGAAAGGCAGAGTTTAAATGTGTTTGTAATTTTGTTCCTTTGTAGAAATCAACAGGCTCGTCCCAATTATGTTCGTCCATTGAATAAGGAATGTTTCTTTTTAATTTGTTTTTTGTAGAGTATTCTTGTGCCTCTCCTAACGGTTCATTTTTATTACATTCTGTTAGATGAAAGTGTTGAACTGCCTTGTATGTATCATTAGCAATGTGATTAGAGGCAATGGCAAGCCCTTTATGTGCTGTTATATTATCTTGCCAGCGATCATAGTTTTCCCAAAGAAAATCTTCTATTAAATTATAATCTAATTTGACGTCTATTTCTGCTATTGCTGGATAATGTCGTTTATTGTATTTTAGCATTTGAATCAATCATTCTAATAAGTTGGCCACCAAGATCTAACGGATGCCATAATGCTGTACGAGCATTGACATGATGTTTATCGTGGAAACCTTCACCTAATGTTATAATGCCTACCCATGTATCACTATTTGCCTTCTTACCTCTATGAGAATATGTGAATACTAGTGAACCTATAAGTTTAGCAAAGCCTGCTGGAACTAACCAGGCATATATTAGTAACATAGGATTTATACTAAATAATATAGCTGCATATACTATTATAACATGCCAATAATATTTAACTTGCATTCTGTGTAGGTTGTCTTTTAATAAATCTCTGACAAGTTTAAAGTCTATATCAATAAGAACTTGTCCTGCGTATGCCATTAACCAACCACGGTAGTGAGGACTATGTGGATCTTTTTCTGTGTCTACATACTTGTGATGTTCTCTATGATTGGCTACCCATGTTATTGCTGGGCCAAACATAGCAATGTGTGCAAAGAATAATAGATAGTATTCAATCCATTTAGGCATCTTAAATGCTTTGTGAGAATAATATCTATGATAACCCATTGTTATGCCTAACATAATGCTTATATAGACAAATAAGGATATTGCTATTGTAGATGCCGTCCAGTCAATTAAAAATAAAGAGAGGATGGCAGTAACCTGAGCGATAAGCTGTCCAGCTAGAAGTGTGATGGGCGCCCAAGACTTATTTTGTTTTAATACTGCCTTCCTCATTGATCTTTCCGTGTTGTTCTAAATCTACGAACAGATCCATTGTAAAATAGCATTTTGTACCATGGTGTGTCCCTCCTCATTCTGGGAAGTGTATATTCAAGTTGCTCTCCCTCAGGTGAGATCCAGATTACATGATACCCTGCCCATCGTTTGGAAGGATACCACTTAGCACGACCGCCTTTTGTTATTAGTTTTTCTAATGTCCAAAAATAACAGTTGTTCTTTTTAGTAAAGAGGCGAACGGGCCAAGACCAAAAAAATATCACCATAAGAAAGAAGGTTAACGCTATTCTGCCTTTCACTCTCTGTTCCTATTACTAAGATATTTATAAGTGCTGTTTAGAGTAGCCCTTAATATCCATCACATAGTGATTTATAAGGCCAGGTGCTTATATGTGTGTTATATTGGTATTATAAAGGACCAGATCTTATAAATAAGTAGGAACACTAACCGAGGTTATGATTAAATTATTTTTTGTTTTGAGTTGACATTTATTTGAGGAAAAACATCAATGAACAAAAAATATATGGCTCTATTTGTTATGTTTGGAGCTTTAGGCTTATCGACTCCTGCACATGCAGATCAAACAGGTAACTGTACACAAGGCACAGAGTTTTGTGAATCTGTAAGTACCACGACTACAACCACAGGAACGAATACGAACACAAATACGAATACCAACACGAACACGAACACGAATACGAACACTTCGACGAACACCAACACTTCAACGAATACGAACACCAACGCAAATACGAATGTGAACACGAACACTTCTACAGCGACGAATACGAATACGAACAACAATACGAACACCAATAACAACACCACGGTTTACACAGGTACTTCAACGAATACTAATAATAACAATAACACCACGAATTACACAGGTACTTCAACCAATACCAATAATAATACGAATAACAACACCACGAATTATACTGGTAATTCAACGAATACTAACAACAACACGAATACCAATAATAGCACAGTAAATAGTACTGCTAATAATACGAACACAAATAATTCAACTGTTAATCAAACTGTTAATAGTAATTCTAATAATACGAACACTAATAATAACAATAATAATTCAACATCTAATAACACGAATGTTAATAAGAACGAAAGTACAAGTGATTCTAATGTTACAACAAATAACACGAACAAGAATGAGAACAATAATAGAAATGAAAATATTAACAAGACAGATCAAACTATTAAACAAGAGATTAAAAGCCCTCCTCCTAGTGCCATAGCACCTAGTATTGGAGCAAGTTTCTCACAAGATCTATGTACCACAGGTGTTAGTGGAGCAGTACAAACACAATTATTTGGTGTAGCAGCTGGTAAGTCTGTTAGAGATGAAAACTGTGAAAGGATTAAACTTTCTAAAACTGTATATGATATGGGAATGAAAGTAGCAGCTGTATCCTTAATGTGTCAAGATGCTAGAGTATTTGCAGCGATGGAAATGGCAGGAACACCTTGTCCGTTCGAAGGTAAAATTGGACAAGAGGCAGCTCTAGAGTGGGACGCACATTCACAGGAAAGACCAGACTACGATGACTACAAAAAGAAAATGGAAAATCGACAAGCCCTTATAGTAGCAGAAGAAAGGGAAGTTGAGAGAGCTAAACAAAATGAAATAGACGCTTTTATCAAAGCCTGTAAAAAGACAAAGCACTTAGACGGCAAACATAAAGGCGTACACAAATCAGGTAGGACTTGTAGGAACGAATGGGCAGAATTAAACAGCTAATACTAGGTTTATGTTTATTATTTAGCACATCTGTATTCGCAGATAGTTTTAATAGTAATTGCACTAACAGCCAAAACTGTTTCGACGAAGATATTTTTATCTACGAAGGCAGTCAAGATCTTATAGATTTGTATAACATGTCAGGTACAACAAATCTAAATTCAAATGATGATTCAATGTCTGCCAAAGTAAATTTAGGATTTACATTTGATCGTTGGGGTTATAATTGGACAGAAGCAAGAATGTCTACCAATGGTTGTGTAAACTTCTCAGGTAGAAGCGATGGTAAAAATTCTGCTAACTGCCAAGACTACACACCACAAGCATTACCATATAGAAACTTTACATTGTATCCTTTATGGACAGATCTAATTAGAGGACAATCTAGCTCATCAGGTTGTAATAATACCTGGTGTACATCTAAAATGTTATTTAAAGCCTTTGATGACTATGTAGTCTTTGGTTGGTATTACATGAGAGAATACAATAGACAATCTAGTAATAGTTTCGAGGCTATATTATATCACAACGATACATACGAATTTAGATATAGAGAACTAGACATTATTCAACATGATGTATTAATAGGTGAGCAAGGATTTGGTTCGGCTCAAAAGAAAACATATCTATTTTATAATGATAACCAAAGTGGTTACAATACATTTGATGCTTTCCTAGCAAACTATGGCGGGCCTGATATAGAAAACGGAGGTTCGTTGTATAGTGAAGGACTTACATTAGCTCAACATTGTGCAGCAGATCCTTTGTATAGTACAGAGTGTTCGGGTTATGCAGATGCATACTTTACGCAACAATGTGGACTTGATCCTTTATACAATAATCAATGTACAGGATACGCAGCAGCTTATGAAACTCAACAATGTGGTTTAGATCCATTATATAGTGAGAACTGTACAGGATACGCAGCAGCTACTTTCTTATTAGAGTGTCAACGAGATCCTTTGTATGATAGACAATGTGATGGGTACTTTGAGGAGTTAGC